>Ga0066683_10000885_pt1 | contig 10938 bp, 4 predicted proteins | sample GraSoiAngelo_132_FD_62296 | JGI IMG/M metagenome (GOLD analysis project Ga0066683, IMG submission 62296) | Grasslands soil microbial communities from the Angelo Coastal Reserve, California, USA - 14_0929_02_40cm | ecosystem: Environmental > Terrestrial > Soil > Grasslands | place: USA... | reverse complement strand
GCGGCTCGCGGGGCTCGTCGCCGTCGGCATCGGCATCGCGGGTATGACGGCGTGGTGCGCCGCGGCGCTCTACTACTCGACGCGGGGCGGCTCGCGCACGACCGCGATCGTGGCCATCGCGTTTCTGCTCACCACCGGCCTCGCGTTCGTCGTGCTGCCACAACGGCGGCGCACGCTGCTGGGATTCCTCGTGGTCTTCGCCGCGGTCGTCACCTGGTGGCTGTGGCTGCCCGCCTCGAACGACCGCGAGTGGCTGCCGGAGGTTGCGGTCACACCGTGGGCGAGCCGCGACGGAGACCTCGTCACCATCCACGGCGTGCGCAATTTCGACTATCGGACCGAGACCGACTTCACGCCCCGCTGGGACGACCGAACCTATGATCTACGCGCGCTCGACTCCGCCGATCTCATCGCGGTGTACTGGGCCGGCAAGGCGATCGCGCACATCATGCTGAGCTTCGGGTTCGGCGGTCGCGATTACCTCGCCGTCTCGATCGAGACGCGCAAGGCGCAAGGCCAGAGCTACTCGACCATCGCGGGCTTCTTCAAACAGTACGAGCTCGTCTACATCGCCGCCGACGAGCGCGACGTCATCCGCGTGCGCACGACGTACCGGCAGCCCCAGGAAGACGTCTACGTCTATCCGCTGCACGTCCCGCTCCGGAACATCCGACGGATCTTCCTGGACTACGTGCGCGCGATGAACGAGATGCACGAGTACCCGCGCTTCTACAACACGCTGACGACCAACTGCACGACGACCATCGCGACGCACTCGCACGTAAACCGCGGGGCGCCTCCGATGTCGTGGAAGATCCTCCTCTCCGGATACGTGCCCCAGTACGCGTACGACCTCGGCAAGCTCGACCGGACGCTGCCCTTCGCGGAGCTGGAGCGCCGGGTGTGGGTCAACGAGCGCGCGCATGCCGCTGACCGGGATCCGGCGTTCTCGCAGCGCATCCGCGAGGTGGCCCTGCGCTGACGTGACCCGCCGGCAGATTCCGTTTCGCGTCGCCCTCGTCACCGTCGTCGTGGGCCTTCTCGTCGTCACCTGCGGCGTGCTCCTGGGCTACGGGCTCTCGCGCGGCGCTCAAACCATCGAGACGCTGAAGGGCGAGTATCTCGATCAGGTCGCGGACGCCTCAGTCCGACAGGTCGGGCGCATGCCGCGGATTGCGGCGCAGGTCATGCGCGTCCAGCGGTACCGGATCGACACCGGCTTTTATCGCATGAACAACCCGATGAGCATCGCCCGCGCCTTTGCTGGCGCTCTGGAGACGGATCCCGACATTCTTTGGATCAGCTATTCCGAGGCGGCCACGGGGCGATTCATCGGCGCCAGACGCCTCGACGGCGACGATTCCGTGCTCAATCTTTCCGATCCGCGCGTCAACGGCGGAGTCCCGCGTGAGTACCACGCCGAGACCGGCGCCGTCTTCATCCGAAAGCCGCCACTCACGGAACCGTATGAGCCGCGCGTCCGTGACTGGTACCGGCGGGGCGCGGCCGGTGCGGGGTCCCTCGTGTGGACGCCTCCCTACACCTTCGCCGAAGGCGTGAAGGGGATCACCGCCGCGATGGCCGTGACCGATGCGCACGGACGAGTCCAGGGAGTGCTGACCGTCGACTTCGGCCTCGCGGGACTCGAGAACTTCCTCGGCCGCATCCGGATCGGTCGGCGTGGCGTCGTCACACTGTTCGACGACAGCGGCCAGCTCGTCGCAGGCCGCCAGAGCCGAGGTCGCGAGGCGGCCACTCGCGCGGTTCAGGATGCCCGGCTTCGGCCGGCCGCAGCCGGCGGAAGCGAGCGCGTCGCGGTGCAGGTCGGTCGCGAGACCTGGAGTGTCGTGGTGCGGTCGGTTGCCGCCGGGCCCGAACTGGAATGGGTCGTCGCCGCGGCGGTGCCCGATCTGGATTTCATGGGGCGCATCTATTCGACGCGTCGGAACGCGGTCGCCATGCTCCTCGTATTCGTCGGGATCGCCGTCGTCGTCGGATTCGTTCTCGCCAACGGCATCGCGCGCTCACTACAACGCGCGAGCAGCGCCCTCGATTCCGCTGCGCGATTCGACCCCGCTGAGGTCCCTGAGACGCGCTCGGTAATTCGCGAGGTCGCCCAGCTCGAGGACGCGGTCGGTCGCGTAAACGCGAGCCTGCGATCGTTCGCGCGCTATGCCCCGGAGGAAATCGTTCGTGACATCGTGCTGCAGGGCCGCGAGGCGATACTGTCGGGTGAACGTCGCGACGTCACCGTCCTCTTCTCCGACCTCCGCGGCTTCACCGCCTTCTCAGAGCGGCTCCGCCCGGAGGAGGTCGTCGCGATCCTCAACGATCACTGCGAGCTGCTGGTTGGCATCATCGCGCAGCACCGCGGTTTCGTGGTGGACTTCCTGGGCGACGCCGTGTTCGCCGTCTTCAACGCGCCGGCGCACGCCGCCGATCACGTCGAACATGCGGTGGCGTGCGCCATCGAGATCCAGCGCGCCCGTGCGACGCGCAACGAGGACCATCGCGCGCGCGGCTGGCCACCCCTCGAGATGGGCATCGGGATCGACACCGGCTCCGCCGTCGTCGGCAACATGGGCTCGCTGCGCCGCATCAAGTACGGCGTCGTCGCGCCGATGGTCAACGCGGCGGCGCGGATCGAGACGTTCACGGTGGGCGGCCAGACGCTGGTTTCGGATGCGGTCCGCACGGTGCTCGGCGAGCGGCTCGTCGTCGAGGGACCAGTGGAAGTCGAAGGCAAGGGTCTCAAAGCCGCGCTGCGCCTCTGGCAGATCATCGCGCTCCGCGGTGAGACGACGTTGGTGATGCCATCCGTCGCGCGTGATCTGGTCGGACTCGCCTGTCCCCTCGACGCGAGCGTGCGGCTCTTCGTCGATAAGCAGCTCGACCCCGAGATCCATCCGGCATGTGTGCATCGCCTCGGCGCCGGCGGCGCGGAGCTGACGACGAAGGCGCCGCTCGCAGTTTTCGCGACGGTCCATCTTCACCTGCCGGCGCTCGCCGCGATGGGTGGGACGGACGTGGACGGCAAGATCATCGCGGTGGGCGAGCGGGACGGCGTGCCGACCGCGCTCCTGAGCTTCACCGGTGTCGGATGGGACACGCGCGATCAGCTCGACGCCCTCGCCCGCCGCCCGGCGACGACGACGGCCTGAGGGTCAGTCAAGCCGCCGCTTCAGCGTGCGGCGCTCGCCGAGGCCTCGACGTGCTCGCGGAGAATTCGGCGGACCTCCAGAATCGTCGCGGCATTGCTCTGCAGCGAGTGCGACGACTGCACGATCTTCTCCGACTCGACGCCCTGGAGATGCGCGCTGCGGTAGGCGACGACGCCATCGTTCAAGCCGAGCAGATCGCCCTTGCCCTGGACCGCGACGATCGAATGCGCGGTCACGTCCGGCGCCAAGGGGCTGTCGGACAGCGTGCGAACGAACGGGTTACCGGGCTGCATGTTGTCGACGGCCGTCGGCAGATGCCGCCCCGCGAGGTGCCTGGCGAGATCGGGATTGCGATGCAGGAGGTCGCGGAAGTCTTTCACCAGCGACAGGGGCAGCGTGACGAGCTGCCGCACGGCACTGATGACGAGGGAACCGACCCGAAAACTGCCTTGGTGAGGCGTGGCCAGGAAAACCACCCGTTTGACCGACGGCACCGGCTTGAAGAACATCGCCCGCTGCAGCAGGTCGCGCGTCTGCGCGGTCATCTTGAGATCCTCGAGCGGCACGGACGAGGCGTTCGCCCAGAAGCGGTTGCCGCTGTCCGTCACCATCAACCGCGTCAGCATGCCGCCCTGACTGTGGCCCATGACCACCATCCGTCTGAGCGCGGGGTCATGGCCGTCGGGATCCAGATCGGTGATCACCGTGTGGAGCGCCGTGCGCAGACGGTCGGCGGAGAAGAGGATGGGATTGCTGGTGTTGTACATGAAGAGCCACACCTGGAACTTCGTGCGCAGCGCCGGGTCGTTCTGGATCTCGTTGACGATGTCGGCCCACCGTGCCGGGCTCGAGGCCGTGCCGTGGACGAGAACCACGGGGATTCGCCCACGGCGATACGGGTGCATCATGATGAGGCCGTCCCCGAAGATGCTGCGCCCGGCGCGCAGGAAACCCGCGAGCTCGGAGTCCCAGACCGGCGCGCCTTCGAGCCCCAGCGCCAGTGCTGCGCTCGGGTCGAGCTCCAGCGGCAACACCACACCTTCGGCCTCGACGCTCGTCGCCTCGTCCAGCGCGTGGAGCTCGACAACGCCGCGAAACCGCCCGTCGGAAAGACTCTCGATGATGCGCTCGAAGCGCACGAACGCCGTGACCGGCACTTTGACCCTGGGCGGAATGCGCTTGCGCGCCCGGTCCGCATCTGGCCCCTCAACCGGCGTGACTTCGGCGGCGAGCGGCAGGCCGATGCCGGGCTGGCGGAATCGGTTGCGCAAACCGCGCACCTGGTAGTCGATGAGCGGAATGAAGCGTGTCAGGCGATAGCCGCCCCACAAGAACTGCTCCCGCGGGCTCTCCAGCTCGACTTGGCCGAACGGGAGGGCAAGGGTGCGGCCCGTCAGCAGCACTTCGGTCGGCGGCGGCTGCGCGCCATTCGCGGGCGGCGGCTGCGCGAAATTCGTCGACGGCGGCGGCTGCGCGCCATTCGCGGGCGACGGCGACTCCGCGCCATTCGCGGGCGGCGGCGGCGATTCCAGAAGCGCGAACGTCATCGCGACGTTGTAGATATCCACCGCCCACCGCACACGCGGATCGGCCGCGGGCATCAGCTCCGCCCGGCGTTCGGCGCTGGCGAGAAACGCGTACGCGTAGATGGCGGATGCGAGCACGTACTCGCGCTTGTTGTGCGCACGACCATGGACGAAGCTCAGCTCGGCGAGCGCGAACAAACGCTCATTGTCGCGGCTCGTCCGCATTCGATGGAGCTCCGCGAGCACGCCCTCCGGATCCTTCTCGAACGCCTCGTCGAGTCCTCGACGCCGAAGCAATTGCTCCGTGAACGCGCTGGCACTATCCGCCGACAGCACGCTCTTCGAGAACGCGCGATAGAGGACCTTGGGATCCTCGCGCGTCACGCCGACCGGCGTGGCGCACGCGCTCGCCATCGTGAGCAAGACGATCAAGGGCAGAAAGCGCAGCACGGACGGGACGCTATCGACACGAACACGCGGTCTCTATAGGACCTTTGTCCAATATCCGGACCGCCGTCCCGGAATGATCCTTCATGGGCATGCCGTTCCGGCGTTTTCCCTCGTTCCCGGTGGCCCTCATCACAGTGGCGGCCTTGCTCGTGCCCGCCGCTGCGCTCGGGGACCCGCCGCCCCCCGGCCGCGGGGCGCCATCGGGCTCGGCGCCCGCGAGTCGCGCGACGCCGTCGGGCCCGGCGTCGGCGCCGACGCAAGACGCGGCTCCCGCGACGATTCCCGTGCCCGAGGTGGCGCGTCGCGCCGACGAGGTCGCCAAGCTGATCCGCGAGCTCGACGCCTTGCTGGTGCCCGGGCCGATCATCGACGCGATCAAGAAGCAACTTCCGGACAGCGCCGCCCGCATCAAAGTCCTGACCGACGACAGCATCACTCAGCTGGACGGCGAGCCGTCGGCGGCGACGCTCGACGGATTCACGGAGCAGTGGCAGATGACCCGCGCCGTCCTGTCGGGGCACGTCAACGTGCTCGCCCAGCGTGCTACCGGCATCGAGGAGGCGCAGCAGCGGCTGACGAAGCTCCGTGAGGTCTGGACGCGGGCGCGCGGGGACGCCCGCGACTCGCGCGCGCCCGCACAAGTCATCGCGCGCATCGACAGCGTGCTGATGTCCATCGGGACCGCGGCCACGGAGATGCAGACCCAGCGCGCGTCGACGCTGGTACTGCAGGATGGGGTCGCGCGTGAGCTCGCGGCGTGCGAGGTGATGATCGACAAGATCGCCACGTTCCGCCGCGCCACCGCCGGCCAGCTGCTGGAGCGTACCGGCGTGCCGTTCTGGAGAAGCGGACCGCTCGGCACCGGCTTGGCGGACCTTCCTCGGCGCGTGGCCGAGGCGGCCACCGACGAGGCCGTGCGCTTCGGGTACTTCACCGAGGCGCGCGGCTTTCGAGCGACCGCATCGTTCGCGCTGTTCCTCGTGCTGACGCTCGTCATGTACGGAGCGCGGCGGCGCACGCGCGAGTCGACGAACGGTAGCATTCCGTCCGCGGCCGCTGCCGTGTTCGAGCGTCCCGTGTCCGCCGCGCTGATGCTGACCATCGGGACGTCCGCGTTGTTCTCGCCGCCGGCGGCGCCGCGTGTGGCCGTCGGCGTGTTTCAAATCCTGGCGCTCGTGCCCGCGTTGCGGCTCATGCGCGTGTTCCTGCCCGCGGAGTATGGGCCGGCGCTGTACATGCTCGGGGCGTTGTTCCCGATCGACATGCTCCGGCGTCTCGGCTCCGTCGTGCCGCTGCTGGAGCAGCTGATCTTCCTCGTCGAGATGCTGGCGGCCGTCGGCGTCCTGGCCTGGTGGATCCTCACGCGCCGGCCGTCGGGCAACGTCGGCCTCGCCGCACGCGCCTTGCTGATCGTGTTCACGACGTCGCTGGCCGCGGCCGCCACGGGATATACGAGCGCAGGCCTGCTCCTCGGTGCGGGCGTCCTCGGCAGCGGCTATCTCGCGCTGATCGTCTACGTCAGCGTTCGGGTGGCCGCGGGCCTGGTCACCGTCGGACTGCAGCGGCGTCCGCTGTCCAACCTCGTCGTGGCGCGACGCCATCGAAGCCTCGTCGAGCGACGGGTCCGCGGCGTGCTCCACCTGATCGCTTTTGGCACCTGGATGATGCTCACGCTGCGATACTTCGGCCTGCGTGGTCCCGCGATGGATCTGGCCCGCTCGATCGTGAGCGCGGAGTTCCGGCGGGGCACCCTGAGCATCTCGGTCGGCGATCTCCTGGTGTTCGCGGCGACGGTGGGCGGCACCTTCGTGCTCGCGCGGCTGATACGGTTCGTGCTCCAGGAAGAAGTGTACCCGCGCATCGGTGGCGGCCGCGGCTTCACGTACGCCATGTCGGGCCTGCTGCACTACGTCCTGATCTTCGCCGGCTTCCTCGTGGGACTGGCCACCCTCGGCATCGATCTGACGAAGATCACGATTCTCGCCGGCGCGTTCGGCGTGGGCATCGGCTTCGGCCTTCAGAACATCGTCAACAACGTCGTCTCGGGCCTCATATTGTTGTTCGAGCGGCGTATCGACCTCGGCGATGCCGTCCAGATCGGCGAGGTCGCCGGCCGCGTGCAGCACATGGGGGTGCGCGCCTGCGTCGTACGAACGTGGGAAGGCGCCGAGGTGATCGTGCCGAACGCGAGCCTCACGGCGGAGAAGGTCATCAACTGGACGCTGTCCGATCGCCTGCGCCGCATCGATGTCGCCGTCGGCGTCGCCTACGGCACCCCGCCGGAGAAAGTGACCGCGATCCTGCTCGGCGTGGCGCGCGCGCACAAGGAGGTGCTGCTCGAGCCGGAGCCGATCGTGCTGTTACGCGCGTTCGGTGACAGCGCGCTCCAGTTCGAGGTCCGGGTGTGGACCGATCACTTCGATACGTGGCTGCGAACGCAGAGCGACCTCACGATCGCCGTCCACGAGGCGCTGCGGGACGCCAACATCGACATTCCATTCCCACAGCGGGAAATCCGGGTGCGGTCCTAGCTCACCTCGAAGATGTGATAGCCCCACGGGGGCAGGTCGAGATAGAGGCCGCGGCGGCGGACGTCGGCGCCGTCACGCTCGTACTCGACGGATGGGCTCATGAGGTCGTGGAACACGACGGCGCGCCCGTCGACGTCGGACCACGGCAGCCGGACGTAGCATTGCGCATGCGTCGCGCCGTAGTTGACGGCGACGAGCAGCCGACGCGCCGGCGCCTCCCATGAAAACGCGATGAAGCGGTCCCACGTCGGGTTCCCGTCCCACGCCGCCTCGCATGGCAGCAGGCGCCAGTCGCCTTCGCGCGTTTCGGTGCGCCGCACGCACGCGAACAGCCGCGCGTAAAACGACTCGAGCTCGCGGTCCACCGGCTCGAGCACGCGACGGCGCAGATGGTTCGACGTGCGTACTTTGCGGCCCGCCGGCTGTCCCTCGTGGACGAAGCGCAATCCGGGTACGAGGAGCGTGATGACCGCCGCGGCCTGGTGAACCTGCGTCGGAAACGTCGCGGCCGCGCGCGGCTCGTCGTGGTTCTCGAGAAAGCGGGCCGAGCGTCGCTGGTACTCGGCGTCGGCGAGCAGATGACCGCGCACGGCGCCGGCGTCCTGCCCGCGCAGTCGATCGTAGAGCCGCTTGTCGTATGTGTAGTCGAAGCCCTGCTGCTGCAGCGTCCACTCGAGATCCCAGTACGCCTCGGCCATGAACACGAAGTCGGGGTGACGCGCGCGGACGCCGGCGATCGCCGCCGGCCAGAACGGATCATCGGATGGCGGCGTGCCGTCGGCGGGACGCGCGCGATCGCCCCACGTGCGCGCGAAGACGTCGGGCAGGACGAGCATGGCCATGTCGCAGCGAACGCCGTCACACTGGTCTCCGATCGTCTCGAGCACCTCGCGCATCGCCTTTCGCAGCCAGGGGTGGCGATAGTTGAGCTGCGCCGTGTCGGACCAGCCGGAGAAGTACGGGTCGCGCCCGTGGGCGAGCACGCGTGCGCCGGTTCGCGTGCGCAGCCGCCAGTAGTTGTCGGGCTCACGCGCCAGGTCGTCGTCGCTGCCATGCACGTAGAGCTCCGGCCGCTCGCGAACCCACGGATGATCGAGCGCCGTATGGTTGGGGACGAAGTCCAGCATCAGGCGCAGGTTGCGTTCGGCGAGCCGCTTGCGAAAGAGCTGGAGCGCGCGGGGGCCGCCGAAGTCACGGTTCACGACGTACTCGCGGATGGCGAATGGCGAGCCCGAGACGTCGTCCGGCGTGAAGTCGGGGAGAACCTCGCGATATTCGTGCTGCCACTCGGGCTGGCTCAACGAGACCCGTCGCCCGGCCTCCCCCGTCTGCCAAACGCCGAGCAGCCAGACCCAGTCGAACCCGTCGGCCGCGATGCGGTCGAGGACCGCGTCGTCCACGTCGGCGAGCGCGGCCGGCCGGCCGCGCGCGCGCCCGAGCTCGTGGAGCCAGACACGCGTGTTGATCTGGTAGAGCGACGGGTGATACGCCATCAGCGCTCCTTGCTCGACGCCGGAACTCCTCGCTCCGAAACGGGCTCGCGGCCCCAGCGCTCGAGAAATGTCTCGGCATCCACAATACCGAAGACCCTGATCAGCGTCGCGACCAGGCCCGTCCAGCCCGTCTGGTGGCTCGCCCCGAGTCCCTCCCCGTTGTCGCCATGGAAGTATTCGTAGAACAGGATCAGGTCGCGCCAGTGCGGGTCGGACTGGAACGTCGCCGCGCTGCCATACACAGGCCGCGCGCCGTGCTCGTCGCGGACGAAGATGCGCGTGAGGCGCTGCGAGATCTCGCGGGCGACCTCGAACAGGTTCATGTGGACGCCCGAGCCGGTCGGGCACTCGACGGTAAAAGCGGGACCGTAGAACGAGTACAAGTTCAACAGCGCCCGGATGAGGAGCACGTTGACGGGCAGCCAGATCGGTCCCCGCCAGTTCGAGTTGCCGCCGAAAAGCCCGCTCGTGGATTCCGCGGGCTCGTAGTCGACGCGATGCACCGTGCCGTTGACGCCAAAGATATACGGATGATCGCGGTGGAACCGGGACAGCGAGCGGATTCCGAACGGGCTCAGGAATTCGTTTTCGTCCAGCATGTAGCCGAGCACGCGGCGCAACTTGTCGTCCGTCAGCAGCGCGAGCAGGCGACGGCCGCCGTGACCCGCACGGCCGTATTGGATGTTGGCCAGCAGCTCAGGATGGCGGCTCGCGAAATCGCGTGCGCGCCGTGTGAATCGCGGCAGGCGCTCGGCGACGTCGGCCTGGATCACGGTGGAGGCGCAGAGCGACAAGAGGCCCACCATCGATCGCACTTTGAGGCGCTCGGCGTCGCCGTTCGGCAGGCGCAGCACGTCGTAGAAGAAGCCGTCCTCCTCGTCCCAGAGCTCGTCCCGGTGCACGCCGATACGATCCATGGCTCCGGCGATCCAGAGGAAGTGCTCGTAGAATTTGGCGGCGAGCTCCTCGTAGACCGGGTCGTGCAGCGCGAGCTCCAGCGCGATCTGCAGCATGCACTGACAGTAGAACGCCATCCACGCCGTGCCGTCGGCCTGCTCGAGGTGGCCGCCTGTGGGCAGCGGGGCGCTGCGGTCGAAGACGCCGATGTTGTCGAGCCCGAGGAACCCCCCCTCGAAGACGTTCTGGCCGTGACGGTCCTTGCGATTGACCCACCACGTGAAGTTCATCAGAAGCTTTTGGAAGCTTTCTTTCAGAAAAGCCAGGTCACCCTCGCCGCGCAACGACTTCTCGTACTGATACACGAACCACGAGGCCCACGCGTGCACGGGGGGGTTGACGTCCCCGAAGTTCCACTCGTAGGCGGGAATCTGTCCGTTCGGATGCATGTATTGCTGTCCGAGCACCAGCTGCAGCTGCTCCTTGGCGAAATCGGGATCGACGATGTCGAGCGCGGTCACGTGAAAGGCCAGATCCCAGGCCGCGTACCACGGGTATTCCCACTTGTCGGGCATCGAGACGACGTCGCTGTTCACCATGTGCGCCCACTGCGCATTACGGACCGTGGCGCCACGCGATTCGTACGGATCGACGCCGTGCTCGTCGAGCCAGCGCCCGACGTCGTAGTAGAAAACCTGCTTGCTCCAGAGCATCCCCGCGAGCGCCTGGCGCATCACGCGAGCGGCGTCCGGTGTGACGCTCGATGGCGTGATGGATGCGTAGAACTCGTCGGCCTCTCGCCGGCGCGCGTCGACGACCGCGTCGAAGTCGCCGAAGGGCCCGCGCGGAAGTGCCGCGACGTCGCCGGGCGAGAGGCGCA
>Ga0066683_10000878_pt1 | contig 10972 bp, 10 predicted proteins | sample GraSoiAngelo_132_FD_62296 | JGI IMG/M metagenome (GOLD analysis project Ga0066683, IMG submission 62296) | Grasslands soil microbial communities from the Angelo Coastal Reserve, California, USA - 14_0929_02_40cm | ecosystem: Environmental > Terrestrial > Soil > Grasslands | place: USA... | reverse complement strand
GACGAGGACCGGCGTGACGAGGGACGCGACGGTCACGCCCAGCGAGACGATCACCGTGAAACCGAGCCCGGTCCGGAGCTCGGGGCTCTCCTTGAGGCCGCGGCGAAGGACGGCGAAGGCACCCTTCAGGTGCTCGGGGACCTTCACGTCCTCATCGTCGGCGAGCAGCTCGACGACGGCGCTCATCGCTCGGTCCGTTCGGCGCGCTCGTATGCGTGGATGATCGACGCGTACCCGGGCTGGCGCGCGAGCAGGTCCTCGTGCGGACCGGTGGCCTTGACCACGCCGTCTTCCAGGAAGATGACGCGGTCGGCGAGGCGGATCGTGGAGAGCCGATAGGCAACCACGATCAGCGTCGTCGACAGCTCCCGCCGGAGCGCCGCGAGGATGTCGGCCTCGATCGTCGGGTCGACCGACGAGGTGGCGTCGTCCAGGATCAGGACGCGTGGCGCGCGCACGAGGGCTCGTGCGAGCGCCACGCGTTGCCGTTGCCCGCCGGAGAGCGTGTAGCCACGCTCTCCGACCACCGTGTCGTAACCCTGCGGGAGCTCGCGGATGAAGCGGTCCGCCGACGCGATCATCGCGGAGCGGACGACGTCCGCCTCAGCCGCATCGGCATCCAGCGCGATGTTCTCGCGGACGGTCGTCGCGAACAGGAAGCTCTCCTGGAACACGATCGACACGTCTCGGCGGAGCGCGACAGGGTCCGCGTCGCGCACATCGACGCCTCCGACCAGGACCCTGCCCTGCTCGGGATCCGCCAGCCGTACGAGCAGCTGTGCCAGCGTCGACTTGCCGACGCCGGTCGGGCCCACGATCGCGACCGATTCCATCGGCTGGACGTCGAACGTGACCCCATCGAGGATCGGCACGCCGTCGTAGAGGTGGCGCACCCCGAGGACCTCGATCCCCAAGGGTCCCTTCGGCAACTCCTCGGGGTGTTCAGGCGGGTTCAGCGTGACGCTGGTGCGGAACACTTCTTCCAGCCGGGCATACCCCACGACCGCTCGCGGCAGCTCCGCGAGGATCCAGCCGATGAACCGCATCGGCCATGACAGCAGCCCGAACAGCGCGACGAACCCGATCAGATCGCCGACGGTGATCGCGCCCGCGGCCACCCGCCAGGAGCCGACCGCCAGCAGGAGAGCCGTCGCGAGCGTCGGCAACGCATCCAGCCCCGCCTCGAAGGTCGCCCGGACGTAGCCGCCGCGCACCCGATCGTCCCGGAGCGCCCTCGCCTTGACGGCGAGCCGCTCGGTCTCGGCGTCTTCGCGTCCGAGCGTCTTGACGACGAGGGCGCCGTCGATCGATTCGTGTGCCACGGCCGAGACCTCGCCGATGTCTTCCTGCGCGCTGCGGGCGGGCTCCTCCATCCGCTTCGCGAAGCTCCGGTTCATCAGGGCGAGCGACGGGAACAGGATCAGACCGATCAGTGCGAGCCACGGGTCGGCGTGCAGCAGGGATCCCATCGCGAGCAGCGTCATCGCGATCACGCCGGTCGCGAACGGGACGGGCCAGAAGACGTCCACGGCGGCCTTCACGTCGGCCTCCATGTGCGCGAGGAGTTCGCCCGTCGGAGTCTCGCGGTGGTACTGGAGCTGGAGGTCGCGGTAGCGATCGGCGACCCGGTTGCGGAGCGTGGCCATCACCCGCTCGCCGGCGACCCCGCTGTAGTAGCGGCGGAACATGATGCCGAGCGCGCGTCCGACCCCGAACGTCATCAGCGCCAGCACCGCGAGCCATATCGAGCCGGCCGGGACGGGCCCGCTGAACGACGGTCGCAGCACCTTATCGGTCGCGCGTGCCAGCGCCGTCGTCAGCAGCACGGACGAGACGGCGAACACGAGCGAACCGACGACGGACACCAGGAACGGCCTCGGGTGCATGCGGACGTAGGCGACCACCAGTCGCATCCCGCGGGTGAAGAGCCCTCGCCCGTCCCCGCCCCTCGTCTCCTGCGTCACCGACGCCACGCCGCCTATGATGCCGCGCATGACCGACCATCGACCCTGGTTCGCGTCGTACCCCGCTGACGTGCGGCGGACGCTCGAGCCCTATCCGGACGAGAGCCTGTTCGCGATCCTCGATGCCGCGGCCGGTCGGTACCCGGACAAGGCCGCTCTCGCCTGGTTCGGAAGGCACATGACCTACCGGCAGCTCCTGGAGGAGGTCGAGCGCTGCAGCGCGATGCTCACCGCGCTCGGGGTCTCCAAGGGGGATCGGGTCGCCTTGATCGTGCCCAACTCACCGCCCTACGTGATCACCTACTACGCCTGCCAACGGATCGGCGCGATCGCGGTCGGGAACAACCCGCTCTACACGAAGCGCGAGATGGAGCACCAGCTGCGCGACGCCGAGCCGAAGGTCGTGCTGATCGCCGACCTGCTGTACTCGGATCTCGCCGATCTCCTGGGTGACCTCAAGATCGCGAACGTCGTGGTGACGCGGCTGAATGACTACATGCCGCCCATCAAGAAGCTCCTGGCGCCGATCGCCGTGTTCCGCAAGACGCAGCGGGCCGCCGGGAAGCCCTGGCCGCCCGTGCCCAAGGGCGCGCCGGTCCTGCGCTGGGGCGCCGCGATGAAACAAGGGCACCCCGTCCCACCCGTCGCCACGGTGGATCCGGCGCGGGACGTCGCGGTGCTGATCTACACCGGTGGAACCACCGGGATCGCGAAGGGCGCGATGCTCTCGCACGACAACATCACGGCCAACGCCCGTCAGTCGACTGCGTGGATCTCCGTGATCGAGGACGGCAAGGACACGATGCTCGCTGCACTCCCGTTCTTCCATTCCTACGGGATGCTGTCCATGAACGTCGCGGTTCTCAACGCGATGAAGCTGATCCCGGTCCCGAACCCCCGCGACATCCACATGCTGCTCGAGCTGATCCACACGGAGCACGCCACGATCTTCCCCGGGGTCCCCAGGCTCTACATCGCGATCAACGAGCATCCCCAGACACCGAAGTTCGACCTGAAGTCGATAAAGGCGTGTGTCTCGGGCGCCGCGCCCCTGCCGGCGGCCGTCGCCAAGGAGTTCGAGCGGGTGACCGAAGGCGGGCAGCTCGTCGAGGGCTTCGGGCTGACCGAGTGCTCGCCCGTCACGCATGCGAACCCGTTCAACGGGGTGCGCAAGCCCGGCTCCATCGGGCTTCCGATCCCCGACACCGACGTGCGGATCATGTCGCTCGACGATCCGGACATGGAGATGCCGACCGGTGAGCCTGGTGAGCTCTGCATCCAGGGGCCGCAGGTGATGCTCGGGTACTGGAAGCGGCCGGAGGAAACGGCCCTGATGATCCGCAACGGATGGCTGCATTCGGGCGACGTCGCCGTGATGGATAGCGAGGGGTACTTCAAGATCGTCGATCGTCTCAAGGACATGATCCTCGTGTCGGGTTTCAACGTGTACCCGAACGAGGTCGAGGATGTCCTGTATCACCATCCGGCCATCTCGAAGGTCGCCGTGATCGGTGTGCCCGACGATCGGACCGGGGAGCGAGTGAAGGCGTTCGTGGTGTTGAAGGAAGGTGCGACCCTCACGTCCGAAGACCTGATCGCGTGGTGCCGGGACCCGAAGGTGGGCCTGACCGGCTATCGCATCCCGCACGAGGTCGAGTTCCGGGATTCCCTCCCCGAGACGATGGTGGGCAAAGTGCTTCGTCGGGTCCTGCACGACGAGGAGCTGAAGAGGCGCGAGGCAGCTGCGTCGTCTGTGCCCAGCGGCTCGTGAACCCGATCTATTGGGATCTCGGCGATGGGATCGCCGTCCGCACCTACACGCTGGACGATGCCGAGGAGGCGTTCGCGCTGGTCGACGCCAATCGCGACCGGCTGCACCCGTGGATGATCTGGGAGCCCCAGACGCGCACGCCAGCCGACACGAGGGCGTTCATCGAGCGCTGCCTCGCTTCCGAGACCGATCTGGAGGGGAACGGGATCTGGGTCGACGGCCGGCTGGCGGGCTCGATGGGTCTTCGGGTCGACGTGTCCGATGCGGGAGCCGAGATCGGCTACTGGATCGGCCGTGACTTCGAAGGACGGGGGATCATCACGCGCGCGTGCCGCCGGTTCTTCGACTTCGCCTTCGACGAGCTCGGGCTGCACCGGGTGGAGCTCTGTGCGGCGGATACCAACACGAGGAGCCGTTCGGTCGCCGAGCGCCTGGGGATGCGCCAGGAGGGCGTGCTGCGCGGTGGCGTCCGGACCCCGGAGGGGTTCCTCGACCTCGTGATCTACGGGATCCTCGAGGACGAGTGGCGAGCGCAGTCGCGATGAGCCCGCTGCCGGTCGATCTGGGCTCGGGCGTGGTGCTCCGTCGGTACGAGATGCCAGACCTCGAGGCGCTGTGGCATGCGATCGAAGAGGAGCGCGAGAGGATCGCCGTGTGGATGCCGTTCGTCGAGGGCGTCCGCACGATCGAGGATGAGCGGACGTGGCTCGAGACCGTCGTGGCCGACGAAGCCGGAACCGGAGGGGGAGGCCTCTGGAGCGGGTCGGAATTCCTCGGCGGGGTGGGTCTCATGCTCGGGCCGTTCGGCATCGCCGGCGAGATCGGCTACTGGATCCGCGCGAAGCACGAGGGACGCGGTCACATCACGCGCGCCTGTCGGGCGATGATCGACATCGGGTTCGAGGAGCTCGGCCTCCACCGGATCGAGATCCGAGCGGGCGTTGATAACGCACGGAGTCGCGCGGTCCCGGAACGACTCGGGTTCACCTACGAAGGCATCGAGCGCGAGGGGAGCCGCGGCAGCCGAGGCTTCTATGACCTCGCGGTCTACAGCCTGCTCGACCGCGAGTGGCGGTCTTGACCGCCTCTATCGAGTATCGAGCTGTGCGAGCGGGGCGGCGAGCGCCGCGGTCTCCGCGGGGATCGCCGCCACCGCGCCGACAAGAAGGGTCGCGGGCGGCCCGATGCCGGCCGCGGCCGCCAAGGCGGGCAGCTCCTCGAGCGTGGCGATCACGCTCCGTTCCTCCGGGGTGGTCGCCCACTGGATGATCGCGGCCGGCTCGCCCGAAGGACGACCGGCGGCGATCAGCGCCCGGCAGGTCGCCTCAAGCTTCCCGGCCGCCATGAGCAGCACCAGCGTGTCGACCGCGGTCGCGACGCGACCGAGGTCGGCGGCGTCGGGCGCGTGCGCGGTGCCCGCGGTCGACGCCGTCACGACGGCGAAGGATCTCGCGATGCCGCGATGGGTGACCGGGATCCCGGCCGAAGCAGGTGCTGCGACCGCGCTCGTGATCCCCGGGATCACCTCGCACGGCACGCCCGCCCGCGCGCAGGCGAGCAGCTCCTCGCCACCCCTCCCGAACACGAGCGGATCACCGCCCTTCAGCCGGGCGACGACCCTTCCCACCATCGCCTGCTCGACGAGGAGGGAGCAGATCCGCTCCTGTGGGACCGCGGCCCGACCCGGCTCCTTCCCGACGTAGAGGCGTTCGGCCTCCGGCCGGCATAGGTCGAGCAGGGCGGGAGCGACGAGGCGGTCGAAGATCACGACGTCGGCTTCGCCGAGGGCTCGGGCGCCCTTCACGGTGATCAGCTCCGGATCGCCGGGGCCTGCCCCGATCAGAACGACCCGGCCGGTCACGGGGCGTCAGCTCCGTCGAGCAGCCGCGCAAGCAACCGCGAGCGAAGCTCCTCGACCTGACCCGCTTGGACCAGCGCGGCCGCTTCGTCGGGATCGAGCGCCTCGGCCCAACGCCGCGAACGGGTTCGGAGGTCCGGGAGAAGGGGCAATGTTTCCTCCCGGACCTCTCGAAGCACCCGCAGGACCTCGGCCCATTCGGCGCCGTACTGTGCTTCCAGCCGCGAGCGGATCTTCTTCGCGAGCGCGGGCGACGCGCCACCGGTGCCGATCGCGAGGAGGAGCTCGCCGCGCCGGACCACCGCGGGCGCCGCCCAGTCGCACCGCGGGATATCGTCAACCACATTGACTAACGCGCCCGCTTCCCGTGCCGCCGCCGCGATACGCGCGCGGACGGCCGGGTCGGGGTCGTGCGCGATCACGAGGAACGCATCGGCAAGGTCGGGCGCGTACCACGTCCGGCGGATCACCGTGACACCGTCCAGTGCCTCCAGGTCGTCGAGTCGATCGCCCGGTTCGGCGGCGACCACCACCACCTCCGTGGCACCGCCGGCCAGGAGCCCTTCGACCTTGCCCTCACGAACCGGGAGCGTGCCGATCACGACGCATCGCCGGCCGGTGAGCTCCAGCAGGACGGGATAGCCGAACGGCATCAGCAGGCCACCGTGTAGTGGTGCGACCGGAAGGGTGGCGGTGGCGCGGCCTCGCGCTCCGTGCCCTCGTAGTCCTCGAGGTGCTCCGTGTAGCTGACCCACATCGAACCTTCAGGGTCGTACTCGCGCTGCAGGTTCTTCTTCGCTCGGTCGAGGTTCCTGAGCGCCAGCCGCTTCACGGCCGACAGATCGTCGATCGGGGCGTCCTCGAACGCGCCCGCGGCCTTGACCCACGCCTCCATCCCGGCGTCGGTGCGGATCAGCACCGTCGAGGTGCCGGGCTCGCTCCCGATGTTGCCGACCACCATGTCGGCCCCGAGCGACGCGAAGTCGGCGCACTCGTCGCACCCCTTGAGCGAAGCGGTGTGGAAGTCCTTCACGGGCTTCTTCATGAGCTCCTCGCCGCTCTCGCCCGCGGCGACCAGCTTGCCCTCGCGGATGTCGATCTTCTTCACCTTCCCGAGGTTGACCCCCTCGCCGGCGACCATCGGGATCAGCTTCTTCGGATCGAACGAGCGGGTGCAGAACAGACCGATCGCCAGCACGACCTTGTGCGCGAGCGTCTCGCGGCGTGCCCACGGGAACTTCTGGATCGCGCGGAGGCCGCTGATCTGGCACGGGGTCCCGACGAACGCGATCCGCTCGACGTGCTCCGGCGCGCGCTCGTTCAGCACGGCCAGGGCCTCGCTCTGGTGATACACGCTTCCCGCGCCGCTGCGGATCCGTTCGCGAGCCAAACGCTCCCCGCCCCCCACGAGACGGGAGCGTTGAACGATAGGAACTCGCCTCCTGGCCGCGTGACACTAGGGTCCACGATCGTCGCCTTTGCCGACAGGCCTGTCGTAGCGTCGATGCGCTCGAGGCCGAGTCCCTCGGGCACGAGGACCGAGACCCACACCGCGTGGGCGGAAGCAGCCATGCACGTCGCGGGAGAAAGGCACGCCCCGGGGGCGGGAATCTCTTTCGCGACCTGGGGCTCGGCGTATCCAGGATTGATCTGGAACACGCCGCCGCTTTCGAACGCGGTCGTCTCGGTCAAGGCCCAGATGGAACCTCCCGCAGACACGATCGGCCCGGCGCTGATCCGTTGGAGATACACGGGCTGCACCTGGTCGACGGTTGTCGTTGGGTTGACCTTGAACAGTGTCGCGTAGCCGTTCGCTTGGGACGTTTGGGGCGACGGTGGACCGTTCGTTCGGCCCGACGAAGCCTCGCGCGCGATCGCGACCACCGCGACGGTGATCGCGATGACGCCAGCGATGAGGCCGACGAGGAGCGTCCGAGCTCGTGTTCTTCCGGTGGGCCGATCCGAGCTCGAACGCGTCCGGCGTTCGACGGCCTCAACCCGGTCAAGCGGCGGTCCGAGAGCCACCCCTTCCACCGCGTCGAGCGCGAAGAGACGCCACGAGCCCGGGATGCCTTTGAGCTCGTAGGTTCCCCGTTCATGGAAGTCGAGGCCGGAGCCGGAGACAAGGTCGACGATCGTCTGGGTCACCAGCACCTCTCCCGGTGCAGCCAGGCTCGAGACGCGGGCCGCGGTGTGCACGGCGATCCCGCCCGCTCCGCCGGCAGACAGCTCCGTCTCCCCGAAGTGGAGTCCCGCCCGCACCTCGAGGCCGATCGACCGCGTCGCAGGCAAGATCGCTGCCGCGCATCGGACTGCGTCCTGGGGGATGCGGAACCGCGCGAAGAACGAATCGCCGGCCGTGTCTATCTCGTGGCCACCGAAACGGCGGAGCTCTCGGCGGATCAGGTCGTGGTGGGCGGCTTGGAGCTCGCGCCAGCGACGGTCACCGACCTCCACGGCGATCTCCGTGGAGCCCACGATGTCGGTGAAGAGCAACGCTGCGAGGTTCCGGCCCGCAGCACGCCGCGACATAGCCAGATTGTCCGCGGTCTCGCTCGAGCGAACAAGGCGCCCCGCCGCCAGTGGGGACGGGCTGTCACAAGGAGGCGACGCGGCCACGCTCTTCGGGAGTCAACCCGCGGAGCGGCAACCGGACGTCGGCGTGAGCCAGCACACCTTCGTTCAGGAGCACCTGTTTCGCGACCGCGGGCAACGACAGGTCGCGGAGGGCTTCGCGAAGGGCTTTGACGCGAGCATCGGCGGCGTCGGTCTTCCGGTGCACCAGCTCGGCGGTGACCTCGGGCCACGCCGACGCCAGACCGGACACCGCCCCGACCGCTCCCGCGGCGAGCCCTTCCAACACGAGCGGCTCGAAGCCGATGAAGACGTCCAGACCGTCCAACAGGTAAGGCTTCACCGCTTCGAACGGCGTGTCCGACACCTTCAGCCCCGCCAGGTTCGGCACCTCGTCGCGCAGCCGTTCGATCACGGGGATCGGGACCGGGTAGCCGCTCCGCCCGACGAACTCGTAGATGTAGAACGGCAGCGGGTCACACGCGACGGCGGCGTTCCGGAAGTGATCGAACAGCTCCCTTTCGTCCAGCGGGAAGTACGGGGGAGCGATCACGGCGACGGCGTCGGCTCCGGCCTCCCGCGCGTGCGACGCGAGCGCGACCGTATCCGCGGTCGTCTGCGCGCCGGCGTGGACCGCGACCGCGAAACCGGACGGGCGCGACTCCAGACAGAGCTCCGTCATCCGGCGCCGCTCCGGCACCGAGAGCAGCACGCCCTCGCCCGTGGTGCCGCACGTGAGGACCCCGTCCATGCCGCCCTCGGCGAGGAAGCGGACCAACGGAGCCACGCTGGCCTCATCCAGGGAGCGGCCGCCGTCACGCAGCGGCGTGACGGCGGCCGCGATCGCACCGTGGAGCTTCCCGAGCATCCGCTCAGGGTACGTGGTCAGAACTGGCCGGTTTCGGTCGAGCCGTCGAGCGCGAGGGTCGAGGACTGCCCCTGGCTGATCGTCTTCGACACGAGATCGAACCAGCCCGTGCCGACCTCCCGTTGATGCTTGACCGCCGTGTAGCCGGCTGATTCGAGTGCGAACTCACGCTCCTGAAGACGCACGTAAGCCGTCATGCCCTCGTCGGCGAACCCCTTCGCCAGTTCGAACATGCTCGCGTTGAGGGCGTGGAAGCCCGCCAGCGTGATGAACTGGAACCGGTAGCCCAGGGCGCCGAGCTCCTTCTGGAAGGCGGCGACCTGCTGGTCATCCAGCCGCCGCTTCCAGTTGAACGACGGGGAGCAGTTGTACGCGAGGAGCTTCCCGGGGAACTCGGCGTGGACGCCCTCGGCGAACGCCCGTGCATCGTCGAGCTCCGGTGTGGCGGTCTCGCACCAGAGCATGTCCGCGTAGGGCGCGTACGCCCGCGCGCGGGCGATCGCGGCGTCCAGCCCGCCGTGAACGCGGAAGAACCCCTCCTCGGTCCGCTGTCCGTCGAGGAACGTCCGGTCCCGCTCGTCGACGTCGGACGTGAGCAGGCTCGCGCTGAGCGCGTCGGTCCGCGCCATCAGCACGGTCGGAGCGTCCAGGACGTCCGCGGCCAGGCGAGCCGCGACGAGCGTCCGGATGAACTGGCCGGTGGGGACGAGCACCTTTCCCCCCAGGTGTCCGCACTTCTTCTCGGACGAGAGCTGATCCTCGAAGTGCACCCCCGCCGCGCCGGCTTCGATCATCGCGGTCATCAGCTCGAACGCGTTGAGGGGGCCGCCGAAGCCGGCCTCGGCATCCGCCACGATCGGGAGGCAGAACTCTGCCTCATCCCCTTCGGCCCAGGCGACCTGGTCGGCGCGACGAAGGGCGTTGTTCAGACGACGGACGACCGTGGGGACCGAGCTCACGGGGTAGAGCGACTGGTCGGGATAGGTGTGCTGCGCCGTGTTCGCGTCGGCGGCTACCTGCCAGCCGGACAGGTAGATCGCGCGGAGACCCGCCCGCGCGCACTCCACCGCCTGGCCACCCGTGAGGCAACCGAGCGCTGGCACGTAGTCGTCGGCGTTCACGAGCCGCCACAGCGCGGCGGCCGAGGTCTCCGCGGTGACGTGACGCTCCCGGATCCTTCCCCGGAGCCGGACCACGTCCTCGGCGGTGTAGGGGCGGGTGATCCCGCGCCAGCGCTCCTCGTTCCGCCACCGGGCTCGCAGCTCGTCGGCTTCGCCGCGGATCCGCTCGGTGATCGTCATCGGTCTCCAGCCTTCCCTTGGGCGCCGGTCGCTTCCGGCGCATCCCTGCGGGATAACGAAACCTCCCGGGGTGGCCGGGAGGTCGGGTGCGCACGACGGCCCCGTGGGCCGCGGCGCGGGTCAGCTGGCTACGTTCTTGAACGGTCGTTCAATCATCGACCTCATCCTGCCAGACGCCGATGGTTCGGGTCAACCGGTGTGGCGCAGCTGGGGGATCAGGCGATGATCTTCGAGATCGAAAGCTCCAGGATGTCGGTGGCGCCGGCGGTCTTCAGCTCCGGGAGCAGCGGTTGACGCCTCGCTTGTCGACCACCGTCTCGAGTCCATCGCCGCTCGCTTCGCCGGATCCGTTCCGCGAGCCGGCGTCTATCCCCGGATGACCTGCGACAGCTTGAGGGTCTTCTCGTAGAGCGCCTTGCCGGTGACCGCCGCCTCGCAGCCGGCATCGCGCAAGGCCCAGATGTCGTCGGCGGATCGCACGCCGCCGCTCGCGATGATGGGTCGGTCGGTCAGACCGAGCACCTGTCGGTACAGACGCAGGTCGGGACCGTCGAGCGTCCCGTCCCGCGCGATCGCCGTGACGAGGTAACGGGGCGTGCCCGCGTCGTTGAGCGCCGGGATCACCTCTTCGACGGG
>Ga0066683_10000876_pt1 | contig 10979 bp, 11 predicted proteins | sample GraSoiAngelo_132_FD_62296 | JGI IMG/M metagenome (GOLD analysis project Ga0066683, IMG submission 62296) | Grasslands soil microbial communities from the Angelo Coastal Reserve, California, USA - 14_0929_02_40cm | ecosystem: Environmental > Terrestrial > Soil > Grasslands | place: USA... | reverse complement strand
GCGGGGCCGTATTTCCGCTTCAGGCGTTCGAGCAGGGCCAGGCGCTCTTCCACCTGCTGCTGGCGGGCGGGCGATGCTTCGATCCCGGACGCGTACTGCCGGAGAAATCCGGCGAGGTCCTCGAGCTGCGACTTGATGCCGTCTCGCGCGTCGAGATACGGCTTGAACCGCGGATCGAGGGTCGCGAGCTCCGCCACGCGACGCCAGACGTTCGCAAGGCCCGCCAGAATGGCATCGTCGCTCTCGTAGAGCGACGCGTAGCTGTCGGTGCAGAGCCGCTCAACCCGGTCGGCGCTCGCGAGCACCTGGCGCAGGGCGGCGAGCTCGACATCTTCCCCCGGATCGCCCGCCTTCAGCCCGGCGCGATCGATCTCGCCCAACTGAAAGGCCATCAGATCCTGGCGGCCGGCGCGGTCCCTGGCCGCACTGTGCATCCGGGCGAGCTCGCCCTGCAACGCGCGCATCGCGTCGAACGCCGCCGCCGTCGGCGCGGTCATCCCGTCGAGTCCTCCGAAGGTATCGATGACGCCCAGATGCGTGGCCGGATCGAGCAAGGTCTGGTGTTCGTGCTGGCCGTGCAGCTCGATCAGGCGGGACGACAAATCCTTCAGCGCACCGGCGTTCACCAGCGCGCCGTTGATGAACGCGCGGCTCCGGCCTTGCGACGTGATCTCACGCCGCACCAGCAGCTCTTCTCCAGCGCTTTCGAAGATGGCTTCGATGGCGGCGGCATCCTCGCCCGTCCGCACGAGGTCGCCGGAGGCACGGCCCCCAAGCAGCAGCCCGACCGCCTCCACCAGGATCGACTTGCCTGCGCCGGTTTCGCCGGTCAGGACGTTGAGGCCCGGATCGAACTCGACTTCGACAGAGTCGATCACGGCGAGGTGTTTGATGCGAAGGAAAGAGAGCATGTCAGGAAGCGGGAACTCCAATCCTAGCATAGGTTTGACAGCTGTTTCATGCCCGTGATACAGTCGTGTGTTATCGCGCTGTCCAGAGCGGCGCTGCTATGTCTCGGAGGGCCGTTTGCGCACGCTTGGAAGCCCGCTGGTCGCCGTGCTCGTGCAGGCGGCGGCTGGTACCGCGCCCGAAAGCTCCGCTACCGGCATCGTCAGTTTAATCGCCCGCTCGACCGCGACGACGGTCTTGGTGCTCGCCGGCCTTGGATTCTGTTCCGTCTGGTCCTGGGGCATCTTCCTTTACAAGTGGTGGACGTTCCGTCGCGCCGCGAAGCACAGTGGGCAGTTCCTCGAGGTGTTTCGCCGCAGCGGCAAATTCTCCGAAGTGCAGGCGGTGTGCCCGTCGCTGGGCGACAGCCCGCTGGTGGGGCTGTTTCAGACCGGCTACGCGGAGCTGACCGCGCAGCTTCGTCAGCACGCGCCGCCCGACATTCAGAACGGGCCCAATCCGCGCGCGCCCGCGGGACGTCCTACCTTGAGGAGCCTGAGCGCGGTGGATCGGGCGCTGCTCCGCGCCGCCGCCGTCGAGGTGAACAAGCTCGAAAGCCGCGTCTCCTTTCTGGCAACGGTCGCCAGCATGGCGCCGTTCATCGGGCTGTTCGGCACCGTCTGGGGAATCATGAGCGCGTTTGAGCAGATCGGTGTCACCGGCTCGACCAGCCTCCAGGCGGTCGGCACCCCCATCGCCGAGGCGCTCGTCGCCACGGCTGCAGGCCTCGCGGCGGCGATCCCCGCGGTGTTGTTTTACAACTATCTGTCGCAGCGCGTGAAGCTGTTCGCGTCCGAGATGGACGACTTCGCCATGGAGTTTCTGAACATCTGCGAAAGGAACTTCACCTGATGGCGAAGATCGGTCCCGCCGCCGGTGCGTCGTCCGGGCGATCGGGACGTGGGCGCCGCGTGGCCACCTCGCTCGCCGAGATCAACGTCGTGCCGCTGGTGGACGTCATGCTCGTGCTGCTCATCATCTTCATGGTGACCGCGCCGCTGATCCAGCGTGGCATCGACGTGAAGCTGCCGGTGGCGCGGCGTGCCGCGCAGGTCGCGGGCGAGCGCGTCGAGCTCACGATTCCCGATTCGTATCGGACGTCGCGCTTCGTGTACCTCGGCAAGGAGCGGGTTCGCGCGGACGTGCTGCAGGAGCGCCTCCGGCAGCAGATGGAGGGGCGCACGGACAAAGAGGTCTTCCTCCGGGGCGACGCGACGGTGCAGTATCAGGATCTGATGGATATCATCGACATGCTGAAAGGCGCCGGCGTCCAGAACATCGGCATGGTCGCCAGGATGCCGGGCGCACGCTGATGGATGTCAGCGACGTGCTGCGCGATCGGATGGGGACGCCGGCGGGGCTGCAGCGCATGCTGACCGTCTCGGTTGCCGTGCATCTGGCCCTCGCGGCCGCCCTGCTGTCCGCGTCAGGCGGTCTGCTGAAAGGCGCCGTCAGGCCCGCGCCGATCGTGATGACCATCTCGCTCAGCGGCACCGTCGGCCCGGAGACCGGCGGCATGACGCCGATGGGCGGACGACCGGTCCAGGCCGAGACGCCGCCGGCCGATCTCGTGAAGCGCGAAGCGATTCGGCGGCCGGCGGCGAAGGCGCCCGAGATGACCGTGCCGCTGCCGAACGCGAAAAGCGTGAAGGCCCGGCCGAGCCCGCCGGTCAAGCAGGCGCCGGAGGACGCGGCTGGCCGTACGCCGACGCGCGGTGCGCAAACGAGCCCCGGCAGCACCGCAGCCGACACCGGTGTGCGGGGTCAAGGGTTCGGACTCTCGACCGGAGGCGGCCCTGGCTCCGGATCGTCGCTCGAAATCACCGGCGACTTCTGCTGTCCGGAGTACCTGGCGACCATGATCGCGCGCATCCGCTCGGCGTGGAACCAGGACCAGGGCGCCAGAGGCACGAGCCTCATCCGGTTCACCATCAAGCGCGACGGATCAATCACCGACGCATCGATCTTCAAACCGAGCGGTACGGTGACGCTCGACACCGCGGCGCTTCGCGCGGTCCGTGCCACGCGAACGCTGCCGCCGCTACCCGACGCGTTTCCGAACCCGACGCTGACCATGCGTCTCAGTTTCGAATATCAATGACCAAATCCATCATCCCCGGAGTGCTCGCGATCGCGCTGCTGGCCGCGTGGCCGCACGCCGAGCAGCCGCCGCAACCGCCGCCGCCGGCTGCCACGCAGCAGCCGAGCGAGGTCGAGGTCACGATTAGCGGCGACGGGGGCGCGGCGCCGCGGCTGGCCGTTCCCGAATTCATCGCGCTGTCACCGGACGCCGAAACCGCCGCCATCGCGAAAACCGTCACGCAGGTGCTGTGGGACGACCTGAACTTCGAGCGCGAGTTCCTCTTCATCCCGCGGGACACCTACGCGACGATTCCGCGGGCGACGTCGTTTGCGGACGTGCCGTTCGACCGCTGGCGCGAGCTGAACGCCGACGGCCTCATCGTCGGGACCGTGCAGAAAGCCGGCACGACCGTGAAGGTCGAGATGCGGCTCTTCAACGTCCGGTCGCGCCAGTCGGCGTTCGCCCGCCAGTACGACGGCACGGCTGCCAATCCCCGGCTGTTCGCGCACACCATTTCAGATGAAATCCACAAGACGCAGCGTGCGCTGAACGGCGTGGCGCGCTCGAAGCTCACGTTCGATTCCGACCGCGACGGCGAGCGCATGGGCGGCACGGTGCAGAACCGCAGCATCAAGGAAATCTACATCTCCGACTACGACGGCGAGAACCAGCGGCGCGTCACGGTGGGCAAGACGCTGAACATCGCGCCGCGCTGGTCGCCCGACGGCCGCTCGATCGCGTATACGTCGTATCGGCGCGGCGGCGCGAACATTTTCATCTCGAACATCTTCCAGGGAACGCTCGATGAAGTGACCAAGGGCGACAAGGTCGGCGAGAACTGGCTGCCCGCGTGGTCTCCCGACGGCACTCGCGTCGCCTTCAGCTCGACACGCGACGGCAACCCCGAGATCTACGTGGCGAACCGCGACGGCTCGAACGTGCGGCGGATCACGAATCATCCCGGCATCGACATCACGCCCACCTGGTCGCCGTCGGGCACCCAGATCGCGTTCACCTCCGATCGCGGCGGCACGCCGCAGATTTACGTCGTCGGCGCCGACGGCCTGAACCTCTCGAAGAAGACGTCCGAGGGGTACTGCGACCGGCCGTCCTGGTCGGCGGCGCCGTTCAACGAGATCGCGTTCGCGTCGCGCAGCGGACCCGGCTTCGACATCAAGGTGCTCGACCTCACGACCGGCACGACGCATGTGCTCACCTTCGGCGAAGGGACGAACGAAAGCCCCGCGTTCTCCCCCAACGGCCGCCACCTCGTGTTCACGTCGACGCGCTCGGGCAAGGTGCAGGTGTTCACGATGGCCCGCGACGGCAAGAACGTGCGGCAGATTACCAGGAGCGGCAACAACGAGAAGCCGGACTGGTCCAGATGAGTGGAGAATCGACGATGAGAGCGGCGCGAGGAATGAAGGTGTTGATCGCACTCCTGTCGTTGACGGCGGCGGCCGCCTGCGGCGCCAAGAAGCCGCCGATCGCCCGGCCGACGCCGCCTCCGGTCCCACCGACGAGCACGGCGCCATCGCGCGTTGTCCCGGCGCCGCCCGAGCCGGTCGTCGAACCGACCATCGTTCCGCCCGAGCCGGTCAGAGACGATGCGATCTCCGCAGCGTCGCTCGACGATCTGAACAGGAACTCGCCGCTGAAAGCCGTGTTCTACGAGCTCGACAGCAGTGAGCTGAGCGCTGAAGGCCAGAGAACCCTGGACCAGAACGCCGCGCTCCTCAAGCGGTATCCCACCTGGACCGTGACGGTGGAGGGCCACTGCGATGAACGCGGGACGGCTGAGTACAATCTGGCGTTGGGCGAGCGGCGCGCGATTACAGCCCGCGCCTACCTCGTGTCGCTGGGCATTCCGGCCGATCGGTTGCGGACGGTCAGCTACGGCAAGGAGTTCCCCTTCGATCCGGGCCATGACGAGGCGGCGTTCGCGAAGAACCGGCGCGCGCATTTCGTCATCACCGCGAAATGAGCTTATGACACCGAAATCCTCCGTCGCTTTCGTCGCCATCCTCGCCGTCATCGCGACGGCGTCTCCCGCGCACGCCGCCAACAAGGAGCACCAGCAGTTGATGGCGGACCTCCGCATGTTGCAGGAACAGTCCCAGCTGCTGCAGAACCTGATCGGGACCGTCACCGACGCGCTGAAGGCGGTGAACACCCGCCTCGATCAGCAGGCCGAGACCAACCGCAGGTCGTTCGCCGATCAGAAGCTGGTGATCGACAACCTCACGAGCGACGTCCGCGTGATCCGCGAGAAGCTGGACGACAACAACGTGCGCATCGGCTCGCTCACGCAGGAAGTCGACTCGCTCCGCCAGTCGATGCAGCAGCTCAGCGTCCGTCCGGCCGGCACGCCCGATCCGGACGGCGCGGCCGGAGTCTCGACGCCGGCGCCGGGCGGAGGGTCGCCGGGCGGCGGACCGCCGGCCGGCCCGGCTGTCGGCGTGTCACCACAGAAGTTGCTGGAGACCGCCAAGTCCGACTATTCGATCGGCCAATACGATCTGGCCATCATCGGGTTCAGCGAGTACATCAGGAGCTTTCCGAAGTCCGACATGGCTGACGACGCGCAGGTGAATATCTGCAACGCGTATTATCAGGACGCCAAGTACCAGCAGGCGGTCGATGCGTGCGACCTGGCCATCCGCCTGTATCCGACCGGCGACAAGCTTCCCGAAGCGTATTATCGAAAAGGCCTCGCGTTGAGCCAGCTCAAGGACGTGAACGCCGCACGCGCCATGTGGGAAGAGCTCGTGAAGAGATTTCCGAACAGCCAGGAAGCCACTCTCGCGGCGCAGGGCCTCGAACGTCTGAAGCGGCCCTGACGGGAGGCGCGACGTCCGTCGAACCGCGATCAGGCCGCACGCAGCTCTCTTCGGGTTGCCGCCGTCTTCAGCAGGCCCGAGATAACAGAGCAGACGGAGTTAACGGCCAAACACGGAGAAACGAAGAAACGGAGGCCCAAAGACGCGGTTCAGCGGGCCGGCCTGCGTAGCAGGCCGGCTGACACTGCCGAATCGCTTCGCGACGCCCGTCGAACCCGTGTGCCTCGGCGCGTCTCCGTTCCTCTGCGCCTCCGTGTTTGGCCGTTGCCTCAATATCCTCCGTGTCCTCGCGCGGTGGCTACGCCAAAGTGAAAATCGCAGTGGAAGTCGGAAGTGTGAAGTACCAAGTCCGAAGTTCGAGCGGCGACGATGTAGAATGCTGTGCTCAACTTCAGACTTCAGACTTCAGACTTCAGACTTCAAACTTCTGACTTCCCGAAGGGACTCCCATGGGCAGCGTGAACAAAGTGATCCTGGTCGGCAATCTGGGGCGCGACGCCGAGAAGCGCTACACGCCGGGCGGCGCCGCCGTCGCAAAATTCAGCGTGGCCACGACGGAAGTCTGGACCGATAAGGCCGGCCAGCGGCAGGAACGAACCGAGTGGCACACCATCAATCTGTGGGGCAAACAAGCGGAATCGCTGTCCGAGTATCTGACCAAGGGCCGGCAGGTATACATCGAAGGCCGGTTGCAGACCCGGAAAGCACCGCGTTGCAGAAGTTGCGATGCCTTCCTGCCGGACCGGGACTGGAACGCGAGAGACGCTCAAAAGATTCGGTGTCAGAAGTGTGACAGCGAGGCGAAGCCGTACGCCGAAACGATGGTCGACATTCGCGCGGACCGCATATCCCTTCTCGGCAGCGGAAGTGGCGGCCGGGGCGCAGGCGTGTCGCGCATCGGCGAGGACACGATGGTCGGCCATGCTCCCGCACCGAGCCACGATTCGCCGGAACCGCTGACCGACGACGACATCCCTTTCTGACGCTCGTCATGGCTGAGGGCTGAGGGCTATGGTGAATGGCTTCGTCCATCTACCTGAAGCCATCAGCCATCAGCCATCAGCCATTAGCCATGTGAGGGTTTCTCCTCCTCCCGCCCGTATCTGTCCTCGAGGCGGACGACGTCGTGCAACTCCGGAGTCGACACCTCGAAGATGTCGCTGTCTTCGATCGCCGTCATCCGGTGCACCGTCTTCGGCGTGATGTGCACGCGCTCGCCCGGAAGCATCTCGCGCCGCGTCAGCGCTCCGTCTACTTGAATCTCGAACAGCAGCCTGCCCGAGTGCAGGTAGATCGTCTCGTCCTTCACGTTGTGGTACTGCAGGCTCAACGCGTGGCCGGCGTTGACATGAATCAGCTTGCCCACGTACCGGTCGGTCTTCGCCCAGTGCAGCTCGAAGCCCCAGGGTTTGTTCACTCGCGTGATGTCACCGCTCACGACGTCACCCCCTTGATCAGCGTGAGCCGGCCGAGGGCGGCCAGCAGCACGCGTTCGATTTCGTCGACGGTGGCCAGCCGCAGGATCCGGCGCGCCAGCGCCCGCAGTTCGTCGCTCCGGAGCTCCGCCAGCACCTGCTTGGCGGCCGGGATGGCCCCCGGCGTCATGCTGAACTCCGTCAACCCCAGTCCGACGAGCAGCGTGAGCAGGGCCGGGTCCGACGCCATTTCACCGCAGAGCGACACCGGAATGCGCCGGCGTGTCGCCGCCCGGCGGACCATGAGAATCATGCGCAGGATCGCCGGATGCACCGGCTCGTACAACCGCGAGACGCGCTCGTCGGCGCGATCGACGGCCAGGCAGTACTGAATAAGATCGTTGGTCCCGATGGTGAAGAAATCGACTTCGCGCGCCAGCAGATCCGCGGTGTACGCGGCCGCCGGGATTTCGATCATCACGCCGATCGGCACGTGCGGCACGTGTTCGCCCCGCCCCCCCAGATCGGCCGCGGCCTCGACAATCATGGCCCGCGCCCGGCGGACCTGCTCGACGCTCGAGACGAACGGAAACATGATGCGGAGGTTGCCGTAGCGCGCGGCGCGCAGCAGCGCGCGGACCTGGACCCGAAACAGCTCCGGCCGCGTGAGGCTGAGCCGCAGGCCGCGCAACCCCTGGCGGCTCGCGCGCTCCTCGTCCGGCTCCCAGCCGGCGGCCAGCGGACGCTGCGAGAGCCGCGACGCGAGCTGTTCCTCGTCGACGTCGAACGTACGCACGGTCACCGAGCCGGGCGCCATGCCCTCCAGCATCCGGCGGTAGATCTCGTACTGCCGATCCTCATCGCGGATGTCGTCCACCCCGCTCGTCACGAGAAACTCGGATCGATAGAGGCCGATCCCCTCGGCCCCCGCGTATCGCGCGGCGGCGAGGTCGTCGGGGAACTCGATGTTCGCGTCGAGCCGGATGGGAACACCGTCGGCGGTCGACGCCGGCCGGCGCCGTTCGGCCTCGACCATCGCAGCCGGCCGGTGATCGTCGGCGTGCCGCGCGGCGCGCGCGAGCTCCTCGGGCGTCGGATCGAGGAGCACATCGCCCGCCGTCCCGTCGATCACGACGAGCTGTCCCGCCTGAACGCGCTCGCTCGCGTTGTGCAGGCCGACGACAGCGGGAACGTCGAGGGAACGGGCGAGGATCGCCGTGTGGTACGTCCGGCTGCCGGCGTCGGTCCCGAAGCCGCGGACCTTGGACCAGTCCACCTGTGCCGCGATCGAGGGCGTCAGCTCGTCGGCTATGAGCACGGACGCCTCGTCGAGCTCGCGCAGCAGATCACGGGGGGTCGCGACGCCCTGCCGCAGGTTCATCCGGAGACGGCCGACCAGGTCCGCCACGTCGCCCTTGCGCTCGCGCAGGTACGGATCGGCGACGTCGTCGAACACCGCGCTGAACTCCTGGAACACCTGCTGCACGGCCCATTCGGCGTTGACCCGCTGCTCCCCCACGATGTCCGCGGCACGCGGCAGCAGCATGGGGTCGTCGAGCATCAGCAGCTGTGCGTCGAAGAGCGACGAGAGCTCCGGACGCCGCTGTGCGACGCGCGCCTGGATGTCGACGAGCTGCTCGCGCGTCCGCCCGCGGCTTTCGTCGAGCCGCCGCAACTCGTGAGCGAGCCGGGCCGCCGGAATCTGATACCGCAGCACCTGCGCGCGATGGATCAGGACGACGGCGCGACCGGCGACGACGCCCGGCGAGACGCCGATGCCCTTCACGCGTTGCATGCGTCCTCGCCGAACCCGCCCTGGACCAGCGCGACGAGCGCGTCGACGGCGTCGCGCTCGTCGCTGCCTTCGGCGGAGATCGTGATCGTCGATCCGCGCGCCGCCGCCAGCAGGAGGATGCCCATGATACTCTTCCCGTCCATCTCACGCCGATCACTGGCCACACGGACCCGCGCTTCATACCGCGTCGCGAGGTGCACGAACTTGGCCGCGGCGCGGGCGTGCATGCCCAGTTGATTCACGACGGTGACCGCCTGAGAAGTCATGCGGGGCTCTTCTCGCCGCGAAGGAGATCGGACGCGACCCAGATGGCGTTGCGGCCATGGTCGCGCATCTCCCGGGCCACGGCGAGCAGGTCCGACGATCGGCGCAGGCTCGCCAGCTTGATCAGCATCGGCAGGTTGACGCCGGTAATCACCTCGAGACGGTCGGTCTCGAGAAAGGTCATCCCGAGGTTCGACGGCGTGCCGCCGAACATGTCCGTCAGCAGCAGCACGCCTTCTTCGCCACGAACGCGTTCGATGGCCTGGGAAATGTCCTCGCGCGCGTCGTTCACCTCGTCGTGCCAGCCGATCGAAACCGCCGTGAACTGCGGCAGATCGCCGACGATCATCTCGGCCGCATTCACGAGCTCCGTCGCGAGCTGTCCGTGCGTGACGACGACCACGCCAATCACAACTGCTTATAGTAGGCCAGGTAGGTCACGCAGGTCAGCTAGGGCAGGCAGGTCACGTAGGACCCGACCCACGCGACCCACCCGACCGACGAGACCTCTATGCGTGGGCCAGGTCGCGGTGGCGCACCCGCACGCGGGCGACGTCCAGACCGGCGAGGGGGCGTCGCAGCCGCTCGGCGATCATGACCGATCGGTGACGGCCGCCGGTGCAGCCGATCCCGACCGTCAGGTAGCTCTTTCCTTCCGCGATGTAGAACGGCACCACATACCGCAGATACTCCTCCAGGCGATCCATGAACTCGCGCGCGGCGGGATCGCGCTCCATGAATTCCGACACGGCCCGGTCGCGGCCGGTCCGGCGCCGCAGCGTCGGCACGAAATGGGGGTTCGGCAGACACCGGACGTCGAACACGAGGTCCGCATCCACCGGCACGCCGTGCTTGTAGCCGAAGCTGAGGAGCGTGATGACGAGCCGCGCCCTCGCGCGGTCGCGCGACAGGCTCATGAAGAACTGCCGGAGCTCGTGGACCGTCATGTCCGACGTGTCCACGATTTCGTCCGCCATCTCGCGGATCACGTTCAGGCGGGAACGCTCGTCGCGAATGCCTTCGCTGACCGATCGGTCGGGCGCCAGGGGATGGGGCCGCCGCGTTTCGCTGAAGCGGCGCACCAGCGCCGCGTGGCTCGCCTCCAGAAAGATCAGGATGGGCGTGAGCCGGGGCATCTTCCGCAGCTTGCGAAAGATCTTCGGAAATGACGACAGGAACCCGCCTTCGCGCACGTCCACGACGATCGCGACTTTCTCAATGTCGCCGCCGGCACGCAGCGAGAGCTTGGCGAGCGTCGGAATCAGCGTGGTCGGCAGGTTGTCGACGCAGAAGTAGCCGAGATCCTCGAGCGCCCGGATCGCCTGCGACTTCCCCGAGCCCGACAGCCCCGTCAGCACGATGAACGGGGTGCCGCCCCGGCGGCTCTTGGACTCTTTGCCCCGCGCCCCCAGCCCTTTGCCCTGAGCCGCGAGCTCCTGGCGGTGCGTCTTGAGCCCCTCGCCCTCCTCGCGGCGCGCCTGCCGCTCGTCGGCGTCGGGCCCTTTGCGCTCCGCCCGGTGCATTTGGTGTTCGGTTGCGTTGAGCCCTTTGCCCTCTGCCCGGCGCGCCTGGCGCTGGTCGGCGTTGGGCCCTTTGCGCTCCGCGCGGCTCATCTGGTGCTCGATCGCGTTGAG
>Ga0066683_10000875_pt1 | contig 10983 bp, 9 predicted proteins | sample GraSoiAngelo_132_FD_62296 | JGI IMG/M metagenome (GOLD analysis project Ga0066683, IMG submission 62296) | Grasslands soil microbial communities from the Angelo Coastal Reserve, California, USA - 14_0929_02_40cm | ecosystem: Environmental > Terrestrial > Soil > Grasslands | place: USA... | reverse complement strand
AAGAAGATGCTGGAAGCGGTGCGCGACGCGGGCGGCACGCTCGTCTACGTGCTCGGCATCGGCGCGGCGTCACCCGCCACGCGCGCGGACGAACTCCACGCGGAGTTCCCCGACGTCGCGTATCTCTCGATGGCGGAGCTCTTCGGCGGGCCGCTCCTGACCGAGTTCAGCCGCTCGCTGACGCGCGCGCGCGTGCAGCAGTACCAGCGCTATTTCAGCGACGCAGACCGCGTGCTGATCATGCTGCACAACGACCCCGACCCCGACGCCATGGCCAGCGGGCTCGCGTTGCGCAACGTGCTCCGGCGTACGAAAACGACGGCGATCATGGGAGCGATTCAGGGCGTGACGCGACCCGAGAACCTGCGGATGGTGAACCTGCTCGACATCCACGTCGAAACCATCACGCACGAAACGCTGAAGGAGTACGACCGCGTCGCCATGGTGGACGTGCAGCCGCACTATTTCGGCGGGCTGATCGACCGGGTCGACCTGGTCATCGACCATCACCCCGAGCAGCCGGGCTACGCGGCGGTCTTCAAGGACATCCGGCCCGATTACGGCTCGACGTCCACGATCCTCACCGAGCACCTGCGCGCCGTCGACGTCAACATCTCGGAGCGCACCGCGACGGCGATGCTCTACGCCATCAAGTCCGACACGCTGTTCTTCAACCGCTCGACGAACCGCGTCGATCTGGAGGCCTTTTCGTATCTCTATCCGCTGTCGGACGCGGCGCTGATCCGCAAGATGGAAGGCGCCGAAATCACGCTCGAACGCCTGGACTACGTCCTCAAGGCGTTCAAGGGCGGCACGCTGATCGACCAGGTCTTCTGCGCGTTCATCGGCTCGTCGCCGCGCGAGGACTTCATCCCGTACGTCGCCGATTTCTTCCTGCAGCTCGAAGACGTCAAATGGACGGTCGTCGCCGGCATCGTCAACGAGTCGCTGGTCGTGTCGGTGCGGAATCTGGGTTATACGAAGAACGCGGGTGAGTTCGTGCGCCGCTTCTTCGCGGATATCGGAAGTGCGGGCGGTCATCGGGCGATGGCCAAGGCCGTCGCGCCGATGCGTGCGTTCCGCGAGAAGTTCGGCGAGCTCGCCGGCGACGACATAGGGGCACGCCTGCAGGCATTCGTGCACGAATTCCTGACGCACGAGCCCGCGGCGCCTGACAAGAAGCGCGAGGCCGCCGCGGGAATTAAGAATTAGGAATTTGGAATTTGGAATTTGGAATTTGGAATGCGCACGAATTCCAAATTCCTAATTCCAGATTATCCGAGCGCTTGATCGAGATCCGCGATCAGATCGGCCGCGTCCTCCAACCCGACCGACAGCCGTAACATGCCCCTGGTCACGCCGGCGGCGCGCAGCTGCTCGTCGCTGTGCCCCCACTGTGACGTCAGCACCGGCATGCTGATCAGGCTCTCGATGCCACCGAGGCTGGCGGCGCGTTTGACGATCTGCAGCCTGTCGTACACCCGCTCGGCGCGATCGTACCGGCCGTCGAGGTCGAAGCAGACCATCCCGCCGAACCCCGACATCTGCCGCTCGGCGATCTCGTGATCGGGATGCGACGTCAGGCCCGGATAGTAGACCTGGCCGACCCGGTGGTCGCTCTCGAGGAACTCCGCGACGGCTTGCGCATTCCCGTTGTGCTTCGCGACGCGCAACGGCAGCGTCTTGAGGCCGCGGCCGAGCGCGTAGGCCGGCTGGGGGTCCATGACCGTCCCCACCAGCCGGCGCGCCTTCTCGATCGGCGCGACGAGCGCCGTCGAGCCGGTCACCACACCGCCAGTCACGTCGCTGTGGCCGTTGAGGTACTTCGTCGCGCTCTGCATGGCCAGGTCGATCCCGAGGGCGAGCGGCAGCTGATTGATCGGGCTGGCGAACGTGTTGTCGATGACTGACGTCACCCCGCGCGCCCGGCACGCCTCGGACACGCGCCGGATGTCCACGCAGCGCAGCGTCGGGTTGATGGGCGATTCGAACCAGACCATCCGCGTACGGTCGGTGAACACGCGATCGAGGTTGGCAAGCTCGTCCAGCGAAATGAACCGCGGCACGATGCCCAGCTTCGCCAGCAGGTCGTGCAGCAGATGCAGCGTGCCCCCGTAGATCGCGGCGCCGCAGAGGATCTCGTCGCCCGCCTTGAGGTGCGCCAGCAGGATGGTCGCAGTGGCGCCCATGCCCGATGAAAAGACCAGCGCCGCCTCGGCGTGATCGACTGCCGCCAGCTTCTGCTCGACGCTGACGACGGTGGGGTTCGTGTAGCGGGAATACAGGAATCTCGCCGATCGCCCCTCGTTGTATGCCGCCACTTCCTGCGCGTTGTCGAAGACGAACGTCGTGGTCTCGTAGATTGGCGTCGTCAACGGCGTCGCGACGCCGCGATCCACCTCTCCGGCGTGAATCAGCTCCGTGGCCGCGCCCTTCATAGCATCTCCAATGGCGGATTGCTGACTTCAGACTTCAGACTTCAGACTTCAGACTTTCATATTCCTACCCGCTCACCCGAGGCGCCGACGACGGGCTCGACGAACTGGTGATACGCGTCCTCGTACCCGCGGCTCATCAGCTCGCCGAGGCCCTGCCGCCGGTGCGATCGATCGTCGTAGCCGCCGTCGAAATCAAACGGACCGATCGGATTGTGCGATGGCCGCACCGTGAAAATGCGCACGCCGCCGGTCGTCGTCGTCGCGTCGCGGACGATGGAGGCTTCGGTCGACTGGAGATACTCGCCCAGCCGCCCGCGGCCGTCGAGCCGCGCCGCCGCGAGGGCGTGCGGACCGCGCGATTCCGGGGCCGCCGACACCAGCACAATCTGCTCGACGCCGAGATCGATCAGCTCGTCGATCAGCCGGATCACGCTCGACGGGCGGTCGCACAGCCGGTGCGTCTCGCCGCGCCAGTAGGCGTCCGGCGCAAACGTGACCCTGTGCCACTCGGTCGCCAGCGGGATCGTGAGCGCGGCGGCCACGGCGTCCGGCAGATGATCGCGGGCGACCGTCGCGAGATCGAAGACCTCGGCGCGCCGCACGTCCGCCGCGTCACTCGTCGGCCGTCGAATGAGATCGCGGCGGCGATCCTCGCCGACCAGCGCGAAGATCAAATCGCGATGGGCGTCGACGTCATGGACGACGACGAGCAGTTCCCGGAAGCCGGGCTGACCGATGTTCTCGGTGAGCATCTCCATGTAACGCCGTCCGAGCTCGGCGGGCGTCGGCTGTTTCAATTGCGTGGCGCCGCGCACGAGGTCCCACATCACGCGCCAGCACTGCTCAATCGCGGCGGCCGACGACAGGGGCGCGCCTGCGGCCCGCCACCATAGCGGTCCCCGTTCACCGCGTCCGCCGCGGCTCCGGCGACGGCCATTCACCCAGCCGTCGGCGAGCGCCGCGATGCCGGCTGAGCCGAGCACCAGCAGGACGAGCCGTGGCAGCCAGGTCGGCAACGCCTCGGGCGTGAACGCGGCCTGGGCTGTCCGGAGATACACGTCGACGAGACCCACCGCGCCGGCGGCGCCGACCATCTTCGCCAAAAAATCGATGGGAAAGACTATGGAGCCGGCGGCGACGGCGGCGATCGGTACCGCCACGATGGCGAGCGATGCGGCCAGCCCGCACACGATGACTGTCGGCACCATCCGCCAGCCGTACAGCGTCCGGACCGCGGCAGACCGCCAGAACCCCTTCTCGTCCCACAACCGCTGCGCGCCGTCTACCGCCGCGAACAGCGCGCCGATGACGCCCACGCCCTGCCCGGCGACGATATCGAGCTTGACGCCCGCTTCATGGAGCGCGCGCAGCACGCCGGCGTGATAGGCCCCGGCGGTTCCCGTTCCGGCGAGGACGAGCGCGGTCTGGCGGAGCGGAGAGTAGAGTTCGGGAGTCGGAGGCGACGCTGACCGACCGGCGGCAAACCGATCCGTCATCCGGCGGCTTCGTCGTGAATGGTGATGAGCTTCACGATCTCGAACTCGCGCATCCCACCCGGCGTCGTGACCTTGACGGAGTCCCCGGGCTCCTTGTTGATCAGCGCGCGACCGATGGGTGACGTCGTGGAGATCAGCCCCTTCTCCGCGTCGGCGTCTTCCGGCATGACGAGCTGAAACGTCATCTTCTCGCCGTTACCCTCGACGACGTGCAGCGTCGAACCGAACCCGGCGCGGTCCTTCGGAATGCGATCGACGTTGATGAGCGCGATCTCGGCAACGCGCTTCTGCAGCATGCTGATGCGGGATTCGACGAGACGCTGGCGCTCCTTCGCGGCGTGGTATTCAGCGTTCTCGCGCAGGTCGCCCAGCTCGCGCGCGCGCTTGATTTCCTTCGGCAGCTCCAGCTTGAGCTCGTGGTTGAGCGCCTGAATCTCGTCTTCGAACTTCTTGATCAACCGGTCTTTCATCTCGTGTTCCGCCCTGAGCCGGCCAATCGTACCACAGTGTTATCCTTTCCCGAGTGACCATTACCAGCCGGCAGAACCCGCTCGTGGTGCGCTTTCGCGACGCCGCGCGCGGGGACGGTGGACCGATCCTTCTCGACGGTGCGCATCTGGTCGCCGACGCCGTCGGCGCCCGCCTCACCATCCGCCTTGCGGTCGTCACGCCGGCATCGCGCGAAAAAGACGACGTGAGCGAACTGCTCGCCGCGCTGTCCCGCATGCAGGTCGAAGTGGCCACTGTCTCCGCGCCGGTCATGGATGCGATGAGCCCCGTGCGATCCTCGAGCTCCATCGTCGCGCTCGCCGACCGTCCCGCGATCGGCGACGGGCAGCTCTACGCCGGTGAGGCGCCGCTGGTGGTCGTGGCGATCGACGTTCAGGATCCCGGGAACGTCGGCGCGATCGTGCGAGTGGCCGAGGCCGCGGGCGCCACCGGCGTGATCGCGGCCGCCGCGTCGGCCAACCCGTGGGGCTGGAAGGCGCTGCGCGGATCGATGGGCAGCGCGCTTCGACTCCCGACCATGCACGGCGTCGGCGCCGACAGGGCCGTCGCCGACGCCCGGGGCCGCCGCTGCCGCATCGTCGCCGCTGTTCCGCGGGACGGCCAGTCCGTCTTCGAGGTCGACCTCACGGGACCCGTGGCCGTCCTCATCGGCGGCGAGGGCCAGGGGCTCTCGCCCTCTCTCGTCGACGCCGCCGACGTCTGCGTGACGATCCCCATGCAGCCACCGGTCGACTCGCTCAACGCGGCGGTCACCGCGGCGATCATCCTCTACGAAGTACGGCGGCAGCGATTAGCTTAGTACTCGATTGATTTCGTCGTTTTGTGTTTTTCGTGTTCTTCGTGGCGGATAGATATGTGAATGGATACGTTGTTTCCAGACGAGGAACCTCGCGGACCCGTGGCCCCTGCGCCGCTCGCCGAGCGCATGCGTCCGCGGACGTTCGACGAGTTCGTGGGACAGCAGGATCTGCTCGCGCGAGGGAAGCCGCTGCGCGAGGCCATCGAGCGCGATCTGCTGCAGTCGATCATCCTCTGGGGCCCGCCCGGCACCGGCAAGACGACGCTCGCCCGGATCATCGCTGACACGACCAGGGCGCGCTTCGTCTCGTTCAGCGCGGTGCTCGCCGGTATCAAGGAAATCCGCGACGTCATGGCCGAAGCCGAGCGGCTGCGGCGATCGGCTGGACGACGGACGATCGTGTTCATCGACGAGATCCACCGCTTCAACAAGGCGCAGCAGGACGCATTTCTGCCGCGGGTCGAGGCCGGCGACATCGTGCTCATCGGCGCGACCACCGAGAATCCGTCGTTCGAAGTCATCGCCGCGCTCCTCTCACGCTCGAAGGTGTTCGTGCTCCACGGGCTGACGGTCGAGGAGGTCGTGTCTATTCTGCAGCGCGCGCTCTCGGACGCCGACCGCGGCCTGGGCCATGAGCGAGTGACGGTTGACGACGAGTCGATCGGCGCGATCGCGCTCTACGCCAACGGCGATGCCCGCTCGGCCCTGAATCTGCTGGAGCTGAGCGTCGCGGCCGCGCCCACCGTCGACGGCGAGCGGCGCGTGGACGTGGCGCAGGTCGAGCAGACGATCCAGCGTCGCGCCCTCCTGTACGACAAGTCCGGCGAGGAGCATTACAACCTGATTTCCGCCTTGCACAAGTCGATGCGCAACAGCGATCCGGACGGATCCGTGTACTGGCTCGCGCGCATGGTCGAGGCGGGCGAGGATCCCCTGTATATCGCGCGGCGGCTCGTGCGGTTCGCGTCGGAAGACATCGGCAACGCCGACCCGCAGGCGCTGGCCGTCGCCGTCGCGGCGAAAGAGGCGGTGCATTTCATCGGCATGCCCGAGGGCAATACGGCGCTGGCGCAGGCGGCGCTCTACCTCGCGACGGCGCCGAAGAGCAACGCCGTGTATGAGGCCTACAGCCGCGCCGCCGAGGACGCGCACAAGGACGTCGCGCAGCCCGTGCCCCTGCACCTCCGCAATGCGCCGACGAAGCTGATGAAGGACCTCCAGTACGGGAAGGGCTACAAGTACGCGCACCGCGAGGCGGACGCGATCGCCGACATGTCGTGCCTGCCGAGCGCCCTCGAGGGACGCAAGTACTACGAACCCACCGAGCGCGGGTTCGAGAAGGAAATCAGACGGCGGCTGGACGGGTGGGAAGAGATCAAGAAGAAGCGCCGAACGACCGACTGAAAAGCTCGTTGATCGCGCGCCTGCCGTTCGGTTGCATCGTGCGCGTCCCGGTTCCGGTGAAATGCTGGTGCGTGATCAGCGGTCCGTTCGAGGAGCTGCGCTTCTGCCAGTCTTCGCCGCTCCACGTGAACCAGCCGTTCTTCTCCTGATCGAACACGTGCAGCGGCTTGTTGCACAGCTTGGCGAACTCGGCGCCCCACCCCGTGCCGCCCCGGACCGTCCCGTCGTCGAGAATCGTCCCGATGACGTAGATTTCCTGGCCGCTGTTCACCTGATACCAGAGCGTCTGAAGCACCTTTCGAATGGTGGGCGAATCGGTGAACCGCCGGTGCATCAGACGCGACACATATGCGAGGCTGACGTCGCCCGCCTGCAGCTCCTCGTGATTCAGGACGCGGACGCCGCGGTGCCGGTCGATCGTGTGGCCCTCGAACGTGAAATTCACCTCCTCGACGCCGTGGTGCTCGGCCGACGCGCCGAATGCCGCCTCCGCTCCCACCGCGCCGCCGCTGAACAGAATGCCCTCGTCTCGCTTCATTTGTGCGTCTCCCGCGCGTCTGCGATCATAGCATCCGCCATGGACCCATCAGGCCGCCGTTACCGTGCGGGCGAATCGATCGAGGATTTCTGTCGCGCCTGCAAGACGGATCGCATGCACACGGTCGTCGCAGCCGATGCCGGCGGGCGGCCCATCCGTGTGGACTGCGGATTCTGCCACAGCGAGCACAACTACCGTGGCGGCCCGCGCGTCGGAGCGGTTCCCGGCTCGCCCGCGCCGGCCTCGCGGGGCGGTGCCCCTGAGAGGGGCGCCCGATACCCCGATCAACCTCAACGTCGCGGGGGGAGCGATCAACCTCAACGTCACGCGGTGGCAGCGGGCCCGCGATCGCGCTCCGTTCCCGAGCCATTCCCAATCGTCAGCGAGCGCGAAAGGACGGGTCCGACGATGACGCCCGATCGAGAGGCCGATCTCGAGCTGCTGCTCCGCCGAGTGATTCGTGAAGAGGCCGGCGTCACGCCGGTCGCGCCCGCCGATAAATGGCGCGGCGGCACGCTCGTCCTGCGCCCCGGCTCGCCCGGGCTGCAGGAAAAGACGTGGCCGATCGAGACGTTCTTTCACAAAGTCGTGATGCTGCGGAACCGGCTGCGCACGATGGAACAGCAGATCAACAGCGCCGAGCTTCCCGACGATGTGAAAGTGCGGCTGCAGGGGTATATCAGCGGCTGCTACGGCACGCTGACCAGCTTCAATGTGCTGTTCGCCGAGGAGGAGGATCAATTCAAAGGCGCCGGCGGCGACTAGAGTCCTCGGTTCCTGGTCGCCCACATCCGGATCTTCTCGTGTAGAAAGCTGACCGGCACGGCGCCGTCCTCGAGGACGCGATCGTGAAAGCTCCTGATGTCGAACTTTTGTGCCATCGCCTGCTGCGCCTCGTCACGCGCCTTGCGGATCTCCAGCATGCCGAGCATTTCGGATACGGCTGGATGACGACATCGGCGTTCGGCAGCAGACCGAAGGTGTCGTGCATCGCGGCCTTGGCGCGCACGAGCGCGGCCTGCGAGTACGCGATCGAATCCTCACGGCTCTTGAACAGGTATTTCCTGTCGGTCCGCGCCTGCTGCAGCAGCTTCGGCACGTCGCTCATGCCGAACGACCGCTCGCCGATGGCCTTCATTTCGGCGTCGAGGCGCTCGATCTGCTGCAGCCCGGTGGAATGGACATCGTTCGCCGGCACGGGCAGCGAGCTGTGGTACCGGACCGACGCGTCGTAGCAGGCGGCGCCATTCGGATTCGCCGACACCGCAATCGCTTCTCTCGCCGCCTGAAGGTATTCCTTCTCCAGGAAGTCGCGATACCGCTTGAACGCCGCCACAATCGGGCCGCGCAGCAGCACGTCGAACTGCTTCACGAAGGGCGGCGTCTTGTCGCGCAGCGACGGCGAGTCGAACGGGGACTCTGCCGTCGGCGTCGCGATCAGGCTGTTCAACTGGTCGATGACGATGCGGACGTTGCCTTTCGGCGCGGAGTAGCCGGCCGTCAAGCCCTCGCGGAGGTTGACGATCTCGGTGTCGATGTAATCCGGCAGCCGGCTCCAGCGTGCGAGCGCTTCGCTCCGCGCCTGGTCGCTGCCGACCGGCTGAATCGTGACGAGATAGCCGTAATTCACCTGCCAGCCGGTCATCTGACTGACGTTCCACACCTCGTCCCGGCACACGCGCTTGCCGACGGAGCCTTCGAGCGCCTCGCGCACGATCGCGTAGGTGCCACGCAGAGGCGCCGCGTCGATCGTCGCGGGATCCATCTGCTTGACCTGCGCGAGCCAGCTGTCCTCTTTGGCTTCCCAGGCTTTGAGCGCGTGAAGCGAGTTGTCCGGCAGTTGGTCGTGATGGCGTCCGGGGATGCCGTACAGCGTCACCCCGTCGGGATTTCGATCGAAGTATCCGGCGAGGTAAGCGTCGGCGAGCGCGCGAACGCGCGCGTCGGACGACTCCCGTGCGGGCGCTGGCTTCGCCTGCTCCCCGGGCGCGTGGCAGGCAGTCGTGGCTGCCACGAGACACACGCAGAGAAAACCGGGTGTCCGGTGTCTAATCATGCACGATTATACCGGCCGCCTTCCCGACAGGGGCCACGGGCTGGCAGGGCTGAGAGCTCGCGCAGCAGAGTGCTTGGCACCTTCGCTGTAGGGTGCTCGACTCCGCTGCAGGGTGCTTCGAAAACTTCGCGGCAAGGGTGCTGGCACGCGCTGTGCCTGTGCGGAGCGCATAGGTGTGCGCGACTTTCGAGATCTTGTGTGCTGGCAGCTGTGAAGCGCAGCCACCAGGCACCACCCTGCCTGGCAACCGTCGAGTGTCCCGCCGCAGCAGCTCGCGCTGCTTCAGGGGCTATTGCTCGCCGGCGACGACGTGCTGCGGCTCGGCCTGGTCGTGGGCCGGCAGCTTCCGGAGCATCTCGGCGCGAATCGGCAGGATGAAGGAGAAGCGATAGTCGCCCTGCATCCGGCCGATCGGAATCCCGACGAGGTCGCCGCGCTGGTCGAGGACGCCGCCACCCGACACGCCGGGGTGGCCGTCGGTCAGACACGTCACGAGGCCGTTCGACGTTTTCTGGCCGACGTAGCCGGTCGACAGGATGATGCCCTTCGAGTAGTCGTTGCCCAGCCGGAAGATCGGATCGGCGAAATCGTACGCGAACGCCGAGTCCACGCGCAGCGGCGGGAGATCGAGATCGCGCGTCCTGATGATCGCCCAATCGCCGCTGTGGACCTCCGCCTCGGCATCGCCGGCGTCGACGACCCTCGCCGGAATCTCCTTGCCGTGATACACGATCTTCACCGACGTGATCCTGCGGTTGTTCTGCCGATCGTCCTCGTCCTTCAGCGCGATGACCGCGTGCTTCACCGTGATGAAGTACCCGCCGCCGAGATAGCCGGCGGTTCCGTAGTTGGTTTTCCCCAGGCTGTCGTACGAATAGAGCTCGACGAAGCTCGGTCGGCGGTCGCGGAGCAGATGAACAGGCAGCAGCCCCATTTCGCTCTGCAGCTCCTGCTTGATCTGGGCCACCATGCGCGCGCGGGAAAGCTCGGCCGAATCCGCTGTGCCGGCGATCCTCCCGCTGTTTCCAGCTGTCACGACGGCGTCCGAGCGCTGCGTCCTTTCGAGGCCCGAGTGCACCTCGTCTCGAATCGCGTCGAGCTTCGCCTCGTACGACGCGCGTGCCTCCGTGCGCCGCGAGTGCATCACGCCAAGCGTGAAAAACGAGACGGCCGTGGCGAGCGTGGACGTGAAAAACACAAGGCGCCGCGAAACCATCGGGTACTCCACGTTCGGAGAAGGGGCCCTGACCGACTCGAATCGGCCGGACTTACAGCTTTGTCCTTCCGCATTCGAGTGCAAGAGACACGCGCGGTCGATACCGGATGGCCTTTTTCGCCTGGAAAGCGCTGAGACCAGACTGCTTACGGGTGCGGGCGAACGCCCACTCTCTCGCGATGCGATTGTGCCGTGTCGAGCACAGTCCGGCTGTGGCCGGACATTAGGTCCCCTTGACCGCGCGCGTCAGACCCCATCCTGTGACGAACACGGCGACTCCGGCGCCAAACAGCTTCGGATTTGGCCCGAGCGGACCCGCCGTGACCACGTCGACGAGCAGCAGCCACATACCCGCGAGCTGTGCGAGTCTGCCAATGTAGTAAACGGTCTTCGCCACGGGCCTACTCGCGCCTCCCGCCGATCTTTCCCGTCCCGCCGTCGTGCCTGTCCCGCCCATCCCGCCCCGCCTGCCTGTCGCGCCCTTCTGCCCTACCATTCGCCCGACCCGACCTGGCCGACCTGCGCG
>Ga0066683_10000871_pt1 | contig 11006 bp, 8 predicted proteins | sample GraSoiAngelo_132_FD_62296 | JGI IMG/M metagenome (GOLD analysis project Ga0066683, IMG submission 62296) | Grasslands soil microbial communities from the Angelo Coastal Reserve, California, USA - 14_0929_02_40cm | ecosystem: Environmental > Terrestrial > Soil > Grasslands | place: USA... | reverse complement strand
ATTGGCGACGTCTTCTGCCGGGTCTACGACATCACCGAGCAGGGAAATTTCGAAGGCAAGAACATCCCCAATCTGATCCGCAGTAACGGGCGCATCGAAGCCGATGACCTTCCGGATGCCGGGCAGGCGATGGCTGCGGCGAGGCGCAAGCTGCTGGAAACACGGGAACGCCGGATCAAGCCGCTGCGGGATGACAAGATTCTGACAGGCTGGAACGGCCTGATGGTCTCCGGGCTCCTGGACGCATACCAGACATTCGGCGAGGCGGATTACCTGGCGATCGCCGAAAAAGCACTGGCCTTCCTGCTTGGGCGTGCGTATCGAAACGGGCGATTGTTCCGGACGGTGACGGAAGGACGAGGCCGCCTGAACGGCTACCTTGACGATTACGCATTTTTGTCGGCGGCCCTCCTCGACGCCTTCGAAACCACCTCGCGCCCGGCCTATCTTGAACGAGCCCGCGAGCTGACGGCCGTCATGCTGGAGCAGTTTTGGGATCCGCAGGACGGCGGTTGCTTCTTCACGGGAAAAGACCATGAGCCCCTGTTGCAGCGCATGAAGACGTGTGAAGATTCCGCAATTCCAAACGGCAATGCGGTGGCCGCCATGAATTTTCTCCGGCTCTTCTCATACACGGGCGAACAAATTTACGCGGACCGCGCGGAGCAGACGTTTCGCCTGTTCAGAACGCAGATGGACCAAAATCCATTCGGAACCTCGTCATTACTATGCGCCCTCGATTTCTATCTCTCAAAGCCGAAGGAACTGGTCCTGGTCGGCTCGCGCCAAAAGCCGGACATGAAAGAACTGCTGGCGAAGATCCACGGACGCTACCTGCCGAACAAGACCCTCATCGTTGCGCAGGAGGACAACGACGCCGCGTTGATTCCCGTGGCGCGCGGCAAAACCGCGCTCGGGGGCAAAGCCACAGCCTATGTCTGCCACAACTTCACCTGCTCGCAGCCAGTCACGAAGTGGTCTGATCTGGAAACATTGCTTGAGGTAATCACCTAAGGCTTTCATTGACTCCCTCTGCCCTCTAGTATATCTTTCACGACGATGAACGCTTTATCACACATCTCTGATCCACGGGCGCTCAACCGAGGTTGGAGCTCAGTCCTGCCATCGTGAACTTCGCCGTCCCGACGCTCTTCGCGCTGGGGCTGTTCGGCTCGCTTCTGTATCTCATCCGCCGCGATCTCAAAAAGCGTGACGCGGCGGACGGCGCGCTTCGAAAAAGCGCGCAGCGGTTTCTCGTCCAACAGTCGGCGCTGATCGGCCTCACGCGAAGCAATACGGTCCAGGCCTCGGATCCGGCCACCATCTTACGCCAGATCACCGAAACGGCTGCGAGTACACTGAGGGTGGAGCGCGTCAGCATCTGGCGGTATTCCGAAAGCCGCCAGAAAATCTTTTGCGTGGACCTGTACGAACTGAATGCGAATCGCCATTCTGCCGGCATGGAGCTACACGCCGCGAACTATCCCTCCTATTTTCAGGCGCTGTCTACGAGCGAGATCATCGCCGCCGCCGACGCTCGTCATGATCCGCGGACACGCGAATTCTCCAAGGATTATCTCCAGCCTCTTGGCATCACCTCCATGATGGATGTGCCGACGTTTCTGTTCGGAAAGCTCGACGGCGTACTCTGCCATGAACACGTGGGCCCGCTGCGGACATGGCTCGATGACGAGCGGATGTTCGCCATCGCTCTGTCGAACCTGATTTCACTGGCCTATGAGCAAGGGGAACGAAAACGCGGCGAGGAAGCGCTGCGACGGAGTGAGCAGCAGTTGCGCCAGGCTCAAAAAATGGAAGTCGTGGGAAAGCTTGCGGGCGGCATCGCGCATGACTTCAACAATCTGCTGACCGTCATCACGGGATATTCGGAGATCTTGCTGTCGAATATGAGCGAAGCCGATCCGATTCGCCGGGAACTGAATGCCATCAAGCAGGCCGGTGAAAAGGCCGGCGCACTGACCCGACAGCTTCTGGCGTTCAGCCGGCGTCAGATGCTGCAGCCGAAAGTGATCGACCTGAATGCCGTCGTGGACAATCTGGGACAAATGCTCAGACGTCTCGTCGGAGAGGATATCGATCTCGTCGCCGTCCTTGATAAGAAGCTGTGGCGGTTGAAGGCCGATCCCGGACAGATCGAGCAGGTCTTGATGAACCTCGTCGTCAATGCCCGCGACGCCATGCCGAAAGGGGGCAAGCTCACCATCGAGACGGCGAATGTGGAACTGGACGAAAACTACGCGCGCCAGCATGTCACGGTCAAGAGCGGGCAGTACGTCATGCTGGCCGTCAGCGACACGGGCTGCGGCATGGACGCCGAGACGCAAAGCCATCTTTTCGAACCGTTCTTCACCACCAAGGAACACGGCAAAGGCACCGGCCTTGGACTGTCCACTGTATACGGCATCATCAAACAGAGCGGCGGGACTGTCTGGGTGTACAGTGAACCCGGCCAGGGGGCGACGTTCAAGATCTACCTGCCACGCTTGGAAGAAGACGGCGAGATGATTGAATCCAGCGCCATGCTGACTCCGAAGCGTCGCGGATCCGAGACCGTCTTGCTGGTGGAGGATGAGGAGATCGTCCGCACCCTGGTCCGCACGATTCTCACGGACAATAGCTACATCGTGCTAGAGGCCCAGAACGGGCGGGAAGCGATACGGATTTGCGAGGAGTTTACGGGTCAGATTCACATTCTGATGACCGACATCGTCATGCCGGAGATGAGCGGGAGGGAACTCGCCGAACGGCTCGCGATTTCCCGACCTCATGTAAAGGTCCTGTATACGTCGGGATATACCGATGACGCCGTCGTGCGTCATGGCGTGCTCGCCGCCGACACCGCCTTCCTTCAAAAGCCGTTCACGCCGGACGTCCTGCTGAACAAGATGCGTGAAGTGCTGGAAGCCCCCCAGAGACTGTAGTTCCGAAAACGCGCTAGGCCGACCCATTGCCGCCGTGCCGGGCGAGCAGCGTCATGATGGTCGGCGAATGGCTCGTTTGCGGCGCTTCGTCCTGAATACGCTGGTAGATGATCCTCAGGCGATGCGCGTCATTCTTCAGACGGCTCGAGCGATTGACGATCTTCGGAATCGTCTTTTTCTTTGTCGCCGTCTTTCCCGCATCCTGCGCGATTTCGAGAAAGCGCACCACTTCTTCCCACGCGATATACCCCGTCTTGCGGCTGTCGGTCCGCTCCGAGTGCTTGAAGAACGGAGCGACATTCCAGACAATCTGCTGCAAAGGGCTCAGCCGGCCACGCGAGCGGGAGAGACTCAGCACCTGTTTCGACCGCGAGGAGAGACGCTCGGCCACAAAGTTTTGCAGGACGCGGCAGGTGTTCCGGGAAAGCAAAAACTGCTGGCACATTAATTTTAACCGCTTGAGCCGTCTCTGGTTGATCTCATACGCCGCATCGGCGATAGAGGACTTGGTGGTCGGCGGTATTAGGGTCGCCTGTGGAGGGCTCCCCGCGGCCAGTTCCCGTAACTGGGCCATCCGTTTTTCTGCGGGCAACCGGTCCATGGCTCTGAGAATCTTCTCAAGTTCCATGAACACATTTTCCCGGCGCGTCTCTTCAGTTTGTTTGGCCAGCATCGCATGCTCCTTAAAAGAGGAATGTATCCCCCCATGAATAATTATTTCAGCCCTAGCACATCTTGCATGTCGTACAGCCCTGGAGACTGCTTCACCACCCACGCGGCGGCGCGCAGCGCGCCGCGCGCGAAGGTATCGCGGCTGGTCGCGCGGTGCGTGACTTCAATGCGTTCTCCCATCCCGCCGAACAGAACCGTATGGTCGCCGACAATGTCGCCGGCGCGAATGACCTGCATCCCGATTTCTCCCTGTTTCCGCTCGCCGACGATCCCCTTGCGCCCGTAGGTCGCCACCGAGTCGAAGTCCTTTCCGGTGGCTTCCGCCAGCACCTTGGCGAGCTTCAGCGCCGTGCCGCTCGGCGCGTCTTTCTTCAGCCGGTGATGGGCCTCGGTGACTTCGATATCGTAATCATCTTTGAAGGTCCGGGCCATCTCCGCGACAATTTTGAGGAGCACATTGACGCCGACACTCATGTTCGGAGAAAAGACGCACGGAACGCTCCGGGCGATGGTGACCAGTTCGGCAAGTTGCGGCGTGGAGAGGCCGGTGGTGCCGATGACCATTGCCTTGCGATGCAGGGCCATGGCGTGCAGGTTCGCCAGCACCGCCTCCGGAGCGGTGAAATCTATGAGCACATCGGCCGCACCCGCGATGGCGGTCACATCATCGCTCAGCGAGATTCCGAGCCTCGCGCAGCCTGCCAGTTCTCCGACGTCCTGCCCGATAGCGTCATGCCCCTTCCTCTCGACGGCGCCTGTCAGCTGAAACGTTTTCGATTCATCGATGAGGCTGATCAGACGCGCGCCCATGCGGCCGGCAGCTCCGGCCACAATGACCTTGATCGCTTTAGACTCTTTATTTTGATGCCGTGCCACCAACGCCATCCACCTCTTCGCATCAATACCAACGCCCTGCACAACTCTCCTGCCTTGTCGCTGTTACAGATCGAAGTGAGAGGCGAGGTCGCCTAAATCAGCTTCAAATCCTTCATGGTCTGGGTGAGCTTGTCCAGATTCTCATTCGACATCGCACACAGCGGCAACCGAAGCTCCGGCGCGCACTTTCCCATTAAGGCCACGGCGTGCTTCACCGGAATGGGATTGGTCTCCAAAAACAGCGCGTTGAAGAGCGGGTACAGTTTGTAATGCAACGCCCGCGCCTTGGCCGTGTTGTCCGCCTCCCAGGCATGCACCATGGCCGACATGTCGGCCGGCGCCACGTTTGCGGTGACCGTGATGACCCCCTTCGCGCCGACCGCCAGCATCGGCAGGGTGAGCGCGTCGTCTCCCGACAAGACGGTAAAGTCCTCATCGCATAAGCGGACGATGTCGCACACCTGCTGGAGAGACCCGGCGCCCTCCTTGATGCCGACGATGTTCCGGATCTTCGCGAGTCGCGCCACCGTCTGAGGCATGACATTCACGGACGTGCGGCCGGGAATGTTATACAGGATCTGTGGAAGATCGACCGCCTCGGCAATCGCCTTGTGGTGCTGATAGAGGCCCTCCTGGGTCGGTTTGTTGTAATACGGAGAAATCAGCAGCGCCGCGTCGGCGCCCGCTTTTTGTGCATGCCGCGTCAGGGCAATCGCTTCTTCCGTGGAATTCGAGCCGGTGCCGGCGATGACCGGGATGCGCCGTTTGACGGTTTGTACCGTGAACTCGATGACCCGACTATGCTCCTCATAGGTCAGCGTGGCCGACTCGCCGCTGGTGCCGCACGGGACGATCCCATCCGTCCCATTCGCAATCTGCCACTCAATCAGGTCGCGGAGCGCAGGCTCGTCTATTTTACCGTTCCGAAACGGCGTGATGACCGCGACAATGGACCCTCTGAATCTCATCGTAACGAATACTCCCAGGCTTCCGGCCTCATCAGCCCCTCATAGACTGCGCGGGCTTCTCCGGTCAACGTCAGGTTTGTGAAACTGTCCTTCTTTCGCTCAAAGGTCACCGTGAGCGGCATGCGGCTCAGCGGAATGACCGTCACCGGCGATTCGACCTTGTGGACCAATGCGGCAAGGAGCGCAGCGGCCAGCGATCCGCTCCCGCAGGCCAAGGTTTCATCCTCGACGCCCCGTTCATAGGTCCGCACTTCAATGGTGTTGCGATCAATGACCTGCGCAAAGTTCACGTTGGTACCGGCCGGCTTGAACAATTCGTGGTAGCGCGTGGGGCGGCCGATGCCGATGACTTCTGCCGTCCCCGTATTCGGCACGAAATACACGAGATGCGGTACCCCCGTATGAATGACGTGTCCCTCCAAGACCATGCCATGCTCGCCGACCGTGGGTGCCGCCCCGGGAACATCCGTTTTTCGCCTCATCGTACTGGCGATCGGAACCCGCAGATGCAGCCCGATCGCAGTGGGGTCCGGCACCCGGACCGTGACCTGTTCCTGGTTGACTTCGGCCTCCATCACCCCGGACGATCCCTCGAAGCGCATGGACTTCGGCGCAATGCGCTTCAGCAGCGCAAAGCGCGCGGCGCACCGCGCTCCGTTGCCGCAAAAGCTCGCCTCGCCGCCGTCGTTGTTGTAGAAGCGCCAGCGGAAATCATACTTTCGCGACTTTTCGATGAAGATGATGCCGTCGGCGCCGACCGAAAGATGGCGGCGGCAGACGGCGCTGACGAACGTCATCATCCTTTTCGAGTCCACCACACGCTCGCGGTTGTCTACGACGATGAAGTCGTTGCCGGCCCCGGAGAATTTCATGAAGGCGATCTTTTTCATCGTCTCACTCAAGAAATGCCGGAATCGTTTCCCCGCGCACGAGATCGTCGTAGTTCTCGCGGGCCCGGACCACATGGAACTCCTTCTCACTGACCAGGACTTCCGGGACGCGGGGCCGTGAATTATAGTTGGAAGCCATGCTGAAACCATAGGCCCCGGCGCTCATGACAGCGAGCAACTCGCCTGGATCCACCAACGGCATCATCCGGTCCTTGGCCAGAAAATCGCCCGATTCACAGATCGGGCCTACGACATCCGCCAGGACGTGCTTTTTGAATTTGTCCCGCATCTCCCGCACCGGCTTGATCTCATGATACGCCCCATAGAGGGACGGCCTGATCAGGTCGTTCATGGCGGCATCCACGATGATGAAGGTCTTGTCGGGATTGGCCTTGTGATAGAGCACCTTGGTCATTAACACCCCCGCATTGCCGACGATGGAGCGTCCAGGCTCAAATAGCAGGGTACATTTCAGATCTTTGACCAGCGGGGCGAGGGCCTGAGACAGGTCCTCTGGTTGCGGAGGCGTCTCGTCCTGATAGGTGATGCCAAGGCCGCCACCCACATTGAGATAGCGGATTTCGACCCTGATCTCCTTGAGCTGTTCGATCAATTCGAGCATTTTTCGCAGGGCTTCCACGTATGGACTCAGCTGTGTCAATTGGGAGCCGATGTGTTTGTGGACGCCCACAATCTCGATATGACGCAGCGTGGACGCGAGCTTGAACTCTTCGAGCGCGCGCTCAGCGCTGATGCCGAACTTGCTCTTCTTGAGACCCGTCGAGATGTAGGGATGGGTCTTCGGATCAATGTCCGGGTTGATGCGCAGCGCCACGCGGGCTTTCGTTTTGAGGTCACCAGCGACACGATCGATCGCGCGAAGCTCCGCCGACGACTCCACGTTGAACATGAGGATTCCGGTCTGCAGCGCGTAGCGAATCTCATCATCCGTCTTGCCGACTCCCGCAAACACGATCCGTTGCGGTTCGATGCCGGCCTTCAGCGCTCGGTACAGTTCCCCGCCAGAGACGATGTCGCCGCCGGCGCCTTCCTTGGCCAGGACCCGCAGAATGGCGAGATTGGAGTTCGCCTTGATTGCATAGGCCATGATATGGGGGACATCTTTGAACGCCGAGTCGAAGGCTCGGTACTGCCGAATGACACGGGCGCGGCTGTACACATAGCAGGGCGTACCGACCGCTTCGGCGATCTTCCGAAACGGCACGTCCTCGCAGTAGAATTCGCCGTTCTGGTAGCGGAAATCAGGCATTCTGCAGTTCCTCTTCCACAAGGTCCGCGTGAAAGTTCTGCCCGCTCAAGGTATTGCCGAACGTTTCGCTCAGTTTCTGATACCGCACGCGCACCGACGGCGCCGCCTTCTTAAAGAACTCCCCGTCAAGCAACGTATGCAGCGCCTGCGGGGTCGCATGGCGCAGGTGCTCGAAGTTCAGGATGATGTCCACTTTGGCTTGGTTCGCAGCAGCGGCAATACGGGTCTTCAGCTCCGCGGCATTCAAGTGATCGAGCGCGCCTTCAAGCTCGACCATGAGCGCCGTGAGCTTCTCGTGCTTGCGCGTCTTAATGCTGAGGAACTGGTCCACCTGTCCGGACATCTTCTTGAGCGTCAGGAGTGCGTTCGGAACCGGGTTTTCCATCCGGACCGACGGCAGCTTGGCCTGCAGCGTTTTAATCACCGAGGCGACTGGAGTCAGCTCGCCTTTCGGACAGGCCCGGCGGATCACCCGCCGAAACTCCCAATTCATCACGAACCGTGGCACCAACCGCTGGCTGGTATGGGCCAGCCGCCGGTAAATGTTCGGCAAGGAATAGAAGTGATGCTGCGCCCAGTAGAACCCGTTCTGAAGCTGATCGGCCGTCATGCGGGTCGGCGTGAACGTGACGTGTTTCCCGTCGTAATGGGACCAGTCGCGGTCGAAAATCCGCCCCGCCGCTTCGTACCGGGCGTGCAGCGGAGTGCCGGGAAGCGGCGTCAGCACGTTGAAGTAGGCAAGCTCGCAGTGATTGCGAATGAGGAACTCGACCGTCCGCTCGAACACCGATTCGTCGTCGTTGTCGAATCCGAACACGATGCCGGGATTCACCATGATCCCATATTTGTGAAACATCTGGATCTCTTCTTCGAACTTCTTCACCTTGTTGAAGGGCTTGTGCGTTTCGCCGAGGCTTTCCTCGAAAATGGACTCCATGCCGACGAAGACCGACACGCAGCCGCTCTCGGCCGCCAACTTGACCATCTCCTCGTCGTCGCCCAGGAACAACGTGCTCTGGCAGCCCCACTTGATGTTGAGCGGCTTGAGCGCGGCCCAGAGTTCACGGCAGTAGGCGCGATTGCTGTTGTGCAGGTCATCCACGAATGCGAAGATCCCGCCATCCTCCACACCAAACCTGATTTTGGCCGCAATCTTGACCGCTTCAAGCATCGAACCGCGCCCGATCCGCCCCACCAGTTCGTCGCAGACGAAACCTTTGACGCGTTTGATCTCGGCTATCACCTCTGAAACCGGGCGACGCCGCGTGCTTTTGCCGTTGAAGGGAGAGACGCTGCAGAACTCGCAATCGAAGTGGCACCCGCGGGTCGTGAAGGTACATTCGCGGGTCATATACGCGTCGTTGGCCAACAAGTCCACCCTCGGGTTCTTGAAATTCTCAAGCGACGGGAAACTCTCCATCTTGTAATGACGCTGCATCTGGCCCTTTTCAAAGTCTGCGATCACCCGAGGCCAGGAGTCTTCAGCTTCCCCCGTCACGATCGCATCCGCGTGCTGCAACGCCTCGTCAGCGCAGTACGTCGGATGCACGCCGCCCAGGACAACCTTCACGCCGCGCTTGCGAAATTCCGCGGCCAGCTCATAGGCCCGCGGGGCGTAACAGGTCATGATCGAAATACCGACAAGATCGGCGGGATAATCCAGATCGATGTCTCGGACCGCCTCGTCCTGGATTTCGATGTCCCAGTTTTCCGGGGTGTACGCGGCAATCACCGGAAGACTCAGCTTGGGGAACCAGATCGCTTTCCGCTCGCTCGAGCTCAGATGATACGGGTTGTTCCGCGGATAGGGATCCAGCAGCAATAATTTTCTTCGCTTCTGCTGCGAGAGTCGCACAAGCTGCATGTCGTCACCTCACCCTGTCATTAGAAATGCGGTTCACTGTGTACGCATCCGGCGTCGAACGCTCATTTTTTATCCGACTGCGCGGGCGCATTTTCGGGAGGCACCGGATTTCCTTTCTTTCCGCAACCCAGAGGACCGACGAGAAAGATTCCCACCGTAAGACATCCGACCAGTGCTGTCATCATCAAGCGATCGCCCTTCAGATGTCTGTTCATGCTTCGGCCCGCAATTCTCTTTCCAATACCTTGAGTCGCGCCACAACGCGCGTTCGCGCAGTCCCTCCAATTTGGGATTTTCGCTCGAGCGCGCCTTCCACCGTCAACATATCCAGCGCATCCTTTTCAAAAGCCTTGGAGAACGTGCGTAATTCCTCCAGCGTGATGCCCATCAGGTCTTCGCCTTGATCCAATCGTGCGCGCACGAGCCGTCCCACGATCGCGTGGGCCGTACGGAAGGCGACGCCTTTCAACACTAGATAATCGGCCAGTTCTGTGGCCAGCATGAATCCCGACGCCGCGGCTCGGGCTAGCTCCTCTCGGCGAACGGTCATCTCAGCCACGATCACTGCAAGCAGTTCCAGGGAGCCAGATGCCGTATCAATCGCGTCGAAAAGCGGCTCCTTATCTTCCTGCAAATCGCGATTGTAACTCAAGGGCAACCCCTTGAGAAGAGTGAGCACGGCCATCAAATGACCGTAGACGCGCCCCGTCTTTCCCCTGATCAACTCAGGGACGTCGGGATTCTTCTTCTGCGGCATCATACTGCTGCCGGTACAGACCGAATCCGGAAGGTCCACGAAACCGAACTCCTGGGACGACCACAGGACCAGTTCCTCGGCAAACCGCGAGGCGTGCATCATGACCAGCGACAACGCCGATAGTGTCTCCACGACGAAATCGCGGTCGGACACCGTATCGAGACTATTGGCGCTGACCATCGGGAAGTTCAGTAAGCGCGCCGTATATTCGCGGTCTACGGGATAGTTCGTGCCTGCCAAAGCCCCTGCGCCAAGCGGCAGGACATTGATGCGTCGCAGCGCGTCACGGAGCCGTCCTTTGTCGCGCTCGGCCATCTCGACATACGCGAGCAGGTGGTGCGCAAAAAGGACCGGCTGGGCCCGCTGCAGATGCGTATACCCTGGCATCACCGTTCCGGCTTCGCGGCGGGCCAGGCTGACGAGGCTCAGTTCCCACTGCCGCAGAAGCCCAAGCAGTTCGACGACCGCTTCGCGCAGGTACAACCTGAGATCGAGAACGACCTGATCGTTGCGGCTCCGCCCGGTGTGCAGCTTCCCGCCGACCTCTCCGACCAGTTCTGTTAAGCGCGCTTCAATTGCCATGTGAATGTCTTCATATTCTGGCCGGAACTTGAATCGTCCGTCACGGATTTCCGCCTCCACCTGCTGAAGCCCTGTGATCAGCTTTGAGGTCTCTTTCGCGCTCAAGACACCGGCGCGCTGGAGTGCCCGGCAATGGGCCATACTACCGGCGATGTCATGCCGATACAGCCGGCGGTCGATCGCGA
>Ga0066683_10000867_pt1 | contig 11014 bp, 7 predicted proteins | sample GraSoiAngelo_132_FD_62296 | JGI IMG/M metagenome (GOLD analysis project Ga0066683, IMG submission 62296) | Grasslands soil microbial communities from the Angelo Coastal Reserve, California, USA - 14_0929_02_40cm | ecosystem: Environmental > Terrestrial > Soil > Grasslands | place: USA... | reverse complement strand
CCTCGTAGTACGCCGGCCGGTATCGTTCGTCGAAGCCACCGAGCCTTTCGAATGCGGCTCGGCTGGTCAGGAGAAAGGCACCCGAGCAGAAATCGACCTGCCGCTCGAAATTGTATTCGGGAGCCGCCGGATCGCTGCCGCGTCCATAGGCCTCGCACGATCCGTCCGACCAGATGATGGACCCGGCCTCCTGAAGACGGCCGTCGGGAAACACGAGCTTTCCGCCCACGGCGCCGACTGATCTCGCGCGACGGGCCGTGTCCACCAGGTGCCGGATGGCGCCTGGCATGAGCTCCGCGTCGTTGTTGAGAAAAAGCAGGAAATCCCCTCGCGCCGCCTTCGCGCCGAGATTGGCCGAGACGGTGAAGCCGAGATTGCCGGAATTCCTGATGACGATCACTCCATCGATGCGAGCCAGGAGATTGCGCGTTTCATCAGTTGACCCGTTGTCGACGACGATTACTTCGGTGGCTGTCTCTGTCTGCCGGGCGAGGGCCCGGAGACACGAGAGTGTCAGATCCGCCCGGTTCCACACGACGACCACGACGGAGACCACCGGCACCGCCGGCGTCGTGAGCCCGAGCCGCGATCCCGCCGCGAGGAAGCTCGCGAGGAACGCACGCGATGTCCGGGCGAGCGCCTCGGTGGCGGTGACGTCGAGGACCGGCCGGGCTGCGGGGGAACTCGGCCGATTCGACCACGCGCCCAGGATCAGCGCGCATGCGCTGAGCCAGGAACGGCCCGACAGCAGAATTCCCGGGCGCTCCACTGCCCGCCGTGCTGCGCGTCGAAGTTGAGGCCAGACGGCTGACCGCCGGTTTTCGCTTTCCGATGGACCGCCTGCCGAAGCAACCGTGATCAGACGCGTGAAGAGCCTGATCGATCGGCCGTCGTTCAGTGCGGCCCATACTTCCAGGCGCATCAGATCGCTCGATGGACCGTCGAGCTCGAGATAGGCCGCAAAGCCCGAATACAGTGCGGTTGGCTCATCGGCATAAACGCGCGCCACGTCGTCGCGCCGCAACCCGAACCGCAAGGGGCGCCGGGAGCCGAACCCCGTCGCCCAGATGCCGGTGATGTCCGCCCCGGTGACGAACGTCCATCCGCTCACCATGAGGCAGTCGCGTACGATGGCGTCGGAACGCGGGCTCTCCAGCCACCCGCGGACTCCGGGCGCGATCAGGTGGTCATCGGACCCGGGACCGGACGGGCGAGCTGTTCCCATAAGACTCTTTTGATAACGGAGATGACAGAGGGAACGGCAAAACACAGAGAAACGGAGCAACGAAGGATCAACAGAGAAAGTGTTCCTCCGTTTCTCTGCGGTTTACCGTTCTCTCCGTACCCTCCGCGGGGGCACCGAACATCAGCTCGGCGAGGTCGCGCCCGAGACCTCTCGACTCGCCTGCGTCAGCATCGCGACGTACTGGTCGGCAACCGTACGTGCCGTGCCCTCGACCATGACGCGCCCGCCGTCGAGCAGCAGCGCGCGCTCGCAGAACGTTGCGATAATCCGCGGGTCGTGGCTGACGATGATCGCCGTGTGTCCAAGCGACCGCAGTTCCCGGTACCGCCGCTCACAGCGCGCCTTGAAGCCCGCATCGCCGACCGCGAAGATTTCATCGAGGACCAGCACCTCGCGGACCGCCTTGAAGGCCACCGCGTAGCCCAGCCGCTCCGACATGCCGCTCGAATAGTGCTTCAGCTTCAGGTTGGCGAAGCGCTCGAGCTCCGCGAACACCAGGATCTCGTCCAGGCTGGCGCGGATTTCCTTGAGCGTGAGTCCCATGACCGATCCGATGAGCAGCACGTTGTCCACTGCGTCGAGCTCGGGATTCCAGCCGACGCCGAGCTCCAGGACCGGCGTAATGGCCGCGCGGGTGCTGACGCGTCCCCGGTCCGGCAGATAAACACCGGACACGATCTTCAGCAGCGTGCTCTTGCCCGACCCGTTGCGCCCCATGATCCCGAGCCCCTCGCCGCGCCGGACGTCGAAGCTGACGCCGTCGAGCACCTGAAGGCGCTCGAACCGGCGAGGCTCGAACACGCCGAGGAGGTGCTCACGGACGGTTTCGCGATGCACGCTTGGAATCCAGAACGCCTTCGACACCGCGTCGACTTCGATGAGTGACATGGCCGTCTTACACGTATTCCGCCGCGCGCGGGCTCAGCAGACGAAAGATGACCATCCCGGCCAGCAGGCAGAACACCGCATCACCCGCCAGATAGAGGTGCCCCCTTGTCGTGGGCATGACGCCGGCGACGAGCGCGGCGCGCGAGAATTCGATGACCGGCGTCGGCGGCCACACATACAGGTAGAAATGAAATCGCTCGGGGAGGATCCCGAGTGGATAGATGATGGGCGCGATGAAGAATCCTGCCTGCAGAACCACCTCCCAGACCTGATTCAGATCGCGATAACGCAGGAACAGCACGCTTGCGCCAAGCGAGAAGCCGATGACGATGGCCATCATCGCGACGCAATAGGCCCCGAAGGCCGCCAGGGCAGCAGGGGTCGGCGGATGGCTGGCGCCGACGAGAAATATCGCGATGACGACCGAGAACACCGCGAGCGTAATCACGGCGTTCGAAATCGAAGTGACGACCAGAACCCAGGGCGGGACGCGCGCCTTCGTCAAGAGATACCCCCTTGCGTGCAGCGACGTCAGGCCGCTCTTGGTCCCTTCCGCGAAGAAATCCCACAGGAACAACCCGACGATGAGGTTCAGCTTGTAGGTCGGATTCGACGCGAAGAGAAACGAGAACACGCCCATCAGCACGACGAACATGCTCATCGGCTTCAGCAGCGCCCACACGAACCCGCCGATCGTGCCGTGGTACCGTGCCTTGAAATCGGTGCGGACGAGCGTCCACACGAGGCCGGCCGGGATGAGCCTCGCGCGGAGCGCGCCATCAGTCATTTCGCGCGCCCGATCGCCTCGAGCAGGCCGAGCGTGCGGCGCGCGGACACGTTGTGTGGGTCCAGGGCGATCGCCTGCAGAAGATACTGCCGCGCCTGGTCGAACCGTCCCATCTCGGTCAGGCAGGCGCCCAGCTTCAGATAGCCTGTCACCTCGGTGGGTCGCAAGCGGACCGCGAGCTTGTATTGCTCGACCGCCTCCTCGCGACGGCCGGCGTCCTGCAGCGCCTCGCCGAGCAACAGGCGCGGCCGAGGGTGATTCGGCGCGAGGTCCACGGACTCGCGCCAGAGAATCACCGGATCGGCCCACACCGCGTTTCGAATGACGGTCTCCACGCTGAACGAGAGAAGGCCCAGCGCAAACACGGCGCCGCCGAGCCACCGCGTTCGGGTGCGGGCACGCGCCAGCCAGACTCCGAGCCGGCCGATCCCCGCGCCGACCGCGAGGAAGAAGCCGCCGCTCGCCAGATAGACCCGATGTTCCGCCATCGGCTCGCCCTGGTCGAGCACGTTCAGCGCCGCCGCGGGAACCAGCAGCAGCAGAAACCAGACGATCCCGAAGCTCGCGACCGGTTCCACCCGGCGCAGTCTCCAGGCGGTCGCCATCATCAGGCCTGTCGATCCGACTGCGAAAAGCGCGCGCGGCTCCCACAGGCTGCGGACGGCCGCGACCTCGTGAAAGAGCGCCTGGCCAGCGGGGTGCAGCAGCAGCCAGACATAACGCCGTACGACGTCCAGGTCGATGAGGACATAGCTCGGATGAACAGAGACCTGGCCCGGGTACTCGAAGCGCAACACCGCCAGTCGCACGACGCCGGCGATCACGGCCGTCGCCATCAAAGGCAGATGTATCGTGAGGAAACGTCTGCGATTGTCCGCAGCTCTCTCTCGCGATCGCTCGGCTGAAGCCTTCGCGCTACAGGTCAACCGATCACACGCAAAGAGCACGAAGGGAAACATCGCCGCGGTCTCTTTCGTGGCGAGCGCGGCCAGCCAGAAGCCAACGGTGAGCATCGCCCACGCGGCGCCGTCGCCGCGCACCCACCGCCGTCCACACAGGAGGCCGGCCAGAAACCACGTCGCGCACAACACCTCGGAGCGTCCACTGATATAGCCGACGGCTTCGGTCATCATCGGGTGCACGGCGAACAACATGGCCGCGGCACAGGCCACCAGGTCGGCGTGTCGATCCTCCGCCAGCCGGCGGGCGAGCCGGTACAGGAGGACGACGTTGAGCATGTGCAGCAGCACATTGGTGACGTGGAAGCCCGGAGGCGTGGCGCCCCAGAGCGCGTGGTCGATCGCGTACGAGAGGTTGACGATCGGGCGCGTGACGTCGTGCAGCACGATCGCGCGGATGTTCGCCACGCGCTGAAGCGACGTGTTCGCGACAACCGTGTGGTAGTCGTCGTAGACGAACGGGTTGTGAAGCGCGTTCAGGTACACCACACCGGCAAGAAGCGTCGCGGCGCTGCAGGCGGCCACCGCGCGGAGGTCGAATCGCGATGCCTTGGCAGCGCGCATCGTCGCCGTGTTTGGTGGCATGGCAGGCGTCAGGGCGTTGTAATGTATGACGAATCAGTCACTTGTCGACTACAAGACTGTCATTGTACGGGCACCCGTGCGGATCCTTCACGTCACGCCATATTCAGCCGATGCCTGGGCGTACGGGGGCATACCACGGCTCGCTCACAGTCTCACCCGCGGGCTTGCCAGACGCGGCCATCAGGTCACGGTGTGCACGACGGATGCCTGCGATGAATCGGCGCGCGTGCCATCGGGAGAGCGGCAGGTGGACGGAGTGGAATGGCGGGTGTTCCCCAATCTCTCGAACCGCCTGGCTTATCATTTGCAGCTCTTCCTGCCACTCGGTCTCGGGAATTATCTGAAGCGCCACGCGGGAACCTTCGACGTCGCGCATCTGCACGCGTGCCGCAACGTGCCCGGCGCGTTGGCCGCGCATCATCTCCGCCGGACGGGAGTACCGTACGTGCTTGCACCGAATGGAACGGCACCGCGGATCGAACGGCGCCGGCTGGCCAAGCACGCGTTCGATGTCGTGGCGGGCCGGCGGATTCTCGCCGGCGCGGCGCGGGTGCTCGCGGTCTCGGAGGCCGAGCGGCGGCAGTTGTCGGAGCTGGGCGTCGCCCGTGGAGCCATTCGTGTGATCCCCAATCCGGTGGATCTCGACGAGCTCGCGTCGCCGGTGACGCCGGGCAACTTCCGCCGGCGGCTCGCGCTCCCATGCGGACCGCTGGTGCTGTTTCTGGGCAAGCTGACGCCGCGCAAGCGGCTCGACGTCCTCACGCTGGGGTTTGCGCGAGTGCGGCGATCCGACGCATCGCTCGTGATCGCTGGCAACGACATGGGCGCGGGCGGCGAGGCGCGGTCGCTCGTTCGGGCGCTCGGTCTCGAGCGGCGCACGTTCTTTACCGGGCTGCTCCGCGCCGAGCAGCGGCTCGAGGCGCTGGCGGACGCGGACGTCCTGGTCTATCCTTCGCAGCACGAAATCTTCGGACTCGTGCCACTCGAATCGCTCCTCTCCGGTACGCCGGTCATCGTCGCCGACGATTCAGGTTGTGGAGAAGTCGTGCGCGCCACCGGTGGAGGCCAGGTCGTTCCGCTCGGCGATGCTGACGCGCTGGCGCGTGCCATCGAGAGCGTGTTGAAGGATCCCACTGCCTGGCGCGCGGCCGCGGCCGCCGCCGCCGTCCGCGTCCGGGCGGCCTATGGAGACTCCGTCGTGTGTTCGCAGATCGAGGCGCTGTACGGGGAGCTGGTAGCGGGAACGTGATGGAAGGCGTCAGCTTCGTTGTTCCCGTCCACAACGGCGCCGCCTGGGTTCGCGAGACTCTCGAGGCGATCCTGTCGCAGGCCGACGGCCGGCCGATGGAGGTGATCGTCGTCGACGATCGCAGCCGCGACGGATCGTCGGCGATCCTGCGACAGCTGGCCGGGGAGTGGCCGCTGCGGATCGTCGCCGGTGAAGGGCGGGGCGCCGCCGCCGCAATCAACACCGGTGTGCGCGCCGCGCGGTTTCCCATCATCTGCCAGGTCGATCAGGACGTCGTGTTGCGGCCCGGCTGGATGCGCATGCTGGCGGAAGAGCTCGACGATCCCAAGGTGGCCGCGGTTCAGGGGTACTACGCGACCGATCCCGGCGCGACTCTGTGCGCCCGCGCGATGAGCCTGGACCTCGAGCAGCGATATGCCGCTATCGACAGTGACGACACGGAGCACGCGTGCACCGGCAATTCCGCGTATCGAGCGGAGGCGCTTCGGACGGTCGGGCTCCTCGACGAGACGTTCGGGTATGGATATGACAACGACCTCAGCTATCGGTTGCGGGAGGCCGGCTATCGTTTGACGTTCTGCCGGCGGGCGCAGAGCGTGCACCGGTGGCGTGAAGGGTTGATCGGCTACCTCGCCCAGCAGTACGGCTTTGGATACGGCCGCATCGATCTCGTGGCCAAACATCCCGGACGCGTCACCGGTGATTCGGTATCGCCGGCCGGGATGATGATGCACCCGCTCGTGATGGGGATCGCGATTGCCGGTCTGGCGAGCGCGGCGCTGGCGGCTGCGGCCGATGGCCCCTGGCGCCCCCTGGCTCTCGGCGCGGCAACGTTGCTCGCGGGCCTTGCGATCGAACGACTGGCGGCCGGCGTCCGTGCGGCGCGGCGCTTCCGCGATGTGACGCCGCTCGTTTTTCCAGTCCTGCACCTCGGCCGCGATCTGGCCTGGGTCGCCGCGATCGCGGTGTGGTCGGCCCGCCGGCTCTGTGGCCGGACTTCAATGCCGTGCCACAGCATGCGCGCGAGGGCGACGTCGACGCCGCGGCGCGTGCGCCAGGCGGACTTCCCGGAAGCTCGGCGAGCCCGGCCAGTGAGGCCGATGCGCGTCCTCTGCCTGATTCCGGCGCACAACGAGGCGCCGAATATGACCGCCGTCATCGCCGAGGTGCGGGCCTGCCGTCCAGATGTCGATATCCTCGTGGTCGACGACGGATCGACCGACGACACGCGTCGGCTGCTCGATCGACTCGACGTGCGATGGCTGCGTTTTCCCGAGCGCCTCGGGATCGGAAGTGCGATGCGCGCCGGTCTTCGGTACGCCGCACGGCGTGGTTACGACGTCGTCGTTCGCATGGACGGAGACGGACAGCACCGGGCCGACGAGATAGACCGGCTGCTCGTGCCGATCGATCACGGTTGCGCCGACGTCGTCCTGGGTTCGCGGTACGCAGGATTGATCAGGGAGCGGACAGGCGTGTCGCGCGTGACGAAGCGTCTGCTTGCGGCCTGCCTCTCTGTGCTGACCCGCGGGCGGGTGACCGATCCCACGTCGGGGTTCTGCGTCGTCGGTCCCCGGGCGGTTCGTGTGCTGGCGGAGCACCATCCGACCGGGTATGCGGAACCCGAGCTGCGGCTCTTTCTGAGCCGCAATGCCTTGACCGTGGTCGAGGTACCGGTTCGCGCGCGGTACCGTCTCGCGGGAAGCACATCGCTTACGGCCGGCCGCGTGACGGCGGCGGTCGCCCGCGTCGTGCTCGCCATGATCATCGTGCCGCTCCGCGGTCGGGTCGAAGGAGCTGCCGGTGACTGATCGAATCCAGATCGTTGCGCTGACCGTCAGCGTGCTGCTGCTGCTGGTCGTGTTCGAGCTCGTCAGGCGACGGAAGCTGACCGAAGAATACTCGTTTCTCTGGATTCTCTTCGCGCTGGTGCTGCTGATCCTCTCGGCGAGGCGCGAGATTCCGTACGCGGTCGCGCGTTGGCTCGGCGTGTACTACCCGCCGATTGTCCTGGTCATGGTGCTGATCGTCATGGTGCTCGTGGCCTCGCTGTGTTTCTCGGTCATCGTCTCTCGCCAGAGGCAGCAGATTGAACGGCTGATGGAGGAAACGGCGATTCTTTCGGCCGAGCTGCGGGACCTACAGGCCGCGCAGGGGCGGCCCCAGGACCAGTGGCAGCGCGCGACGGCGGAACGGAGCGTCCCCGGAGGGATAATGCCCAGCCGCACGCGCCGGAACCGGTGACAGTAACGAAGCTTCGCCTCAAACCGCCGCGTGACGGCGAGCGGTCGGTCCGCGAATCTACCCGAAAAAACTTGTTTCATTTCGCCAGAACATGGCTTTAGAAGATGTCCAGGGCGACACGAGTTCTTGCGTGATGCGTGAGGTCTATCTCGTGCTCCTCGAGCTCGGCCAGCAGCACGAGCAGGCGGCGCTCGAGCTCCTGATCCCGACGCTGCATCGTGTGTTCCCGCGCGCGATCCTGCGCAGCGCCATCGTCGACAACGCGCTGATCGGAGAATGCGAGATCGAGATCGGCCGCGGCATCGATCGCCTGAGCGGCGACAACACGCTGCGCGAGTTCTCCGGCTGGGATCGCGGCATCGCCTGGCTGGAGCGGCGTTATGCGCCCGTACCTGAATCGATCGTCGTCCTGGCCAACGACACGGTCGTGCGGGAGGACAAACGCGACCGCGTACGCGACATTCCGGCCGATCGCGTGGAGGCCGCGTCGCGCGGCGCGCTGGTGGGGTGGGTCGACGAGTATCCGCGCCCCGTGGAGCTGTTCGGACTCCCGCTGCGACAATGGGTCGACACCAGTCTCGTGCTCGCCGAACATCGCACGCTCGCGGCGCTCGGTCCGCTCGCGCGCCCGTTCGCCGACGGCGAGCTGTTCGGCGACGACTGGCGCCGCGTATTTCAAGAGCCGTCACCGCTCAGCGAGAACTATCGCGCGTACCTCAAGACGTATTTCTTCGGCGAGCGCATCGACCGGGAGTTCGAACATGCGTGGTACGCGCAGGAACCGGTCACCGGGGGCAACTTCGAGACGTTCAAAGACAAGCTGCGCTGCACCTTCTGCGAGCATCTCCTGAGCGCCCGGGCGCGCGCGCGCCGAATCCCGCTGGTCGACATCCGCCCGCAGCCGCTCGCGATCGACCCCTTTGATGCTGTCGCCGGTAGTGTCTCAGTCCGTCTGAGTGAGACACTACCCTGTCGCCGGTAGGGCCAATTCCTCTTCCGCGTAGCCTGAATCGTTCGAGGCCACGAAGGTTAGCGCTAGCGTGGCAAGGCGACGCGCGCTGCCGATCCAAGTGTGTTTTGAGGCGCCCGCCTCGCCCGCCGCTGCGCGGCGCGTCGGGCGCTACGTGTTTCCTCTCTGTGTCTTTGTGTCTCTCCTTGGCTTGTCCAAATCGATACGTCGGCGTAATTACGAAATGCCGTACCATTCGATTGAGAGATACCGCTCCGGCTACCTGGCGTCCCGGCCTCCGGCTGGGCCGATCCCGAACCGACCGGCGGCGTAGTCGCGCGCGCCCTGTGCGACGGCGCCCAGGCGAGCGGACAGCGAGCCCCCATTCGAACGCGCGGCGTGGGCCAGATTCAGCAGCACGATCCACGACGCGCGACCGAGGAACGCCAGAAGGCCGGCCGGCGGTTCGACCCGCCGCGCCAGGAGCAGATGATTCCGCGCGGCGAAATACAGCCGCCGCGGCGTGTCGGCACCGATTGACCGGCTGCCCTCGTGATAGACCGTTGCCGAGCCGGCCAGAACTGTCGCGAACCCGGAGCGGCGGGCCTTGAGGCAGAAGTCCAGATCCTCGAAGCTGAAGAAATAGTCCTCGTGCAAGAGTCCTGCGACCTCGAACACCTCTCGCTTGACGAGCATGAGGCAGCCGCTCACGCCGTCGACTGCGCTGCCAGCCGGCAGCTCCAGGTCGGCGAGGCGGGCCCCGACGGCGCGATGCCTCATGCGACCGCTGAATGGGGTGTACGACATGCCGAGCGACGCGACCCGGCCGGGATCCGATCGAGCCAAAACCACCGGTCCCGCAATCCCTGCTCGAGGGATCCGATCGAAGCACTCCTCGAGATGCGTCACGCAATCCGGCGGGACGATGACGTCGCTGTTGGCGAGCAGGATGCGGTCGGCGCCTCGAGCGAGCGCGTGACGGATCCCCACGTTCATCCCGCCCGAGAACCCGAGGTTCCGGCCCGTCTGCAGGTAGCTGATCCTGGACCAGACGCCCTTCAAGGCTTCTCCGTCGCGGCCGGTTGAATCCCTGCAATTGTCGTCATCGTTGTCATCGTTATCCACGACGATGATGTCCTGGACGGTGCGTCGCGAGGCCAGGAGCGACTTCACCGCGAGCAGCGTGTCGTCCGGCGTTCGGTAATTCAGCACGACCGCGGCAAGGCGCGGCGGCCCAACCGCTTCCCCGAGATTCGCCTGATACAAGCTCCGCGCGAACCCCGCGTCCTCCTCAATCGTTCGTACCGGAGGGATGCCGGACCTCAGCGCGTCGCGAAGCCCGGGCTCGCGAAGCAGTCGCGTGAGCGTCCGCGCGAGATCCTGGGAGTCGCCGGCGCGGAACAACAGGCCGTTCCGGCCTTCGTCGACCGCCTCCGGGATGCCGCCGATTCGTGACGCCACCACCGGAACTCCCGCGAGGAACGCTTCCTGGATGACGAGCGGGCTGTTCTCGGGCCAGATCGACGGCACGACCAGGACGTCGATTGAAGAGAGTGCCTGCGCGACATGATCGTGCGCGATCGCACCGTGCACGTTGACTCCATCTTGTTTCAGAAGGGGCTCGAGCTGGTGACGATAGCGGTCGTCGGCGTGATAGTTGGAGTAAGGGCCGAACAGGTCGACCGACACGGCGCCGCGCGGAAGACGGCCGACTGCTTCGAGCAGGACGTGGGGTGCCTTCGACACCATCAGGCTGCCGAGAAACCCGAGCCGCAGACGGGGCGAGGTGGCCCGCTCGATTCGACCGAACGGGGCGTGGTCGACGCCATATCCCGCCACGGTGATCCGCCCGGGTGCGACGCCAAATTGAACGAACCGGTCGCGCATGTGCCTGGACGGCGCAAGAAAGTGCGTGACGTCCGCGCAGACGTGACGCATGTGCTCGAGCCGCCTCTGCGACTGGTGCTCCGCCGCCATGGCGCTCGACGTGATCGTGGCCAGTCCGCTCGCCAGGCGGCGCAGGTGACGCGCGGGCGCCACGGGCAGTCGCCGTTCGAGCGTGCGGAGCGCCGCGGCCCCGAGGAAACCGGCCTTTCCCGCGCCGCCG
>Ga0066683_10000865_pt1 | contig 11015 bp, 14 predicted proteins | sample GraSoiAngelo_132_FD_62296 | JGI IMG/M metagenome (GOLD analysis project Ga0066683, IMG submission 62296) | Grasslands soil microbial communities from the Angelo Coastal Reserve, California, USA - 14_0929_02_40cm | ecosystem: Environmental > Terrestrial > Soil > Grasslands | place: USA... | reverse complement strand
CGGAAGAGAATCTCAGCCCCCACCGTGCCCTCCCCCAGACGGGGAGCGACCGGAATCGTCCGTGGGGCGCTCGAGTTCTTTGCGGAACTGATCGAAGGCGTCAACGACAACATCGCTGACCCCGTAGACGCTCAGCACCCGCTCGAGTGCTCCCTGGACTTCCGAATCCGAGAGCAGGTCCGTCTGCACCTCGTACCAGGGCACCACGTCGCCGGCGGCCGTCTTCCAGCTCCCGTTCTCGAAGCTGACCGGCACGAACCCGCGCTGGTTGTCGGGCTCCGGTGTCATGACTTGTCCCTAATCTATATCGGCGCGTATGACCCTGCTCGATTCCGTTCCCATCACGGCGTGTCACGAGTGCGTCGCCACGCTGACGCTGCCACTGGCACTCTTTTTCTTACTCGCCGAGACGACCGTTGGTGGTGTCATGACGGTCGCCTTCCTGCGCCTGACCGGCGGGCTCACCCACGGCTTTCTGAAATTCATCACCGTCACCTATGCGATCCTGGCCGCGCTGGCATTCCTCGTCGTGGCGGCCGCCCCGCCGGGGTCGTATCACCGGCTGCTCGCCATCAACCAGTCCGCGGCTGCGGCGCTGGTCTTTCTGCAGGGTTTGCTCGTGCTCGTCATGCTGATCCAGGTTGTCGTCACCTGGCGCCGCCAGGACGCACCCATTCGCAGCTGGCTCCCAACACTGTTTGCGTCGGTGCTGCTGCTGGCCGGGATCGTGGCAACGCTGGGGCCGCTCGCCGGCTCGGCGCCGGGGGCGGCCGCCATCGCCGTCGCTGTCGTCCTGGCCGCGTGGGTGCTTGGTACGGCGACGACCGGGATGTTACTGGGCCACTGGTACCTGGTAACTCCAGCGTTGACCAACGCGCCGCTGTTGCGCGCCATCCAGGTGCTGCTGATCAGCCTGGTCCTGCAGGCGATCTTCTTGCCCCTCGCGCTGGCCGGGCTTGCCCATTCAGGCTCCGTCACCAGCGCTCTCAGCCTGAGCCCGGCGCTTTCGGTCCTCTGGGCGCTCGGCGCGGTCGTTCTGCCGCTCGCCGCCGCCGGCCTGGCCCTGCAAACCTGCCGGATCCGCTCGTTCATGTCGACCACCGGCCTGCTCTACCTGGCGATGATCGCGATCCTGCCAGGCCAGCTGCTGGGTCAGCTGCTGCTCTTCGTCGTCGCGGCCGCCTGACAACGGCGCTACCCGTTACCCGATAGCCGTGGGGACGGGTTTCTCGGGCGGCTAACGGCTTGGCCTCAGCGGCCGTCCGGACCTAGAATCCCCCGTCGCCAATTCAGACCACAAGGGGGATTCTGATTGTCACGTTCAGTTACGAGAGCGGTTCTGATCACGGCTATTCCGATCCTGGCGCTGGCTATCGTCAGCGTGGTGGGGTCGCCCCGGACGCCTCAGGGGGCGGCGGCGAGCGCTCGTCCGATCGAGACCGCCAGGGTGGCGTTTCTCCACCCGGGGCATCCCGTCCTGGCGGGCAAGGTGCGACCCACGGCCACGCCGTCGCCGGCGGTCGCCACCGTGCCTGCCGCACGGCCGCCGATCGCCGCCCGGCCAAAGCCCGCCGCAAAGCCGGCTCCGCCCGTTTCGAGTGTCGGCGGAGCGGCCGGAGTCCAGTTCAACCTGGTCAACCAGGACCGGGCCGCCAATGGCGTCGCTCCGCTGGCCTGGAGCGGGGCGCTGGCGCGCGTCGCCCAGTACCGCGCCCAGGACATGCTGAATCGGAACTATTTCTCCCATACCGACCCGGCGACCGGCCAGCTGGCCTTCGTCCAGCTGCTCCACCTCTGGGGCATCCCGTATAGCAGCGCCGGCGAGAACATCGCCTGGTCCACCAACCCGTCGATGGCCGCGATCAACACGATGTTCATGAATTCCCCCGACCACCGCGCCAATATCCTCAAGGCCGCCTACCACCGGGTTGGACTCGGCGTGGCTAGCAACGGCGCCAAGACCATGGTGGTCGAGGTCTTTTCGAACTAGCCTCAGCTTCGTTCTGGCTGCTTCTCAGCCCCCGGAATTTCCGGAGGCATTTCTGAGTTATTCTGAATACGAAGCGTTCAAGTAAGGGAGAGTCATGAGCAAAGCAGTCCAAGTTACAACCGCCACGTTCGAAGAGCAGGTCCTTCTATCAGACCAGCCTGTGATCGTGGACTTCTACGCCGATTGGTGCGGCCCGTGCAAGATGCTGTCACCGGTGCTGGAGCAGATCGCCGCGGAGCACGTCGACGTCAAGATCACCAAGGTTAACGTCGACGAGGAGCCAGCCCTGGCCGAGCGCTACCGGGTTCGCGGCATTCCTTACGTCGCGATGTTCCGGGATGGCAAGCTGGCGGAGCAAGTAGTCGGCTACCGGCCCAAGGCCGCACTCGAGGCCGGTCTGGGCATCGACGCCAAGGTCGCCTAGAAACTCAGTGCGCGGCCCGCAGAGCCGCGCACTCCTCGCATGGGCAAATGGCCCGCAGCAGGCTGAGGCCGTAGATGCCGGTATCGTGGCCGTCCTTCCAGTAGGGGCGGATGCCGAACAGGCCGACCGCCTCCATCTGCGTGAGCTCGACCTGGTCGTCGCTGAGCTGGCTCGTGCTCGCCAACTTTCCCGGAAGACCAGCCTCGCCCGCGCACTCGGCACACGGACACCTCCAGCGGAGCAGCTCGAAGTCGTAAGCCGATTGATGGCCGTCAGCCCACTGGATCGTCAAGAGCCGCCGCGCCCGATCGGCCAGAATGTCGAGCGGGCGCTCACGGTCGGCCGGATCGCTGCTCTGAGGCCTCAGCGTGCTTGGACCGCTACGGCTTAGGCGGCCTCGTCGTCCCCAGGCGCGAGCGTCAGGTCGAGGTCCTGCCAGTTGGGCACCCGGCGCAGCTCAGCCAGCTGGAGCATGACGCGCCCCTGGGCCTCGAACACCGCATCGTGCACCGCGTTGAGGTCCTCGGCCGTCGTCGCCTGGATCCGACCGGCGAGCTCGGCATCGTGGCGCGAGGCGTACGCGACCACCTGCTCCCAGATGTCCTCGGGAAGAGCCCGCTCACCCGCCACGCGGAGTTCCTCCAGCCGGGCCAGCAGCGTATCGAGTGCCGCCATCCGCCAGTAGGCGAGCCGGACCGGGGCGTGCATCAGCTCTGCCTCGGCAGCCGCCTCGGACATCGCCCGGACCGCCGACTCGTACTGCGGCGCCGCTTTGCTCGACATCGTCATTCCTTGCAGCACGGTCACTCCCTGTGGACTCCCAACATTGGGGCCTGTCACTCGTACCCGATCCAGATCCCCAATAAACACAATGAGGGCGGACATTTCCGCCCCTTTGGTGGAATCCAGACTATAACAGTATATCTTCGCCCGCCAAAATGGTCAATCGGGTCGGCGCCCTACTCGGATTTGGACTCTCGAGCGAAACCCGGCGTCTGTCCGCGGCGCTTCTCACGCCGCAGATAAATCCGGTCCGGTCCCCCATTCGGTCCCGGCGCCAGGATGGTGAAGAGTTCGAAGCCCTCGTCTCCCAGCTGATTGGCCTCCTCGACGGTGTGGACAACTTTGTACTCAAACGGCATGTCAGCGCCTAAGCATAGCGCCGGGTCAGGCGAGCTCGCCGAGAATTCGAAGTCCCGTCGCGCTGCCGACGATGGCGGCCCGGGCGACGCGGAAGAAGAGGCCGTGCTCGAGGACGCCCGGGATCGCGTGGATGGCCACCCCCAGTTGCGCGTCGACAGTACCGAACGTGGTATCGAGAATCAGGTTGCCGTTGTCGGTCCTGAACGGCTGGCCTGCGGTCGTCCGCAGCTGCGGCCGTCCTCCCAGCGACTCGATCGACCGGCTGGTCGCTTCCCAGAGGAAGGGCAGCACCTCGATCGGGACGGGGCCCCGCCCCAGACGACCAACCAGTTTGCTCTCGTCGGCGATCAGGACAAAGCGCCGGCTGGCAACCGCGACAATCTTCTCGCGCAGCAGCGCACCTCCGCGTCCTTTGAGGCAGTTGATGGTCGGGTCGATCTCATCGGCGCCGTCGACGGCCAGATCGAGGGAACCATCGATCCGCTCGGTGGTCGGGATTTGTCCTTCTTCGGCGAGTCGCCGGCTCTCCGCCGAAGTAGCAACCGCCCGCACCTCGAGACCCGCGCGAACTCTTTCCGCCAGCCCGGCGATGAAATAGCGGGCGGTGCTTCCGCTGCCGAGTCCGACGACGGTCCCGGGTCTGACGAGCTCGAGCGCCCGATCGGCTGCCGCCTTCTTCTGCGCCTCGACTTCGGTTTGGGCGGTTGCCACTTAATTGATAGAACCGATGTCAGGTAGAATCGACGCCATCGGTGGCCTCATGAATAGCACGGCGGGCCGGGTCGCCCGGAAGTTCATCGAAGACCAGGCGCCGAATTGGGCGGCGCTCATCGCCTGGAACACCCTCTTCGCCATGTTCCCCATCGTGATCTTCGCGGCATCGCTGCTCGGCTTTGCCCTGCAGCTTTTCGGGCAGGCGAATACCGCGGTGTACACCACGATCTTCAGCGTCATCCCGACGGACACGAGGCAGCAGGATGAACTGATCAAGGCCGTCTCGGGCGTGAAAAGCAACAGCGGCCTGTTGTTCATCGTCGGCCTGCTGGGCCTGCTCTGGGGTGGATCGGCACTGTTCGGCATCATGGAGCAGGCGTTCGCGGTGATCTACCACACGAGGCCCCGGGATTTCACACGCCAGAAGCTGATCGCCGTTGGCATGGTATTCCTGTTCACCATCCTGGTAGGCGTTGCGGTGGCCACCTCAGCCATTCTGCCGGCGCTCAAGCATATCCCCAACCTTCCCGACTTCCTGTATTCGGGCGTGGCGACGTTCATCCTACAGGCGATCGTCGGCATCACGGCCGGCGTCATTCTCTTCGGCAGCATCTATTGGGTCATCCCGAACCGGAAGCAGGCGTTCCGCAAAGTCATTCCCGGTGCGCTGCTGGCCGGCATCCTCTTCGAGGTCATCACGCTGCTGTTCCCCCTCTATCTCGCCCTGAACAGGGGGATCAACCAGTACGGGGCCACCTTTGGTCTGCTGTTCGTTCTGATGACGTTCTTCTTCTTCCTCGGGCTGATCACCATGGTCGGTGTCGAGCTCAACAGCGTGATTTATCCGGTGCCCATCGAGCTGCCCGGGAAAGACGCCCACGCCGTGGCCGCTCCGGAGTCGGGACCTGAGGGCGAGCGCGGGCGACGTGTGGCGATGAATAGCGCGGCGGCGAACGGCCGGCGCGGCATCCCGGCGCGGGCCGCCCTCGGGATGGCCGTCGTCGCCTCCGTCGTGGGCGTTCTCCTCGGCCGGCGCAGCGCAAGCGGGGACTGAACCGCGAACTAAACTTAGCGTGTGGCGGTTGAAGCTCTAACTCCGAGGCAATCGTCGGCCAAGGAGGCATCACCAGGCCGGGCCTGGTTGATCGAGCCGGCTCTCACCGTCATCTGCTACAGCGCCTTCGTCATCTACGCGACCTGGTCGGTATTCGATCAAGTCAATGTCGTGTATGCCCCCTACGTCTCGCCCTTCTTCTCCACGTGGCTCGGCTTCGGGCTGGTCAGAATTCCGATCATCGGGATTCTTCTTCCCATCCTCGCCGTCATCCCACTGGGCCTTCGGGGCAGCTGCTACTACTACCGCAAGTCGTACTTCCGGTCTTTTTTCTGGGACCCGCCGGCCTGCGCCATCCAGGAACTCAAGCGCGGACGATACCGCGGTGAAACGCGTTTCCCCTGGGTACTGAACAACTACCATCGCTATTTCCTGGTCTTGAGCTTGGTCGTGATCGTTTTTCTCTGGGTTGACGTCGTCCGGGCCTTCGTCTACCAGGGCCATTTCTTCGTCGGCCTGGGCTCGCTCGTCATGCTGGTCAACGTCATCCTGCTGGGCCTGTACACGTTCACCTGCCACTCGTTCCGATACTTGATGGGCGGCCGGATCGATCGGTTCTCGAAAGCGCGCGCCGGCATGTTGTGGCAGCGAGCCACCATGACGCTGAACCGAATGAACCCCCTGCATGGCGCCTGGGCCTGGTACAGCATGTTCTCGGTCGCCCTGACCGACGTCTACATCAGGTTGTTGATGGCCGGCGTCATCCACGAGCCGAGGTGGATCTTCTGAGCGAGGATTATCAGAGCCTGACGACGGACGTTCTCGTAATCGGCGCCGGCGGTGCCGGATTGCGGGCGGCAATCGAGGCCGCCGCGGCGGGCGCTCGTGTGGACATCGTCTGCAAGTCCCTGCTTGGAAAGGCGCACACGGTAATGGCTGAAGGCGGAATTGCTGCCGCACTGGGCAACGTCGATGCCGAAGACAACTGGCAGGTGCATTTCCAGGACACGATGCGGGGCGGCCAGCTGATCAACAACTGGCGAATGGCGGAGCTGCATGCGCGCGAATCGCCTGACCGCGTCTACGAACTGGAGACGTACGGCGCAATCTTCGATCGCACACCCGATGGCCGGATCTTGCAGCGCGCCTTCGGCGCTCATACCTACCGGCGCCTGTGCCACGTCGGTGACCGCACCGGCCTGGAGATGATCCGCAGCCTGCAAGACCGGGTGGTGCAGCTCGGCATCGAGGTGCACATGGAAGTGACGCTGACGCGCCTGCTCAAAGATGGCGACCGGGTGGTCGGGGCTTTCGGCTACAACCGTGTTGACGGCCGCTTTGTTGCCTTTCGGTGCAAGGCGATCATCATGGCGACCGGTGGCTGGGGACGGATTTTCAAAGTCACGTCGAACTCGTGGGAAGGCACGGGGGACGGGGTCGCCATGGGTTTTGACGCGGGGGCCGAGGTACTCGACCCCGAGATGGTGCAGTTTCACCCTACGGGGATGGTCTGGCCACCGGGCGTGCGTGGCATCCTCGTCACCGAGGCTGTCCGCGGGGAAGGTGGCTATCTCAAGAACCGCGACGGGAAGCGCTTCATGCTTGAGTATGACGCCAAGAAAAAAGAACTGTCGTCCCGTGATGTCGTCGCGCGATCGATCTACAAGGAGGTCGAGGCCGGCCGCGGCACCGAGCATGCCGGCGCCTACCTCGACGTCACCCACCTGGGCGCCGAGAAGATCAAGAAGAAGCTGCCATCCATGTACGAGCAGTTCCTTCGGCTGGCGGATGTCGACATTACAAAAGAACCAATGGAAGTTGCGCCCACCATCCACTATGCGATGGGCGGACTGCGGGTTGAGGCTGAGACCGGCGCCACCACGCTACCCGGCCTGTACGCGGCCGGCGAGGTGGCGGCCGGACTGCATGGAGCGAACCGACTGGGCGGCAACTCGCTGTCTGACCTGCTCGTGTTTGGCCGTCGCGCCGGGGCTGCGGCCGGAGCTTATCAGCGCGAGGCTGGTCTTCTGAGGCTCGACGAGAGCCAGATTGCCGAAGAGCAGGAGACTCTGTTGCGGCCGCTGGACGGAAACGGCAACGAGAATCCGTATCTGCTGCAGCAGCAGCTCCAGCAGTCGATGCAGGACGGCGCGGGCCTGGCCCGCGAGGAGAAAGGCCTGAAGGCCTGCCTCGACGAAATCCTGGAATTGCGCCAACGAGCGAGACGGATCCGCGTGCCCGGCTCGCGCCGCTACAACCCTGGCTGGCATACCGCCCGCGACCTGCCCTTCATGCTCACCATCGCCGAGGCGATCGTCCGGGCGGCGATCGAGCGGCGCGAAAGCCGTGGAGCGCACTGGCGGTTGGATTACCTGGAGAAGGACGAAGCGCTGGGCCGGCTGAACTTCATCGCCTACAACGATGGTGGCAAAGTCAAGCTAAAGCAGCGGCCGGTGCCGGAGATGCCGCCCGAGCTGGCCAAGCTTTTCCAGGAACCAACGCCCTCGCCGGCTCCGCCCAAGCCACCGGCGACGCGGCCGCCTTCGCCCAAACGGGTTCCCGCGTGAGCCGCAAGGCCGGAGCAGCCACCCAGAACGGATCGATCGTCCTCCAGGTCTTCCGGGGAGAAGCCGGCGACGGCCGCGAAGAACGTTTCGAGGTTCCGGCCGTCGAGGGCATGGTGGTTCTTGATGCCATTCATTACATTCAGGCGAACTACGCCAACGACCTTGCCTGCCGCTGGAACTGCAAGGCGGCGAAGTGTGGATCCTGCAGCGCGGAGATCAACGGCCGACCTCGGCTGATGTGCAAGACCCGGGTCGACGAATTCGGGAAGGACGAGATCCACGTCTGGCCGATGCGGGCCTTCCCGCTGATCAAGGATTTGGTAACTGACGTCTCCTGGAATTACAAGGTCAACAAGGAGATCCCCGGCTTCACGCCGCCCGCCAACGAGCCGGTCCCCTACCGAATGCTCCCCGAGGACACCGAGCGCGTCTACGAATACCGCAAATGCATCGAGTGCTTCCTCTGTCAGGACGTGTGTCACGTCCTGCGCAATCACGACGACAAGTCGATGTACTACGGGCCGCGCTACATGGTCCGCATCGCGGCCCTCGAGATGCACCCGCTCGACACGCAGGAGCGTACCGGCTTGCTGCATGGCAAGGCCGGGGTGGGGATGTGCAATATCACCAAGTGCTGCCAGGAAGTATGCCCCGAGCACATCAAAATCACGGACAATGCCATCATCCCCTTGAAAGAGCGCACCGCCACGGACGTCTACGACCCGATCGCCTGGATGCTTCGCAAGGTTCGTCCGCGACGCGAGCCGGCCGGGATCACGGGTGCGCAGGCCAGCGAGCTCGGCGGCGTGCGCATGCCGCAGCGATTCGCCGTCAAGGACGTGGTTCGCCTGAGGTCAGGTGGCCGGCCGTTCGCGCGCGTGGGGGCCGTGCGGCCGGATGGCAAGCTCGAAGTGTGGATCCTCAAGATGCGCGGCACGCAGCAGCACTGGAAAGGTCCGCGCGTCATCGACACGAGCGACGTCACGAACAATTACGGGCCGCTGGACGATGTCGGGATCGGCAGCAAGCTGTTCGAGCAGACGCTGATAGACCACGCGGAATAAGTCAGGAAAATACCTGGCTGCGCTCGATCGGCCGCTCCGTTAGCCCAAGCGACGCGATGATCGCGCGCGCGATTTTTTGGCCACCGGCAGACGAAGGCTCGATCGGATTCGCGTAGTCGGCCGCCTCGCTGCAGACCAGGCGCAGGTCGATGACCTGGAACCTGCACTCGAAGGCGACGCGCAGGATCACGTCGTTGAACGCGGTCAAGCCGACCCGCGCCACGGCCGCTTCGTCCGGACTGAGGTTGCCGTTGTAGATGGTGCAGACGGTCGTGCTGCGGCCCAGCCGGCGAACCCGATCGATCATCGTCCGGTAGGCGAGCTCGAACCGGCCAGCCCGCTCGCCGACTTTCAGGAGAGCCTCCGCGACCGACTTTGCCGGACTGCCCATGAGCTCCATGCTCGCCAGGACGTCGTTCCCACCGATCGCGATCACGAGATGGCTCACATCAGGCGGGAGCCGTAAGAGCTGGTTGGCAAGGTCCGCGATCATGCTGCCGTCGACCGCCAGGAGGGATGCTCGCCAGGGCCGCGGCAAGAGACTACGCAGCTGGCTGATCACATCCGGGTCTCCTGATGTGTATGCGCCGTTGTCCAGGATCGAATCGCCGAGCAGGGCGACATGGCCGGCATGCATTGGCGGTCCCTTCACCCGGGCCGTGGGCCGCTATCAGCCGCGTAAACGGCTCTGATAGCGTAATTGACAGGTTTTGTTCGGACGCGGTATAAGAAAGACATTACTTCGACAGGAGGCTAACGGTAATGGGCATAATCGCGTGGATCGTTTTGGGGCTGATTGCGGGAGCGTTGGCGAAATTGATCATGCCGGGCCGAGACCCGGGCGGGATCATTGTCACCATGTTGATCGGGATCGCCGGAGCCATTGTAGGCGGGTTCCTGTTCAGTCTTTTCGGTGGTGGCGGAGTGACCGGCGTGAACCTCGGCTCGATCATCGTCGCCGTCGTTGGGGCGCTGGTTCTGCTGTTCCTCTATCGGCTGTTCGTGGGTCGTCGCGGCTCGACCTCCTACTGAGCATCATTCGCTAGCGCCGGCTGATCAGGCCAGCCCTGCACCCTGGTGCCGGGCTGGTCTTTTTCGCGCCGGGAACTCTCACGGCTCTGACGATTTGAGCCGCGACAGACAGCTGTCAAAACCACGGTTCATGCTGCGAATATGGCCGCGTCAGCCAGTCGGATCGAGATCAGCCGAGCTCGACTGATGGCTGCGATTGATGACTACGCCGCCGCCGTGCGGACGGCAGCGGGCTCCTCGCTTGGCCAAGGGCTGATCCACACACGGGAGGCCAGGGACCGCCTGGAGGCGGTCTTCGCCGAGGGGCTGCGGCGCTTCGATCAGTCCGGCGAGTATGCCGCCGACGGGGCGATTGACCTGGTGGCGTGGCTGCGCTCGAAGTGCAAGCTGTCCGGTGGGGCGGCGGCCGAGCGGGTCGGCATCGCCCGCCAGCTGGAGCACCTGCCCCAGACCGAGAAGGCGTTCGCCACCGGCGAGCTCGCCTATCAGCATGTCGCCGTGCTGGCCCGGACCGCCGAGCAAGTGGGGGCCGCCGTGGTCCGCGAGGCCGAGGGCAGCCTGTTGGCCCTGGCGGAGACGATGGATCCCGGCCAGTTCACCGGGGTGGCGAAGAACTTCGAGCATCGGGTCGATGCCCAGGCCGCCCTGGCCGAGGCGAACCGGGCGCACCAGCGGCGCTACCTGACTATCAGCGAGCCCCTCGACGGCATCGTCCGGCTCGACGGCCTGCTCGATGCCGAGGCGGGGGCCATCGTCCGGAACGCGGTCAGCGGCTACCTGCCGACGGGAAAAGGCGACGACCGCACGCCGGGGCAGCACCGGGCCGACCGGCTGGTCGAGCTCTGCCAGCCAAGAGCCGCTGGCTCGGCGGACGGCGCCGGGCCGCGGCCGCATTTGATCATTCGGGCCAGCGTTGACACGCTGCTGGGCGCGCCGGGTGCGCCGGGTGCGCCGGGCGGCGAGCTGGACGGCGGCGTCATGATCCCGGCGGAGACCCTGCGCCGGCTCGCCTGCGACGCCGCCGTTA
>Ga0066683_10000864_pt1 | contig 11027 bp, 11 predicted proteins | sample GraSoiAngelo_132_FD_62296 | JGI IMG/M metagenome (GOLD analysis project Ga0066683, IMG submission 62296) | Grasslands soil microbial communities from the Angelo Coastal Reserve, California, USA - 14_0929_02_40cm | ecosystem: Environmental > Terrestrial > Soil > Grasslands | place: USA... | reverse complement strand
AGCTCGCCGACCACGCCACGGCGGAACGTCAGCACGCAGACGATGAAGATGCAGCCCTGGACGATCGTCAGCCACGAGCCGAGCTGAGCCAGGTAGTGCTCGAGCGAGATGACGAGGAACGCGCCGGCGACGGGCCCGAAGACGGTGCCCATGCCACCCAGCAGCGTCATCAGCACGACCTCGCCCGACATCGTCCAGTGCACGTCGGTGAGCGAGGCGAGCTGGAACACGATCGCCTTCGTGGCGCCGGCGGTGCCGGACAGCGTCGCCGAGAGGACGAACGCGATCAGCTTGTAGTGCTCCGGCTGGTAGCCGAGCGACGTGGCGCGCGGCTCGTTCTCGCGGATGGCCTTGAGCACCTGACCGAACGGCGAGTGGATGGCGCGGTAGACGACGAGGAATCCCAGCAGGAACACCGCGAGCACGACGAAGTACATCGTGTACGTGTGACGCAGATCCAGCACGCCGAGCAGCGTCCCGCGCGGCACGGCCTGGATGCCGTCCTCGCCGCCGGTGAACTTCGCCTGCAGCGAGAAGAAGAAGATCATCTGCGCGAAGGCCAGCGTGATGTTGGCGAAGTAGATGCCGCGCGAGCGGATCGTGAGCGCGCCGATGACGATGCCGAGCGCGCCCGCCATCACCGTGCCGAACAGGATGGCCAGCTCCGGCGGCCATCCCCAGACCTTCGCCGCGTGCGCCGACGCGTAGCCCGCGGAGCCCAGAAACGCCGCGTGGCCGAACGAGAGGAGGCCGACGTAGCCGAGGAGCAGGTTGAAGGCGCAGGCGAACAGCGCGAAGCAGAGCGCTTTCATGAGAAACACCGGATAGACGAAGAACGGCGCGCTCACGAGCAGGGCGACCATGACGACGAACGCGGCCACCTGGTGCGTGGCCAGCGCGGGCCCGGTCGCCACGCGCGCCGGCGGCGCGGCGACGGCCGGTTTGGCGGTGACGCTCACGTCGTGCGTCCGAACAGCCCGGTCGGTCGCACCAGCAGGACGAGCGCCATGATGACGAAGATCACCGTGTTCGACGCCTCGGGATAGAAGACCTTGGTGAAGCCCTCGACGACGCCGAGGCCGAAGCCGGTCACGATCGAGCCCATGATCGAGCCGAGGCCGCCGATGACGACCACCGCGAACACGACGATGATGAGGTCGGCCCCCATGAGCGGATTGACCTGGTAGATGGGCGCTGCCAGCACGCCGGCCAGCGCGGCGAGGCCGACGCCGAATCCGTAGGTCAGCGTGATCATCCGCGGCACGTTGATGCCGAAGGCCTGCACGAGCGTCGGGTTCTCGGTGGCCGCCCGCAGGTAGGCGCCGAGTCTCGTACGCTCGATCACGTACCAGGTGGTCAGGCACACGACGAGCGAGCAGACGACCACCCAGCCCCGATACGTCGGCAGGAACATGAAGCCGAGGTTGTAGCCGCCCGTGAGCTGCGGCGGGGCGGCGTACGGCAACCCGGATGAGCCGAACTCGTTGCGGAAGAGCCCCTGGACGACGAGCGCCACGCCGAACGTCAGCAGCAACCCGTAGAGGTGATCGAGGTGGTAGAGCCGCTTGAGCATCGTGCGCTCGAGCACCACCCCGAACAGGCCGACCACGACCGGCGCGATCAGCAGCGACGGCCAGTAGCCGAGGCCGGCCCACTGCAACGCGAAGTACGCGACGAAGGCGCCCATCATGTACTGCGCGCCGTGCGCGAAATTGATGATGTTGAGCAGGCCGAAGATGACCGACAGCCCCAGGCTCAGCATCGCGTAGAAGGCGCCGTTGATCAGCCCGATGAGGAGCTGACCGAACAGCGCCTGCGTCGGAATCATGGTATCGGAGCGCCAGCCCGGCTAGCGCCGTGGGTGGCCTGTTCTAGAAGGCTCACGGCTCCGTTATTTCTTCACGAGCGGACAGTTGCCCTGGTCCATCGGCCGGAACGCCTGCTCGGCGGGAATCGTCGCGCGGACCTTGTAGTAGTCCCACGGGCCCCTGGACTCCGACGGCTTCTTCACCTCGAAGAGGTACATGGGATGGATCTTGCGGCCGTCGGCGCGGACCATGCCTTTGCCGAAGACCGGATCGTCGGTGGGCAGCTCCTTCATCTTCGCGATGACCTTCGGACCGTCGTCGCTCTTGAGTGCCTCCACCGCCTTGAGATAGTGCAGCACCGCCGAGTAGACGCCGGCCTGCGCCATGGTCGGCTTGGCCTGACGATGGCGCTCGGCGAACCGGGTCGAGAATGCGCGCGTGCGGTCGTTGAGGTCCCAGTAGAACGACTCGGTCAGCAGCAGCCCCTGCGCCTTCTCGAGGCCCAGCGCGTGGACGTCCGTGAGGAAGACGAGCAGGCCGGCGAACTGCTGGCCGCCCCGCACGATGCCGAACTCGGCGCCCTGCTTGATCGCATTGGTCGTGTCGGCGCCGGCGTTGGCGAGCCCGATCACCTTGGCCTTCGAGGCCTGCGCCTGCAGCAGGAACGACGAGAAGTCCGCGTTTGGGAACGGATGGCGGACCTTGCCGATCACCTTGCCGCCGTTCTTGATCACCACGGCTTCGGTGTCGCGCTCGAGGTCGTGGCCGAACTTGTAGTCGGCGGTGAGGAAGAACCACGTGTCGCCGCCGGTCTTCACGACGGCCGAGCCGGTGCCGTTGGCCAGCGACCACGTGTCGTACGTCCAGTGGATCGCGTTCGGCGAGCACTGCGGGCCCGTCAGATCGGACGTGGCGCCGGTGGACACGATGAGCGCCTTGTTCTTCTCGCGCGCGATCTGGTTGACCGCGAGCACGACCGAGGAGGTCGGCACGTCCACGATGACGTCGACCTTGTCGGCATCGAACCATTGCCGCGCGATGGAGGAGCCGACGTCGGGCTTGTTCTGATGGTCGGCGACCAGCACCTCCACCTTCAGGCCCTTCTTCGCGGCGCCGAAGTCCTCGATGGCCATCTTCGCGGCCACCACCGAGCCGGGACCGGCGAGGTCGGCGTAGGTCCCGGACTGGTCGTTCATGATCCCGATCTTGATCACGCCGTCGGAGATCTCGGCGTGAACGGGGACGGCGGCGGCGAGGAGCGCCGTGGCCAGGACGAGGACGCGCGTAACGGTCATGATCGAGGCTCCTTTCATACGAGTGCCATCCTAGACGCCGAGATACTCGTGCAGCTTGCCCATGTTGGCGTCGAGCTCGGCGTTGGCGATCGCGTCGACGACGCGGCCGTGCTCCATGACGTAGTGACGGTCCGCGACGGTGGCCGCGAACCGGAAGTTCTGCTCGACGAGCAGGATCGTGAAGCCGTCCGCCTTGAGCCGGCGGATGGTGACGCCGATCTGCTGCATGATCACCGGGGCCAGCCCCTCCGTGGGCTCGTCCAGCAGCAACAGACGCGCGCCCGTTCGCAGGATGCGGGCGATCGCGAGCATCTGCTGCTCGCCGCCGGAGAGCTTGGTGCCCTGGCTGCGCCGCCGCTCGTGCAGGTTGGGAAAGAGCGCGTGGATCGCCGCCACCGAGAGTCCGCCCGGCCGCACCTGCGGCGGCAACATTAGATTCTCCTCGACGTTGAGGCTGGCGAAAATGCCGCGCTCCTCCGGGCAGAAGGCGATGCCGAGCCGCGCGATGTGATTGGACGTCCGACCGACGAGCTCCCGGCCCTCGAAGGTGATCGAGCCTCGGCGTCGGGCGACGATGCCCATCACCGATTTCAGCGTGGTCGTCTTGCCGGCGCCGTTGCGGCCGAGCAGCGTCACCACCTCGCCTGCGTGCACGTCGAAGCTCACGCCGTGCAGGACATGCGACTCGCCGTACCAGGCGTGCAGATCGCGGACGGCCAGCAGCGGCGGGCGCTCACGCATGGCCGGCGCCCATGTACGCCTCGATGACCTGGGCGTTGCGCGCCACGCCCGCATAGTCGCCTTCCGCCAGCACCTCGCCGCGTGCCAGGACGGTGATCGTGTTCGACAGCGTCTCGACCACGCTCAGATTGTGCTCGACCATGAGCACCGTCCGATTCGCCGCCACGCGCTTGATCAGCGCCGTGATGCGGTCCACGTCCTCGTGGGTCATGCCGGCGGTGGGCTCGTCGAGCAGCATCATCTCGGGATCGAGCGCGAGCGTGGTGGCGATCTCCAGCGCGCGCTTGCGGCCATAGGGCAGCTCGACCGCGGGCGTCGCCGCGAACTCGACGAGTCCCACCGCGTCGATCAGCTCGAGCGCGCGCGCGTTGAGCGCGTCCAGCACGCGGTCGCTGCGCCAGAAGTCGAAGGACGACCCGCGCCGGCGCTGCAGCGCGATGCGGACGTTCTCGAGCACGGTGAGGTGGGGGAAGACCGCCGAGATCTGAAACGACCGCACCAGCCCCATGCGCGCGATGGTCGCGGGCCGGCTGCCGGTGATGTCGCGGCCGTTGAAGCGGATGCGTCCCGCCGTGGGGGTGAGGAAGTGCGTGAGGAGGTTGAAGCACGTCGTCTTGCCCGCTCCGTTGGGGCCGATGAGCGCGTGGATCGTGCCGCGCCGCACGCGCAGATCCACGTTCCTCACGGCCACGAAGCCGCGAAACTCCTTGGTGAGGCCTTCCGTCTCGAGGATGACGTCGGAGGTCACGGGGCGGACTTGGGATGGAAAACCGGCTCCCGCTTCTCCTCCCACGCCTGGTTGGCCTCGCGCGTTTCCCACGAGCGCATGCAGTCGTCCTGCGCGCGCACCACGTCCTCGATGAGCGCGCGAGGGTCTTCGTGAAACGACGCCTGCATCAGCCGCTTGATGTGACCGTTCGCCGTCGGCGCCTGGTGGCGGAGCCGCTCGAGCAGCTCGGTCAGCGCCGCGTCGACGTCGCCGGGCGCGCACACGCGCGTCACGAGGCCGATGGCCCGCGCGGCCTCGGCGGAGATCTCGTCGTTGAGCAGTGACAGCTCCTTCGCACGCGCGAGCCCGATCAGCCGCGCCAGGCGCAGCACCGAGCCGTCGGGAATGATGCCGTGCCGCGAGGCGCCGAGCCCGACGACGGCGTCGCTCGTCGCCAGTCGCAGATCGCACGCCACCGCGAGCTGCAGTCCGCCGCCGATCGCGTGGCCGTGCAGCACGGCGAGAGCCACCTTGGACATGTCCTCGAGGCGATTGAGCGCGCGGATCCAGTGGCGATAGAACGGCTCGCCGATCGTGCCGTGCGCCAGGGCAGTGCGGTCCATGCCGGAGCAGAACGCGCGGCCGGCGCCGCGGACCACCAGCGCGAACGTCGAGGCGTCGTCGGCCGCGCGCTCGACGCAGTCCGCGAGGGTGGCGGCGAGCGCGGTGTCGAGCGCATTGAGCACGGCCGGGCGGTTGAGCGTGATCCAGCTCACACCGTCGCGCGCCTCGTAAGTGACGGGAGCGGACGTGCTACGATCTGACTTCGCAGCCGCGGATTCAGCCATGGAGCGTGCGGCCTAACGTATGGAAAGACCGCGATCGTGTCAAGGAGACGAGCTATGGCGCGTGTGAGCAGACGCCACTTCCTCGCGACGTCGGCGGGCGCGCTGCTCGCCGTCGGCGCGCCGCGCATCGGTCACGGTCAGACGGCCATCAAGGTCGGCACCGCCGTGCTCGCCGATTACGCGCTGGCGGGCCCGTTCATCGTCGCCGTCGAGAAAGGATTCTTCCGCACGGAAGGCCTTGCCGCCGAGTTCGTGCCCTTCCGCGGGGGCCCGGATCTCGTGAAGGCCGTCATCGCGGGCGATGTGCTGCTCGGCGCGGCCGGCAGCACGGACATCTTCGTCGCGCGCGAGGCGGGACAGCCGTTGAAGATGGTGGCGACGCACACCGAGGGCAATCACTTCACGCTCAACGTCGCGCCCGAGATCCAGGCGCCGATCGAGCTCAAGGGCAAGACGATCGGCGTCACGCGCGTCGGCGCCACCACGTGGGTGTTCGCGCGGATGTTCGCCAAGGCGCAGGGCTGGGATCCCGATCACGACATCAAGATCGCCGGCCTCGGCGGGCTCGACGCGCAGCTGGCCGCGCTCGCGCGCAAGGAGATTCACGCGTTCGTGTGGGGCGACGGCGGCGCCGTCACGCAGCTCGAGGGCAAGAGCCGGGTGCTGATGCGCCTGGACGCCGTGACGCCGAAGTGGATCAGTCAGATCCAGTACGTGTCCGAGGACGCCATCAAGAAGAACGCGGAGCAGATCCGCAAGGCCATGAAGGCGGTGTTCGGCGGCGTGCGCTTCATGAGGGACCAGACCGCCGACGCCGCGGAGATCATCGCGAAAAAGATCAACTGGAAGCCCGAGGCCGTCCTGGCCGCGCACAAAATCTCCAGCCCGCTCTTCTCGCTCGACGGTCAGGTCAGCATGGAGGTCCTGCGCACGATGCAGGACATCCTCATCGAGTACGGCATGATCAAGAAGAAGCTGCCGATCGAGGAGCACGTCGCGCGGGAGTTCTTCCCCGTCCGGATGTGAGACCCTTCCGACTCGCGCTGACCGGCGTCCTCTTGCTCGCGGCGGTGCCCGCGGTCGCGCACGCGCAGGTCTTTCTCGCCAGCAAGCCGCATCCAGGCTTCGAGATCGGCCCGCTCTTCGTGCGCGCGACGGTGACGCCCGAGCTCGGCGTCGTGCCGATCGACGTGACGTGGAGCGTCTCGGTGCCCGCGAACCGCACGGTCGGCGATCTCGAGCAGGACGTCACGCTGCTCTGGCCCGGCGGGCTCGTGCACGACGGCAAGGCGCCGCGTGACCCCGCGCTGGCGAAGTACGCCAGCGACCACGGGTTCAAGGTGGTCGACGGTGGGCGCGTCGACATGTTCGCGATCGATCAATTCGGCCCGCCCGGCCACCGTCGCCAGCCGATCGCGAGCGGCGCCGCCTTCGTGACGTTCGTTCGCGAGTCGGAAACGCTCGGGCCGAGCGCGCCGGGCACGCTCATCCGCATTCCGTGGGATCACCGTGTCGTGAACCGCGCGTTCCTGATGCGCATCTCGATGAAGGTCAAGGACATCATCAAGCCGAAATCGGGCACGTGGCTCGAGCACACGCTGTGGGGCAATCGCTATCGGATCACGCTGTCGTTCGGCGAGGTGCGCCAGCGGGCGATCTTCCCGTTGTATCTCCAGAACCGCGACCGCGTGATCCGGCTCTCCGAAGATCCCGCGCAGATGATGGTCGACTTCGCCGAGAACGAGCGGCTAAAGATCGACGAGATGGCGCCGGGCTCGGCCCGCCGCGTCCCGAGCGAGACGCGGAAGAAGACGGACACCGTCTCGGTCTTCCTGGATCGCTCGGAGGGGCTGACGCCGCAGACGCTCGCCGTGCAGTTCGGGTATTTCTCCGGGCTGCAGTCCTGGGCGCCGGTGCTGATTCCGCTCGCCATCTTCGCGGCGGGCAATGTCGGCGGCGTCCTGCTGCGCACGCTCGCCGAGCGGCTCAGCAAGCGCTGGGCCGGGCGCGTCGGCTTCTGGCGGCGGCGCGAGGAGGAGGTCGCGCGCGAGACGGGCGTGGTGCTCGACCGCGAGACACTCGCGCGGATCATCCCGGGAACGACGACCTACCAGCAGGTGCTCGACCTGTGCGGCCGAACCGTCGAGGAGCGCCAGACGCTCAACGAGCCCGAGCGCCGCACGCTGATCTATCGCGGCAAGCGCATCGTGCCGGGGCGGCGGCGCGTGGCCGGCCTGCTGGCGACGGTCACGCACTGGGACGTCGAGGACCACGAGACCGAGATCATCGTGGAGCGCGACATCGTGCGTGACGTCCAGGCTCACGTGCGGCGGGCGCGGCTGCTGGAGCCGGCCGCGGCCGTGTCGTAAGGACTCCGAACATTGGCCGGGGAGACCGAGGGGGCGTAGCCCCCTCGCTTAAAAAATGTGGGGGGGCATTTCGGGGCCCCCCATCTCGCTAGACGGTCGCCGGCTCGCCGACTGGCACGCGGGAGAGCGAGTATTCGGGCATCGTGACGTGCTCGTGGCAAACGCGGCAGTGGAAGTCGAGCTCCAGACCCTGCCGTTTCCTCAGGAAGGCCATCGGCTGACCGCATCGCGCATGGTGCAACCCGTCCTCGCCGAGGAACACCGTCGTGATGGTCGGCATTTCGTTGGCTGCGGGTCTGGCGGTCGCGACTGCCATGGATGGTTGCCTCCTGCCCTTTGATCCGGCGAGGTGCCGGCCAACGGCTAGTTTCTAAGGCAAGGCCTATTCCATGGCTGACCCGGGCTCAACTGCTCGTTTTCCCTAGCCTCGTGCGGCAGCCGTTGCGTCAAACGGACAAGAACCACCCAGGGCCTCCGTGGAGTATTTGGCCGACGGCTGACGAAATGCGGCACGCGTCAGACCGTGTACCGCTTGAGCGCCGCCTGGGACAGCTCCACGCCGAGTCCCGGCTTCTCGCTCAGAACGACGCAGCCGGCCTCGATCGTGGGCGGCTCGGTGAAGAGCGGCTCCCACCACCCCATGTGCTCGAGGATCAGCGCGTTCGGGGTCGCGGCCAGCAGATGCGCGGACGTCTCGGTGAACAGGTGTGACGAGACCGGTTGCTGCCAGGCATTGCAGAGCGCGGCCGCGCGCAGGAACTCCGTCGGACCGCCCATGCGCTGCAGATCGGGCATGAGCACGTCGGCCGCGCGCGCCTCGAGATGGCGCTTCATGCCCGCGCTCCCGTAATCCGTCTCGCCGGTGGCGATCCGCATGTCGAGGGCCGCCGCGACGCGGGCGCAGCCCGCGAGATCGTCGTACGGCAGCGGCTCCTCCAGCCAGTAGAGATCGTGCGGCTCGAGTCGCCGGCCGATCCGGATGGCGGTCGGCTCGTCCCAGCCCTGGTTCGCATCCGCCAGCAGCGCGGCGTCGCCACCGAGCGCGTCGCGCAGGATGCGCACACGCTCGACGTCTTCCTCGGGATCGGCGCGACCCACGCGGATCTTCATCGCGCGATGGCCCGCGGCGCGGAACACCTCGGCCTCCTGCAGCAACTCGTCCACGCTCTGGTCGATCCACAACCCGCTCGAGGCGTACGTCGGCACGCGCGTACGATCGCCGCCGAGGAAGCGGAACAGCGGCAGGTTCGCGGCGCGCGCCGCGAGATCCCAGCACGCCGTATCGAGCGGCGTCAGCGCCATGAGCGAGAGCCCGGCGTGGCCGATGAAGTTGAGCGCGCGCCAGGCCTCGGCGTGCCGGGCCTGGGGCGCGGGCGGGCGGCCGACATAAATCTCGGCCAGATCCTCCACGAGCGCGGCGAGCGCACGGGCGCGCCGGGCCCCGAACGCGAAGCAGTACCCGATGCCGACGGGACCGGCATCGGTGCGCATCTCGACGGCCACGGTATCGACGTGGCTGTGGTCGTGACGCGCCGTCCGCACGGGACGCGGAAGCGGGATCGAAAGCCGGTGGACACGAACGTCGGTGATCTCGAGCTTCATCGCAGATCTCCTCGCCATTGCGAGAGGCGATCGTTCAATGCGTCGAGCGATAGCACGATGACGATGGACGCCGCCGACACCAGCGCGGTGGCGGCAAACAGCTCGGGGGCCTGAAAGCCGTTGGCGAGCGAGGACAGCACGTACCCCATGCCGCGAAGGCCGGCGAACATCTCCACCACGAGCACCCCGAGCAGGCAGAACACGACCCCCAGCCGCATGCCGGCGAGCACGGTCGGCACGATGGCGGGCAGCACGACCTTCCAGTAGAGCTGCCAGCGGCGCGCGCCGAACGCCCGCGCGACGGTGACGAGCGTGGCATCGACGTCGCGCACCGCACCCGTGACCAGCACGAGAATCGGGAACACGCCATGGATGGTCGCGTAGACCACCGCCGGCGTGGCGCCGAATCCCAGGAACAACATGATCCACGGCAGCACCAGGATCTTCGGCATCCCGTAGAGCGCGATCACGAACGGATTGACGGCCTGGCGCAGGGGCCGGACGGAGCCGAGCAGGATGCCGCCGCCCACACCGATCACCACCGCCAGCACGTAGGCGATGGCCGCCTTGAGCAGCGTCTCGCCGAGACCCGCGAGCGCGGCGGCGCCGATGCGCCCCAAGGCGCGTGCGACGGCGCTGGGGGCCGGCACGAACAGCGGATCGACCCAGCCCGCGCGTGCGACCGCCTCCCAGGCGACGAGCAGCGCGGCCACGCTGAGGAGCTGCACCACCCGCACGCGGACGGTCTCGTTCACTGTAGCGGGGTCCGCGAGCCCGCCGCATCCCGTGGGTGGCCTGCTGCAGGCGCGAGTGGCTGCGTCACTCGGTCCATCGCTGCGCGCGCCGCTCGAGCAGAGCGGCGACGGCATCGGAGCCGACGATCAGTATGAGGGTCACGACGACGAGCGCGATGTAATCGGGTGTCCGAAACAGTCCGTAGGCGTGGTTGATCAGCGAGCCCATGCCCGACTTGCTGCCGAGCACCTCGCCGACGATCACGCCGATGACCGCCAGCGCCAGTCCCGTACGCAGCCCACCCACGAGCGTGAACAGCATGGCGGGCAGCGTCACCTTGCGGAAGGCGGTCACGCCGTCCGCGCCGAACGCGCGCGCGACGACGAGCAGCTGGGGATTCACCTGGCGGATGCCGGCCAGCACGGCGAGCGTGATCGGAAAGAATCCGAGCAGGAAGCCGAACGCGATCTTCGAGGCCGCGTCGAGGCCGAAGAACAGCATCAACGACGGATACCAGACGACCGCGGGCACGGCGTAGAGCGCCGCCAGGATCGGCCCATACGCGCGTCCCACCAGCCGATTGACGCCGAGCGCGAAGCCGGCACCGAGACCGGCCGCGATCGCCATCGCGTAGGCGACGAGGATCTCGCGCAGGGTGAGCAGCAGATGCTCGAGCAGATCCGGGTACGAGTGCAGCGTGAGCAGGCGGCCGAGCGCGGGAATGGCCGCCGACGGCGGCACGTACAGCGCCGGGTTGGCCGTTCGTCCGACGATCTCCCAGGACCCGAGCGTCACGATCAGGATCACTGCCCGGATCAGCACGATCTGTTTGTTCATACGCTCGCCTCGGACGGCGGCCCCGGCTACTGCATCGCCCGGAGCGATTCGTCGCGGATGTCGCTCCAGAGCTTGGCGCGCAG
>Ga0066683_10000856_pt1 | contig 11044 bp, 8 predicted proteins | sample GraSoiAngelo_132_FD_62296 | JGI IMG/M metagenome (GOLD analysis project Ga0066683, IMG submission 62296) | Grasslands soil microbial communities from the Angelo Coastal Reserve, California, USA - 14_0929_02_40cm | ecosystem: Environmental > Terrestrial > Soil > Grasslands | place: USA... | reverse complement strand
TCCCAGCCCTCGAACTCGAGGTTCCGGTAGCCGAAGGCCTCGACGATCGGCCGGAAGTGCGGGAACTGCTCGCGCAGGAGGTCGGGCATCGGGCGGCGCTCGGACTTGTAGTCCTCCGAGATCGCCGCGCGATGGACGGCGTGCGTGTCCCAGGCGACCGCGACGCCCTTCGGCCGGTAGTCGGCCAGGAGCTTGAAGAGCATGTTCGTGAAGCCGAGCAGGGCGTTCGTGGAGAAGCCCTCGCTCGTAGCAAGCTCCTCGGGGAGCGCGAAGAAGGCGCGGTAGGCGAGGTTGTTGCCGTCGACGAGGAACAGCTCGGAGTCGCGAACCGGCCCGTCATCGAGCTGCAGCTCTGCTCCAGTCAGTGTCTTGGGCACAGGCCAACGGTATCGTCCTGGCGCGATGCGAGGACTCGAGATTCAGCCGTTTACCGACGATCATCTTGACGCCGCCGCAACGTTGCTTACCGAGCGTCACCGCGCCCACCGCGCGAGCGAGCCACTGCTTCCGGAGGCTGTCGACTTTCACGCCGAGGTGGAAGGGCTCTTGGCGCGCGAGGACGCCTCTGGAGCAGTCGCGCTCAGAGAGGGCGCAGTCGTCGGCTATCTGCTTGGCGCCAGGCGCGAAGATGAGGTCTGGGGCCCCAACATCTGGGTCGAAGCCTCGGGCCACGCGGTCGAGGAGGCCGAGGTCGTGCGTGATCTCTACGCCGCCGTCGCAGGACACTGGGTCGAGCAGGGCCGAACACGGCACTACGCGCTCGTGCCCGCAGCGGACGGGGCAGTGATCGACGCCTGGTTCCGGGTCGGCTTCGGTGGCCAGCATGCCCACGGCATCCAGGAAGTGCCGCCTCAGACCGAGGTCACCGTGCCGGAGGGATTCGAGATCCGCGGGCCGAGCGTGGACCAGGTCGAAGAGCTGATCGACGTCGACCTTGCTCTGCCCGAGCACCAGGCAAGAGCACCCGTCTTCTCGACGAGACCGCTTCCGACCCGCGAGGACTCCCGCAAGGAATGGCTCGAGACGTTCGCCGGCGACGAGGAGCACATCCTCGTCGGGTATCTCGACGGGCGACCGGTCGCGTGCTGGGCGTTCGTGCCCCTCGAGCGCTCGGGTGAGCACACCGGGCTCACCCGTGCCGAGAACGCGGCCTTCCTGGGCTTCGCGTCGACGCTGCCCGAGGCGCGCGGCTCTGGGATCGGCGTCGCCCTGACCGACGCCGGCTTCGCGTGGGCGGCCCAGCACGGCTACGAGGTCATGGTCACCGACTGGCGGGAGACGAACCTGCTCGCATCGCGCTTCTGGCCCGCGCGCGGGTTCCGCCGAACCTTTCTCAGGCTCTACCGCTCGATCCCTTGAGCCGCCTGCCGCTGGCGTACGGTTCGCGGCTCGCTCTCGTCGACGCGGGCGAGGACGCCGTCGTGCTGGCGCCGCCGCCCCCGGCCGAGCCGATCGCAGACGTCGCAGCCGCCGTGCGCGATGCGCTGCGCTTCCCGCTCGAGGGCCAGCCGCTGGAGGCGATCGTTCCGCGCGGCGCGCGGGCGACGATCGTCGTCGAGCCTCCTGCCTTGCCCATCCCCGGCTCTCCGGGCGATCCGCGCCGGACGGCGATCGCGGCGACGATGGCCGAGCTCGACCGCGCGGGCGCGACGTTCGACAGACAGACGCTGCTCGTGGCGGGGGGACTCGGCCGGCGCGCCGGTCACAGGGAGCTCGAGCTGCTCGTCCCGCCCGAATTCGCGCGACGCTTCCACGGACGGGTCGCGGTGCACGACGCGGAGAGCGAAGACCTCGTCGAGGTCGCCGACGCCGACCGCGAGCTCCGGATTCACCCGGCGCTCGCGGAAGCCGATGTCCTCGTGCCGGTGACCGCGGCCGAGACGGTTCTCCACGGCGGAGCGGGCGCGCTGCTCGCGGCCGCTGACGCTGGGGCCCTCAGGGCCGCGAACGCATACTCGCTGCTCGAGACATCGGGGTCGGGAGGCTGGCGCCTGGCGCTCGGCCTCGAGCGGGCCCTTGCTCGACGGGTGGCCCTCCTCGGGGTCTCGTTGACGCTGAACACGCCCACACTCGGAGGTGTCCTGCACGGTTACCCCCACGACCTCGAGGCTGTGCACCGCATCGCGAACTTCCCGCTCGGCGGGCTGTTCGGCCTCCTCCCCGGGCCCGTGCGCCGCGGGGTTCTCCGCCGCCTGCCGAGCGAGCTTTCGGCCACCGCAGTCTTCGCTGGGCCGCCCTCGGTGGCCCATGCGGAGGCGCTGCTGCGCGGGGTCGAGGCGAAGGCGACGAGGCTCGAAGAGCGGCTGGACGTGATCTGCATCGGTGTGCCGCACACGACCGCTGTGCTCCCCCGGGAGGCTCCGAACCCGACCTCGGCGGCGTACCTTGCGCTGGGGCTCGCGCTGCGGCTCTGGCGCGACGAGTTCCCGGTCAACGAAGGCGGCACCGCGATCCTCCTCAGCCGCTTCACCAGGCGGTTCCCGCATCCGACGCAGCAGCCGTACCGCGCGCTCTTCCAGGCGGCGCGTGCAAGCGGCGCACGCGACCCCGAGGATCTCGCGGAAGCGGAGCAGCTGGCGGGCTCGGACGACCGAGCGATCGAGTCGTACCGCGCAGGACGCTCGTGCCACCCTCTGCTCCCGTTCGCCGAGTGGTCCGCGTGCCAGCCCGCGATCGAGCGGCTCGGCGCAGTGCTCATCGCCGGCTGCCGCGATTCGACCGCCGCGCGCCAGCTCGGGTTCGTGCCGACCCACGGCATCGGCCCCGCGCTCGCAATGGCGCACGGCCGCGCCGCCGGCCCGCCGCGGATCGGGTACCTCCTGTCGCCTCCGTACTTCCCGCTACAAGTCGGCTCGGGCTAGTCGACGCCGAGGTACGTCTGTTTCACCTTCTCGTTCTCGCGCAGCGCCTTGGCGTTGTCCGAGAGCGCGATCGTCCCGGTCTCCATCACGTAGCCGCGGTCGGCGACGTCGAGCGCCATCAGCGCGTTCTGCTCGACGAGCAGGATCGTCGTACCCTGCTGGCTGATCTCCTGGACGATCTCGAAGATCTTCTCCACGAAGATCGGCGCGAGCCCCATCGAGGGCTCGTCGAGCATGAGCAGCTTCGGCTGGGCCATCAGCGCCCGGCCGATCGCGCACATCTGCTGCTCGCCGCCGGACATCGTCCCGGCCTTCTGGTGGCGCCGCTCGGCGAGGCGCGGGAAGAGCTCGAACACGCGGTCGATCGACTCCTTGATCCCGGCCCGGTCGCCTCGCTGGTACGCGCCCATCTCGAGGTTCTCGATCACGCTCATCCTCGGGAACAGGCGCCGCCCTTCGGGCGACTGGCTGATGCCCATCTTGACGACGTTGTGCGGAGCCTCGTTCGTGATGTCCTTGCCTTGAAACGAGATCGTTCCCTGACGCGGATGGTTGAGCCCGTTGATCGAGCGGAGCGTCGTCGACTTGCCCGCGCCGTTCGCACCGATCAGCGTCACGATCTCGCCGTCGCGCACGTCGATGGAGATGCCCTTCAGCGCCTCGATCGACCCGTAGAACGTATGGATGTCCTTGAGCTCGAGGATCGACTGTCCAGCGTTCGGGCTGGGTGCCTGTGCCTCGGATGTGGCCATCAGGTCACCGCCGCCGTTCCGAGATAGGCCTCGATCACGCGCTCGTCGCTTTGCACCTCTTGCGGACTCCCTTCGGCGATCTTCTCGCCGTAGTCGAGCACGGTCACCCGCTCCGAGATTCCCATGACGACCCGCATGTCGTGCTCGATCATCAGCACTGTCAGGCCCTGGTCCTGCCGCAGCTTGCTGACGAAGGCCGTGAACTCGGCCGTCTCCTGCGGGTTCATGCCCGCGGTCGGCTCGTCGAGCAGGAGGAGCTTCGGCTCGGTGGCGAGCGCCCGCGCGACCTCGAGGCGGCGCTGGTCGCCATACGCAAGGTTGCGTGCAAACTCGTCGTCGCGGCCACGGAGGCCGCAGAACTCGAGCAGGTCATGGGCCTTCTCCGCCGCGGCGATCTCCTCGCGCTTCAGCGACGGGGGCTTGATCACCGCCCGCAGGATGCCGCCCTTGAGGCGGGAATGCATGCCGACGAGCACGTTCTCGATCGACGTCATGCTCTGGAAGAGGCGGATGTTCTGGAACGTCCGCCCGATCCCGCGCGCGGTGATCGCATGCGGCGGCTTGCCGGTGACATCATGGCCGTCGAACACGATCTGGCCGGCGGTCGGCTTGTACACGCCCGTCAGCATGTTGAAGAAGGTCGTCTTGCCCGCGCCGTTCGGGCCGATCAGGCTTACGATCGTCCGCTCCGGGATCGTGAAGTCGACGTCGTTCACTGCGACGAGCCCGCCGAACTCCTTGCGCACACCATCAGCTGTCAGCAGGTCGGCCACGGCTATTCGTGCGTCACGTCGTACAGAGGCTGGTCATGGACGCCCTCGCGGAACTCGGCCTTGCGCCGCTCGCTGGGAATGAGCCCTTCCGGCCGGAACAGCATCGTCAGCACGAGGATGATCCCGAAGATGCCCGACGTGTAGAGCGGCACGTCGATGTCCTTCCCGAAGAAGAAGTCGCTGACGCCGTTCTTGTTCATCCAGGCCCCGATGTTCGCGAGCCCCTCCTGGTTCAGGTACGAGAGGAACGCCGCGCCGACGATCACGCCCCAGATGTTGCCCATCCCGCCGAGGATGACCATGCACAGGATGAACACCGAGATGTTGAAGTAGAAGTCGCCGGGGAAGGTGCCGCCCTTGAAGCTCCCGTAGTAGGCGCCTGCGACGCCGCCGAAGAACGCGCCGCCCGCATACGCCCACGTCTTCGTCCTCATCAGTGGGACGCCCATCGCGGCGGCGGCCGTCTCGTCTTCGCGGATCGCGATCCATGCACGCCCGAGGCGGGAGTCGCGCAACCGGGCCGAGCAGAAGACCGTGAACAGGACGAGGAAGAGTGCGGTCCAGTAGAAGAGCCGCGTCGAGTTCGTCGAGCTCAGGTAGTCGCTGGGAAGCCCGACGGCGTTGTGCAGAGTATCGCCGAAGCCGGGCGGGTCGATCGGGTTGATTCCCTGGGGGCCGTTCGTGATGTTGTGCCCGAGGAGGTTGTCGCCGTTGTTCGCGACCTGCGGCATGATCTCGCCGAAGCCGAGCGTCACGATCGCGAGGTAGTCGCCGCGCAGACGCAGGGTCGGGAAGCCGATCAGGATCCCTCCGATCGTCGCGAAGACCCCGGCGATGATCAGCACGATCCAGATCGAGATGTGAAAGCCGGGCGTGCTCGGCGCGGTGCCGACGCCACCGGCGTGCACGTTGACGTTCGAGAAGTGCTGCGACGCGAACCAGGCGACCGTGTAGGCGCCCATCGCGTAGAAGGCGACGTAGCCGAGGTCGAGCAGCCCGGCGTAGCCCACGACGATGTTCAGGCCGAGGGCCATCATGATGAAGATCATCATCGTCACGCCGGTGTCGACGCTCGGGAAGTTGCCGAAGATGAGGACGTCGAACAGGTTCGGCTGGTAGACGGGGTAGAGCACCGCGATCAGGATCACGCCGAGCGGCACGATCCATTTCCCGAGCGGGAGCACGTCCCAGGCCGGGATGTAGAGCGCAAAGAAGATGAGAGCGGCGACGATCAGGCCAAGCGAAGCCGAGCCCGTGATCGCGAGGACGAAGAACGCCGGAATTCCGACGATCGCCGCCCGCTTCGCCCGCGGCATGCTCTGCCGCTTCAATGCGGGCGCACGGTCGCGGACAGCCTGCATCCCAGGTGCCACTAGACGCCCTCCGGAGTGCGCTCGCCGAGCAGGCCCTCGGGACGGAACACGAGGATCAGGATCAGGATCGCGAAGATGATCGACTGGGTCCAGTCACTCCCGGGCGCGTGCCACCCGAGCCCGTTGTTGAACGACTCGACGAATCCGATCACGAGCCCGCCGAGGACCGCTCCGGGGAGGTTGCCGATCCCGCCCAGCACAGCCGCGGTGAAGGCGATCAGGCCGACGCGGAACCCTTCCGTGTAGCGGATGTTCGTGATGTAGAGCGCGTAGAGCAGGGCCGCAGCGCCGGCCAGCGACCCCGCGATGAAGAACGTGAAGGAGATCGTGCGGTTGACGCTGATCCCCATCATCGCGGCCGCGTCCCGGTCCTGGGCGGTCGCCCGCATCGCCTTCCCGTGCCGCGTTCGCTGAACGAGCCACATCAGCGCCAGGAGCACCGGGATCGTGAACAGGACGACGATGAGCCGATTCCAGGTGTACGGGACGCCGCCGATCGTGAACACGGTCCCGTGCGGGAGGATGTCCGGCACCGAGGTCGGCCGCGCGCCTTTCCAGACCAGGCCGATGTTCTGGAGGATGAACGACATGCCGATCGCCGTGATCAGCGGCGCCAGCCTCGGGGCGTTGCGCAACCTCCGGTACGCGACGATCTCGATCGTCGTGTTGATCGTGGCGCAGAACGCCATCGCGATCAGGAGCATCAGGAGGATGAAGAGCCACAGGACGATGCCCGACTTGTTCGTGAGCGCCCACGACGTCGTCATCGTCGCGACGAGCATCCCGCCGAGCATGAAGACGTCGCCGTGCGCGAAGTTGATCAACTCGAGGATCCCGTAGACGAGCGAGTAGCCGATCGCGACGAGCCCGTAGACGCACCCGTTGGTGAGCCCGATCAGGAAGAGGTTGTAGAAGTCCGCCGGGGCTTCGATGAAGTTCTTGATCAGCCAGAGGGCGATCGCGATCAGGAAGAGCACGCCGATGATGTTCAGCACGTCGGGCCGGTGCCTGGGTCGCGCCACGCGGATCCTCGCCTGCTCGGTCGCCATTCCCTTCCTCTCGCCGCTTCCTTCTGAAACGCGCTGGGGGAGGAACGTATCCTCCCCCAGCCTAGACCGCTCGGCTCCTTCGGTTACCCCTTAACGAAGCTCAGCTCAGGCGTGATCGTCTTCAGGAACACGCCCTTCTGGCCCTTTACCTGCCAGACGCTCACGGTGCCGAGCGTCGTGTCGCCGTTCTCGTCGATCTTGAAGTTGCCGAGGATTCCGTCCTTCACGTCCTGGTTGAACAGGTGCTCGGCGACCTTGGCGCGGTCACCGCTGGCGTCGTCGATCGCCGTCAGCAGGACGTCCGCAGCCTGGGCCGCGTAGTTCGTGTACGGATCCGGCTCCTTGCCGTTCGCCTTCGTGAAGTCCTCCACGAAGCTCTTCCCGGCGCCCGTCAGCTGGTCGGACGGGATGCCGGGCTGGGTGATGAACATGCCCTCGGTGGCCTGACCGCCGGTCTTGATCGTCGCCGCGTCGATCGGCGTGAAGCCGTCGGGGGCGAAGAGCGTCACGCTGGACGGAAGTCCCGCGCGCAGGTCCTTGATCAGCTTGCCGCCGTTGTTGCAGATGATGCCGCCGAGGAAGACCGCGTCCGCTCCGGACTGTGCGATCTTGGTCGCGACCGCGTCGTAGCTCGACGCGTTCTTGTCCCACGCCGCCGGCGTGCTCGGAGTCGTCGCGATGCCGAGCTTCTTGGCGTAGGTCTGGAACAGGGTCGCGATCCCGTTCCCGTACGTCTCCTTGTCCGTCACGACGTACACCTTCTTGAAGCCCTGGTCCTTCGCGAACTGCGCGTCGGCCGCGCCCTGGAACTGGTCGTTCCACACGACGCGGGCGTAGTTCCGCTTACCGGACGGGTAGTAGACGTCCGGTTCGCCCGACTCCGTTCCCGGCCCGCTGATCGTCAATCCGGGATATGTGTTCGCCGGGCTGACATAGGCGAGCGGACCGCTCGGCGCGCGGTTTGCGATCGGGATCTCGAGCTTCGCGCAGCCCGAGTTGAACGTCCCGATCACTCCGATCACGTTCGTGTTGTTTGCGTAGGCACGGGCATTCGCCGTGCACTTCGCCGAGTCCCAGCTCCCGGCCTGCGCAGTCGAGTTGTCGCAGGACTGGAAGCCGATCTTCTTCCCGCCGGCCTTCCAGTCGTGCTGCTGCAGAATGAACTCGACCGCCTGTGCCATCTCGGTCGTCAGCGCGCGGTTCGAGCCCTGGAGAGGCAAGTCCGAAGCGATGATCAGCTCGGGGTCGCCGCTCCCCTTGTACTGAATAGGCTCGCACGATGCGGAAGGCAGCGCCGTGGCCTTGCCGCCGCCTCCGCCGCCACCGCCGCCTCCACAACCTGCCGCGAGCAAGGCAAGCGGGATTGCGACCAGTAGCGCTGCTACTAGCAATCCAGATTTCTTCACGTGCAGTTCCTCCTCCGTCACGGTTGTACCTCGTCGGATCGACAGCCGCAACAGGGGTCGGCCCGCGAGGGGGTCAAGTATTGAGGGAATCCCTCGCGCTTTCAACTCTTACTGACACGGATACGATGAACGCTCGGGCCGAAGTGGCGGAACTGGTAGACGCGCCGGACTCAAAATCCGGTGGGGCGCAAGCTCCGTGTGGGTTCGACTCCCACCTTCGGCACACACGGCATGAGAGTCGGAATCCTCACCGGCGGAGGAGATTGTCCCGGGCTGAACGCGGTCATCCGGGCCGTGGCGCGGCGCTCGCAGGTGCGCGGGGACGACGTCGTCGGGGTCCGGTCCGGGTGGCGCGGGCTCGTCGACGGCTCCTTCGAGCCGCTCGGCCCGCGCGAGATCTCGGGCCTCTTGCCGCGCGGCGGAACGATCCTCGGCACCTCGCGGACGAATCCGTACAAGGTCGAGGGAGGGGTCGACCGCGTGCTCGAGCAGTTCGAGGCGCAGGAGCTCGGGGCGCTCGTCGCGATCGGCGGGGAGGACACGCTCGGCGTCGCGACACGGCTCTACGAGGAGCACGCGTTCCCGGTCGTGGGCGTGCCGAAGACGATCGACAACGACCTGTCCGCGACCGACTACACGTTCGGCTTCGACACAGCCGTCTCGATCTGCACCGAGGCGGTCGACCGGCTGCACACGACCGCGGAATCGCACAACCGCGTGATGGTCGTCGAGGTGATGGGGAGGCACACGGGCTGGATCGCGGTGATGAGCGGGATCGCCGGGGGCGCGGACGTGATCCTGATCCCCGAGCAGCCGATCACCGTCGAGCAGGCGTGCCGCGAGATCCAGCACCGGCACGAGCGCGGGAAGGACTTCTCGATCGTGGTTGTCAGCGAGGGCTACGAGCTCACGTACGAATCGGGCGAGAGCCGGCTGGTCGCGCAGGAACCTGACACCGACGAGTTCGGACATATCCGCTTGGGCGGAGTCGGCCATGCCCTGGGCGCCGAGATCGAGGAGCGCACCGGGTACGAGACCCGGGTCACTGTGCTCGGCCACGTCCAGCGCGGAGGCAGTCCGACCCCGCGAGACCGCGTGCTTGCGACCCGCTACGGGCTGAAGGCCGCCGACCTGGTCGCCGAAGGCCGGTTCGGGCGCATGGCCGCGCTGCACGGAGACGAGATCGTCGACGTCTCGCTCGCCGAGGCGACGGCGGAGCTGAAGACGGTGCCGGAGGATTGGTACGCAGTGGCCAAGGCGTTCTTCGGCTAACGCCGGCCCCGAGCGAAGCGAAGGGGCCCGCTTCTGTGTCCACTCACTTAAGCTCGACGAGCGGGAACGACCGGTGCCGCCTCGGCGGGACGAGGAAGTTCTGCCGGTGCGTCGTCCGCAGGATCGAGTTGAAGCCCTGCCCAGCCGCCCGAGGGGCGAACTGGAGCTTCTCTCCACCCGGCAGCACGCCGTCCATCGCGAGCCGGTTGCGGTGGAAGTCGTCGCTCGTCGGATTGAAGACGACGAAGTGCAGCCCCGCGGCCGGGTCCTCACCCATCCGGTCGCGCTTCGGGTCCGCGCTCCAGAAGAACGGGTTGTCGAGCGTGTTGAAGTCGGCTCGCTGCGGAATCGCCGTGCCCTTCCGGTAGAGCGTCCCGTCCGAGCCCCTCACGTCCTGCTGCAGCCGCGAGGCCGGCTGGAGCGACGAGCTGTGCCCGATGGCTCCGAAGCGGTGGTAGTCGCGGCGCACGTCGCTCTCCGACGAGGCGCGGCTCGGCGGTTGCGGCACCGTCTGGGCCCCCGGCCGCACGGGCAGCCGCGGCCGGAACGCAGTGTCGACGCGTTCCCGGAAGTCCTGGTTCAGGTACCACGCCTCGAGGTCCTCGAAGATGTGCGAGAGGTGCATGTGCGTGCCGCCGTGGAAGTACGAGCGCGGCCCTAGGTCGACGAGCCCGAGCGTCTCGAAGTTGACGATCCGCGGCGGCCCGAGCGTGTTTCGCTGGGTCGACGTAAAGCCGAGGAAGAGCTCGGAGCCATCCGGGATCAAGTCCGCCCCGGGCACACCCGCGGCGGTCGCCATCTCCTTCGGGAACCCCTTTCCACCGTCCATCTGTCCTGCGAAGCCCTTGCGGATGCTCGTCGGCTCGAGCACGCCCTTCATGCGGTCGAAGATCTCCGTCGCGGCCGTGCGGATGTGCTCCTCGTTGTCGCTGCGGAACAGGAAAGCGGCGTCGTTGTCCTCGAGCAGCGTGTCGTCCGGGTCGCTCGGAAAGCGGATCGCGTCGATCAGCGCACGCTTCTTCGCCCGGCGGTCGAACGGAAGGTGCACCTCGGCGGCGTCCGCGACGTAGGTCTGGAAGTACGGCAGGCCCCAGGCGACCGTGATTGCGAGCCCCTCCGGCGTCCCCGGATAGTCGGCGTCGAGCTTGGTCAGCACGGTGGCGAGGTCGGCGCGTGCGTCGGGGAGCCGGTCACGTGGCGCGACGATCCTGGCCGTGACGAGCTGGTGGTGGCGAACGGGAACGACGACCTCGACGCCTTCCTGCTTCTCGATGCGCATCCCGTCGAGCAGGTGCTGCTCGGGGTCGCGGCCCTCGCCGAAGTGGCCCGGCGGCGAGTCGGCGAGCTTGTCCACGAGCTCGTAGATCCCGGCGGCGCCGAGGGCGGCGCCCGCGGCTCCCCCGACGAGCAGCTCCTTCCGGGTGAGCTTCATTGCGTCAGGTGGTCGGCTTGACGCGGACGAGCCCGCGGACCAGGCGGTCGAGGTTGCTCACGACCCTGCGGTAGGTGAGCGGCTTGATCACGTGCTCGCTGACTGCGTACAGGCTCCCGTGGTCGT
>Ga0066683_10000855_pt1 | contig 11045 bp, 8 predicted proteins | sample GraSoiAngelo_132_FD_62296 | JGI IMG/M metagenome (GOLD analysis project Ga0066683, IMG submission 62296) | Grasslands soil microbial communities from the Angelo Coastal Reserve, California, USA - 14_0929_02_40cm | ecosystem: Environmental > Terrestrial > Soil > Grasslands | place: USA... | reverse complement strand
AGCTTGCCGCGCGCCGCAGAAGCCCAAGCTCGTGGCACCGTGCAAGCGACCGCGACCGTGGTCGATACGCGGCAGGGGTTCGAGGCGCTTTCGATGGTTCGGCAGGTTACCCAAATCGACACGCGCACACAGGCAGCTGCGCCGGTCGAGAGCGTTGCCCACATCTCCGCGGTCCGCACGACCGCGCGGGCGGGGGAGCTCGCGTTGGTCGTGACGGTCGACTACTCGCGGAACTAGCTATATACCGAGCCGCTGGCGCAGCGCCGGCGGCATCAGCGGAATCGCGTATTTCACGGGGACCGAGAGCGCGAATCCCGGCCCCTGTCGCAAGCCGGCGCGATGTACTGAAATCACGTCTCCATCAGCGTTGAACACCGGGCTTCCGGACGAGCCACCGGTCGTCATACCGTCGAACTGAATCAGATCCGGCGTCACTCGCGAGAGGATTCCGGCCGTCATCGAGGTTCGCACCACCGACGCCCGATCGCGCGCAAATCCAGAGCCAGCCGGATACCCGATCAGGGCGGCCGGCTCGCCCTGCCGCGCTTTCGTACCACCCCAGTCGATCGCCGAGAGATACGAACCCTGATAGCCACGGATTTTGATGAGTGCCACGTCGCGCTCGCGCGCCGTGGCGATGACATCGGCGTACCGGCCGAGCGATTGGTCCGCCATCGTCACCCACACCGTGTCCGCTTCGGCGTGCGCCGAATCCGCCACCACGTGCCAATTCGTGAGCATGTAGCCGTCGGCGCTGATGACGAAACCGGTGCCGTCGTATCGATCACCGCCCAGGGCCACCGTGATCAGGCCGACGGCACCCTGGTTCTGCTGCGCCATTCCGGCGAAGTCGGTCCCGCGAATCGCGCGCATCTTGGCGTCGAGACTCGCCGCCTGGCTCTCCGCCGTCGCCACGGCGCGCCGCAAACTGTCGAGCGACTCCTGCGACGGTGCGCGGCGCTCCGCGGCGGCAAGCTGATCGCGCATGCGTTGCAGATCGCGCTGGCCTTCTTGACGCTGGGATTCACCGGCCGCGAGCTGTTGTCCCAACGCCTGCTGCGCGCGATCGAGCGCCACCTGAAGCTGAGAGGTACGCGACTCGGCGGCCGCGAGCTGAACGCGCAGGCTATCGACTTGGGCTGCCGGCGCCGCGGCCGCGCGCGCGGCCGTCAACTCCCGGCGCAACCGGTCGCCCTCCGCTCGTGAGGAATCCTCGGCGGTGCGCATCGCTTCGTTTGTATGCTCGACCTGGCGCGACAGCAGCCAATAGACGCCGTACACGCCGCCGCCCAGGAGCAGTATGAGCACAATGACGATGGCCGTTAACCAACGAATCTTCCGCCGCGAATCCTTTCCGACCTCTTCAGCGACTGCGCGCATGAACGCCGTGGATCCGCGTCCGCCCTTCTTGCGCTCCTCCCGCGCTTTTGCCAGCGCCTGTCCGATCAGTCCGACGACGGTTTTCTGACCGAGCGCCGCTCTTTGCGGCGCCGTACCCATCCCCTCGACGAGCAGCACCGGCCCGCCCTGGCCGAGCATGATCTTGTCGCCCAGCCGGATAGGCATCGGCTTGCTGATGCGTTCGCCGTTCAGGTACGTGCCGTTCTTACTCTCGGCATCTCGCACGACCAGACCGCCGGTCGCGCCGACCGTCAGCTCGGCATGAATCCGCGACACGATGGTATCGTTGGCTGCGACGGGTTGGACTTCGCACTCTCTTCCCCGCCCGAGTCGGATGCGGGTGCCGCGCGCGTCGTACCGCTTGCCGGTCGCGGTCGCTAGCAACGTGACGCCATAGGCGCGGACCTCCGCCGGCCCGCCCCGACCCCCCCGGCCTTCCTGGATTCCGGGATGCTCGGGAAGTGTCGCGTCGAGCGAACCAGTGATCGCGGCCACGCGGTACTCGGGGCCGGACTCACCGAGACGAACCACATCGCCCTGCCCGACCGGCGTGGGCCCGGTAACGCGCTTGCCGTTGAGAAAAGTGCCGTTGCGACTTCCCAGGTCGGCGAGCAGCCAGGTGTTGCCTTCAACGCGCAGCTCGGCGTGGCGGGCCGAGACGACTTTCGCGGCGTCACCATGCACGCTGACCGTTGCATCCGCCTCGCGGCCAAAACGCACCGGCGAGCCGCGGGATTCCGCGACCGTCTCACCCGAGGGTGCCGCCGCTGTCAGCTTGAGGTAAGACACCGATCCGCCAGCCTCAGAACTTCAGCCCCGAGCCACGACGGTCCTTCAACTGGCGACGTGGCGTCGGGGAGCGACGCTCGACGCGACTGCGCCGTTCTGTCAGTCCACGGCGCTCGACCAATACGACATTGGCGCGCAGCCGGCGCTCGGCGATGCGCCGATCCAGTCCGGTCCGCCGATCGGGCCGCACGCGGCGCTCCAGGCGATGGCGCTGATCGAAGGGCTGCCGGTCGTCCATCCGACCCAATTTGGGACTCGCGTGTGATTCGTGCCAGCCAAACGCACTCGCTACATTTCCCGCTCGTGACGTCGACGAGCCCACCGACCGATCTACTCGACGAGGCGCGGCGTGCGCTCGAGCCTGCTTTCCGGCTCGACAACCTGGTCGCGTTGTCCGCCGAACGCGCGCTCTATCACGGGTGGGACCGCGTGTTGAAACGTCCGGTGGCGGTCCGCGTGCATCTGGGCGCCGCCGGCAACCCCGGGCGCGCCTGGTTTCTGCGCGAGACGGAGACGCTCGCGGCCCTCGATCATCCCGCCATCCGACACGTGTATGCCGCCGGAGAGATGGGGACGTTCGCCTATCGTACGGCCAACTGGGTCGAGGGGGAAAGTCTCGCGGACGCGCTGCGGCGCGGCCCGCGTCCGATTCCGCAATCCATGTCGTTGATTCGCGACTTGCTGTCCGCGTTGGAGCACGCGCACGCGCGCGGTATCATCATGCGCCGCATCGTGCCGTCGACGCTGATGATCAACACCGGTGGCCAAGGCGTCATCACCGATCTGCGCTATTCGAATTGGTGCCTGCCGTACCTCGAGCCACCAGCGACCGACGATCCGACAACGGCGTTCATGGCGCCGGAGGTACGAGCGGCCGAACCGGGCGACCCATCGAGCGACGTCTACGCCGCGAGCGCGAACATCTACGTGGCCCTCACGGGCATGCCTCCCGATCTCGATCCGGGGCGCATCAAACCACCGCGCCAGCTGCGCGCGGCGATACCGGCAGCCGTCGAACGCGTGATCGTGCGCGGACTCTCCGCGACTCCCAGGGAGCGCTACTACACGGCGACTGAAATGCTCGAGGATTTCGTCAGCGACGCCGGGACGTTCCAGGTGCCCGCCGCCGCGCCGACCGTGACCGAATCGGGATTCGAGCGCCGGCTGCGGCGGGCGCTCGGCGACGACTACGAATTGCTCGAGGAGATCGGCACCGGCGGGTTTGGACGCGTGTATCGCGCCCGGGACCTCGCGCTCGAGCGCGACGTCGCGATCAAGGTCCTGCATCCTTCACTCACCGCCGACCCCGGCGTCCTAGAACGGTTCCGACGCGAAGCGCAGCTCGCCGCGCGGCTCCGCCATCCGAACATCGTCAGCATTTACGACATTATGGGCCGGGCGGGACTCACCTGGTACTCGATGGAATACGTCCCCGGGTCGAACCTCGGGCAGGTTGTGCAACGGCACGGCACCCTCTCGCTCGAGCAAACCGAGCGCTTGCTCAACGAAGGCCTCTCCGCGCTCGAACATGCACATGGTGTCGGGCTGATCCACCGCGATCTGAAGCCGGAGAACATGTTGATCGAGCCGGATGGCCGGCTGCGCATCACCGATTTCGGACTCGCATTGGCGCTGCGGGGGGGAGCGCGCTTCGGCGGCGCGACGTCACGGAGCGGGACGCCGCAGTTCGCCGCACCGGAACAGCTGCTGGGCGAGCGCGTCGATCAGCGCGCCGACCTTTATTCGCTCGCGGCCACGATCTACTTCGCACTGCTCGGCCGTCCGCCGTTCAGCGGCAAGACACCGGAGCAGATTCTCGCTCGCCAAACGACGGACGACGTGCCTCCGCTCAACCCCGCGCGACGTGACGTTCCGCGTGAGCTCGAGGACGTGCTGCGACGCGCGTTGCGCAGCGATCCGAACGAGCGGTTCCATTCGGCGGGGGCGTTCAACGCCGCGGTGAGGGGCGCGTTAGGCGGCTTCCTGCGGCGGCTGGCCGCGCTGTTCCGGCCGGAGAGTTAAGCCGGCGCTGGCGTTCCGGCTGCCAGCGTGTGATGTTCGAGATAACCCGCAAACCGGAGTGGCCGATGCGCCTGCGTTACGGTTTGTTGCTCGCGTTCACGGTTGCGTGCGGCTCCAGCACCTCGTACTCCTCCAGTCCTCCGCCCGCACCGCCGCCCGGTCCCCCACCTCCCCCTGCGCCGCCTCCACCGATCACCGTGGCCGTCTCAATCGCCGAGTACAGCTATACTCCCGATACGGTGACGATCAAGGCCGGAAATGCCGTAAAGTGGACCAATATGGGAACGTACGGGCACTCGGCCACGGCTGACGGGGGTTCGTTTGACAGTGGCACGCTCGGCCCGCCCGGAGTGGATCAGTACGGCAACGCGACCGCTGGGGCGACTTACACGAAGACGTTTGGAACGCAGGGATCGTTCCCCTACCACTGCACGGTGCACCCCACAGTGATGATGGGCGTCGTGATCGTGACGCCTTAGTGGCTCACCGCCAGCGGAAGATCCGTAGTGCGATGACAAAGCTGACGGCGCCCCACGCGATCACGATTGCGAGTGGAGCGCTGAGCGTTGCGAGCGCCGCACCGTCGATCATCACCGCGCGCAACGCGTCGTTCAACGCGGTCAGCGGCAGTGCTTTGACGAACGGAATCATGGCGTCGGGGAAGCGGGAATAGGAGAAGAAAGTCCCCGACAAGATCCACATCGGGAGCATCACGAGGTTCATCAGTCCCGACACGCCCTCGATCGTCCGCGCCCGGCTCGCGACGAGCAGTCCAAGTCCGGCGAATGCGAACGCGCCTAGGATCGCGACGCCTCCCAGAGTCGCCAGCGAGCCGCGGACCGCGACCCCGAACATCAACCATCCGAATCCCACCAGCAAGCCGATCTCGACAATCAGGAACACGAGGCGCGAAAGAATGAAGCTCAGGAGGTAATGGCTGCGTTTCATCGGCGTCGCCATGTACCGCTTGAGCAACTTCTTCTGACGTGCCTGCACGACCGAGAACCCGACGCCCCAGATGCCGCTGCCCAGCAGATTCATGCCGAGCAGACCGGGAATCAGGAAATCGATGTAGCGTGACCCCGGCGCGACGACACGATCGTCCCGAACCGCCGCGACGTCTTTTCGGCCGCGCGCTCGCTGCACGACCTCATCTACTTGCAGGCGCGCGAGCCCGCTCTCCGTGCGGGTCGTATCGTATCGATAGACAAGCGGATCGCCCGGCACCACCAGCAAGGCGATACGGCCGGTCCGCAGACGAGTGCGTGCCGTCGCGCTGTCGAGCACGGTGGCGATGAGTCGCGGCGACGAATCGAGCACGGTCACGAGCGCGCTGTCCCCCGGCCCCGCGGCGACGCCGACCTGCAGCTTACCGGGGCCGGTGTTTCGAAAGGCGAGACCGAGCGCAAACGCCAGCACAATCGGAAACCCGAAGACCCAGAACACCGCCTCGGGCTCGCGATAGAACTCGCGCATGCGCGCGAGCGCCAACTGGAACAACGGGTGCTCACGTATCACGGAGCTGCCGTCCCGTGAGCGCGACGAAGACGTCGTCGAGTGTCGCGTGATGCGTCGTAAGCGATGAGAGCTCCAGATCGCGCCGCTGGAGCAACGTCAACAACGCCGGAAGCGTCCGATGCAGCTCGGTCACGGTCAACGAAAGAACGCCGGTGCCGGGCCTTACCGCAGTGACGCCACCCAGGCCGCGCAGCGCATCCGTCAGGTCGTCCGGCGTTCCATTGATGAGGGCGAACTCGACGACGTGCTCGGCACCGAGCGACGCGATCAGCTCGCGGGGCGTGCCCAGCGCGATCACTTTGCCGTGGTCCATGATTGCCACGCGATCGCACAGCCGCTCCGCCTCTTCCATGTAATGGGTCGTGAGCAGCACCGTGCCGCCGGCGGCGCGGAAGCTCCGAATGATCTCCCAGAGCTGGCGCCGCGAGTGCGGATCGAGACCGGTGGTCGGCTCATCGAGAAACAGCAGCTCGGGCTTGCTCACGAGCGCGCAGGCGACCGCCAGGCGCTGCTTTTGCCCGCCCGACAACGTCGCGACGCGCGCCCGCCGCTTCTCGTCCAGCTCGACGAGCGCCAGCACTTCGTTCACCGTGTGCGCTTGACGATAGAATGAGCGGAACACGGCGAGTGTCTCTTCGACGGTGAGCTTGTCGGCAAGCTGCGTCTCCTGCAGCTGAATGCCCAGCCGCTCCCGCAGCGCGCGTCCTGCGGCTCCTTCATGCCACGGCGTGCCCAGAATCTCGACGTCGCCGCTGTCCTGCGGCGTCAGGCCCTCGAGGATTTCGATGGTCGTGGTCTTGCCGGCCCCGTTCGGACCGAGCAGGCCAAAGCACTCTCCGCTCGCCACGGTCAAGTCGACACCGGCGACCGCGACGACGTCGGCGAAGCGCTTGGAGAGCGCGTGACAGCTGATGGCTAGGATGGCTTATTCTCTGCTGGTTTTTCTGGTTTGGCCTCGTGCGCCATCTTGAGCGATTGATCGAGCTGCATCGTCAGGCTGTTCATCCCGTCCCCCAGCGCGCGAATCTTCATGTTGATTCCCGTCCCGGCGCGGCCGACGACGATGGCCAGGCTGCCGGCGATGTCCGGCAAGGTCCCCAGGTTGCTCGTGAGCGCGCGCTGCCGCATGTGCGACAGCTCGCGCGCGATGTTCCCGCAGATGCCATCGATGATCTTCGGTTTGGCGGCGCGATTGGATTCGAGCTCGGCGACCAGCTTCTTCACATGATCCACCGTCCGGACGTAGCCCTGCAGCTCTTCGATGCGGCGGATCTGGTTCGGGGATTGCTTCTCTGCCACGCCTAATCTCTGGGCGCGAGCGCATCGGTGCGAGCACGGCCGTCGATGAGCGACAGCGGTGTCACGCCGAGCAGCACGCCGAGCGTCGGCGCGATATCGACCGTGTTCATGCGTCCCGCGTAGGTCCCGCGATTGATGCCGCGGCCCCAGAAAATAATCGGTACGTGCGTGTCGTCTTCGGAGGGCTGGCCGTGCATCGCGATCGGCAGGTTGGGAATGTCCCAGACCGACCCGGGCTGCAGCGTCACGGTGAGGACGACGCCGGCGTCAGGCGGCAGATGGTGGATCCAACGCCGCGCCACGGGATCAGACGCCGTGTCGGCTCGCGCCAGGTCGGCCGGCTTGATCACCCGTGCCACTCCTTGAACTCGCACGACCCGTGCGGTGAGCGCATCGAGGACGCTGTCGGTTTTGATACCCAGCGCGGCCAGCCGGCCGTTGTCGTGCAGGAACAGCATCCCCGTGTCGAACTCGAGCCACCCGCGCGGGACTGCGCCGGCACCCGCCACGCGATCGAGATCGCGGTTTACCGCGACGATCAGCGTGTCGAGCTCGACGCGATAAGCGGCCCCGCCCGTTTTCGCGCGCGTCCGCTCCGGGTATGACGTCACGCCGTGATCGGCAGTGAGGACGACCACGAGATTGTCGCGCCCCACGCGATCGGTGAGCCGCGTCAGGAACCAGGCGAGATAGCGGTCGAGCCGTAGCACCTGATCGTGGATCTCACGCGAGTCAGGGCCGAACGCGTGACCGATCGCATCCGTCGTCGAGAGACTCACCGCGAGGAGGTCGGTACTGCCGCCCTTTCGGCCCAGACGCAGCGCGTCGAACCCCTCGAGGGCGAACAACAGCGTGAGCGAATCCATTGCGGGCACGCCCGCCACGGCCGCGGCCGCGAGTACACTGTCGGGCGGAAGTCGATGGGGGAAGACGGTGCCGGCCCCGCCGTTCTCCCAGACCTCATTGTCCGGCTCTTTGTACGCGCTGTCCGGCAGCAGCAAGGTCCATGTCGTGTTCGCCGCCTTGAACGGCAGCCGGCGCGCGTTGAAGCCTTGAACCCACGTGGGCAACGTGTCGGCGTAATAGCGACTCGTCGTGAACAGACCCGACTGGTACCAGAAGACCTGCTGTTTCGACTGGCCGATGGGAAGAATCGCTCCCCGATCCTTGCGGCTCACGGACAGCACGCGCGCCGTTGGATCGGACGCTTTCAACCAATCGACCAGCGTGGTACCGCGGAAGCGCCGCGGCGAAGCGCCCGGGCCGGTCGTGCCCAGCAGCGGCGCGAGCGAGTCCTGGACACTCTCCAAGTTGCGGATGATCCCCGTGTGTGCGGGCCACAGGCCGGAGAGGATCGCCGAATGCCCCGGGGCCGTTTCCGTCACCGCGTGATCCTGGTATCCGTCGGTGAACACTGCGCCTTCGGTCATGAGCTGCCCCAACCCGCCCGTGAGCTGGGCTTTCCATCGATTCAGATAGTCCGGACGCAGCTGATCAACGGTGATGACGACAACCAACTTCGGCCGGGAGGGTGCGGGCGTCGTCCGACCGGAGAGCGCCGCGAAGAGGATGGAGACGGCAAGGATCATGGCGACAAACTAGTGAGTTATGTCCTCACCGCCACCTGTGTCGGGGCATCTTCGCGGATTTGCAGCGTCAAATACGCGACTACCATGATGATGCCTGCCGAGATGAAGAAGGGGACGTGTTGCCCCAGCGTCTGATAGGCACCACCTGCATAAACGGGACCCAGAATAGCGGCCATCCCGCGGTAGGTCTGTTGCACCCCCAGCGTGAGCCCAATTTCATCGGGATCGGCGCGATGACTGACCAATGCGGAGTTCGCCGGAAACAGCAGCGCGGTCCCCAACGGCAAGAGGATCTGTGCACCGACGAAGAGCGGCAAAGTCGGCGCGAGTGGTACGAGAATGAATCCCGCGAATAACAGCGTGGTCCCCACCTGCATCGTGCGCACCTCACCCAAGCGCGCATTGAACCAGCCGACCGGCGCCGTGCGCATCACGACCCCAATCGCCCCGAAGATCATGAAGAAGTATCCGATCTGGTCGGCCGTTATACCGAACCGATCGTGCAGGTACAACGAGAAGACAGGCGGCAGGGCGTTGAACGCGAGCATCGCGAGCGCGTAGATCCAGATCAGCAACGACACCGGTCGGCCGGGCTCGCTCAACACGCGGACCGCGGGTTGGACGATGTTCCGCACTGCTTCGCCGAGTGTCGCCGCGGGCGGCGGCGCGCCTGGCGCGCGCGTCACGCCCGCCTGAGACCAGCGCGATTCGGGCAGCCATTTCCAGGCAAAGGTGACGTTCACAAGTACCAGGGCCGCGGCAAATACGCCCGGCGCCGCGTCGCCGAACCGATGCATGAACGATCCGATCGCGGGTCCGATAATCACGCCCGCGCTCGTCGCGGCGGACAGCCAGCCCAGTGCCTTCGCGCGCTCCCTCGGCAACATCGTGTCCGCCACGTACGCCTGCACGACTCCCGTGGTCCCGCCGCCCAGTCCCTGTACGAACCGCGAGATGAAGAGCAGCCAGACGGTGGGCGCAAAACCGAACACGAGGTACGCGATGGCCGAGCTGCCGAGTCCGACCAGCAGCGCCGGGCGGCGACCATGGCGATCCGAGACGTAGCCCCAGACCGGTGAGGAGACGAGCTGCGCAACCGGAAATGACGCTGCGAGCAATCCGATTGTCGTTGCCGACGCCTTGAGGTTGTAGGCGTACAACGGCAACAGCGGCCAGATGATCATCAGCCCCATCATGTCGACGAACGCCACCGCCATGAGGACCGAGAGCCGTTTCATCGCCGCGCCCCGATTGCCAGGACCAACCCGCTGGCGACCATCACCACGACGCCGAACGCCGCGGCGACGCCAACTTCGTCGAGCCGCAAACTCGAGAGGATTTCAATCGAGATGGGACGCGTTTCGTACGTGTAGAGGACGATCGACGCGACGAGGTCCCCGAGCGCCGCGACGAACGCGAGACTCGCGCCGGCCATGAGGCCGGGCGAGAGCTGTGGGAGCGTAACGCGGGCCAAAGTGCGCCAGCGGCCCGCGCCGAGACTCGCGGCCGCTTCCTGGAGCGACGGGTCGAGCTGGCGATACGACGCGAGCAGTGCACGCCCCGTGAGCGGCAACGCGCGCACGAGGTAAGCGAGCGGCAGAATCAGGGCCGTGCCGACCAGCACGAATCGCAGCTCGAGCGGCGCATGCACGCTGAACGTGATCGCCAGCGCGATCGCAAAGACCGTCCCCGGAAGCGCCCACGGCAGCGCGAGCAGTCCCTCGATCACGCGACGCAGCACGACCCGACGCTTGACCACGAGCCAGCCGGCGGCGAGCGCCAGCACAACGGCGAGCGCGGTACTCGCCGCCGCCATCCACAATGAATTGAGCAGCGGCCGGAGACGCTCGGCCTCGGAAAACAGGCGCCGGTAGTTGTCGAAATTGATTACCGGCGGGAGGATCTGCGTCGTCCACGCGCCGTAGGGCACGAGCGACACCAGGCCCAGCGTCAGATGCGGAAGCAGCAACACGACCGCGAATCCCCACCCCGCGCCCGTCGCGAGCATCCGCGCGCCCCTGCGACGGATCGGCCGGCGCTGCGGTGCGATGCCCTTCCCCAGCGCCACGAGCACGTCGTCGCCTTCCGTCCGTCGCAGAATCGCCAGGCCAACCACCGCGACGACGGCCAGCGCCACCGTCTCGACCATGGCGAGCGGCAGGTCGCCGTTCAGCTTGGTCGCCACGATCTGCGTCGTCATCACGCGAAAGCCGCCACCGAAGATGTACGGCGCGCTGAACGAGCCGAGCGCGGTCATGAACGTGAGGATCGCGGCACCGACCAGTGATGGTCGCAGCAGCGGGACGATCACGCGCCACAACGTGGCGCGACGACCGGCGCCGAGCGCCTGCGCAGCTTCCAGCATCGACACGTCGAGCTTGGCCAGTCCGGCGCGCGTGAACAGATAGAAGTAGACATACATCGAGT
>Ga0066683_10000851_pt1 | contig 11063 bp, 8 predicted proteins | sample GraSoiAngelo_132_FD_62296 | JGI IMG/M metagenome (GOLD analysis project Ga0066683, IMG submission 62296) | Grasslands soil microbial communities from the Angelo Coastal Reserve, California, USA - 14_0929_02_40cm | ecosystem: Environmental > Terrestrial > Soil > Grasslands | place: USA... | reverse complement strand
TGCGGGGGAGGACGCTGCCCGCGGGGTTCTACGGTTCGGAGCCATCTACCTACTGGAGGTGTTAAGGGCGGGTCAAACATGCCCGTACAAGCCCAGGCCGTCAACCGGGCGTTTTGTCACATAATGGTCACGCGGGCGACTCGTAACGCTGAATGCGGGGATGCCCGGCTTTGGCCCGAGCCACCGCGAGCGCCAAGCTCGCATGCGCAAGCAGGTCTTTGGCTTGGAGGGGGTGCTCGGCGACGTCCCCTACCGCTTCGTATCCGACGTACACGGTAACGGGTGCCTGCAAGCCCCCGGTGGAGGTTGGTGACGTCTCGATTGGGGACGCCTCGATGACGGTGGTCAGTCGCTGCGCGAGTCCGACGGCGCCCGTCGCGTCGGTGCCTGGGGCGAGCACGGCGAACTCTGCGCGGTTCCAGCGACCGATCACATCCGAGAGCCGGCCGTGGGTTTGCAGCAGTCGCGCGACGTGGGACGTCGGGGCCGCGGATGGGGATGCGTCGGCAGCCAGCACCACGCATGCGAGGGCGTCGTGTCGGCGCGTCGCCTCGGCGACGAGCTCGCGTGCGCGGCGCTCCACTCCGCGCGCGCCGTACAACTCCGTCCCCGGGTCGAGCAGGCCCTCTTCGAGAGCCCGATCTGCCTCCCCTTTGGCACCGAGGTACGCATCCAACCGCAACAACATTTCCTCTGCGTCAAACGGGAACGTCGTCACATCCCACGCCCCGGCACGCAACGCGGCGAGACGCTCCGCACGCTGCACTGGCGCCGGACTCACGATGAGGATCGGTGTACGAGCGGGAGTGCGCGCCCCACCGCGCAGCTGGCGGCAGAGTTCCACGAGGCCATCACCATCGTGCAAGCTGCCGACGATGAAGATGACGTCCGGTCCGGCACTCCGCGCCACCTCGAATGCCTCTGCAGTGGTGGCGTGCACGGAGCCGTAGCCTCCGGGCTCGAGCACACTCCGCACCGCGTCGGCGGCCCAGCGTTCGTCGCCGACAATGAGCGCCACCCAAGCGAACAGTGAGTCGGGCGCGCTCAAGCGCGCTCCCTCCGGGATCGATGCATCAGATCACCAAGCACAGCGGGCGCGTCCTCCACGAGGCCCTCAGTCCGGATGTCGCCGAAGGACCACGATGGAGGATTGTAGTGGGACGACGATGTGAAGGAACAGTGGTGCGCCCGAGCAACAGGCGATAGCTGGGAAAACCCCTGAGCTACCCCTAGGATGTTAGCCGGGTGCCGGAGGTCACTCAGGCAGTGACGATGCCCTCGCGGATGGCATAGCGGACCAACCCGGCTGTGTCGCCGATCTTCAGCTTTTCCCTGATGCGCGCGCGATGGAACTCGGCCGTCTTGACGCTGATGCTGAGCTGGCCGGCGATCTGCTTGGTTGACTTTCCTTCCGCCAGAAGTCGCAGCACCTCGCGCTCTCGGGGGGTCAACCGGCCGCCGCTTTGGTCTTCCGCCCCAACACAGACGTCGACCACGGCTTGAGAAGCACCCGGGCTCAGGTACAGGCCACCAGCGCAAGTCTCCTCGATGGCGTGCAGCAGATCCTCCACCCCCTGACTCTTCGTGACGAACCCGCGCACGCCGGCGCGCAGGGCCTCGCAGGCGAGTCGCGCGTCATCGAGCGCGGTTAGCAGAATAGCCGCCGTTCCGGGAGCGGCCCGAGTGATCTCGCGCGCGGCATCCAGGCCGTTCAGTAGCGGCATGGCGACGTCCAGCACGACCGCATCGGGATGCAGCTTCAAGGCCGACTCGACGGCGGCGCGGCCGTCGGCCACCTCGGCCACGATTTCCATCCCCTCGCGTTCCAGGAGTGCTTTCAGGCCCTCGCGCACCGCACGGTGATCATCCGCCAATAGCACTCGCAGCGCCATGCCCTCTCCTCCAGCTCCCCCACCAATATGACGGCGGGGACGTGCCAAGGGTACGCATCCGCTCGGCCGGGGGCAAGCGCGCCAGGCTCATCACCGGAAATGCGCGCCGTCGCACAGCACGTCCGCGATCCGCTCCGCAGCCCGACCGTCCCAGCGCTCGATGCGTGGAGGAGGGTTGCGGCGCCGGCCCCAGGCCTCGCGCGCGGCCCGTCGCAAGGCATCACCGCGCGGGGCGACGAGACGATTCGTGCCCTCGGTGCACGTGATCGGGCGCTCCGTATTCGGACGGACGGTGACGCACGGAATGCCAAGGAAGGTCGTCTCCTCTTGCAGACCGCCCGAGTCGGTGATGACCAGGTCGCTGCCCATCACCAAGCCTAGCATGTCGCGATACGAAATCGGCTCGAGCAGCGTGAACCCATCGCCCGGCGCCTGCCACCCGATGGCGCGGAGTCGCACCCCGGTACGCGGATGCACGGGAAACACGACCTGGCGCTCTTCGCTCAACTCGGCAAGAATCTTGAGCAACCCGCCCAGCGTGCCGGGATCGTCCACGTTGGACGGCCGGTGCAGTGTCACGACGACATAGGGCCGCCGCCCGACATCGCGCAGGCGTTGCCCGTTCCCACCGCGCAGGCACGGCAGCAGCGCGACCAGGGAATCGATCATTACGTTGCCGACGAAGTGGATCCGCTCGGTGGCCACACCCTCCGCGCGCAGGTTATCCCCCGCGTCGCGCGACGGCGTGAACAGGAAATCGGACAGCCGGTCGGTTACGACGCGGTTGATCTCCTCCGGCATGGACCAGTCCCGGCTGCGAAGGCCGGCCTCGACGTGCCCCACCCGTATCCCCAGTTTCGCGGCCACCAACGCCGCAGCTGCGGTCGAGTTGACGTCACCGTACACGAGCACGATGTCAGGCCGCAGGCGGAGGCAGATCGGCTCGAACCGCTGCATGATCAGCGCCGTCTGCTGGGCGTGCGATGCCGAGCCTACGACGAGGTTGCAGTCCGGGCGCGGGATGTCGAGCCCGGTCAGAAAGATCTCCGACATCTCCGCGTCGTAATGCTGCCCGGTGTGCACGATAACGTGCCGGACTTCCCCCCGCCGAGCGAGCTGGCGCGCGAGTGGCGCGAGCTTCATAAAGTTGGGACGCGCCCCCACCACTGAGAGGATCGTGAGGGGAGCACGACGCCCGCTCATCAACGGATCCGCGTGAGCGTGAAGATGGCCGCGGGAATCGTCACGAGGAGGCCAAGAATCTGGAGCGTACGCGCACCGTCTCCCCGCGCGGGCACGAACACCCGGTCCCCGGCGCGCAGATTGAGCTGGTCGAGAGAGGACCCGCGCCCCAGCGCCTGCTGCAGCAGCTCCCCGCCCCAGATCTCGTCCCTTCCTCGCTGCACGCGCATGCCGGTCGCCCGCGCCCGCTGCGTCAGTCCCCCCGCGGCGCCGATCACGTCCGCGAGCGGCAACTCGGGCGGCACCGCATAAAAGCCGGGCTTCCCCACGTCCCCCTCGACAAGGATGCGGATGAGCGGCCGCGCCTGCACTGCCGGGTCGCGGATGTAGCGCGCCACGGAGGACGCCACACGATCACGCAGCTCACTGCGCAGGGTGCCCCCGAGCGGGACATCGCCCATCTGGGGCAGCGTCAGCGTCGGGCCTGGCCCGACGGTGAACGTGTCGGTGAGCTGCTTCTCGCCATCGACGCGAATGTAGATTCGGTCGCCCGCCTGAAAGTCGCCGCTGTCGAGGCGACTGCGTACCAAGGCAGCCTCTCGAGCCCGACCGTCGCGCGCGAGCCTGGCAAGCTGGCTCTCGAGGTCCTGACGGGTGGCGAGAGCCGGACCGGCGTCGTGCCCACTCGGTTGCTGGGCGGCGCCACGCGGCACGGCGGCGCACAGCGCCAGGCACACAGCTGTCACACTCAAACGCACGGGGGACTCCGGGTTGCGGGAGTCATCATTACTCCACAGTGACGCTTTTCGCGAGGTTCCGGGGGCGGTCGACGTCGCACCCGCGCAACACGGCGATGTGATACGCGAGGAGCTGCAGCGGAATCACCGTCAGCACGGGAGACAGGAGCGGCGCCGTCGCGGGGACCCGGAGCTGGTGTTCGACCAGGGTACCGAGGTCGCCGTTGCCTTCGGTCGTGATGGCGAGGACATGCCCGCCCCGCGCCTTCACTTCCTGCATGTTCGAGACGACCTTCTGGTACACCTCGTCCCGGGGGGCCACAACAACCACCGGCATGTCGTCGTCAATCAGGGCGATCGGCCCGTGCTTCATCTCGGCCGCCGGATAGCCCTCCGCGTGCACGTAGCTGATCTCCTTCAGCTTCAGCGCGCCTTCCAGCGCGACCGGGAAGTTCACGCCCCGGCCGAGGTACAGAACGTTCCGCGCCGCGCGGTAGGCGTGCGCCAGGGCCTTGATCTGAGGCTCCAGGGCCAGGGTGCGGGCCACGAGCGCGGGTAACTGCGCCAGCCGGCAGACAAGATCCTGGCCCGCCTCGTGTGGCAGCCCGCGGTGGCGTCCGAGATACAGGCCGAACAGCGCCAGCGCCACCACCTGGGAGGTGAATGCCTTCGTGGAGGCAACCCCCACTTCGGGCCCGGCATGCAGATAGATCCCCCCATCCGTTTCGCGAGCGATGGTGCTCCCGACCACGTTCACGATGCCGAGCACGCGCGAGCCCGCGGCGCGGGCGGCGCGCATCGCCTCGAGCGTGTCGGCGGTCTCGCCCGACTGCGAAATCGCCAGCGTGAGCGTCCCCGGAACTTGAACGTCCCGACGATAGCGGTATTCCGAAGCGTATTCAACCGACACGGGGAGCTGCGCCAGCTCCTCAATCATGTGACGGCCCACGAGTCCCGCATGCCAGGATGTGCCGCACGCAACGATCACGATCCGATGGATGTCAGCGCACGCTTCCGAAGTCAGGTTCAGCCCATTGAGACGGGCCCTCCCGTCTTCGAACACGAGCCGGCCGCGCAGCGTGCTCCGCACCGTTTCCGGTTGCTCGCAGATTTCCTTCAGCATGAAGTGGGGGTAGCCACCCAGCTCGATGGCTTCGAGGTCCCAGGCGACGTCGTTCACCTCCCGGAGCTGTACGTGTGCGTCACGGTCGATGACATGGTATCCCGCCGGCGTCAGGACCGCGATGTCGCCGTCGTCGAGATAGACCACGGAGCGGGTATACTCCAAGACGGCGGAGGCATCGGAGGCCACGAAATACTCCTCATCCCCGATGCCGAGCAGCACCGGCGAGCCTTGCCGCGCCACCACGATCTTGCCGGGTTCATCGGCCGAGATTACGGCGAGACCGTAGGTGCCCACGACGTGTTCGAGTGCCGCGATGACCCGCTGCTCGAGCGTGTCGCCGCCAGCCTCTTCGATCAGATGCGTGAGAATCTCGGTGTCCGTCTCGGTCCAGAAGTGGTGACCGGTTCGCTCAAGGGCTGCCCGCAGCGTGTCCGCGTTCTCGACGATCCCGTTGTGAACGAGGGCGATGCGGCCGTGACAATCCAAGTGGGGGTGGGCGTTGCGTTCGGTGGGCGCTCCGTGTGTCGCCCAGCGAGTGTGGGCGATTCCGCTCGCGCCATGCAGCGGCAGGCGTTCGACCAAGTCCACGAGCGCGGCTACCCGGCCGGCAAGCTTGCGGGTCACCACGCCGCGTCCGGTCTCGATAGCGATGCCAGCCGAGTCGTACCCGCGGTATTCCTCACGACCGAGGCCGCGGAGGAGAATGGGCACCGCATCGCGCCGTCCCGTGTAGCCGACGATTCCGCACATGTCAGTGGCCCTCTCGGGCAGAGAGGTCGAGCATTGGCTGCCACAAATCGGCGAGACCGAACTGAGCGAGCTGCGACTGTTTCTGGAGCAGTCGCTGCACGAGATCCTCCGGCGCAAGGATGGCGCCGCACGAAGCGCACAGCAGGTTGCCGAGCCGCTCGACGCCCCACACCCGAGCCAGCGACGATGCGCCGCAGCGGCATCTCCCCGATGCCGACAGTGCCTCACAGCGCCTACACAGCATGTGTATGTCCCGGTCCTGGCGGTGCCCGAGTCTGAGCCGGCGTCTCACCTGCTATCGTCAGTTCAAGTTTCGGGCCGCCGTGCGAGTCCAGAGTCCGGAGCCCAACCTCATGGCGTGACAGTCAATGTGCGAGTCGTCCCCACTCGTCGGCGGGACGCGAGATGCCGACGCTGTTGTGGTCGCTTTGCATCACTTCGGAGACGCCGGCTTCGGAGCGCCAGACGCTAACCGCTTGTCAGACGCGGGAATCGCTCCCGGCGAGCCCGCACGAGTTCTGCAACGGTGTGAGCACGTTACCGCGTCCACACTGCTACCAACCGGCAACGGCGACCGCCTGACCTCTCGTCGAAGCCACCGGCTGGAGTCCGGGAGGGAACCCATGCCCGCGAAGCCTGCTGCGAGCCGCCCCGCGGTCATCTTCATCGCGACCAAGCAGGAGTGGATTGGCCGATCGCTCGAGAGCATCCTCGCGCCCCTTGGGTATGCGGTGGTCACGACGTACACGGCGCGCGACGCCCTGGAGCGCGCACGGCGGATACGACCCGACGCGATCATCGTCGACGCGTTCCTGCCTGACGGCGACGGCCGCGACCTCTGCCGCCAGTTACGGGCGCGGGAGTTGATCACGCCCAGCACGCCCATCGTCCTCACCGTGCCGCAGTCGCCGACTCGACGCGACCGGCTTGCGGCCCTGCAGGCTGGCGCCTGGGATTGCCTCGGCCAGCCGCTCGACGCGGAAGAACTGGCCGCTGTCCTCGCCGCGTTCGTCCCGGCGAAGCTCGACGCCGATGAAGCGCGCTTCGAAGGACTGGTGGACGACATGACTGGGCTCTACAACGTGCAGGGGCTGACACGCCGCGCCCAGGAATTGGGGGCGCTCGCCTCCCGCCGTCGCCTGCCGCTCGCGTGCGTGCTACTCGCGCCCGACTCCGGCGTCGAAGCAGCGTCTCCAGACGTACTCGCAGCCGTGTTGCGCCGCATCGCACACGTGCTGAAGGCGGTGGGGCGGGCCTGCGACGCGATTGGGCGGGTGGGCCCGACGGGGTTCGCGGTCATGGGGGCGGGCACCGACGCGGTCCAGGTGCGGAAGCTCGCCGAGCGGCTGGCTAGCGCCATCCTGGCCGTACCCCCGGCGGCGAGCGAACCCGCCCCTTCACTGCAACTCCACGCGGGCTGCGTCGGTGTCGCGGACTTCCACGCGGCGTCCATCGACCCGGTCGAGCTGCTGCTGCGCGCTACGGCCGCCCTGCAGAAAGCCCGATCGGATCCGCAGGGGGGCTGGCTTCGAGGCTTCGACGAAGGCGCCGCGGAGAACTAGAGCAACGCACGCACGCGCTGCACGGCGACCGACTCCGGCTCATCGGCAGCCTCGTACCCGGACAAGTACGAGTAGTACCGATATGCGCCGGCCGCAGGCACGTCGTTCAACACGACGCCAAGGAGGCGGATCGGCAGCAGCTCCAGTAGCGCCAGCTTGGTCCGCGTGAGATCGAGGTTGCTGGCGCCTGCGCGGAGCACGAGCAACAAGCTGCCGGTAAGCGTGCCGAGCGTGAACGGATCCACCCCGGAACCGAGCGGCGGGCTGTCTACCAAAATCACGCGGTGGCTCGTCCGCAGGCGAGTCAGCAGTTCGACCATCGGCGGTGAGCCGAGCAGCTCCGGCGCATCCCGATGGCGAGTGCCCGAGCCAATGAAGTGGAGCGAGGGGCTCGTCGTCTCCTGGACGATGGCTTCGAGGGGCGCACGACCCGCAAGAAAGTCGGTGAGGCCGGGCTGGCGCGTCGCGTGCAAGGCTCGATGGAGGGCCCCGCGCCTGACGTCGCCGTCGACGAGGAGCGTGCGGTGACCGGCTTCGGCGAACGCTAGAGCGAGATTGGCCGATAGGAACGACTTCCCGTCGCCAACGCCCGGGCTCGTCAGCGTCACCACCATCGGCCCGGCGGCACCGTACGCGTGCGCCAAGCTGAGCCGCACGCTGCGTACGGCCTCGACCAGCTGGATGACGTGCTCGTCGTCCTGCCCCACGCGACGATCTCGCACGTGCGGCAGCACGCCGAGGATCCGAAGCCCCATCCCATAGGTGACCTGGTCGGGGTGGCGCAGCCGGGGATCGAACCGGTCGATGAGCACGGCACCGAGCAGGCCTAGTCCGAGCCCAGCCACAAACCCCATGCCCATGAGCCGCGCGGCCGCGTCCTTCAGGGGCACCTGCGGCGCCACTGCAGCGTCGAGAATTCCCACGTCCGCGACGCTGCTCGCTTCGGCGAGCCGGGCCTCGTTGTAGCGTTGCTGGACACTGGCGTACAGGTTCTCGGCGACGGTGACGTCCCGGCGCAGGCGCGCCTCGTCGATCATGCGCTGCGGGATGTCCCGCAGGGCCCGGCCGCCTGCCTCGACCTGCGATGCGAGAACGTGCTGACGAGCGCCGAGCTCGGCACTCAAGCCGCGCGCGAGGGCCGGGACTGTCTGCGTCGCCAACAGCTGGATCTCCTGCGTCAGCCGCTGCACGGGAGCATACGCATCCGTATACCGGTACCGCACGGCCCGCAGCTCGGCCCGTCGCGTCGTCAGTTCGGCCAACGCCTGGGTGAGGCTGGCCGACCGCTGCACGGCCCCGACGGCCCCTAAGGCTTCCACGGCGCCACCGGAATCCCCGATCTGAGACAAGAGCTGGGCGATGGCCTGCCGATCACGGCGCAATTGGTCCAGCTCGAGCCTGAGGGCGAAGAAGTCGCTCCACGGCGTCGCCAGCGACCCACCCGCGCCGCCAACCGCCATATTCGGCTCCGGAGCCAGGGTGATCGTCCGACCGCGGAATTCCTCGAATACGTTCTCCGCGCGACGCAGATTGCCCTCTGCGGTCCCAAGTTGCTCGGCCAAGAGTCTGGACAGCTCGGTAAGCTTCGCGCTCTTGAGCTCGGAAGCCACGGCGACGTAGCGCCGCGCTATGGCGTTCACGGTCGTCGCCGCGGCCTGCCCGCTCGTGGCCGTGAGCGAAATGCGCAGGAAGTTGCCGCCAGGGTCGGTGGACGCGACGAGCCCGTCGCCCAACCACCGGGCCGCGTCGCGGAGCGGGGTCATGGTGAACGACAGGCTGCTCGTGGACGCCAGCATGTCGGCTGACGGCGCCCACCGTAACCCGAGCGCCCGTCCGATGGAGTCGCCTACCGCCGCGTGGTCCAACTCGGTGCCGTCGTCGCCCTCGAGCCGAACGATCCCAGCCGCCCGGTCAACGCGAAGCCGATACCGGCCTGGACGGAAGTTATCGGCGACGGCGAATGTCGCGAATGCCCGAAGGGCGTTGCGGTCGATGTGGAGGAACAGGCGCAGCTCCCGAGCCACGCTGTCGAGGACAACGTAGGACCTCAGCAGGTCCACCCACGCCGTGGCCGTGAGCAGCTGGTCCCCCCCGATCGGCCCGCGCTCGATGGCCCGGGGCTGGGGTGCCTGGATCCAAATAGTGGCCTGCGCGACGAAGCGAGGCGGCAGCAGGCGGGAGCTGGCGGTGCCGACGGCGGTACCCAACGCCGCGAGGGCGACGATCCACCAGCGGTATCGCACCACCGCTGATAACCAGCGGCGCCAGTCCACCGCTTCCTCAACACCGGAAGCGAACGGCTCGAGCCTCGCACCCGGGAGCACATCGAAGAGCGCGGGCCCCCCCCGCGGGTGGCGCGGAGCTGGCTCGTCGGGCAAGAGATCGGGCACGAGGGCTCCTACCGCAAGGCCGATACCGCCCCAGCCCGCCGGGCCATAGGACCGATATCACGCCGCGTCGGGGCGGGCACCGCCATAGTGTGGCACGGCAGATACATGCGAGTTCCCGGGTCGGAGGAGGTGTGGCAGCGTTGCAACAGGGTCCTTGACAGCCGGTCGAACTGCGTGTAAATCAAGCAGTTGCAGAAGCCTCCTGGGCCGTATAGAATGGCCTGATCCGTGCCACTACGGCGGCTGCTGTCAGTCAACCCAACCCATCGGGCGTGCCGCCGGGCACGGAGGTGTACAGGGTCAATGCGGGCATCACCGTTGGACGACAATCGCTCGTTGGGCGCTCCGCGCCGTGCCGCTCCCTCCCGCCATATCACCGGCGTCGCACAGTTGATGACTCCCGAGCTCAAGGCCAGCATCCGCGTGCTGATCGTCGACGACGAACGTACGCTGCGCGAGAGCTGCGCCAGCGTATTGCAGTACGAAGGCTACCAGGTGAGCGTGTGCAGCCGCGGGGACGAGGCGCGCGAAACCCTCAAGCGGAATCGGTTCGACATCGTGCTGCTCGACCTCTGCATGCCAGAGGTCCCGGGCATGCGGCTGCTGCGTACCTGTCTCGACGCGCACCCGGACACGATCGTCATCATGATCACCGGGAACCCGAGCGTCGATACCAGCATCGAGACGCTGCGCGCGGGGGCGTGGGACTACCTTCCCAAGCCGTTTTCGGGGACCCACCTCCAAATTCTGTTCGGCCGGGCGGCTCATGCCGTGCTCGTGGCACGGGAGTCCCACGCGCTGCAGATCGAATTTGCCCGCGAGCACGGAAACAGCGAGCGCGTGACCGTGCTGGGGACCTCACCGGCGTTTCGCCGCGCAGTCAATCTCGCCCGCCGCGTCGCGCCGACGGACGCGTCGGTCTTCATCACCGGGGAGAGTGGCTCCGGCAAGGAGTTGATCGCCCAGCTGATCCACCATAACAGCCGCCGGAGCAGCCGCCCGCTCGTGGCGGTGAACTGCGCGGCCTTGCCCGAGCCGCTACTCGAGTCGGAGATGTTCGGGCACTGCAAAGGCGCCTTTACTGGGGCGGTGCGAGACAAGCCTGGGCTCCTGGAAGCCGCAAACGGTGGGACGCTGCTCCTGGACGAGCTGGCAGAGATGTCGAAGCCGATCCAGGCGAAGCTGCTGCGCGTGATCCAGGACGGTGTCGTCCGCAGGGTCGGAAGCGAGACCACGGACGCGGTGGTCAACGTTCGCTTCGTCGCCTGCACCAACCGCAATCCGGAAGAGGCGGTCAAGGCCGGCATACTGCGCGAAGACCTGTACTACCGGCTACGGGTGGTACCAATTCACGTCCCGCCGCTGCGCGAGCGGCCGAGCGACATCCGGCTGCTTGCGGAGTTCTTCCTCTCGCGCTACTGGAC
>Ga0066683_10000848_pt1 | contig 11074 bp, 8 predicted proteins | sample GraSoiAngelo_132_FD_62296 | JGI IMG/M metagenome (GOLD analysis project Ga0066683, IMG submission 62296) | Grasslands soil microbial communities from the Angelo Coastal Reserve, California, USA - 14_0929_02_40cm | ecosystem: Environmental > Terrestrial > Soil > Grasslands | place: USA... | reverse complement strand
CCGAGGCTCGCTCGAGAGCGCGCTCACGGTCATGGGGCATCGAGTGCTCAGCTGCGCCGACCCGGACGAGGCATACTCACTGCTCAGGGCGACCTCTCCGGACGCTGTACTCCTCGACGTGCGGCTGCCTGGGACGTCGGGACCCGCTATGTCCAGCGTCATCGCGCGCCGCTGGCCACAGCTCGAGGGGCGTATCGCCTTCATGACGGGAGACGCCGGCGCGGAAGACGTGCGTGCATGGCTGGAGTGCAACCGATCCCCCCTCCTCCGAAAGCCGTTCACGGTCCGTCAGATCACGACCTGGCTCGACGCCACGCTGCGCCCCGCGCTAGCGCAGACTTCTGAATCCGGGGTAGCCTAGGCCCGGCCGCGGGGCGACTTGGCGCGCCCCGCAGGACCCCTCGCCGTACTCGCTGTGCCCCTCCGAACTTGTTAGGTTTAGCGTCGGTTTCGGATTTCCGGCCGGGACGAGGTCTGCGCCTATCCGCCCACTCATAGACATCCACCCCCCCGTCGAGCGCGCGTTCCTGGTGGGCGCCCCCCGGAAAGGCTCGGACGACGCGGCGCAGGTGGACGAGCATCTGGATGAGCTGGCCCGTCTCGCGGACACCGCCGGCGCCGACGTGATCGGCCGGACGGTGCAGCGCATCGAAGCCCCCACGCCGAACTACTACATCGGCCAAGGCAAAGTCGAAGAGTTGAAGCCCACGCTCCAGGGCGCTGGGGCGACGCTTGTGCTCGTGGACGAGCCGCTCTCCCCGGTTCAGGGAGTGAACCTCGAGAAGGCACTCGAGCTGCGGGTGATGGATCGCACCGAGGTGATTCTCGACATCTTCGCGACGCGCGCCCGCAGCCACGAGGCGAAGCTCCAGGTCGAGCTGGCGCAGCTCGAGTACTTGCTGCCGCGGCTGACCCGCATGTGGACCCACCTCTCGCGCATCCGTGGGGGCATCGGGCTCCGGGGGCCGGGAGAAACCCAGCTCGAAACCGACCGCCGCGTGATCCGTCGCAAGATCAGCGTGCTGCGGCGCCGGCTGGAGGATGTCGCCGAGCATCGGGCCAATCAGCGGCTGGGGCGGCGCACCCTGCCGAGCGCGGCGCTGGTCGGATACACGAACGCGGGCAAGTCGAGCGTGTTGCGGGCGCTCTCGGGCGACGACCTGTTCGTCGAAGACCGCCTGTTCGCCACGCTGGACACGGTGACCCGCGAGGTGGACGTGGGCGACGGGTATCGGTGCCGCGTCACGGACACGGTCGGGTTCATTCGCAAGCTGCCACACCACCTCGTGGCGTCGTTCCGCGCAACACTGGAGGAAGCCCGGGAGGCCGATCTCTTGCTGCACGTGATCGACGCGTCGCATCCGGCGTGGGAAGAGCAGGTGGAGGTGGTGGAGCGAGAAATGCGGAACGTGGAACGCGGAACGGGAAACGCGGAACGCGGAACGCGGAACAGCAAGGGAGAAGTCGAGCGCAAGAGGACGGTGTACGTCTTCAACAAAGCCGACCTGCTGCCCGATCCAGAGGGGTTCCTAGCCCGGGTGCGAGAACGCTATCCGCACTCGGTACTCACCTCTACAATTCCGCGCTCCGCGTTCCGCGTTCCGGGTTCGGGCGGGGTGGATGAGTTGCGGGGCGTGCTCCGCAGCTCCGCTCAGGCGCTGCGTCCCATGGCCCAGATCCGCGTGCCCGTGGGAGACGGCAAGCTGCTCGCCGCGCTGCACCGCGACGCCGAGGTGATGGGGCAACAGCAGACCGACGGCGTGGTCGTCGTGACTGCCCGCGTCGAGGCGCGCCTGCTGGGCCGCCTCCGGCATGAGGGTGTGAGCGTCGAGATTCTCGGCTGAGCCGGAACTCGTTACCTTTCGCCGCTCATGACCGACCATCTCATCGCGCCTCACGGAGGGGGGGGCGCGCTCGTTGACCTCACCATCTCCGCCGTGCGGCAGCGCGAGCTGCGGGAAGGCTCGCGCGCGTGGCCGTCGTGGGACCTGACGCCGCGTCAGCTGTGCGACCTCGAGCTGCTCCTGAACGGCGGGTTTTCTCCGCTCGACGGATTCCTGCGGTGCGTGGACTACGAGCGGGCGTGCGCCGAGATGCGGCTCGCGAGCGGAGTGTTGTGGCCGATCCCGGTCACGCTCGACGTCCCCGAGGAGCTCGCCGGCCGGCTCTCCGTCGGTGGTATGCTCGCGCTGCGGGATGCCGAAGGGGTCATGCTCGCGGCGCTCCGCGTCGAGGACCTGTGGCGCCCTGACCGTGAGGCGGAGGCGCGGGCCGTGTTCGGGACGGCGAGTCGCGAGCACCCGGGTGCCGCCCACCTGCTCGAGCGGACCAACCCGGTGTATGTCGGGGGCCGTCTCGAGGGGCTCGAGCTCCCGCACCACTACGACTTCCGGGCGCTGCGACATACCCCCGCCGAGGTGCGGGCCGAGTTCGGGCGCCGGGGCTGGCGCACCGTGGTGGCCTTCCAGACTCGCAATCCCATGCACCGGGCGCACCAGGAGCTGACGCTCCGCGCCGCCCACGAAGTCCAGGCGAACCTGCTGATCCATCCGGTGGTGGGGATGACCAAGCCCGGCGACGTCGACCATTACACCCGGGTGCGCTGCTACCAGGCGCTGCTGCCGAGCTACCCGCCCAACTCCGCGATGCTGTCACTGCTGCCGCTCGCGATGCGCATGGGAGGGCCGCGCGAGGCGGTGTGGCACGCCATCATCCGCAAGAACTTCGGCTGCACCCATTTCATCGTCGGGCGCGATCACGCCGGGCCCGGCAAGGACTCGAGCGGCACGCCGTTCTACGGGCCGTACGACGCGCAGCAGCTGCTCGAGCGGCACCAGGCCGAGCTCGAGATCAAGATGGTGCCGTTCAAGCAGATGCTCTACGTGCCTGAGCTGGACAGCTACTTTCCCGAAGACGCGGTGCCGGCGGGAGCGAAAACCGTGGACATCTCCGGCACCGAGCAGCGACGGCGCTTGCAGCAGGGGATCGAGCTACCTGCCTGGTTCACGTTCCCGGCCGTAGAACGGGAGCTCCGGCGCAGCTCACCGCCGCGCGCGCGCCAGGGGTTCGCCGTGTTCTTCACGGGACTCTCCGGCTCCGGCAAGTCCACGATTGCGAACGTCCTGCTGGTCAAGCTGTTGGAAATGGGGGGCAGGTCAGTGACGCTGTTGGACGGGGACGTCGTCCGCAAGCATCTGTCCTCCGAGCTCGGCTTCTCCAAGGAGCATCGCGATATCAACATTCGCCGCATCGGCTACGTCGCGTCCGAGATCGCGAAGCACGGGGGCATCGCGATCTGCGCGCCGATCGCGCCGTACGATCGCACCCGGAAGGACGTGCGCGCGATGGTCGCGCCGGTTGGGGGCTTCGTCCTCGTCCACGTCGCTACGCCGCTCGATGTGTGCGAGGCGCGCGACCGCAAAGGGCTGTACGCCAAGGCGCGGGCGGGACTCGTGAAGGAGTTCACGGGAATCTCCGATCCCTACGAGCCGCCGGACGACGCCGAGCTGGTGATCGATACGACGGACATCACGCCGGCGGAGGCGGCGCAGCAAATCCTCTTGTATCTGGAAGCAGAGGGGTTTGTGGGGCCGGGCGCCGTCGCCGGTGAGGGCGGCGCGTGACGGCCACGTCCCCCCCGGTTCCCGAACCACAGGAGGAGATCGACCGGCGGCTCGCACGGTTCAACATGACGCGCCACGCGCGGGACCTCTGGCCCGACGTCCCCCTGCCCGTCTTTCGGGCGGCCGAGCGGGAGTTGGGGCGGGTGGCGAGTGCGGTGTTGCGCGACGCTCCGAGCCCGGTCGTGCTCCGCTGGCCCGCCAGCGCGGCGCGCGCGCTCGGCGTTGCGGCGTTCGCGGGTGGGGTCGGCGCGCTGATGGGGTACTGGTGCGAGACCGGTCGCATCGCCGCTGAGCCGGGGGTCGCGGATCTGCTCGCGATCCACTTGCACCATGGCCGGCGGCGCCTCGGCCGCTTGCGCGAAGAGCTCGAGCGCGTGGCTGGCGCGCTGGCCGAGCGCGGGATCGACGTCTGCCTGCTCAAGGGCATGCACACCGCGTATCGCTACTTCCCGGAACCCGGCTCGCGTGTATCGTCCGACATCGATCTCCTGGTGCGGCCAGACGATTGGCTCGCGGCCTGCGACGTCCTGCGCGGACTCGGACTCGTCGAAACGAGGAATCCCAGTCACCCGCGAGTGAGCTCATGGGGATTGCCGGGGTCTCAGACTGTGCCGACACTCGCGTACGCACACGCGAATGCGCCGTGGTCCATCGACATGCACTGGTCACTCGATCGTGTGCCATTCGCGGGGCTGGAGACCGGGCTCGGTACGCCCGACGCGTCGGCGAGCGAGGTTTGGGAAGAGTTCTGCCGGCCGGTTCGGATCCTAGCACAGCCGCTCCTGCTCACGTACCTCGCCCTCCATGCCTCGAGCCACTTCTACGCCGTGAGCCAGCTCCGGCTCATCGAGCTGGTGCTGGTGGCGCGCCGGGACTTCGCGGATCGCGCAGAGCCCTGGGAGCGATTTGCCGACCTCGTCGCCCGGACGGGCTCGGGCCGGTTCGTGTTCCCGGCGCTGGATCTCGCCGAGCGCTTCGTGCCGGGGACGTTTGACGGCCGTGTCCTCGGCCGGATCGCCAGCGCGGCGCCGCGGCGGCTGCGGCGGCTGGTGCGACGCATGGCGCCCGCGACGGCGCAGCGGCTACACCCCTATCCCGGCCTGCGCGAGCGCTTCGTCTGGGTGGCGACGGTCGGGGAGTGGCTCGCCGCTGTGGGGTGGCTGGTGCGCCCGCGGGACAGCGACAACGCTGGCTCGCCGGCTCGGGCCGTCGTCGCACAGTGGCGCCGGATCCAGCGCACCCTGCGACGGATCGTGCGCGCGAGGACGTCGTGACGGCAGTCCCGCCGTGACCGCGCCGCTCAAGATCGCCTTGCTCGGCACTCGCGGAGTGCCGGCGAACTACGGAGGATTCGAGACCTGCGCGGAGGAGGTTGGGCGCGGTTTGGCCGCGCGGGGACACGCGGTGACGGTGTACTGCCGCCGCGGCAACGCGCCGGGCGACCCCACGGAGTACGCCGGTATGGCGCTGCGGTATACCGGTCACATCGAGCACAAGGTCCTCGGGACGCTCACTCATTCGCTCACCGCGACGCGCGACGCCGCGCGCCGTGACTTCGACGTCCTCCTGTACTTCAACGCTGCAAATGCGTTGCCGGCTTTGCTCGCCAAGGCACTCGGCGGCGCGCCGCTGGTCGTGAACGTCGACGGCCTGGAATGGAAGCGCCGCAAATGGGGACCGCTCGGCAGGAGCTACTATCACTTCGCCGAGTGGCTCAGCACGAAGGTGGCGGACCGCGTGCTCTCCGATTCCCGCGCCATCCAGGCCTACTACGAGCGTCGCTGGCACACGCCGTCGACGTTCGTGCCGTATGGGGCGCATATCGAGGGGCCCCAGCAGCCGGAGATCCTGAGGCAGTACGGCCTGGAACCGGACTCGTACTTCTTCACGGCGAGCCGTTTGGAACCCGAAAACAATGCCGACGTCACCGTTCGGGCGTTTGGACGCGTCGCCACCGACAAGAAGCTGGTCATCGCCGGTGCGGCGAATTATCGCAGCCGGTTCGTGCGACGGCTACGCCGGATGGCCGACCTTCGCGTCGTGTTTCTCGGGCCGGTGTACCAACCCGGCCACATCCGCGAGCTGCACTGCGGCGCGTTCGCCTATGTCCACGGGAACGAAGTCGGCGGAACGAACCCGGCGCTGCTGAAGGCGCTGGGTTACGGAAATTGCGTGCTGGCCCTCGACGTGCCCTACAACGCGGAGGTCGCGGGGGAAGGTGCGCTGCTGTACAAAAAGGATCCGGAGGACCTGACGGCGAAGCTGAACCTGATACTGGGCGACCCTGCGCTCGTGGAGCGGCTGCGTCAGCGCGCCAGGGAGCGGGTGAGTCATGCCTACCGTTGGGACGCGGTGGTCGACGCCTACGAGCGGTTGCTGCGTCGCGTCGCTGCGGGGGACTACCGCCGCCCGCTTCCGTCCGACACGGCGCTGGCGTCGCCGCCCAAGGCGATCTGATGCCCACGACGCTGGTGACCGGGGGTGCGAGCTTCATGGGGTGGCACCTCGCTGCCGATCAGCTGGCGTTGGGCCACGGGCCGTCGAGGCTCGGGGACTAGTTCGTCCCGGTGAGGATCGGGATCGATTGTCACACGGTGGGAAGCGGCGTCGGCGGGAATGAGACCTACGTCGTGCATCTAGTCCGGGCCCTCGCCGCGATCGATGGTCGCAACGAGTACAGGCTCTACTTCACCCGTCCCTCCCCCGTGATCTCCGAGCTCGCGGCGCGGCCGAACTTCACGGCGGTGCGGCTGGCACCGCACACCCCCTTCGTCAGGATCCCCGTCTCGCTCCCGGTCGAGCTCAAGCGCCATCCGGTCGACGTGCTCCACGTCCAGTATATCTCCCCGCCGTTCGAGCGGACGCCGATCGTGAACATGGTGCACGATCTGGCCGTGCTGCACATGCCGCAGCTGTTCCCGAGACTGCAGGTGTGGCGGCAGCGGTTGCTGTTGCCGGGCTCGGTGCGCCGCGCCGCGAGGGTCCTGACGCCGTCGCAGTTCTGCAAGGATGAGATCGTCCGCACCTTCGCCGTGCCGCCGGCTCGTGTGGTTGTCACGCCCGAGGGGGTAAGCGACCACTTTCAGCGGGTCGAGAATCCGGCCCGCGATAGGGCGCTCGCGCGGTACGGCATCGCGCCGCCGTATCTCCTGTTTGTCGGCAACATCCAGCCGCGGAAGAATCTCCGGGGGCTCCTCGACGCCTTCGCGCTGCTCAAGCGGCGGGAGCGAATCCCGCACCGTCTGGTCGTCGTGGGGCGCAAGGCGTGGCTTTACGCCGGCGTATTCGCTCAGGTGCGCGAGCTGGACGTCGAGAGCGACGTACGCTTCATCTCCTATGTGCCCGACGCCGACCTGCCGGCGCTGTACAGCGGTGCGGACGCGCTCGTCTACCCGTCGCTGTGCGAGGGATTCGGCCTGCCCCCCCTCGAAGCGATGCGGTGTGGAACGCCCGCGCTGGTGTCGGATCGGCCGGCGTTCCCCGAGGTCCTGGGCGACGCCGCGCTCATGGTAGACCCCACGCAGCCCGAGGATATCGCCACCGGTATCCTGGCCGTGCTGCATGACCCCGATCTGCGACGCAAGCTGGTCGCGCGGGGGGGCGAGCGTGCCCGTCGCTACCGCTGGGAGGACACCGCACGCCGCACGCTTGCCGTGTTCGAGGACGTGTCCCGCACCGGGCGGTGAGCGACGGCCCCTGTGATCGCGGTCACCACCGTCGTCGACATCCCAGTCTGGCCAGCCCCCGCCGGAAGGGTCATATTCATGGCCCGCGCTCTTGCTGCGGCGACACCTGCACGCTGTCGGCGAGGGGCCACAACCTGCACGCTGGCGTCCACGAACCGGCGCACCCGGTTGCGCGGATCCCCGTAGCGGAGGGAGTGGAGTCTTGGAGTCAATTCCCAGCCCGTCATCCAAGGCAGGCCCGCATTCGAGCGTCGCGCCGGGAGCTGCTCGAGCGCCAGCACAGGCCCCGCGCCCCCGGGCCCTTGCCGCGTCCCTGCGTCTCGACCGGCTCGCCGAGGCGCGGCTACAGCTGCAGCGCCGTGCGTCCGCCAATCTCGGCCAGCACCTCCGGCGCGCGGTCACGCGCTTCACCGTGCTCATGATCGGGGATCTCGCCGCGGTCGCCGTGATCCGGACGGTGGTTGACGCCCTGCGGGACGGTGCCGTCCTGGGCCCGGCGCTCGCCGAGTGGCTGCGCTCCGCGCTCCCGCCCGGCTATCTGAACGGCTGGCAATTCGCTCCGGCGCTCATCCTCGGTCTCCTGGTGACCGGCAGCTATCTGCCGGGGGATCGCCGCCGCGACCCGCGGCGCCTGTTTGTGGCGTGCGCACTCGCGACGGCGCTGCCGCTGTGGACCATGCTGTGGAGCCGCGGGCCGGGGCTGGTTGTGCTGCAGTACTCGGTCACGGTCGTGCTCGTGTGGATGGGCGTGCTCGCCGAGCGCGTCACGGTCGACCGAGTGCTGGCGCTGGTATACCACCCGCACCGTGGCGCGGCGGACACGCTGTTCGTCGGAGTGGCGGACGCGTGCGCTCGCGTAGCGGCGAGCCCCGCGTTCGCGGCGGGGAGCGGGCATCGCGCCGTGGGCTTTGTGGACGTGACCGATCCGCCGGCACCAGGAGCGCTGGGTCAGCTGGCCGACTTCGCGACGCTGCTCGCGGCCCGCCGCGCGGAGGTGGTGGTCATGTGCGGCACCCTGACCGACGCCCAGGTCCAGGACGTTGCAGACGTCGCAGCTGCGGCAGGTTGTCAACTCCTCTCCGTGCCCCGCATCTTCGAGACCGCAGGGCTCCAGCCATCGCTCGTTTGGCGTGAGGGTCAGCCCTTGATCCAGCTGAGCGAGCCGAGCCTCCGCGGTCAGCAGCTGCTGCTGAAGCGGCTGCTGGATCTGATCGGCGCGTCGCTCGCCCTGTTGATCGCGTCGCCGGTCATGTTGCTCGTCGCCCTCGCGATCAAACGCGACTCCCGGGGGCCGGTGCTCCTCAGGCAGGAGCGCATAGGTACGGGTGGGCAGCGCTTTCGGGTACTTAAGTTCCGCACGATGTACGACGGCGTGTCGGATGCGACTCACCGCGAGTGGGTCACCAAGATGTTGCAAGGGCAGGAGGCGCACGCCGAGCAGCTGGGCGCGGACGGCAAACCGGTGTTCAAGTTGGTGAACGACGAGCGCGTAACGCGCGTGGGGCGCTGGCTGCGGCGCCGCTCGCTCGACGAGTTGCCACAGCTGATCAACGTGCTGCGTGGCGAGATGAGCCTGGTGGGCCCGAGGCCGCCGCTGCCCTACGAATTCGAGCAGTACGAGCACTGGCAGTTCCATCGCCTGCAGGTGCGGCCCGGCATGACCGGGCTGTGGCAAGTATCCGGTCGGAGCCGGCTCACGTATCGTCAGATGTGCGAGCTGGATCTTCAGTATGTGCGCGAGTGGTCGCTCTGGCTCGACCTCAGCATCCTGCTCAAGACCGTCCCGGTCGTCTTGTCCAATTCGGGCAGCGCGTACTAGCAGGCGCTGCGGCTAAGGGGTGCGCATGCGAGGGGTGCGTGTTGGCGTCATCGGCTGTGGCTACTGGGGACCGAATCTGGTCCGCAACTTCGTGCGCCATCCTCTGAGCCAGGTGGAAGCCGTGTGCGACGTGCGCTATGAGCGCGCGGCTCGGCTGGGGAGCGAGTATCACATCCCCACAGTCACCGACCGCACTGACGAGGTGCTGCGGGCGCCCGACATCAATGCGATCGTCATCGCGACTCCGTCGTACGTGCACTACGAGTTGGCGAAGATCGCGCTCCAGGAGGGGAAGCACGTGCTCGTGATGAAGCCGATCACCACACGGCTCGCGGATGCGGAGGAGTTGTGCGACCTGGCGGCACGGCAGGGGCTGCTGCTCGCGGTGGATCACACGTTCGTGTTCACGGGCGCGGTGCGGCGCATGAAGGAGCTGATCGTCGCGGGCGACGTCGGCGATCTCTACTACTTCGATTCCGTGCGGATCAACCTCGGCCTGTTCCAGACGGACGTGAACGTCGTGTGGGACCTGGCGCCCCACGACGTCGCGATCATGGACTATCTCATCCGGCAGGATCCTGTATCGGTGTCTGCGGTGGGCGCGTCGCACGGCGGCAGCCCCACCGAGAACATCGCGTACGTGACGGTGCGCTACGAGGGGTCGCTGATCGGGCACGTGCATGTGAACTGGCTGGCACCCGCCAAGGTGCGCCGCACGATCGTGGGCGGGTCGAAGCGGATGATGATCTACGACGACATGGAGCCGAGCGAGAAGCTGAAGGTGTACGACAAGGGGTTCTCCATCGGCGCCGACCCAGGCGTCGAGCGCGAGTATCAGCTGATGATCTCCTACCGCTCGGGCGACATGCACGCGCCCCAGCTCGACGCCCGTGAGGCCCTGGCGGTCGAGGTGGACAACGTGGTCCAGGCGATCCTCGGCAGAGAGTCGCTCGTGGTGGACGGACGGGCCGGGGCCCGGGTCGTGCGCATTCTCGAGGGCGCGCAACGCTCCATCGACCAGGGCGGCGCCGTCGTCGCCGTGAACGGGACTGCGGTGCCGCGGAACCTGTGAGGTCCCAGCCCCCCCTACCTTCCCCCTACGAGCGTGACGAGCTGCTGCGGCGCATCGCGCCGGACGTGAAGCTCGGCAGGGACGTGCGGCTATACGCGTTCGTGAACCTGTACGGCTGCGAGATCGGTGACGAAACGTCGATCGGCACCTTCGTCGAGATCCAGAAAGGCGCCAAGATCGGCGCGCGCTGCAAGATCCAGAGTCACAGCTTCGTGTGCGAGGGCGTGACCATCGAGGACGAGGTGTTCGTCGGCCACAACGTGAACTTTCTCAACGATCGCTATCCGATGGCGACGACCTCCGGTGGCCGGGTGAAGCGCGACCGCGATTGGCAGTTGGAACGCACCCTCGTCAAGCGCCGGGCGGCGATTGGCACAGGGGCCATCATCCTCCCGGGAATCACGGTCGGCGAGGAGGCGGTAGTCGGCGCCGGTGCCATCGTGACGAAAGACGTGGCAGACCGTACGGTAGTCGCGGGCAACCCCGCCCGGGTGATCCGCTCCGCCGGCTGAGGCGCTCAACGTTCGGCACGACGCTGCTCGTGCTCCACGGCGCGCTCCACGGCGCGCTCCACGGCGCGTCCCCTGCGCCGCCGCTGCGGTGGGTGCTGGTCTACGCGGGCGTCGATCGCCAGGGCGCCCCGGCGTACACGACACCTGAGCTGACCCGCCTGGTCACCCACGTGGACAGCGCGGGGGACCCCGAGTACTGGCTGTGCACCGGCGCGATTTTCCTGCATCTCTATGCGCCGTCCGGTCACGTGTTCACCACGTGGATCGGCGGCACCCCGGCCAACGGGGTCGATTGGGCCGCCTACCTCGATTCGCTCTTCCTGCCGGGGGCCGCGCTGCAGCGGCTCGACTCCGCCGTGGCC
>Ga0066683_10000844_pt1 | contig 11092 bp, 8 predicted proteins | sample GraSoiAngelo_132_FD_62296 | JGI IMG/M metagenome (GOLD analysis project Ga0066683, IMG submission 62296) | Grasslands soil microbial communities from the Angelo Coastal Reserve, California, USA - 14_0929_02_40cm | ecosystem: Environmental > Terrestrial > Soil > Grasslands | place: USA... | reverse complement strand
CTCGGATGTTGTCCACCGGCAACAAGACCGGAAATGTGCGCCATGTCGATGAAGAGGAGCGCACCGACTGAGTCGGCGATTTGGCGCAGCCGCGGGAAATCGATGATCCGCGGATAAGCCGACGCGCCGGCCGTGATCATTGCCGGCCGAACTTCTTCTGCTTGCTTTTGCAACGCGTCATAATCGATCTGCTCAGTCTTCTCGCTCACGCCATATTGCGCGACCGTGTAAAACTTGCCGGAGAAATTTGCCGGATGACCATGAGTGAGATGGCCGCCATGCGCGAGATTCATCGCCAAAATCTTGTCACCCGGCTTCAGGACCGAGAAATAGACCGCCATGTTGGCTTGCGCGCCGCTGTGCGGTTGAACATTAGCGTGGTCGGCGCCGAACAATCTCAGCACACGATCGATCGCGAGTTGCTCGGCCGTGTCGACATTTTCACAGCCGCCATACCAACGTTTCTTTGGGTAACCTTCCGCGTACTTGTTGGTCAAACAGGAACCCTGCGCCTCCATCACCGCGCGGCTGGTGAAATTTTCGGACGCGATCAGCTCGATATTTTCCCGCTGCCGTTTTTCTTCTGCGCGAATCGCATCGTAAATTTCCGGATCGACTTTGCGCAGCGCCTCAAGGGAGCTGCCGCCGTAGGTTGTCGATCCAGCGCTGGTTTGGGTTGGGCGAGGAACGTCGCTCATTGGGTACGAAGATATTCCGCGATTTCGCGTCGCACCAGGCGGAACAAGTTCACTTTGTTCAACGAAACTGAGCACGCTCGGCAACGCATTTTTGATCGTGCGGGCGCAATCCTCATAAACTTCGCGCCCAAGACCGATCGGGTCCGGCACATCGCGCCAGAGCGTCGCGCCGGGTTCTTCAAATTCGCGGATCAGAAAAGTTTTCTCCGCGCCATGTGGAAAGAGCATGTGAATCGTTTCGAGATGCGCGCCGGTCATGGCGAAAATGTGCGTTGCGCGGTCGACCAAATCGGCCGTGAGCGGTTGGCTGCGCAAATCGCTGATATCGACCCCGTCCGCTTCGCAAACCTGCACCGCGTAAAGACTCGGCGGCTGTCCGCGGACCGCGTGCACTCCGGCTGACGCGACTTCGATGTCTTTGCGATTTCCGATCAGCCGGCGAAACAATCCTTCGGCGATTGGACTGCGACAGATATTGCCCGTGCAAACAAAAAGGACGCTTTTCACGATGTGGCGTCCGCGCCTGCGAACGCGCAAATAAACTAGGTTTGAACGCGAGCAAGGTCAATCGAATGAGGCGTTTGGCGAACCGCGATTCGCAGGCGGCGCGAAAGGCGTTACAATCCGCGGGTGGGTTCGAGTTGGAAAAAAATCCGATACCGGCTGGAGTGGGCGGGTTTGCTCATGGCCGCCAAACTCGTGCCGTTGCTGTCGCGTAAAGGTTGTTACCGCCTCGCGCTCGCGCTCGGCGCGTTGATGTCGGTCCTCGATCGCCACGGCCGCAAAGTTGCCCTGAGTAATCTCGAGGTCGCCTTTGGGGATCGGTTCTCGCAACGCGAACGCGAACAAATCGCGCGCGAATCATTTCAAAATTTTGCGCGGACAATGCTTGATCTTTTGTGGAGCCCGCGTTTAACGGCCGAAAATTTTTCCACCTACATTGAGCTGGAAAATTTGGAGGAAACGGCGCGCTATGGTCCCGAGCGCAGCATCATGATCGCGTGCTATCACTACAGCAATTTCGAGTGGCTGAGCCTGGCAAGCGGTTTTCTCGATTTGAAAGGCACAATCATCTCCCAAGAATTTAAGAACTCGCTGCTCGATCCGATTTTCAAAAAATTACGCGAGCAATCGGGCCACGAATTGATTCCGCGGCAGGGCGGGATTGTTCGTCTTTACAAAGTGTTGCGTCGAAAAGGGCGCACCGCGTTGTTGGTCGATCTCACACTGCATCCAAAAATGCCCTCGGTGGCGATCGATTGTTTTGGGCTAAAGACGAGCGTGACTTCGGCGCACGCGTGGCTCAATGAGCAAACCGGCGCGCCCATCATTCCGGCGCACACCGAGCCGCTCGCAAACGGCCGCTATCGATTGGTGTTTCATCCGAAAATCGAAACGGCCGGGCGCAGTCATCAGCAGATCGCGCAGGCCTGCTGGAATTCGTTCGAACCATACGTTCGCAAAAACCCCGCGCCGTGGCTTTGGATGTATAAACATTGGCGATACAAACCGGCCACGGCCGAGCGGCCCTATCCGTTTTACGCGCGAACGCATGGCCGTTTCGATAAACAAATCAGCGCGGCCAAAACGGGTTTCGGCGAGAACCTAACGTGAGCCAAACGGTTGACAAAAGTCCATGCTCCTTCTCAAGTACCGCCATGCGAATCATTTCCCGCCTGGCTTTTGTTGCTATTCCAGTCGCTCTTTCAATGCTTACCGGTTGCCAAACCGGAGGCGGATTAACCTCCAGAGGAAGGGCTTATCACGTGGTTGCCTACAAGCCGCACGATCCTTCGAGCGTGCGAGTGAAGCTTTCCACCGGCACGCAAACAGTCTACGTGATGGAAGGCGAACGACTGCTTATGGCCGCGCAGGCGAACGTCGGCCGGGGTGGCGCCGCGACTCCGACCGGGCACTTCACCATTGTCAATAAAGATAAGACCAAACGCCGTGTCAGCGAACCTGATGCCGGCTATCCGATGGCCTATTGGTGCGAATTCGCGCCGGCCTACGGATTTCATGAAGGTTTTGTCTGGTCCACGCCGCGGACGCACGGCTGTGTTCGGCTGCACCGCGAAGCAGCAGCTCGCCTTTACGCCCTGGTGCGAATCGGAACTCCAGTCGACATCGCGAGCTCGCAACCGGAAGATGAGAAATACGCCAAGGACGTAATGAGGATCGATCAAAGCCACGATCCGGATCCGCCCCGTTCGCTCCTGATGTCTCCGAGCTGGTTCAACGATCCGCCGGGTCCTCTGCTGGTTGACCAATAGGCTTTGGGTTCGAGAGAATGGTCTGAATTGCCGGCTGAAAAGCAGCCGTGACGTGTTAAGCTTTTCAAGCGATGAGCACGAACCTCATTTCCAGCGGAACGACGGCGCGCGAAAAGGTCAACTTGCGTACGCCGGACGTGATGGCCGCGGTGCAGGAACAGGTCGAGCAGCATTATCGCAGCGACATTGTCGATAAAGTCCGTCGCGCCGGCGGGATTATTAAAGTCGGCGACACGACCGTGCGACTGGCAAAACAATTCGGTTTTTGTTACGGCGTCGAGCGCGCGATCGATCTTGCTTACGCCGCGCGCAAGGTTTTCAAAGAACGTAGGCTCTTCATTGTCGGCGAGATCATTCACAATCCGGAGGTGAATCATCAGATCGCGTCGTTGGGGATCAAAAATCTGACCGGCCGCAACAAGCAGGCCGAGATTTCCGATTTGCAGCCGGAAGATATCGTGATCGTGCCGGCGTTCGGCACCGAGTTGTCGATGTTGCAGCAAATCAAGGAGCGCGGTTGCCAGATTGTCGACACCACCTGCGGCGACGTGATGAGCGTTTGGAAGCGCGTCCGGAAATACGCGAGCGAATCAGTCACGTCGATCATTCACGGGAAAGCCGAGCATGAAGAAACCAAGGCAACCAGTTCGCGCGCGCTCGGTGACGGCAAAGGTCATTATCTCGTCGTGCTTACGCTCGCCGACACCGATTACGTTTGTAATTACATCCATCATGGCGGCGACAAGCAGGCTTTCCTGGAAAAATTCAGTGGTGCGCATTCGCCGGGCTTCGATCCGGACGTGCATTTGAAAACGGTCGGGGTCGCAAATCAAACCACCATGTTGCGCGGCGAGACCGAGGAAGTGCAACGGCGAGTCCGGCAGGCGATTGTCGATCGCGACGGCGCGGACGCGGCGGAAAAAAATTTCCGCTTCTTCGACACCATCTGCGGCGCGACTCAGGAACGGCAGGACGCTTTGCGTGAATTACTCGACGTTAAAATGGACATTTTGCTCGTCGTTGGCGGCTACAACAGCTCGAACACTTCGCACCTCGCGGAAATGGGCGAGGAAAAATTGCCGACCTATTTTGTCTTGAACGCTTCGCGGCTGGTTTCGCGCAGCGAAATCAAACATTACAATTTGCACGAAAAACGCGAAGTCGTTTCGCATTTTTGGCTTCCACCCGGACCGGCCGTCGTTGGCATCACTGCCGGCGCGTCTTGTCCGAACAACTTGATCGAGGAAACTTTGATCCGGCTGTTCGAGTTGCGCGGAATCCCACGCCAGCAACTCGAGCTCGCCGCCTGAGATCGCATCCGGTAGGGGCGATTGACCCCAATCGCCCGCAAATGCCAAAGCGGCTCGGATCGGTTCGGTGAATGGAGCCGGCCGACACGGACGGGAAAGCCCGAGAGGGTGAGTGAGCGGGAAGCGAACGAATCAACCGCCCCTACCTCACACGCGAGCTTCATATGCCGCGCGAAACAGTTATTGGTTATGCGCTCAATTTGGAAAGGCAGCGTCATTTACCCCATCTCTATCCTCTCGAGGTTCCACCCAGTCGCGATCCCAATCCGAGGACGACGCGAAGCGGCAGGTGAGGGTCGATTTGCAAATATACGCAGCCTTGACACACAAGTTCGACATCGTCAGCCTGACCAGCCATGAACTCTCTCAATCGCTTTGCCGATCCGTTTTACTGTCTTACGCGGCTGATTGTCGGTTTGATGTTTGCCTCCCATGGAGGGCAATTAGTGCTGGGCATGTTTGGCGGGATGCCTGGTTCAGACAACATGATGATGCAGGTCGGCGGTTGGGTTCAACTGGTCGGCGGCTTTATGATCGCGTTTGGGCTGTTCACGCGTATCGCTGCTTTCATTTCCAGCGGCGAGATGGCCGTGGCTTATTTCATGATCCACGTGGCCAACGCGCCGACACCGATGGCCAAGTTTTTCCCGATCTCGAGCGCCGGACCACAAGTATCGAACAAAGGCGAACTGGCTATCTTCTATTGCTGGTTTTTCTTGTTTGTCGTGTTTTACGGCGCCGGCCGTTGGAGCATTGATGCGCTGATTGGCAAAGGGAAGGCCGCGGCTGCGCCTTCCACTCCGTAGTCAATACCGGATCGATGTCGTCGCTTCAATGAAACGGGCCATCTTCGCAGCCGCTTTTATTCTAGTCGCGCACTCGTTGCCAGCACAGGAATACAAAGATTTTGGCAAAGACCGCCTCAACAGCTCGCCGCGTCACGGCGAGTGGGTCGACATCAAATCGGGTGATCGTACGATCAAAGCGTTCGTGGTTTATCCCGAGCGCAAAGACAAAGCGCCGGTCGTGCTGGTGATCCAGGAGATCTTTGGCCTGACCGATTGGCTGCGCAGTTTGTGCGACGAATTGGCCGAGAACGGAGTCATTGCCATCGCACCCGATTTTCTCAACGGCCAAAAGTTCGAAGATGCCGACGGCGCGGGCAAAGCGACCTCGGCGTTGACCAACGAACAAATCAAAACGGTTCTGGACGCAACTTCAGATTACGCGCTCACAAAAATCCCGGCGGGCAATGGCACGCTCGCGGTTTGCGGATTTTGCCGGGGCGGGGGATGGGCCTTCGATTACACTAACCAAAATTCAAAACTGAAAGCAGCCTATTCGTTTTACGGGACGGCGCCGGATTCCGCCGACAAAGTGAAAAATATTGCCTGTCCAGTTTACGGCTTCTACGGCGAGAATGACGAACGGGTGAACGCGACTATTTCCAAAGCCGAAGAGTTGATGAAAGCCGTCGGCAAAAAATATGAGCCGGTGATTTACAAAGGCGCCGGTCACGGTTTCATGCGTTCCGGCGAGCCAAACAATCCCAACGTTCGCGAGAGTGACAAAAAGGCACGTGACGAGGCCTGGGCACGCTGGAAAACGTTGCTCAAGCAACTGCCGTAAGTCGGCGGTAGGATCTCCAAGGACTATCGCTAGAAATTCGTCAAACGTGTGCCGACAAAATTTGTGGCGCGCCGCGATCCTTGTCACATTCGCGGCTACATTGGTTCCGGGCTATGAAAATCCTTAAATTTGGTGGTTCTTCGCTTGCCACAAGCGATTGCATCCGGGGCGTCGCCAGGATCGTTCTTGAGGAAGCGCGGCGGGGACCGGTCATCGTAGTGCTTTCCGCTTTCCAAGGCGTGACCAACCAGCTTCTCGATTGTGCGCGGCTGGCGGAAAAGAATGATCGGCGCTACGACGCGGCGTGGAAAAAAATCGCCGGTCGCCACCGATCGGTGGTCAGCAGTCTGGTCGGTCGACGTCGAGGTATCCGAATCCGATCGCAAGTCGATACACTTCTTGGCGATTTGCATGACGCGCTTCACGGCGTCCAACTCTTAGGTCACAGTCCACCACGTGCGCTCGATCTAATCGTGAGTTTCGGCGAACGGCTGTGCGCGCTAATCGTGGCGGCACATCTTGCGCGGGTTCATCCCGCCCGGTTTGTTGACGCGCGACAACTCGTAATCACGGACAACCAGTTCACGAACGCGAACGTGATCTTTAGCAAAACGAATCGCGCAGCGCGACGATACTTTACAGACCTGTTCCAACTTCGACGCTGCCGGCCGATACCTATCGTGACCGGATTTATTGGATCGACCAGCGACGGCCAAACTACAACGATCGGCCGTAATGGATCCGATTACACGGCCGCCATTCTAGGCGCCGCTCTAGGCGCCTCTCTGATTGAGATCTGGACGGATGTCGACGGCGTCTTGAGCGCCGATCCGAAGGCGGTCGCACCTGCGTTTGTTTTACCGCAGATCACATACGAAGAAGCGATGGAGTTGTCGTATTTCGGCGCGAAGGTGCTTCACCCCGCCGCGATTGCTCCGGCCGTCGCTAGGCGGATTCCGCTTCTGATCAAGAATACTTTCCATCCAGAGGCGCCGGGTACGCTCATTTCGGGTGATCGCAGCCATGGCGATCAACTTGTGAAGGGGATCAGCTCAATCGCGGGACTGACGCTCCTCACCATTCGGGGCCTGAGCATGGTTGGAGTTCCCGGGATCGCCGAGCGATTATTTCGTGCGCTGGCATCTCGCGGCGTCAACGTCATCCTCATCTCCCAAGCCTCATCCGAGCACACGATTTGTTTCGCCGTCCGCGAGGCCGACACCGCTTTAGCGATTGCGGCCGTGCGTCACGAATTTCGGTTCGAATTCCAGAACCATTTGACATCGCTCGATGAAAAACCAAATCAAGCGATCGTCGCGGTCGTCGGCGATGAGATGAAGGGGCACCCCGGTGTTTCTGGGAAAGTATTCGGAGCGCTTGGCCGGCATAATATTAATATCAGCGCGATTGCCCAGGGCGCGTCAGAGCGCAACATCTCTTGCGTCATCGACGTGGCGCAGCAAGCACGTGCGCTGAATATCATCCATCAGGCGTTCTTTGAAGTCCGAAGACGCCTCGCGCTTGTCGTGATCGGCGTCGGAAATATCGGTGGAACGCTACTGCGACAACTGCACGAGCAGCGCGCGTATCTGCTTGCCCGTGGATTCGATGTCACAGTGATTGGCGTGGCCAATAGCAAGTGGTTTGCGCTCGAGGCTAACGGCATCAATCTCGCACACTGGCGCGAGAGATTATCCGCTTCGCGAAGACGGATGGATCCGCAGGTTCTAGCAGGGGAAATCGCAAAACTGGAGTTGACCGACGCAGCGGTAGTCGATTGCACAGCCGCCGAGTCAATCGTGAAGGCGTATCCGGATTTTGTCAGAGCGAATCTACACATCATCACGCCCAACAAGCGCGCGAACGTGTTGCCGTGGCGACAATACGCGGCCCTCATGGAGCTTTTGCGAAAGCAGCAGAAGTACTTTCTAGATGAAGCCAACGTCGGCGCGGGACTGCCTATCATGTCGACGCTGCGCGATCTGATCGCCAGCGGAGACGTGATCAGTAAGGTGGAAGGCATTTTCTCGGGCACGCTGAGCTATCTGTTCAATAGTTTTGATGGGAGCATCCCATTTAGCGCTCTCGTGCGAACAGCTTACCAGACCGGGCTCACCGAGCCGGATCCGCGCGATGATCTCTCCGGTCAGGACGTCGCCAGAAAGTTGCTTATTCTCGCGCGTCAAAGTGGATCGAAATTGGAAATCGCGGACGTCCATGTTGAGAGCCTGGTTCCTCGAAGTTTGGCACTGAGGCCATTCTCGCACCGATTTTTCAGCTCATTGGCTAAGCACGATTGCGAAATGGCAGAACGATTGAAACGCGCGCAATCGCGCGGCGCAGTGCTGCGATACGTCGGCACGCTCGAACGCGGTCGCGCGCGCTCCGGAATCAGAGAGTTCCCGCACGATCATCCAATCGCCGCTACCAAGGGCAGCGACAACATCATCGCATTTACGACGAAGCGTTATTCGCATAGCCCCCTCGTAGTTCAGGGCCCGGGGGCGGGCGCGGATGTTACGGCGATGGGCGTTTTCTCCGATATCCTCAAGTTGCTCAATTACCTGCCGCACTAGGATCCGGAACTATTTTTTCACGCCTTCGAGTTCATCCACGAGGTCGCCCGCATTGTAAACATTGCGCAGCGCTTCGATGATCGCGGCGGAATCGACTGAGACCGCGCGCGCTTGTTTGTCGGTGAAAATACAATCGAGCACGAGCGATTGAATGTTGCCGTCGAAAATGATCCCGACGAATTCGCCCGTTTTGTTCACGACCGGGCTGCCGCTGCTCCCGCCAATGATGTCGGCGTCGGAAACGAAATTGAAGGGCGTAGTCAGCGGTAACTTCTCTTTTTTGTCGAACCAACGTTGCGGCAAATCGAATGGTTCTTTATTGTTATGCTTGGCGGCGCGCTCGAACAAGCCTTGGAAATTCGTGAACGGGGGAATTTGTTTTCCGTTTTCTTCGTAACCGCGCACTGTTCCGTAAGAAAGACGCAGCGTGAACGTCGCATCCGGGTAATTGCTCGTTCCTTCAATCGCAAACCGCGCCTTCGCGATCTCGGCATAAGCTTGCTGTTTGATTTCTTCCTGCGTCTCAAAGGTTTTCTTCGCCGTGCGCGCAGTCGAATCGATCGCCCGCGCCAGATCGATCATCGGATCGCGCGCGGCATCGACCGCCGCTTTGCCTCCGGCATAAAGCTTTTTCCGAATCGCGACATCCCGGAGTTGCGTCCCTTTGATCAGTTCAAACGCGCGATCATGCGGCGATCTATCGTCGAGCACAGTTTTGACGAGCGGACGCTGCGCGCCAAACGCGTTGCAAAGATCAGTCAACGAATCGGTGAGGGTCAGCAACTCGACATCGTCGTAAATCGGTTCGGCGGAAAAAAGTTCGAGCTCGAGCGACTCCCGGTTGCTGTCGCGAAATTCCTGGAACCGTTCGTTGTTCGGCTTGGCGCGCTCGTCCGCGGCGCGCACGAGGAGCCGCGCGTATTTGAAGAGCGTGCTGTAAAACGCGCGGGGCTGGCGATAAATCCCAAACTTCGGACGCTCCTGCTCAAAATAACTATAAATCAGGGCGTTCTTCGCGATCTCCTGCTGCGCTTTGTTGATTCGATCGTAGGCGGAGACTGTCGATCTTAACTTTGGGTGGGCGGAAATCGCGTCGCGTAGTTTTTGCTCGCGCGCTTGCAGCGCCTTCCAAACTTCAGGATCGAGCAACCCGGCGAGATAACCGTCGTAACGCTTCCGATTGTTCGTGACCCCGAAATAATCTTCACGCACGCGGCGGGAATTTTCGAAAGAGCGTTGGCCGAAACTGTGCAACAAGACTTCACGGCGCGTGAAGAACGACAGAAACCGCGGGAGCTCGCGGTCGCGCATGTCGGCCAGTTCATCGACGGTAAGTTGCCGGTCGGTCTTGGCCGGATGACCGCTGACGAAAGTGAGTTCGCCATCGCTTGGTCCGCGCGAACTGAATTTCAGGTAGTTATCGATCTTCGCCGGTTGGCCGTTTTCGTAAGCGCGGAAAATGCAGATATCGAGATCGAATCGCGGATATTCGAAGTTGTCCGGGTCCCCGCCATAAAACGCGATCTGTTGCTCGGGCGCAAAAACGAGTCGGACATCATCGTAACGCTTGTACCGATAAAGATGGTAAGAGCCGCCTTGATAAAGCGTGATGACGTTCGAACGCAGTCCGGTTTTGTCTTTGCTTTCTTTCTCGACCGTCGCAATCACGCCCTTACGTGCATCGGAAGCTTGCTCGCTCGTCATATCCTGTTTGACCGCGCCGTTCACGCGCGCAGTCACGTCTTCGATCGACATCAGGACATTGAGCTCGAGATCGACGCATTTCTTTTCCTCGCCTCGTGTCCGAGCGTAAAGACCGTCCCGGAGATAATTGTGCTGTTCGTCCGAGAATTTTTGGAGCGCGTCAGCTCCGACGTGATGATTGGTGATGACCAAACCCTCGGCGGACACAAACGAACCGCTCCCGCCGGAACTGAACCGAACGCTCGATTTTTGCAGATGCTCAAGCCATTGCTTGCTCGGCTCGAAGCTGTATTTGTCCTTCAACTGCTTAATGGGCGGCGCGGTGTAGAGCCACATTCCCTCATCGCCAAATGCGCGATCGCTCAGACCCGCGAGCAAAATTGAGCCGACAAAGACCGCGGAAAGAAATTTTCGCATCCGGCAGCATAATCGCGAGCAGAGGCGCGACAACCGCGTAAAAGCTTGCAGCGATCAAAACGCTGCGGCGCTCACGCGGCTGACTTGCTCGGATTCTTTTTCAGATAATTCGAAAGCTGGGCTTTGAGGAATCTCCTACCGGCACCGCTTTTCAGGTAGCGCTCTCGGCCGAACGCATCCGCTTGCTCAATGTAAGCTTGATAATAGATCAATTGCCAAGGCCGGCGATGCGCTGTAGCACGTGAGCTACCGTCACGGTGCTCAGCGAGACGTCTTCGTAAATTTGCTGAATAACCGATGTAGAGTCCGTCACCGGTCGCAGAGCGAAGGACATAAACATAGTGCACGTGCAAAGCGTATCAGGTCTAGCGCGTGAGCGAAGCTTTTACGCGTTGGGCGGCCCGTGTGTTGAAGTGTTCGGATGAATGACGAACTTGCCGCGACAACGAGCGCAAATTCAAAGAAGCCGGGCTCGGAACAAACTT
>Ga0066683_10000843_pt1 | contig 11100 bp, 10 predicted proteins | sample GraSoiAngelo_132_FD_62296 | JGI IMG/M metagenome (GOLD analysis project Ga0066683, IMG submission 62296) | Grasslands soil microbial communities from the Angelo Coastal Reserve, California, USA - 14_0929_02_40cm | ecosystem: Environmental > Terrestrial > Soil > Grasslands | place: USA... | reverse complement strand
ACTCGAAGAGGTCGTTCTGCGAAGCGGCGGCTGGCGCCGTGCTGGGCCTCAGCAGCGTGCCCAGCCGCTCCTCCCACTTCTCGACGTCGAAGTGGTGCTCGTGCAGGAGCGCGCGGCGCAGCACCGGCGAGAACTCGTGGAACGCCTCCAGCTGCTCGACGATCGCCGCCCGCAGCGCCTCGAGCTGGAAGCTGTCGTCGGTCGCGCCCAGGTCCGCGAGGATCGCGTCTTCGGTGCGCGAGGCGACGATCGGCTGGGCGCGGTCCTCGACGAACACGTCGGTGCGCCGGCCGGGGCCGCGGTCCTCCCCAATCGGCACCAGCCCGACGATGCGGTCCGAGCGCCAGTACTTGCCGTAGCCGAGAAACACCATGCGGCCGGATTTGATGTCCATGGAAACTCCAACAGTCGTCGGTTGTCGGTTATCAGTTCTCGGTGCCTACCGACGACCGAGAACCGATAACCGAGAACTACCGCTTCTTCCTGCGCGCCAGAACGTCGTTCAACACCACCCGATCGATCTTCCCATCCATCCGCACCCGCACGTCGTAGTTCTCCCAGTACATGAAGTTGGCGAGCGCCTCGAGAAACTTCGCGGTGGCCGTCCCCTGCGGGGCATCGAGCCACTTCTGCGGCTGGTTCACCGGCTCACGCAGCAGGATCGGCTCGAGCTGTCGCACCACGTCGGGCGTGAGCGGCAGGAGGTCCTCGGGGCGGCTCTGGAAGAAGTACAGCCGGTGCAGCGCGTACAACCGCTGCAGCTCGCGGATGGGGTTGGTGTCGTCGTAGACGCGGATGTCGATGTAGCGATCGTTGCCGCCCAGGTAGCCCGCGTCGGCGCGGACCACGAGCAGCGCCGCCGACTCCATCCCCCGCTTGTCCCCGCCGCCGGCTTGGCCGGCGGCGAGGGCGGCCATCAACCGGTCGGCGAGCGGTCCCGTGGCCCGCAGATACGCGTCCGCCATGTTCTTCACCGTCTGGTCGGACACCATGATGTTCGCCTGCGCGGCGAAGCCGCGGCCCACGATCACCTGCCCCTTCCCCGCCGCGACGATGTCGCCGCCCGGCGTGAGCGTGCGCCCGCCGGCCCAGTCGAAGCACGAGTCCCCCGTCCAGCTCGCGGCGTTGCCGTGCGCGTCCACCATGCCGACCTGCCGCTGCGCCCGGCGCGTGTCGCCGCGCATCACGATGCGCAGCGCCTCCGGCGCGCTCGCCCCCCGCGCCATCAGCTCCAGCCCCTGCGCGCCGTACGCCGTGTTGCCGAGCGACTGCGTCGCCACCGCCCCGACCCCGGCGCGCGCCCAGGGGACGATGCCCCCGACGTTGGGGAACTTGGATTGCACCGCGACGCCCAGATCCCCGGTCGCGGAATCGTAGGCGACGATCGAATAGGTGTGGGCGCGCTTCAGGAAGTCGGAGGGGACAGCGGTGGGCTGCTGCGCCAGGAGCGCGACCACGAGCAGATGCATCCCTACTCCTTTCGCATCTTTTTCTTCAGCTCTTGCAGCTGGCGATCGGCCGCGGCCTCGCGGGCTTTCCGGTCGAGATCCGCCTTCAGCAGCTCGTCCTGGACGTCCACGCCAGGCCGCGCCCCGCCCGCTGCCTGCAGGTCGCGCCACGCCCGCTCGGCGCTGCGCTCCGCCGCGGTGAGCGGCCGGTCGCGCTCGGCGGCCTGGAGCTGCGCCTGCATGTCGCCGAGCTCGCGCTCGGCGAGCGCCTGCTCGTCGCGCTGCGCCTGCAGCTTGCGCTCCAGCACCGCGACGCGCTCCCGGTGCTTGCCGGCGAAACGGTCGGCGACCTGCACCGTCTCCTGGTCCTGAATCTCCCCGGCCAACCGGCCACGGCGCTCGGCGTCGGCGAGCCGTTGGCGCTCCGCCGCGAGCTCCACCTCGGTCCGCTTCAGCGCCTCGGCCAGCTCGCGCACGGCCACCTTCGCCTCCACCACCGCTTCGCGCATCTGGCGGGCGAGGTCCTTCAAGTCGTGCGGCGGCGTCGCCGCATCCAGCGCGGCCTTGAGCGCGGCCCGGAGACGCTCGAACATGCGGGGTCAGCTCTTCCGGACCGTCTTCGCGAAGAACGCCGAGAGCAGCGGCTCGACGTCGCGGGACCGGCACTTGGGGCACTCGGGGAGTTCGTGCCCGTGCTCGGCGATCGGCTCGGCCTGCGTGAAGCGCGTGTCGCACTGGGTGCAGCGGTATTCGTAGATGGGCATACCGGGACAAAGAGTATTCCGCGCGGAAACGAGGGTCAAGTTGACTCCTCCCGCGGCGCGGCGGACATTGACTCCATGCGCCTGTGCGTCGCCGCGCTCGCCGCGCTAGTCGTCGCCTGCAACGGCGGCTTGGGGCCGGCGCCGGCGCCGACCTCGTGCCCCAAGAACTTCACCGGAATCTGCGGGACCGTGAAGATCCGCGGCGCGATTCCCGACTCCACAGATGTCGTGTATTTGGTCGCCTACCACACCTTCCCACAAAGCCGCGGCGACCTATTCAACTTCGTGCCGTTCCCACCACCGACGGTGAGCCTCGTCGACACCACGTACTTCTACACGCTCCCGTTGCCGAACGGTCGCTACGAGTGGGTGCTGGCCGTGTGGAAGAAACAGGGACCGATGCTGACCATCGGGAACGCCGACTCGCTGCTGCGCGAGGCGGGCTACTACAAGCGCAGCGACGCCGACACGTCGCGGTTCGGTGCCGGGATCGTCGTGGTCAACAGCATCGGCACCGATTCGATCGATTTCGTGGTGGATTTCACCAACATGCATCCGGTGTCGTTCTACTTCCCCGCTGTGACGGTGCGGCGGTGAGCCGGCGCTGCCTGCTCCTCTGTGCGCTGTTCCCGGCGGGGCTGCAGGCTCAGGCGACCGGCATCGTGTACGGCGCCGTGCGCGATACAACCGGCCACGGAGTGCGGGCGGCGAGCGTGTCGATCACCGGCAGCCGGCTGCGAACCAACACCGGAAGCACCGGAGCCTATCGTCTCGAGGCGGTGCCCGCGGGACCGATCACGCTCCAGGCAGCGGCCCTCGGCTTTCAGCCTGAGTCCTCAGCGGTAAACGTCACACCCAACGACTCCACGAGAGTGGATTTCACTCTGCGGGCCGTCCAAAACCTGGCTCCGATCGTCGTCACCGCCGGCAAACGACAGCAGTCGCTCCAGGACGTCGTCACCAGCGTCGCGCTGATGACCGATTCGGCCATCGCCCGGCGCGCCGTCAACTCGATCGACGAAGCCGTCGACCGCGCGCCCGGCGTACAGTTCCTGAACGGCCAGGCCAACATCCGCGGCTCGACCGGATACGTGCAGGGCCTGGGCTCGCGCGTCCTGCTGCTCGTCGACGGCGTCCCGGCCAACCAGGGCGACCGCGGCGGCATCAACTGGGATCTCCTTCCCGCCGACGCCGTCGAGCGCGTCGAGGTGGTCAAGGGCGCCGGCTCCGCCTTGTACGGGTCGGCCGCCCTCGGCGGGGTCGTCAACCTCATCACCCGCGACGTCCCCGACGACGCCCACGCCCGCGTTCGCGTCATCGGCGGCGGCTTCGCCGGTCCCCCGCACGACGTCTGGAAGTTCCGCGACTACACCGGGATCGAGGGCGGCGTCGATGTCACCGCGAGCTGGGGGCGCGATCCCTTCCGCGGCGCCGTGGCGGCCGGGACCCGGCACTCCGACGGCTACCGCCAGCAGGACCAGCGCGACCACTGGCAGGTCGCCGGCAAGGGGCAATACCGGCTCGACCCCGTCACACGGCTCGACGTGTCCGGCGCCTGGGCGAGCGACCAGTATGAGGTGCCGCTCTCGTGGTGCCTGCGGGGCCGCTGCGACGACCGCGGGCAGGCGTACCAACCGTTCATGGTGGATACCTCCGGGCTTGGCGACCATACCCGCTCGGACAAGGGGTATCTCACCGCGGTGGTGTCGCGCGACCCGTCGCCCACCGTGAGCTGGCTGGCGCGGGCGTCGTGGCTGCGGACCGATTTCACCGACTTCCAGCGGGCGGGCAACGATTTCGGCAAGGCGAACCGCTTCGGCGGCGAGCTCCGCGGCGTCATCCGCTCCGACCCCCGCCAGGTGGTGACCGTCGGCGGGGAGGTCGCGTTCTCCGACGTCACCAGCGACATCTTCGGCGTCCACACCCAGGCCGAGTACGCCGCCTACGGCGAGGGTGAGCACCGCCTCGGCGCGGCGCGCCTGACGACCGGCGCACGCATCGACTTCCTGGCGGTAGACGGCGGTGGGCTCACCGCGGTCGTCAGCCCGAGGCTGGGCGCCGTGCTGGCGGCGGGTCGTGGCGTATGGCGGGCGTCGCTGGGACGGGGCTTTCGCGCCCCGTCCCTCGCCGAGCGTTTCGTCTCGACGTTCGTCAGCGGTATCCGCGTCATTCCGGATCCGAGCCTCCGGCCCGAGGAGGCGTGGACCGCCGAGGTCGGCCACGCTAGGGGCTTCGCGGACGACCGGGTGCGCGTCGATGCCGCGCTCTTCTGGACCGAAGCGCGCCGGCTGATCGAGCCGGTTTTCATCGACACCCTGGCACAAATCCAGTTCCAAAACCTGGCCCGAGCGCGCTTGGCAGGACTCGATCTCTCCTTGTCAGCGGCGTCGCTGATGCCGCGCCTCTCCGCCACCTTTGCCTACACGTTTCTCTACGCGCGCGAGCTGGCCCACGACACGACGCCCACCCGCCCGCTCCCCTTTCGCCCCCGCCACCTGCTGACGCTGGACGCCGACTATGCGCTAGGCGCGGCCTCCGTCGGCGCGGCGTTCCGCTACAGCAGCCGCTTCGAGCGCGTCGAGCTGTACGAGACGGACCCCCGCGTCGCCGCGAAGGTCGTGGACCTGCATGCGGGGTGGACGCGGGGGCCCCTCGCCGCACACCTCCTGGTGAGCAACGCCCTGAACTACATCTACACCCTGGTCCCCCGCACCCTCGCGCCGGTCCGGAAGGTGACCGTCGCGGTCACGTGGACTTATTAGATTCCCCGGACCGATGCGCGCCGAATCCCAAAACCGTCACGGAGATCGTGAGCGCCCGATGACTTCCCGTCTCCTCACCGCCGCCCTCCTGCTCGCCGCCTGTGGCGGGGGCGGTGCGCGTTCACCGATCTGCGGCATCGCGCTGGTGACCGCGCCGACCCTCATTCACGAGCAGCTCAAGAACGCGCGCGCCATCATCACCGACGTCCCCCGCGGGCTCCCCGACAGTCTCCCGGGCCGGCTCGCCGCCGCTGGCGATTCCGGAATCGGCAAGGTGAAAGTCAGCTACGCGGAGGGTCGCAAGAGCGCCCTGGCGTTGGGCTGGGAAGGGGCGCTCTTCCCCCGTCACAAAGACGCCTTTGCCCTTCTCGTGGTCGACGACACCTCCAACCGCGTCGAGGGCGTGCTGCTCTATGACGTGCCGGGACCCGACTCGGTCGTGTACCCGCTCCTCGGGCACGTCTCGACCAGCGAGCTGAGCTTGCCGTTGTACGGCGTCACCGTGGACTGGGCCGGCATGAGCAACCCGCGTTGCCCGCTGCTCGCGTTCCCGACGCCCAAGCAGCCCTCATGAGCGTCGCGCTGGTGACGGCGACGCTCCGCACCGACGGCGGGCGCGAGCGCGTGGCGCTCAACACCGCTTACGCCCGCGCCCTGCTGCGCGCGGGCGTGATCCCCCTGGCCGCTGCGCCGCTGCTCGACCCCGGCCACGCCGCCGAGGCGCTGCGCCCGCTGGATGGGCTGGTGTTGACCGGGGGCGAGGACGTCGCGCCGGCCCGCTACGGGGCGGCGCCGCACCCCGCCCTCGGCGAGGTGGACGCGGCGCGCGACGCGATCGAGCTCGCGTTGATCCGCGAGGCCCGGGCCCAGGCCAAGCCGATCCTCGCGATCTGCCGCGGCATCCAGATCCTGAACGTCGCGTTGGGCGGGACGCTCTATCAGGACCTGCCGAGCGAGCGTCCCGGTCCCGTCGACCACCGCGACGAGCGCGGGCGCCACGCGCTGCGGGTCGCGCCCGACACCCTGCTCGCCGAGACGGTCGGCGCCGCGGCCCTCATCGTGAACAGTCGCCACCATCAGGCGATCCGCGACCTCGCTCCATCGCTCGTCGCCACCGCGTGGGCGGACGACGGCCTGATCGAGGCGGCGGAGTTCGCGACGCCGGGCGAGCCGTGGATGCTCGCGGTGCAATGGCACCCGGAAGACCTGACGGAAGCGGCATTGTTTGCCGGATTCGCGCGGGCGCTCGCCCGCGCGCCGGCAGCCGCGCGGTGACGCTCCCCTTTCCCTCCGCGGAGTGGGTCGCCGCCTACGGCGCCGCGATCAACGCCAGCGAGACGTACCGCACCGCTTCGCTCAACTGGACGTTCGGGGCGGTCGCGCTCGTCGTCGCCGCGCAGCCGGCGATCGGGCTCGCCGAGCCGCTCGCCATCTGGCTGGACCTCGATCGCGGCGCGTGCCGGGAGGCGCGGCTCACGCCGGCGGCCGAGGCGGACGCCGCCCCCTTCATCCTCACCGCCGAATACGCCCGCTGGAAGCAGATCATCCGCCGCGAGGTGGGCCCGATCGCCGCGATCCTGCAGCGCAAGCTGGCGCTGAAAGGATCGCTGCCGATCGTCGTGCGCTTCGTCAAATCGGCGGAAGCGCTCGTCGACGTGGCGACGACGCTGCCGACGCGCTTTCTGGACGAGTAACGCGGATCATGACTCAACCTCCCGCGCGTCAGCCTGCCTCCTCCCCGAGCGCCGAGATCCTGCCGCGCCTCACCGCACTCGCGCAGGAGCTCGCGGGCGCCGCGCGTCCGGCCGTCGTGATGGAGCGGTTGGCGCGCGCGCTGGTCGAGACCTTCACGCCGGACCGGCTCGCCATCGTGCTGCTGGAGATGGACCTGAACCGGCTCGTCGTCGCCCATTGCGTGGGGCCCGCCGTCGCCACCGACGACCCGCTGGTGCAGCTGGCGCTGCGGCGCGGTCCCCTCGTCTTCAGCGGCGATGTCGCCGCCCGGGCGGCCCCGCTCGGCGCGGTCGTGACGGCGCCGGCGCCCGCCGCCTGGATGGGCGTGCCGATCGCCGCGTTGAACAACACCATCGGCGCCGTCTCCATCGCCGCTGCCCGTCCCGGGGCCTATGGTCCCACCGAACTGGACCTCGCCACGGCGATGGTGGCGATGGCCGCCATCGCGCTCGTCAACTCCCGTCTCATGCAGCTGCTCTCCAGCGGCAAGCGCGAGTGGGAGCTGACCGTGGACACCATCAGCCACGCCATCTGCATCGTCGACGCCCAGGGCGTCGTGCGCCGCGGCAACCGGGTGTTCGCCGAGCTGGTGCAGGTCCCCGTGACCGCCCTGCCGGGCCGGCCCTGGATGGGCCTGCTCCCACCCAATTGGGCGGACCTCGTAGCGCGGGCCCTGGCCGGCCCGGGGGGCCCCGCCCTGGAGCTCCGGCAGGGCGACCGCATCTACCTCGTGAGCGCCGTGCCGATGGCCGGCGAGGCGGCGGGTGACGCGGTCCTGCTCTTCGAGGACACGACCGACAAGCGTCGTCTCCAGGAGCAGCTGGTACAGTCTGAGAAAATGTCGGCGATTGGTCAACTGATCGCCGGGGTGGCGCACGACCTGAACAACCCCCTCGCCTCCGTGGTGGGCTTCGCGGACTTCCTCAGCGAGTCGGGCGAAGTCCCGCCGAGCCTCGCCGAGCCGCTCCAGGTGATCCGGCAGGAAGCCGAGCGGGCCGCGAACATCGTCCGGAACCTCCTCACCTTCGCCCGCAAGCAGGAGGGCGCGCGCCGTCCCCAGGCCATCCGGCCGCTGCTCGAAGCCACTCTCGCCCTGCTCCGCAATCAGCTGATGGCGTTGAAGGTCGAGGCGGAGCTCGAGGTCGAGCCGGGCACCCCCGAAATCGAGATGAACCCCAACGAGATCACGCAGGTGTTCGTGAACCTCGTGAACAACGCGGCGCAGGCGATCGCCGCAACGGGCCGCCCGGGGCGGGTCCGCGTCACCGCCCGCCCCTGGCTCGACGGCGTCGCGGTGAGCATCGCGGACGACGGCCCGGGCATCCCCGAGGAGCTGGCGCCCCGGGTGTTCGAGCCGTTCTTCACCACCAAGCCCGAAGGCGAGGGCACCGGCCTCGGCCTCTCGATCTGCCAGGGCATCGTCAAGGAACACGGCGGTCGCATCACGCTCGACCCGGGCCCCAAGGTCGGCGCCACATTCACCGTAGAGCTGCCGCGCGGCACTCGGGCCCCGCGCCTCACGCCCCCGCCGGCCACCCTCACCGTCCCCCGCGCGCTGCGCCTGCTCGTGGTGGACGACGAGCTGCCCATCCTTCACTACATGCGGGCGACGCTGGAGAGCTGGGGGCACACGGTGGAGATCGCGAGCGACGGGAGTGAGGCCCTGGAGCGCGCGCTCGCACAGCCGTTCGACGCGATCATCTGCGATCTGCGCATGCCGCGTCTGGGCGGACGCGAGATGTACCAACAGCTCGCCCAGCGGCACCCCGCGGTGGCGGAGCGGATCATCTTCGCGACCGGCGACACCGTGCGCGGCGACACGCTGCGCTTCCTCGAGAGTCTGGGGCGACCGTTCCTCCACAAGCCATTCACCCTGGCCGAGCTCCGCATCGTGCTCGCCGGCGTCGGCGCCGCGGCTCGGACAACGTGAAGGTTCTTCAGGTGGATTCCGGCCGCGAGTGGCGCGGCGGCCAGAATCAGGTCCGCCTCCTCTCCCGCGAGCTCGCGCGCGCCGGCGACGTCGACCAGGTGCTCGCCACCAAGCGCGGCAGCGAGCTGGCGCGCCGGGCCGCGGGGGAGGGCGTCACGGTCGCCGGACTCCCGTGGGCCCTGGGGCTCGACCCCCGAGCCGCCTGGTGGCTGCGCCGGCTCGTCACGCACTTTCGACCGCACATCATCCACGTGCACGACAGCCACGCCCTCGCCTTGGCGCGTTGGGCGCGCGCCTGGCGCCGGCGGCTGCCCCGCCTGCTCGCGCACCGCCGTGTGGATTTCCCCGTGCGACCCGGCAGCGGTTGGCACCGCGCCGACGCCGTCGTCGCCGTGTCGGAAGGCGTGAAGCGCGTGCTGACGGGCAACGGGCTCCCGGCCGCGCGCATTACCGTCGTCCCCGACGGCATCGACCCCGGCGAAATCCGCCAGAGCGCGACGCGCCCGCTCGACATTCGGGCGCGGCTGCGGCTGCCGCCCGGGACGCCGCTCGCCGTCAACGTGGCGGCGCTCGTGGATCACAAGGACCACCGTACCCTGCTCGGCGCCGCGCGCGCCGCGCGCGCCCAGGCCCCCGATCTCCACTGGGCCATCGCGGGGGACGGCGAGCTGCAGCGTTCCCTCGAAGCCGAGATCGAGCGGCAGGAGTTGGGCGATCGGGTGCATCTCCTGGGGTATGTAGAGGAAGCGGATGCCCTGATCCGCGAAGGAGACGTGTTCGTGATGTCCTCGAAGGAAGAGGGGATGGGCAGCGTGGTGCTGCACGCGCTCGCCCTCGAAAAGCCCGTCGTCGCCACCGCCGCCGGCGGTCTGCCCGAGGTAGTGCCGGCAGAGTGGCTGGTTCCGGTTGGGGACGCCGAGGCCTTGGGAGCGAGAGTGATCCAGGCGCTGCAGCACGTTTCCCGGGTCCCGTTCCCCGAGCGGTTCACCGCACGCGCGATGGCGGAGTCGATCTTGGCCCTCTATCGCTCGCTCGCCTAGATTGCAGGGCGGTGATCTACGTCTGCGTGCCGGTACGCGATGAAGCCCGGACGGTCGGGCTGGTGCTCTGGAAAGTCCGTCAGGTATTCACGGCGTTCCAGCGCGAGTACCAGCTCCTCGTGTGCGACGACGCGTCGTCCGACGGCACCGGCGAGGTGCTGACCACCTACGCCAAAGTCCTCCCGCTGACCGTGCTCACCCACCGGGAGCGGCGCGGCTACGCCGCGAGCGTCGAAGAGCTGTTGCGGCTCGCGCTGCAGCGCACCGACCGCCCCAAGCGCGACTGCGCCATCACGCTGCACGCCGACTTCGTCCACAACCCCGACGCCTTGGACGAGATGGTGAAGCGGTTGGAGTCGGGGGCGGACCTCGTCGTCGCCGAGCAGCTCGAGCTCGCCGGGGACGTGGCGTGGGAGCTGCGCTGGGCGCGGCGCTGGGCTCCGCGGCTGCTGCGTGTGGCGGGGGTCCGAGACACCGTCTCCGGCTACCTCGCTCTGCGCCTCGCCCTGCTTCGCCAGGCCCTGCGGGCCGAAGCGACCCAGCCGCTGCTCACGACCGAGGGCTGGCCCGCCCGGGCGGAGCTGGTGGCGCGACTGGCGCCGCACGCCCGCCGCCTCGACACCCTGCCGACCCGGGCGCGCTACGACCTCCAGCAGCGGCCCTCCCGCGTGCAGCCGTGGAAGGAGTTCGTGGCCGCCTGGAAGGCGCGCCCGGTGATCCGGGCGGCACGGGCGGTGACCGCCGTGACGACGGTGGCCGCGCTGCTGGTGCTCGCGGCCCCGCTCCGGAGCCAGAGCGATTCGGCGCGGGCTGCCTCCGCCAGCCTGCCGGTCCGCGCCGTCACGACGCCGGCCGCCGTTCCGTTCCCCGTCGGCGAGCGGCTGCGCTACGGAGCTAGGTACGGGCCCTTCAGCGTCGGCAAGGCCACGATGGAAGTGGCCGGCCTTGACACGGTGGACGGCGTCGAGACGGTGCACTTCATCTTCCGCATCGAGGGCGGGGCGCTCTGGTACCACCTCGATCAGACGATGGAATCGTGGGTGGGGCGGACGGACTTCCGCTCGCGGCGCTTCCACCAGGACACGGAGGAGCGCGGCCGCATCTGGCACCACTATTACGACATCTTTCCCGATTCGGGGTTCTACCGCGAGGAGGGGCGCGACACCACCTTCGCCACGGTGCCCGATCCGCTCGACGACGCCGCGTTCCTGTACTGGATCCGCACGGTGCCGCTCGAGCAGGGCAAGCGCTACGAGTACCGGCGCTACTTCCGCCCCGACCGCAATCCGGTCATCGTGCAGGTCGTCGGCCACGAGCGCCTGAGCGTCGCGGGGAAGAAGTGGAACGCGATCGTGGTGCGGCCGATGATCCCCAACGGGCGCGGCATCTTCGCGGAGAAGGCCGACGCCCGCATGTGGCTCT
>Ga0066683_10000842_pt1 | contig 11101 bp, 11 predicted proteins | sample GraSoiAngelo_132_FD_62296 | JGI IMG/M metagenome (GOLD analysis project Ga0066683, IMG submission 62296) | Grasslands soil microbial communities from the Angelo Coastal Reserve, California, USA - 14_0929_02_40cm | ecosystem: Environmental > Terrestrial > Soil > Grasslands | place: USA... | reverse complement strand
CCACCGTTCGGAGCGCCCCGGCAAAGCCGTGGCGCTCCTCTGTGACACGCGCGTGGTGTGGCCGGCCCAGTACCACCGTTCGGGGCGCCCCGGCAAAGCCGTGGCGCTCCTCTGTGACACGCGCGTGGTGCGGCCGGCCCAGTACCACCGTTCGGAGCGCCCCGGCAAAGCCGTGGCGCTCCTCTGTCACACGCGCGTGGTGCGGCCGGCCCAGTACGGCTCGCGCAGCAGTCGCTTGACGAGCTTGCCGGCGGTGTCCCGCGGGAAGTCCGCGTGGAACGACACCTCGCGCGGCGTCTTGTAGTCGGCGATGTGGGCGCGACAGAATTCCATCAGCTCGGCTTCGGTGGCGTGGTGGTCGGCGCGTAGCTGGATGGCCGCGTGCACGCGCTCGCCCCATTCGGGGTCGGGCACACCGAACACCGCGGCGTCCTCGACGGCGGGATGCCGGTGCAGCGCGTCCTCGATCTCGGCGGGATAGATGTTCACGCCGCCCGAGATGATCATGTCCCGCTTGCGATCGCAGATGTAGACGAAGCCCTCCTCATCCATCCACGCGACGTCGCCGACCGACATCCACTCGCCGCGCGACGTCTGCGCCGTCGCCGCCGGATTGCGATAGTACTCGTCGAACACGCCGTCGTAGCGACGCACGAACAGCTCGCCTGGCGTGCCCGTGGGCGCCGGACGGCCATCGTCGCCGAGAACCGTGAGCTCGACGCCCGGCGCAGCGCGACCGCACGAGCCCGGCTTGCGCAGCACGTCCTCGGGGCGCAGCACGGTGTTCACGCCGAGCTCGGTCGAGCCGTAGAACTCGTAGAGCACCGGACCGAACAGCGCGAGGGCCTGCTCCTTCACGCGCATCGGACACGGCGCCGCGGCGATGACGAGCGAGCGCATCGACGACACGTCGTAGCGCGCGCGGACCTCCGCCGGCAGATCGACGATACGCTTGAGCAGCGTGGGCGCCATGAACGTCGTCGTGCAGCGATGGCGCTCGATCTGCCGCAGGGCATCCTCGGGATCGAACTTTCGCATCACCACGAGGGTGCCGCCGACCATCTGCGCATAGAGCGCAAAGCCGCCGGGCGCCGAGTGATAGAGCGGACCGGCGACGAGATGCACCTGGTCGGCATCGGCGCAGTCCAATGCGACCAGGCGCGGCAGCACCGAGCGCGGATCGATCACGCGGCGGAGCGCGCCCTTGGGCTTGCCGGTGGTGCCGGCCGTGTAAATCATCGAGCCGCCCAGGGCCGCGGGCGCTGGCGGCGGCGCGTCGCGGCCGCGCGCGAGCAGCTCGTCGAAGGCGGCCGCCCACGGGCGGCGCTCGGCCCCGAGCGTGATCCAGTGCTTCACGCGCGCGCCGTCGCGAACGCGCTCGGCCATCGGCAGGAACGCGTCGCCGACGAACACGGTGGTCGCGTCGGAGTTGTCCAGGATGTAGGCCGCCTCCTCGGCGGTGAGGCGGTGGCTCATCGGCACGCCGACGGCGCCGAGTGCTCGCAGGGCAGAGCCGGCGATGAGGTTCTCCAGCGCGTTGTGGGCGTAGATGATGGCGTGCTGGCCGGCGCCGACGCCCAGCGCGCCGAGCGAATGCGCGAGGCGGTTCCGCGCACGGAAAAATTGTTCCCACGTCAGCGATCGCTCGCCCTCGATGAGGGCCGGCCGGTGCGGGTGCTTGGCAGCGTAGGTCGCTACGAGATCCATGCTGGCGAGAGTTTACCTCCGACTGGCCCGGCTTGTGCACTGGCAGATGGGGATGGCCTCGAGCCGCCGCGATGTCCTCAGCCGCCTGCAGCCGCTGCTGCAGGTCGTCATCCTCGCCTTCGGGCTCTTCTGTCTGGGGATCGCGCAGGACGTCTTCATCCCGATCGCGCTGGCGATGCTGCTGACCTTCGTGCTGTCTCCGATCGTCGAGCGGCTGCAGCACTGGCACGTGCCGCGCGTCGCCGCGGTCGTCGTCACCGTCGTCTTCGCGTTCTCGGTGCTCGGCGGGCTCGGCTGGCTGCTGGCCTCACAGGCGACGACGCTCGCCGCGGACCTACCGCAGTACAAGCACAACCTCACCCGCAAAATCCGCGAGGTGCGTCGTGTCGGCAAATCCGACTCGCTCGAGAAAGCGCAGTCGGCGGTCCAGGAGGTCATCGGCGAACTGCAGAAGGACGGCTCGGTCGCCGCGAAGAAACCGCCGCAGCCGGTCGTCGTCGAGAAGCCCGTGTCGGGTGGGCTCGATTCGCTTCGCGCGACGCTGGCGCCAATCGCCGACGTGCTCGCCACCGTCGGGTTCGTCGTCGTCCTCGTCATCTTCATGCTCATCGAGCGCCAGCGCCTGCTCGAGCGCATCATCCGTCTCGGCGGTACCGCGCGCGTCACGCTCACGACGAAGATTCTGAGCGACGCCGCGGACCGGATCGGACGCTATCTGCAGGCGCAATCGCTGATCAACACGGGTTTCGGCGTCACGATCGCCACCGGGCTGTTCCTCATCGGCGTGCCCTACGCGCTGCTGTTCGGCGTGCTCGGCGCGGTGCTGCGGTTCGTTCCCTACGTCGGCGTGTGGGTCGCCGCCGGCTCCGCGGCGCTCGTCAGTCTCGCCGTGTCCGACGGCTGGCGCGAGCCGCTCATGGTGCTCACGCTGTTCACCCTGGTGGAGCTGCTGATCTATCTCGTCGTCGAGCCGCTCCTCTACAGCCACAGCGCCGGTGTGTCCCCGCTGGCCTTGCTGATCACCCTCGCGTTCTGGACGTGGCTGTGGGGACCGATCGGCCTGATTCTCGGCACGCCACTCACGGTATGTCTCGTCGCGCTGGGGCGACACTTGCCGGAGATGCAGTTCATCGTCGTGCTCTTCGGCGACGAGCCCGTCGTCAGCACGGATGTCGCCGTCTATCAGCGGCTGTTGAAGGGTGACGAGGACGGCGCGCGCGCGGTGCTCGCGCAGTACGTCAAGGAGCACCCGACGGCCGACGTGTACGAAGAGGCCCTGCTGCCCGTCCTGGCTCGCGTGCGCCGCGACGCGTCCCGCGGTGCGCTCACCGCACAGGAGTCGGCGTTCATCACCGGCGCCATCCGTCGCGTCGTCGATGAGTCCGAAGGCGGCGGCCGGCCGGCCGCGCAGGACGAGGCTGCGGCGGCTCCCGTCCTCGAGGCGCTGGCGTGTCCCGCGCGCGACGAGGTCGACGCCGCCGCGCTGCGGATGCTCGCCGCCCGCGTGGCGACCGAGGGAGTGCGCCTCGACGTGGCGGACGCCGGTGTGCTCGCGGCCGAGGTGCTCGAGCGCGTCGAGGCCATGCGGCCGGGCGTGGTGGTCGTGGCGTCGGTCGCGGCGAACGGGCTCGGTCATGCGCGCTACGTGCTCAAGCGACTGCGCGCGCGTTTCGCGGATCTGCCGCTCGTGGCGACATGCTGGAGCGCGCCCGACGAGGCTGACGAGGCGCGTGCCGCCCTCGTCGACGCCGGCGCGACGGACGTCGCGACCACGCTCGGCGAGGCGCGCGATCGCATCGTTCAGTATCGGCGCGTGCGCGCCGAGCCCGCGCCCCCGCGCGCCGCCTAAACGAGGAGCGCCACGGCTTCGCCGGGGCGCTTCCGAGCGTTGGGGGGTATGGGGGGCCATGTCGGGGCCCCCCATCTCACTAACCCGGCAAGCGACGGAGGAAGGCGGCGATGGCGCGGCCGATCTCGGCGGGCGAGTCCTCCTGCACGAAGTGGCTGCCGCGCACGGTGACTTCTTGCTGGTTCGGCCAGCGACGGCAGAACTCGCGCTGCGCGCCGACGAGGATGGACCCCGGCTCGGCGTTCACGAACAGCTTGGGCAGCGGGCTCGTCGACAGCCACTCGGCGTACGCCGACACGATCGCCGTCACGTCGGCGGGCTCGCCATCGATCGGAATCTCGCGGGGCCAGGTGAGCGTCGGCCGCCGCGATTCGCCGGGCTGACGGAACGGCTCGCGATACTTGTCCATGGCCTCGTGCGTCAGTCCGCGCAGCACGCTCGCGGGCAGGATGCGCTCGACGAACACGTTCTTGTCGAGCACCATCTCCTCGCCGGCGGGCGAGCGCATCGCCTGAAAGATCTTACGCCCCGCCTCGGGCCACTCGGCCCACGTTACCGGCCGCACGATCGCTTCCATGTATGCGAGCGCGCGCACACGCTCGGGATGGCGACGCGCCCAGTGGAAGCCGAGCGCCGAGCCCCAGTCGTGCATCACGAGCGTCACGTCGCGCAACGCGAGCGCCTCGAACCAGGCGTCGAGATACCGCGCGTGATCGGCGAAGCGGTACGTGCCGCCGCTCGCCTTGCCCGAGCGGCCCATGCCGACGAGGTCGGGAGCCAGGCAGCGGCCGGAGCCCTGCAGCAACGGGATCACGTTGCGCCAGAGATACGAGGACGTGGGATTGCCGTGCAGGAAGACGATCGGCGCGCCGACGCCGACCTCGACGTAGGCCATGAAGCTGTCGAGGACGGGCACGCGCCGCCGTTCGTAGAAGTCAGCCGCCGATACCGGGTCCGCCACGGGCCGTCATTATAATCGGTCGCGAGCGACGACCCGCGCCGGCGTGCCGCGGGCACGCTGAGCGGTCTGGAGAATGCAATGGCTCGCTGGCTCGTCGGCACGAGCGGCTACGTGTATCGCGATTGGCGGCGGCGCTTCTACCCGCAGGCGCTGGGCGCACGCGACTGGCTGCCGTACTACGCGGCGACATTCGAGACGGTGGAGTTGAACAGTCCTTTTTACCGTCTGCCACGCGCGGCCACGTTCCGCGCCTGGGCCGCCGCCGTCCCGCCGCACTTCGTCTTCGCCGTGAAGGCGAGCCGGTTCCTCACTCACGTCAAGCGCCTCAACGAGCCGGGCCCGCCCGTGACGCTCTTTCTGCGGCGCGCGCGCGGACTCGGCAATGCCCTCGGCCCGGTGCTGATCCAGCTGCCCTCGACGTTCCACCTGCGTCTCGATCGCCTCGATGGGCTGCTGCGCGCGCTGTCGCGGCGCCCCCACGTGCGCTGGGTGCTCGAGGTGCGCCACGCCTCATGGCTCGTCGAGCCGGTCTTCGAGCGCCTCAGGCGCGCCAATGTCTCGCTGTGCCTGCACGATTGGAAGGAGCAGCCGGTGACCGGCCCGCTCACCGCCGATTTCGTGTACGTGCGCCGTCACGGCACGCGGCGTCGTTACGGAGGCTCGTACACGGAGGCCATGCTCGCCGCGGACGCCGGTCGTGTCGACGAGTGGACGCGCGACGGGCGTGACGTCTACGTCTACTTCAACAACGATGGCCGCGCGGCGGCGGTGCGCAACGCGCGGCGGCTGACGGAGCTGCTGCGGACACGCGCGCATCGTCGCGCGGCATGAGGACGCTCGAGACACGCTGCTGCATCGCCGGCGGCGGCCCGGCCGGGATGATGCTCGGTCTGCTCCTCGCCCGCGCGGGTGTCGACGTCGTCGTGCTCGAGAAGCACGCCGACTTCCTGCGCGACTTTCGGGGCGACACGATCCATCCCTCCACGCTCGAGGTCATGCACCAGCTCGGGCTGCTCGACGAGTTCCTCGCCCTGCCCCACCAGGAGATCCGCGAGCTGACCGGGATCGTGGGCGGCGAGCGGCTGCAGATCGCCGACTTCAGCCACCTGCCGGTGCGCTGCCCGTTCATCGCGTTGATGCCGCAGTGGGACTTCCTCGATTTCCTCGCGCGTCACGCGCGGCGCCATCCGGGCTTCGCGCTGCACATGAGCACCGGCGTCGGCGATCTTCTGTACCAGGACGGTCGCGTCGCCGGCGTGCGCGCAACAGCGCCGGACGGTCCGCTCGAGATCCGCGCCGACCTCATCGTCGGCGCCGACGGCCGCGACTCGACGGTTCGCGCGGCCGCGAGGCTGCCCGTCAAGATCCTCGGTGCGCCGATGGACGTGCTGTGGTTCCGGCTGCCGAAGCGCGCGGGCGTCACGTCGGGAGTGCTCGGGCGCATCGAGGCCGGACGCATCTTCGTCATGCTCGATCGCGGCGACTACTGGCAGTGCGGCTTCGTGATCGCGAAAGGGACCCTGGAGGACATCCGTGCGCGGGGGCTCGAGGCGTTCCGCGCCGACGTCGCGCGCCTCGTCGGGGCGCCCGTCGAGCCCGGCGTGCTGCGTGACTGGAACGAGGTCAAGCTGCTGACCGTGCGCGTGGATCACCTCACGACGTGGTTCCGGCCCGGCCTGCTCTGCATCGGCGACGCCGCGCACGCGATGTCCCCGGTCGGTGGCGTCGGCATCAACCTCGCCATCCAGGACGCGGTGGCCGCGGCGAACGTGCTGGCGGCGCCGCTGCGGGCGCGAGGCGTCGGCCTCGACGATCTCGCGCGCGTCCAACGGCGTCGCGCGTGGCCCACGCGCGTGACGCAGGGTATCCAGGTGCTCGTTCAGAACCGCGTCGTGCGCCGGGTGCTCGAGAGCCGCCGCCCTGTCAGGCCGGCCCTCGCTGTGCGCCTGCTTGGCCGGTATCCACGCCTGCGCAGGCTACCCGGACGCCTGGTAGGGTTGGGGGTCCGGCCCGAGCGCCTGCGTGTCTAAACCTTAGAATTACTGGCAAATCCCCCCTGCGCGGGCGCTTGTAGCTTTCACACGCCGCCCTGGGAAATTGTCTTCCCTTCGCCCTCGCGGCATGTGAAAATCGCCGCGGGGTATGAAAGCGATTTCCCACCGCTGGGTCGGCGTCGCAGCGCTCCTCTCGGCTGTCGTGATCGCAACCTGTGGCGCGGCGGCGCGCGTCGTCATTCCGTTCACCATCGATCCCGCCAACATCACGGTGCCGCGCGACGCGCGCGCGCTGACGTCACATGAGGCGGCGGTGCGGGGGCTGACGGCGATCCTCGTGCGCGACCTCGGCCTGCCGATGCCGACGACGTTCACGCTCTACGTGTACGGCGGACGCCACACGTTCGAGCAGGGGCTCGTGCAGGACGCGCAGGTCGCGCCCGCGCGCGCCGCGGAGCTCTCGGAGTTCGCGGTCGGGATCGGCAAGCGACGGCAGCTGCTGCTGAACGACGACGGCGCGCAGCCGCGCGGCCGCGAGTGGCTGCGGCTGATCGCGCACGAGCTCGCGCACGTCTCGCAGATCGAGATGGCGGCCGGCGAGGGACGCGCCGAGCAGTGGCTGGCCGAGGGCATGGCCGAATGGGTCGCCTTCACGTCGCTCGAGCACCTGGGGCTCGACACGCTCGCCAACCGCCGCGCGCTTGCGACGGCGGGGATTCGCAACCATGCCGCGCTGGTGGCGGCGCGCCTGGATCTGGAAACGCTCGGCAACCCGCGCGGTTTCACGGTGCGCCATCTCAAGGAAGGCTCGCTGCCGACGTATCAGCTGGCGTTCTTGATGGCCGACTATCTGATCGAGCGCGACGGGTTCGAGCGCGTGGTCGCGTACTTCAAGTCGTTCGAGCGCCGGCAAGACCGTCACAGCAACTTCCGCGACACCTTCGGGCAGACCCTCGATCAGTTCGAGAAAGAAGTCCTCGCCCACCTCAAGACCGTCGTACGCTAGCCCCGTCCGTCCTCGGCGACCTACACGGTATACTTCCCGGGGAGGAGCCGCCTTCATGACTCGATGCTTCGCCTCGCTCGCGGCCGCCCTTGCGCTCGTCGCGGCCGTCACCGACCGCGTGTGGGCCGGGGCGCCGACCGACCAGGTCCGCGAGTACACCGACGCGGTTCTGAAGATCCTCGAGGACCCCGCGCTCAAAACCGAAGATCGCAAGCCGGAGCGGCGGGCGGCCGTGCGAAAGATCGCCACCGAGGTGTTCGACGTGCAGGAGACGGCGCGGCGCGCGCTCGGCCCGCACTGGCAGCAGCGCACCCCGCAGCAGCGCGAGGAGTTCGTGCAGCTGTTCGCCGAGCTGGTCGAGCAGACGTACATCTCGAAGATCGACCTCTTCGGCGGCGAGCGCCTGCGGTTCACCGAGGAGAAAGTGGACGGCGACCACGCGATCGTGCGCGCCAAGGTCATCACGCGGCAGGCGACCGAGGTGCCGGTGGAAGCCCGGCTGCTGCGCAAGGGCGACCGGTGGCTGATCTACGACATCCTCATCGAGAACATCAGCCTCATCGGAAACTACCGCGCGCAGTTCGACCGCATCATCCGCACACAGTCCTACGAAGAGCTCGTAAAGCGCCTGCGGACCCGGGGCGAGTTCCTCCGAGAGTCGGAACGACCGCGCCGCACCGAGCGGTGAGTACCGCGCCGATCGAGATCGTCGGCTGGCCCACGCGCTTCGTGGGCGGCGACGGCGCCGCCCGGCGCCTGTTCGACGAGCCGCTGCCGCCCGGCACCACCGTCCGCTCGCTGCTGAAGAGCCTGAGCGCGCGCTTCCCGGAGTTGGACGAAGCGCTCTGGCACGGCGCCGATCTCGGCGAGCACATCGAGGTGCTCGTCAATGACGCCGTGCTCGGCGTGGCCCACGATCTCGACAGCAAGCTGCAGCCCGGCGATCGCGTCACGCTGCTGGCGCAGTTCATGGGTGGGCGGTGACGTGGCCCGCTGGGAGATCCTCGCCTGGCGCGAGATCCCGGCCATCGTGGAGGTGCACGACGACGCCGGACAGGTGACCCTGCCGCTGAGCGAGAAGTTCCAGTCGCTGATCGATTCGGTGGCGATGCAGCTCGGCATGCAGGACGAGGCCGCGTATCTCGAGCAGTGGACGAAGCTGCCGGGCGGCGAGCGCCCGGGCAATGCGCGTGACGTCGGCGAGGCCGTGGTGGCCGAGCTCGAAGCGCGCTTCCCCGACTACATCGCGCGCGCCTTCCGGCCGTCGTGATTCCCGCCAAGCTGATCGAGGACACCGCGCGCGAGCTGATGGCGCGCGCGGCCATCGACATCCCCGCCGACTACCGCGCGGGCGTGGCCGCCGCGCGCGAGCGCGAGCAGAACCGTCTGGCACGCTTCGTCCTCACCGAGATGGAGCGCAACTGGGACATCGCCACCGCGGACCGGCGGCCGATGTGCGCGGACACGGGGCTGCCGCGCTATTACGTGCGCGCGGGCAACGAGGCGGTGGTCGAGGGCGGCTTCGTGGCGCTCGAGCGCGCACTGCGCCGCGCCACGGCCGAGGCGACGGCCACGATCCCGCTCCGCCCGAATCGCGTGCACCCGCTCACGCGCGTCGACCACAACAACAACGTCGGCGCCCACGCGCCGGAAGTCACGTACGCGTTCGAGCCCGGCGCGGACTGGATCGACGTCACGACCGTGCACAAAGGCGGGCTCTTCGGCAGCGACTACCGCATGCTCTTTCCCGCCGACGGTGTGGGCGGGATCAAACGGTTCTTCGTCGACACGCTCGTGCAGTTCGGCAAGCGCGGGCTCGCCTGTCAGCCGGCCATCATGGGCGTCGGCATCGGCGGCGCCAAGGACACGTGCGTGCGGCTGGGCAAAGAGGCGGCGTGCCTGCGCACGGTCGGCAGCCGTCATCCCGATCCGGACGTCGCGCGGCTCGAGGCCGAGCTGACCGCGCTCGGCAACTACGTCGGCATCGGCGCCATGGGCTTTGCGGGCACCTCGCTCGTCGTCGCGACGCACGTGGAGATCGCATACACGCACACCGGCGGGATGCCCGTGGGGATCCACGCGTTTTGCCTCTCGTCGCGTCGCGCCACCGCGCGCCTTCACGCCGACGGCCGCGTCGAGTTCCGCGCGGATCCCCAGTGGTTCACCGACTACTACCGACGCGAGGGCGTCGAGTGACGCGTCTCGACGACGTCCGGATGCGCGAGGTCGAGCTGACGATGCCCGTGACCGATGCGGCCATCGCCGGCCTGGAGCTCGGCGATGTCGTCTTCGTTTCGGGCGTGCTCTACACGGCGCGCGAGGGGGTGTATCGCATGATCGTCGATCGTGGCGCGCCGATGCCGCCCGGCGTGCGCGAGGCGACGAACGTCAACTTCCACTGCTCGCCGGCGGCCGCCGTGCGGCCCGATGGTAGCTATGTGGTGGAGGCGGTCACGGCGACGGCGTCGTTCCGCTTCGGCAAGTCGATGAGCCGCTGGTTCGAGCGCTCCGGCGCCAAGGTCATCATCGGCAAGGCCGGGCTCACGGAGCTCGCGTATCGCGAATGGTTCGTGCCGCACGGCGCGGTGTATCTCACGACCGTGGGCTATGGCATGGGCGCCGCGTACGGCCGCGGCATCCGGCGCGTGCGCGAGGTTCACTGGCTCGCGGAGCTGGGTATCGCGCAGGCGATGTGGGTCCTCGAGGTCGAGCGGCTCGGCCCGTTTCTCGTTGAAGGCGACCGCGCCGGACGCAGCCTGTTCGCGCTCGCCAATCGCGAGATCGACCTGCGACTGCACGAGGCCTACGCGACGCTGCCGCCGTACTCGATGGGTCGCTTCGGCGAAACCACCGCGCGTAGCGACGAGCTGGTGTGACCGAGGCGCGCCACGGCTTTGCCGGGGCGCGTCCGAGCGTTGGGGGGCCATTCGGGGCCCCCCAGCTTCAACAGGTCACCGGCGCCAGCGCTCCGCGTAGCGCTCGGTGTCGAAGCCGAGCGTCCACAGCGCGAGCAGCCAGACGATGAAGCCGAAGGTTCGCCACGGCCCGCGCGCGAGGAAGCGACGGCCCGACGTCACGAGGGGCGCACGGATCAGCACGCTGCGTCCGCGACGCTTCAGGCGCTGAGAGAAGTCGAGGTCCTCCATCAGCCGTAGCTCGCGATAGCCGCCGAGCGTGCGAAACACGTTGGCGCGAACGAAGATTCCCTGGTCGCCGTACCAGTTGCGCGTGAGGCGGTACCGCGCGCGGTTGACGAGGTTGATCGCGCGCAGGCTCCACGCGCGCTCCGCAAAGCGGTGCTCGAAGGCGCCGCCCACCACGCGCGGGTCGGCCAGCGCATCGGCGATCCGCGCGAGCGCGTCGGTGGGCGGAACGGAGTCGGCGTGCACGAAGAACAGGATGTCGCCGCCGGCGGCGGCCGCCCCCGCGTTCATCAGCGCGGCCCGCGTGGATGGACCGGGCCAGAGCAGGCGAACCCTTTCGCCGGCCGCGCGTGTCGTACCAACGGGATCACCGGCGGCGGCCACGATGATCTCGACGCCCGCGCGGCCGTGCAAGCGGTCGAGCGCGTCGAGTGTCTGCGC
>Ga0066683_10000841_pt1 | contig 11102 bp, 9 predicted proteins | sample GraSoiAngelo_132_FD_62296 | JGI IMG/M metagenome (GOLD analysis project Ga0066683, IMG submission 62296) | Grasslands soil microbial communities from the Angelo Coastal Reserve, California, USA - 14_0929_02_40cm | ecosystem: Environmental > Terrestrial > Soil > Grasslands | place: USA... | reverse complement strand
AGCTGGAGCACGCGCTCGAGGGACTCGCGCATCTCCTCTACGCCCTTCCGCAGCACGGCGTCGTCGTACGCCGCCGCGAGCTCGCCACAGAGGTCGCGCAGGCTGACGAGGCGGCGGACGACCTCCTCGTAGTCGTCTTGCGCGATCTCAACGATCGTGAAAGACCGCCTCGACGTTGTTGCCGTCTGGATCGAGGACGAACGCTGCGTAGTACCCCTTGTGGTAACGCCGCTCGCCCGGAGGCCCGTTGTCGCGGTACCCGGCTGCGATCCCGACTCGGTGGAACGCCTCGACCTCGGCCCGGTTCCGGGCCGCGAACGCGATGTGGACGTTCTCGCTCAGCGGCTTGTCGTCCTGCGAGATCGAGAGGTCGCCCCAATCGGCGGCGCGCTGCTCGTCGTCCGCCCACGGAGCCGCGTAGCCGAGCGCCGCGAGCACGGTCTCGTAGAACGCCTTCGACGCCTGGAAGTCCGAGACTCGTAGCGTCACATGGTCGATCATCCAACGATCTTATTTCCCTCGGTGGAACCTCCCGGTTCCCCCGAACCCCCTCCACTGGTCCGCTGCGCGGACAGGCCGCTTCGCGGCCGATCGATCACGGAGGCTCGTGCGCGGAGCTCACTTGTGCGGCACGCGCCTGGCGCGCGGGACGAATCCGTGCAGCTCGACCGACGCAGCCCGCGGCTCGACCGCCGGCGTCGACTCCGCGGCCTGGAGCTCAAAGAGGAACGTCGAGCCCTTCTTCCCGTTCGCCTCGACCCAGATCCGGCCGCCCATACGCGTCACCAGCTCGTCGCAGATATAGAGCCCGAGCCCCGTCCCGCCCACGCCACGGGACATCTGCGGGTCGAGGCGGTAGAACTTCTCGAAGATCTTCTGTTCCTCGCCTTCGGGGATGCCCAGGCCTTCGTCGCGCACCCAGAAGCGGACGTCATCCTCGTGCGGCGCGACACCGACCTCGATCGTCCCGCCTTCGGGCGAGTACTTGATCGCGTTCTCGACGAGGTTGACGAGAACCTGCCGCACCTTGTCCTTGTCGCCTGCGACGAGTGGAAGCTCCTCGTCGGCGCTGATCTTGAGCGTGACCTCGGCGGGAGCATGCACCTGCGTCGCCTCCACGACCCGCTCGACCACTTCGGCCGGCTCGAAGGGCTCGCGCCCGAGGTCGAGCCGCCCCGCGTCGAGCTGGTTCGCGAGCAGGATCTCGTTGACGATCCGACCGAGGCGCTCCGACTCGTCGGCGATCAGCGAGATGAAGCGGTTCCGGCCGCCTTCGTCGAGCGCGAAGTCGTGGCGCAGGAGCGTCTGCGCGGCTCCGTACACCGCGGCCAGCGGCGTGCGCAGCTCGTGGGAGGCCGTGGCGATGAAGTCGGCCTTGAGCTCCTCGAGGTGATGCACCTCCGTCAGGTCGCGGAACGCGTAGACGGTTCCTCCGTAGAAGTTCACGCCCGAGATCGAGATCCAGCGCTCCTTTCCGTCGGCCTCGAACGGGATCACGACCTCTGCCTGGCCGGGATCGGGCGAGCTCGAGACCGGAATCGTGTCGACCGCGTCCCTCCAGCCCGGAATCGCATCGAGAGCAGAGTTGCCGAGGACCTCGGCCGACGACAGCGACGTGATCGCCTCGGCGGCCGGGTTCCAGAGCCGCACGATGCCGCGCCGGTCGACGAGCAGGACCCCGTCGGCGACGTGGGCGACGACCCGCGCCGCGTCCGCCCGTTCCTCGACCGCGCGGTAGAGCCGCCCGCGATCGATCGCGAGCGCGATCCGGCCGGCGAGATCCTCGGCGAGCGCGAGGTCGTCCGAGCCGTACGTCTCGCCGGACTGCGTGCGCGCGAGCGTGAGCGCTCCCAGCGTTCGCTTCTGCGCCTTGAGCGGGACGCAGATCGACGAGCGCGCGTCGATCCCGCCGAGAATCGCGCTGTGCTTCTTGCCGTTCGAGGCCTCGCCCAGAGCGGGGACGATCTGGAGGCCGCCCGTCTCGACGACCTCGCGCACGGCTTCTTCGGGCGCCTGATCCGGCGCGACGGCGGCTTTCCTGCTCAGCAGCTCGGCCCGCGCGACGGCGACTCGCTCGAGCGGGCCTCCGTCCTCGACCACGTCGACGACGCACCAATCGGAATAGTCGCGAACGGCGAGCTCGGCCACCCTCTGGATAGCGCTTCGATAGTCGGTCGACGACCCGAGCACCTGGCCCGCCTCGCGCACGAAGTCGAGGCGCCGTTGGCGCTCCACCGTCCGGGCCGTCGCCTCGCGTTCGGCCGCCAGCAGCCGCTCGCGCTCCTCGTCGGCCCGCTTGCGCTCGCCGATGTCGATGAGCAGCGTCTGCGTGTAGAGCGGCTTCCCCTCGGGCCCGCGAACGGTCGCGACCTCCTCGCGCACCCAGACGACCCCGCCCCCGCGCGCGAGCAGCCGATATTCACTCTTCCTGGGCGCGGCGCTGCTCGACTTGCGCTTCCTGCCGGCGAGGACGTCGTCCTTGTCGTCGGGGTGCAGGAGCTTGGCGAAGAGCTGAGGGTCCTCCTGCCACTCGGCCGGGGAGTACCCGAGCAGCCGTTCGACCTGGGGGCTCGCGTACGAGACCGAGCTCCGGTCGTTCGGCGCCGAGATCAGCGTCACCACCGGGAGGGCCTCGACGAGGGCGCGGTACCTGCGCTCCGCCTCGTGCACCCGCTCGGTTGTGTCGGAGATGACGGCGCAGGCGGCGACGATCTCGCTGTCATCGCGCACCGGGGCGAGCGACATCGAGACGACGAGCTCCTCCCCGTTGCGCCCTCGCTGGCGCAGGTGGCTCCGGTCGACGCGCTCGCCCTTCGCCACGCGCTCGAGGCCGGCGAGCACATGGGCCGCATCCTCCTCCGAGCCGAGCAGGGTGACGTCACTGCCCGCGACGTCCTCGGGGCTGTGACCGTAGATCCGCTCGGCCCCTCGGTCCCAGCTCAGGATCTTTCCGTCCAGGTCGAGCCCGACGATCGCCTGGGTCGCATCTCCCTTGACCGCGTCGAGCTCACTGGCGTCGCGCCGACGCTCCCGTTCAGTACGGCGCAGGTGGTCGGACGCGAGCCCGGCCAGGATCGCGACCGCGAGCCAGACGGGCAGCGCGATCAGCGCTCGAGCGGCGTGATCGACGACGAAGGCGAAGAAGAGCGCCCACCCTCCGGCGGCGACCAGGGCGCCCCAGCGCGGCCCGGCGGCGAACGCGACCGCGGCCGCGATCAGCAGCGCCAGCGCGGCGGACGTCTCCGGCGCGGACACGTCGACCAGCGCAAATGGAACCGTGACGGCGGCGGCGAGCACGAGGCCGATCAGGGCCACGAGCCATCCGTGCGATCTGAACCACTTGGCCAACAACTCGGGGGCCGCAGTCGTAACTGTCATTCGGTTATAGAACGAGATTATTTCGCGCCAGGGACCGCGAACCCTAGCCGCTGCCGACTCATTCTGGCTCGTGCGTCACGGCTTCGATGTTGTTGCCCTCCGGATCGAGGACGTATGCGCCGTAGTAGTACTCGTGGTAGACGCGCCGGATGCCGGGCGGGCCGTTGTCCGTCCCGCCTGCCGCGAGCGCCGTCTCGTGGAACGCGTCGACCCTCTTCCGGTCGGGGCTGCGGAACGCGACGTGCACGGGAGCGCTCGGCTCCCCGCGCTGGGCGAGGAAGAAGTCCGGCTTACCCTGTGCCGCGAAGCCCGCCCCCTCGACGAAGTCCATCGTCAGCTCGTACCCGAGCGGGCGCAGCGCCTCCGCGTAGAAGACCTTGCTCGCCTCGACGTCGCGCACGTTCAGGGTCACATGGTCGAGCATGGCTGCCATTCTTGCTGTTGTGATCATCGAAAACGGGACGATCAGGACGATGGACTCGTCGATTCCCGTCGCGCGCGCCGTCGCGATCGCCGGCGACCGCGTCGCGGGCGGGGTCGGAACGCACGAGACGGCCCTCGCCACACCGGATCGGGTCGACCTCGGGGGACGCTGCGTGATGCCCGGGCTCAGCGACGCGCACGTCCACTTCCCCTCGTGGTCGCTCGCCCAACGGGAGGTGCGGCTCGAGGACACGTCCTCACTCGACGAGACGCTCGAGCGCGTGGCCGCGGCCGTCGGGTCCGTCGAGCCGGGACGCTGGCTCCGCGGCCGAGGTTGGCGAAGCGGCGACTGGTCGCCTCCGGTCGAGCCGACGCGGCAGGCGCTCGATGCGGTCACGGGCGACACGCCCGCGGCGCTCATGGCTCGCGACTACCACTCGCTCTGGCTCAACTCGGCCGCGCTCGCCCAGGCGAACGGGGATCTTCAGGTCGAGGGCGGAGTCGTCGAGTCGGACGAGGACGGCGAGCCGACAGGCGTCCTGCGCGAGGAGTCCGCCTGGCGGTTCCGCGACCGCTACCTGCTCGGGTCCGACGACGAGTTCGTCGATGCGATGCGCGCAGGGCTGCGGATCGCGGCCTCCCGGGGAGTGACAGCCGTGCACGACAAGGACGGCTGGCTCGGAGCACCGCGTCTCTGGCAGCGGCTCGCCGAAGAGGGCGGGCTCCCTTTGCGCGTCTGGCAGTCGCTCCCGTACGACTTCGTCGGGCGGCTCGAGGAGCTCGGGCTCCGCTCCGGGCTCGGCGACGACCGGTTGCGTCTCGGCTACCTGAAGGTGTTCATGGACGGGACGCTCGGCTCGCAGACCGCGCGGCTGCTGGACGGCTCAGGGGTTCAGATCACGAGCAGCGAGGAGCTGGCCGAGATCGTGCGCGCCGGGGCCCGGGCCGGCTGGCCTGTTGCCGTGCACGCGATCGGCGACCTGGCGAACCGCGATGCGCTCGACGCCTTCGAGGAGACGCGCGCCGAGTGGGCCCCGCTCGGGCTCAGGCCTCGGATCGAGCACGCGCAGCTCCTGTCCGAGCAGGACATCCCGCGCTTCGGAGAGCTCGGTGTCGCGGCGTCGGTCCAGTTCAGTCACGCCCCGTCCGACCGGGACATCGCCGAGCGCACCTGGGCCGGCAGGACCGACCGTGCCTACGCGTACCGGTCGCTACTCGACAGCGGCGCCGTAGTCGCGAACGGCTCGGATGCGCCGATCGAGGAGCTCGACCCGCTCGCCGGGATCCGCGCCGGGGTCCTGCGCACGCTCGACGAGAGAGAGGCGTGGCATCCCGAGCAGGCTGTCACCGTCGAGGAGGCGCTCGAGGCGACGATCCTCGCTCCGGCCTGGCTCGCCCGCGAGGAGCGGACCCGCGGGAAGCTCCTTCCGGGCTATCTCGCAGACCTGATTGTCGTCGACCGCGACCCGCTCGGGATCCCGCCCGAGGAGCTGCCGGAGGTCGAGGTCGTCGCGACGATGGTCGGCGGCCGCTGGACCTACAACCCACCGCCCTGGGATTAGTTGCGGCCGAACTAGCGCAGCTCGCCGAGGGAGCGGAAGAGCTCCTTTGCCGTCTCGACGCCGAGCGTGACGTGGTCGACTCGGAAGCGCTCGTTCGGCGAGTGGATGTTGCCCTCGGGGAGATCGAAGCCCGTGAGGATCGTCGGGATCTCCTTGCTCTCGAGCGCGGCCATCACCGGAAGCGAGCCGCCGATGCGGATCAGCAGCGGCCGGGCGCCGACCACCCGCTCGAAGGCGTCCTGGCCGAGCTTGATCGCCGGATCGTCGGGCTGGACCAGAGCAGCCGGAGCGCTGGCGACCAGCTCGATCTCGATGTCGGCGCCGTCGGGAGCCGCTTCGCGCATCAGTCGCTCCATCTCGGCTGCGATCACGTTCTCGTCCTGACCGGGCACGAGCCGGATTGACACGTTCGCCTCGGCCTCGACCCCGATCACGGTCTTCTGGAGGTGCGGCTCCCCGCCCTCGACGCCGTGCACGTCGACCGCCGGCTCGACGCAGGTCCGCAGGTAATACTCCTCGGCCGCGCGCGCATCGGCGGGACGAGCGCCCTGCGCCGCAAGAGCTTGCGAGCCCGGCTCGAGCTCGCGCCAGCTCTCGATCTCCTCGTCGCTCGGCCTGACGATGCCGGCCCGCAGCGGCTCGGGCACGCTCCCGTCCTGCGGGAGCACGGCGCCGAGCACCTGCACGAGCACGTGGCTCGCATTCATCGCCGCTCCTCCGAAGACGCCCGAGTGCAGGTCGCGCTCGCCGGTGCGAACCCGAACGTGGAAGTACGCGATCCCGCGCGTCGCCACGAAGAACGCGGGCTTGCCGGGCGCGAGCATGTTCCCGTCGAAGATCACGCACACGTCTCCGCCGCGCTCGTCCGCTTCGAGGAAGTCGATGATCGAGTGCCCGCCGGACTCCTCCTCGCCGTCGCACGTGAACCGAACGTTGACCGGGAGTGCGCCCTCCGCGGCGAGCAGTGCGGCAGCCTTCAGCAGGATGTACAGCTGCCCCTTGTCGTCGGCGACTCCGCGTGCATAGAGCCAGCCGTCGCGAACGGACGGCTCGAACGGCGGCGACTCCCAGAGCTCCAGCGGCGCCTCCGGCTGGACGTCGACGTGCCCGTACGCGAGCACCGTCGGCGCCTCTTCGGCCCCCTCGGATGCGCGTAGCTCCCCGATCACGAGCGGTTGCTTCTCCGTCGACAACAGCTCCGCTTCCCCGCCCGACGCGCGGATGAAGTCCCGCACCCATTCGGCCGCGCTCACCACCTCTCCGGCCCGTGCGGGGTCAGCGCTGACGCTCGGGATGCGCAGAAGCTCGTAGAGCTCCTCCATCCACTCCTGGGGCGGCGCCGCCACAGCGGCGGAGTCTATGGCTCTACGCTACTTCGCGAAGCTTCTGGCAATCGGCCAACGCGCGGAGCTTCTTCAGGCACTGGTTCTCGATCTGCCTGATCCGCTCCCGGGTGACGTTGAACGCCCGTCCCACCTCGTCGAGCGTCCGCGGCTGCTCACCGTCGAGCCCGTAGCGCATCTCGAGGATCCTCTGCTCCCTCGGCGAGAGCGAGCACAGGATCTGCTTCAGCGCGTCGCGGCGAAGGGCCTGCTCGGCGGACTCCTCGGGGAGCGGAGCGGTCTCGTCGGTGAGGAAGTGGCCGAACTCCGACTCCTCGTCGTCCCCCACCGGCTTCTCGAGGGAGACCGGCAGCTGCGAGCTGCGCCTGATCTGCTCGACCTCCTCAGCGTTCAGGTCGAGCTCGCGCCCGATCTCGACGGCGGTCGGCTCACGCCCGAGCTCGCCGCGCAGCTTCCGCTCGGAGCGCACGATCTTGTTCAGCTTCTCGACGACGTGCACGGGCATGCGGATCGTCCGCGACTTGTCCGCAAGCGCCCGGGCGACTGCCTGGCGGATCCACCACGTCGCGTACGTCGAGAACTTGAACCCCTTGCGGTAGTCGAACTTCTCGGCGGCGCGAACGAGCCCGATCGTGCCCTCCTGGATCAGATCGAGGAACGGCAGCCCCTGGTTGCGGTAGCGCTTGGCGATGGAGACGACGAGACGGAGGTTCGCCTCGACCATCGACTGCTTCGCGAGGTGGTCGCCCCGCTCGATCTTCTTCGCGAGCTCGATCTCCTGCGGCGCGGTCAGCAGATCGACCTTGCCGATGTCCTTCAGAAAGAGCTGGAGCGCATCGGTCGAGACGTCCGGCCCGTCGAGGTCGAGCGGCTCTTCCTCGGCCTCTTGCTCCTCGCCGGCCACGATCTCGATGTGCAGCTCCTCCAGCACGCCGTAGAACTCGTCGATTTGCGCCGTGTCGAGCGACTGCTCGTCGAGTGCGAGCGTGATCTCCTCGGCCGAGAGCTTCCCCGCCTGTCGTCCAGCCTGTACGAGGTCCCAGAGTTCGTCGACCTCGAGGACACCCCCCGGTACCCCCGGGCGGGCCGTCCCTTGCTCCCCTCCGCTCAACTCGGTTCCCCCTCCCCGGTCTCGCCTCACGGTAGCCGTAGCTGCCGAAATGTCAACTTTTCTCTAGGCCGCGGCAGTCTTTCAAGCGGTATAGAGCTACGTCTATAGGCCGTAAGACCCATTTTACGGTCCATAAGTCCTATTCGTGACGAACTCGTTCATACGCCTTCTAGACCGGCGAGGAGGCGCTTCGCTTCCCGGGCGAGCGGTGATCCCGGCTGCTCCTTCTCGGCGAGGCGAAGCTGGCGCCTTCCCTCCGCGAGCGCGCCCGGCTGGGCGCGGGCCATCCAGAGCAGCATCAGGCCGAGGTGGAACCGCACCGTCGCGGCACGGGGATAGCGCCGCGCGAGCGGGCCGAGGCGCGAGAAGGCTGCGGACGGGTTGCTCTTGGCGAAGTGCCCGAGAGCTGCCGCGACCTGTGTCTCCGGATCGTTCAGAGCGAGCCTGGCGGCTTCGTCGTACTCCCGCCGGGCCGACAGGCGGCGGCCGAGCCGCTGGAGAGCAAGCCCGTACAGGAGCTTCGCCCGGGCATTCGGCTTGGACGCATCTCTGGCCAGCAGCTCGAGCTGGCGCGGCGGCGACAGGCCGGCGAGCCGGGCCGGCGGCTCGAAGCTCGGGACGAACAGCGGCTCGCCCGGCGGGAAGCCCGGATGCAGGGCGTCGTCGGCACGCTGGGCGGAGAACGTGTCAGGCTCCGCGGTTGCAGCTCGCCGCCAGGCCGCGGTCGCCTCTCTGGAGTCGCCTACCCACAGGTTCGCGTAGCCGAGATGCAGGAGTACGAGCGAGTCGTCAGGGTGCTCTCTCGAGAGCTGTTCGATCTTGGCCATGCTGTCGTCTGGCCACGACGCGACTGCGGCCCCGATCCGCGCCGCCGGTGAGTCGTATCGGGCGAAAATGCGCCTCGCAGCCGCGCGGTTCTTCTTCAATAGCCGGTCCGCCCGTCTCAGGGCCCGGGCCTCCGGGTCGGTGCGCACGCCGAGGTCGAGCGCGAGCGGCGGTGCCCCTGCAAGCGGGACGGGCTTGCTCTCCTTCCCGCCCTTGCCGTTCGACGTGATCACGGCCAGGGCGACCGTCCCGCCCGCGGCGAGGCAGGCGGCAGCGCCGGCGATGACGATGATCCGCGCGCGGGGGCTCATTGGTGCCCCATCCGGCAATACATGCCGGCCCCTGGGCCACGATCACGCGGCGCCAGAGTCCACCCTCGCCCTTGCCAAGGCTGCAAGCCTTGGCCGCGGTCGAGTGCGGCCTCTGGATCAAGACGGCCGTGCCCGCAAAGCCGGCACGGCCTCTTTCGGTCGGCGCCGACGAGTCGGCGCCTGAGGCTCGCGACGCAGGAGCTCGGCGGCATTACCGGACGGGACACTAGTGCCGATTATCCTTGGGGCATGGCAGGCGACCGCGAGCTTGTCCTCGAAGTCGACGCGGAGCGGGCGCACGAGCTCCTCGCATCCGACGATCCGCCGGCGCTCGTCGACATCCGCGAGGAGTACGAGCTCCAGTCGGGGACGATCGCGGGCTCGGAGCACATTCCGATGGGCGAGGTCGGCGCGAGGCTCGACCCGGAGCGCGACCGGCACATCGTTCTGTACTGCGCACACGGGAACCGTTCGCTGCGGTTGGCGATCGCGATGCACGAGCACGGCTTCGAGGACGTCGTCTCGCTCGCGGGCGGGATCGTGGGCTGGGCCGAGGCGGGCTTTCCGGTGGAGGCGCCGGGCGGGCTCGACGAGGCGCAGCGCGTCCGCTACAGCCGGCACGTGCTGATCCCGGAGATCGGCGTCGCGGGCCAGCGGCGGCTGCTCGACGCGAACGTGCTAGTCGTTGGCGCGGGCGGTCTGGGCTCGCCGGCTGCGCTCTACCTCGCTGCCGCGGGCATCGGGCGGCTGGGGATCGTGGACGACGATCGCGTCGACCAGTCGAATCTCCAGCGCCAGGTGCTGCACTCGACGGCCGCGCTCGGCGAGCCGAAGGTCGAGTCGGCCGAAGAGAGGGTTCGCGGGCTGAACGCGGACGTCGACGTCGTCGCGTACCCGGAGCGCCTGAGCGCCGACAACGTCGACCGCATCCTCGACGAGGGCTGGGAAGTGATCGTCGACGGAGCCGACAACTTCCCGACCCGCTACCTCCTGAACGACGCCTCGGTGTGGAAGGGGATCCCGGTCGTCCACGGCTCGATCTTCCGCTTCGAGGGCCAGGCGACCGTTTTCGCGCCTGGCACCGGCCCCTGTTACCGCTGCCTCTTCCCGCAGCCTCCGCCTCCGGAGCTCGCGCCGAGCTGCGCGGAGGGAGGCGTGCTCGGCGTCCTGCCGGGCGTGATCGGCTCGATCCAGGGCGCGGAGGCGCTGAAGCTCGTGCTCGGGATCGGCGCGCCGCTCGTCGGGCGCCTCCTCCTGTACGACGCGCTGGCCGGATCGTTCGACGAGGTCTCCGTGCGACGCGACCCGGCCTGCCCCGTTTGCGGCGACTCGCCCACGATCACCGAGTACGTCGACTACGTCGATTTCTGTGCTGGTACCGGCTGAGGTCCGGCGCGAGCTCGAGCGCCACGCGCTCGAAGAGGCGCCGAACGAGGCGTGCGGGCTCGTCCTCATCCGCGACGGTCGCGCGGTCGGCTACGAGCGCGGGCTGAACGCGGACGCTTCGCCGTACCGCTTCCGGCTCGAGGTCGAGCCGGAGGTCTGGTTCCTGGAGGACGAGGGCTACGAGCTCGCGGTCTTCCACTCGCACCCGAGCTCGCCGCCGAAGCCGTCGAAGGCCGACCTCGAGCGGGCCGGCCTCTGGGCGGCGCGCCCGTGGCTGATCCTGCGCACGGACACCCGAGAGCTCGCGGCCTGGCGGCTCGACAACGGCTCCGCGAGTCCGATCCCACTTGCGTAGCGCAGTTGTCGTCGGCGCGGGCGTCTTCGGCGGCTCGCTCGCGCTCAGGCTCGTCTCGAGCGGCTGGGACGTGACCGTCGTCGAGCAGTACCCACCTGGGCACGTGCGTGCCGCGTCGGGAGGCGAGTCGCGGCTGATCCGGTTCGCGCACGGCGACAACGACTGGTACACGCGCTCCGCTCGCCGCGCGCTCGACCTCTGGCACGAGCTGGAGCGGGAGACGGGCACCGAGCTGGTCGTTCCCTCCGGAGTCGCCTGGTTCTTCACTGAGGCACACGGCTGGGGCGAGGCGAGCGAGCGCGTCCTGACCGAGCAGGGGATCGCGGTCGAGCGCCTCGCGCCCGACGAGGGCGGGCGGCTCTTCCCGAGCTTCGACGGCCTGGGCCTCGACTCGCTCCTGGTCGAGCC
>Ga0066683_10000840_pt1 | contig 11106 bp, 5 predicted proteins | sample GraSoiAngelo_132_FD_62296 | JGI IMG/M metagenome (GOLD analysis project Ga0066683, IMG submission 62296) | Grasslands soil microbial communities from the Angelo Coastal Reserve, California, USA - 14_0929_02_40cm | ecosystem: Environmental > Terrestrial > Soil > Grasslands | place: USA... | reverse complement strand
GCCACGCCGACGGCGCGAACATGCTGGCGGACGCACTCGCGCCGCACGGGGGCATCGTGATGTGGCGCGCCTTCGTCTACTCGAGCGAGGTCCCCACCGACCGCGTCATGCAGGCCGTGGGCGAATTCGAACCGCTGGACGGCGCGTTCCGGAGCAACGTCCTGATCCAGGTGAAGAACGGCCCGCTCGACTTCCAACCCCGCGAGCCGTTCAGCCCGCTGTTCGGGGCCATGCGGCGCACGCCGCTGCTGATGGAACTGCAGATCACCAAGGAGTACCTGGGCCAGGACACCCACCTCGTGTTCCTCGCACCGATGTGGGAGGAGGTGCTGCGCGCCGACACCTACGCGCGCGGGCCGGGGGGGAGGTCCGACGTGGCGGGGAGGATCCGCGGCCTCGCCGGTGTCGCGAATGTCGGGAACGACCGCGACTGGTGCGGTTCGGACTTTAATCAGGCCAACTGGTACGCGTTCGGTCGCCTGGCCTGGGATCCGATGTTGCGGTCCGCCGCCATCGCCGAGTCGTGGGTGCGGATGACCTTCTCGAACGATCCGCGGGTCGTGCGGCCGGTGGTCGCCATGATGCTCGCCTCGCGCGAAGCGGCGGTGAACTACATGACGCCGCTCGGGCTGGCGCACCAGATGGCGCGAGGGCATCACTACGGGCCCGGGCCGTGGGTGACCGGAGGACGCGCGGATCAGACGTCCGTCTACTTCAACCGCGCAGACTCGATCGGCCTCGGCTTCGACCGCACACCCATGGGCAGCAACGCGGTGCGCCAGTATTGGCCGCCGCTGCGGGGACGGTTCGCGAGCCGCGACTCGGTGCCCGACAACCTCCTCCTGTGGTTCCACCACGTCGGGTGGCGCGAGCACCTCCGCTCAGGTCGCACGCTGTGGGAGGAGCTGCTCGCGCATTACCAGGCGGGCGTCGACACTGTGCGCTGGATGCAGCGAACCTGGGACGGGCTCGAGGCCAGAGTGGACGCGGATCGATTCCGCCGGGTGCAGGGCTTTCTCCGCATCCAGGAGGCCGAGGCGCGGTGGTGGCGCGACGCGTCGGTGCTGTACTGGCAGTCGTTCTCGCACCTGCCGTTGCCCCCGGGCTATGAGGCGTCTGCGCACTCGCTCGACTGGTACCGGCAGCTGCGCTGTCCGCCCGATCCCCGCAAGCCGCGTTGCGAGCCTTCTTGACAGCACGGCGGGCAGGCGTAGAATCGGGGCAAGTGGACCAGTGATCTTATCACCTAATGACTTTGCCTCGACTGCCGTACCGCACGTTCTCGCGCGCCTCCGCGCCGGTAGGGACCGATGCGTCTCGTCCCCCCGAACGAACCGCTGTACCGGTTTCGCATGAAGTAACAACGCCACACTCTCCGAGAGGAACCTCGATATGAGAGACACGCGTTTGTGCACACTCCTGATGGTGCTGTTGCTGGCGGTTCCGGTCGCGGGCCGCCTCGCGGCTCAGGAGACGGGTCAAGTTGCGGGCACCGTGACCAATCAACAGGGCCAACCGGTCGCGACGGCGAGTGTGGTCGTGCAAGGCACCCGACTCAACGTGCTCACCGGCCCCGACGGCAAATATGTGATTGCGAACGTCCCGGCGGGTGCGCGAACGGTGGTCGCGCGGTTGATCGGCTACGGCGTCGCCACGCAGGTGGTGACGGTGACGGCCGGACAAAGTGCGGTCGCCGATTTCCAGCTGACCGCCAAGGCAATCGAGCTTCAAGGCCCGGTGGTCGTGGGCTACGGCACGCAGGAGCGGCGCACCCTGACCGGGGCCGTGTCGACGGTGACGGCAACGCAGATCAACGAGATCCCAACGTCGAACGCGATCAAGGCGATCCAGGGTCGTGTGCCCGGCGTGGACATCGTGAACGCCGGCAACAAGCCGGGCGACGACGTCAGCATCTTCATCCGCGGCGTCCGCTCGATCACCGCGGGCAACAATCCGCTCATCGTGGTGGATGGCGTGCCCATCGCGGGCGGCATCGGCGACCTGAACGCTGCCGACATCGTCTCCATCGATATTCTCAAGGACGCGGCCGCCACGGCGATTTACGGCAGCCGCGGCGCGAACGGCGTGGTGCTGGTCACGACCAAGGGCTCAGGCACCGGCGGCGTGAACACCCAGTTCACCGCCGAAACGTACGTGTCGGGTCAGCATCCCTACGGCCTGCCCACCATGATGAACCCGCAGCAGTACCTCGAGATGCTGCAGGCGGCGGCGCGCTACGCCGGCGTGAGCGACGCCCCGAGCTCGGTCCTGAACTCGCAGCAGCAGGCTGCCTATGCGGCGGGCCAGGCCACCGACTGGCAGAAGCTGATCGAGCGCACCGGCGTCCAGCGGAACGTGCAGTTCGGGATGAACGGGATCTCCGAGAACACTCGCTTCAACCTCTCGGGGAACTATTTCGATCAGTCGGGCACCGCCGTGGGCTTCAATTTCAATCGGTTCACCGGCGACGCCTCCGTCGATCACGTCCAGGGCCGGTTGCGCCTCGGCATCACCGCGTACTACACGCATTCGCTGCAGCAGACTGCGCTGGGAGACGGCCTCTGGGGGGCTGCGCGCCAGCAGACTGGTTTCGGATCACCGTTTGATTCGACCGGCCTGATCCTGGCGCATCCGGATGGCGACGCGTTAGCCTGGAACCCACTTAAGGCCGTGGCGGGTGTGCGCAATGACCTAACGCGCGACCGTGTGTTCGCGTCGGCGTTCGGGACGTTGAAGCTGCACGACGGCGTGAACTTGCGCGTCGACTTCGGGCCCGACTACACCCATCAGAGCACCGGCCATTTCGAAGGCGCGGACGCGATTTACCCCGGACACACCGACCGGGAGGGGTCGTACAACCAGTTCACCAACCTGCAATACATCCTGGACGGCATCCTCCAGGTGAACCGGGATTTCGGCAGCGAGCACCACGTGGATGCTACACTGCTATACGGCATCCAAAAATTCCGGGGCTCGGCCGCCAACGAGAGCGCGATGCAGATTCCCTACGACGAGGCGCTCTACTACTCGCTCGGCCAGGGGCAAAGCTACCAGCTCTCCACAAACCTCGTCGAAAGGGCACTCGAATCGTACATGGGTCGTGTAGTCTACACGTTCCGGGACCGCTACACGATCTCTGGCGCGCTCCGCCGCGATGGCGCGAGCCAACTCGCGCCCGGGCACAAGTGGGTGACCTTCCCCACGGTCGGCCTGGCATGGCAGCTCGGGGACGAGCCCTTTATGGACCGATTCGATTTCCTGAGCAGCCTCAAGCTGCGCGGGAGCTGGGGCGTGACGGGCAACTCTTCCATCGATGCTTACCAGACCCAGGGCGCACTCGCCCGCACGCTGTACAACTTCGGCACGACGACGGCCGGCGGCTACGCCCCCAACGTCAGCAATCCGGCCAATCCGAACCTCAAGTGGGAGAAGACCGCGCAGACCGACGTGGGCGCCGAGTTCGGCCTGCTCGGCAACCGTATCACCGGTACTTTCGACTGGTACCGGCAAAACACGAGCGACCTGCTGCTGCTGCGCACCTTGCCGCAAACATCCGGCTACAGCCAGGCGCTGCAGAACGTCGGCAAGACGCGGAACAGCGGGGTCGAGATCGCGCTCTCCTCGATCAACGTGGATAACCCGCACGGTATTCGGTGGCGTACCGACGTCAGTTGGGCGCACAACCATAACCAGATCGTCGCACTGGCCGTGTCCGACACGGCCGGTTGCCCGCCGAACGCCAGACCGTGCGACTTGAACAACGGCTGGTTCGTGGGGCAGCCCATCAACACGGGCGCCCAGACCGCCCCGCTGAACTCGAACGGCGGCTTCACCGGCGACCCGGTGCGTCGCGTCTGGTACGACTACGAGTTCCTGGGCATCTGGCAGCAGAGCGATTCGGCGGAGGCGGCCACCTTCGGCTCCAAGCCCGGACAGATCAGAGTCGCCGATATCAACGGCGACGGCGTGATCAACGCGAGAGACATGGTCCTCCAGGGCAATACCTATCCAAAGTGGACGGCCAGCATCTACAATCGCGTCACATGGAAGAACTTTGACCTGTCGGCGCTGGCGGCATTCCGCTGGGGATACAAGATCTACAACACCTTCATCCCCGGATTGTCCGGCCGGTTCGGCAACATCGCGACGGACTATTGGACGCCGTCCACCCCGTCCAACTCCAACCCCTCGCCGAACCTGAACGCGCCGGTCAACTACGGAAGCACGCGCGGCTACATCGACGCCTCGCACTGGCGCATCCGCAACATTCAGGTGGGATACACGCTGCCGAAGTCGTTGGCCGGACGGGTGGGCGCGACCACGGCGCGCGTCTACGCGACCGCCACGGAACCATTCGTCTCTTACAAATACGACTACTTCGATCCGGAGAGCGGCTGGGCCGGTGGCTCACCCGTATACCGCACACTGCTCATCGGCGCGAATGTCACTTTCTAGGCTGGAGCACCGGGAAAGGAAGGGATCGACATGAAACGACTGTTCCGTGGCGGCCTGGCGCTCGCGCTCATGGTGGCGCTCGCCGCATGCATGGACCTCGACGAGAAGCTGGTATCGAGTCTGGGCTCGAACTACGTATCGACGCCCCAGGGCCTCACCGACGCGACAAACGCGATCTACGCCGGCCTGCGCGGCTTTTATGGCAGGGGCGAAACCGATTATGCGCTGACGGAGCTCGGTACCGATATCTGGACGGCGGCCGACCAGGTGTCGTCCGGCGGCCAGCAGAACTGGATCTATTACGATACGTACGAACCGACATACACCAGCCAGGGTGCCTTCCTCGACGCGTTCTGGGGCTGGGGGTATACCGAGATCAACCGCGCGAACACGGTGCTCGATCAGGGTCCGTTGATCCCCGTCGGCCCCAACCTTTCGCAGGCCGTGAGGGACTCGCGGCTGGGCGAGGCGCACTTCCTGCGCGCCCTCGCCTATTTCGAACTGGTGCAGGAGTTCGGGGGCTTGACCGTCAACCTCCATGCGGCCCAGGGGGTCTCCACCGAAGCGACGCGGCAGTCCGAGGACAGCGTCTACAAGGTGATCATCGATGACCTGAACCAGGCGATCAACCTGCTGCCGGTGACGCAGTCCGATTACGGCCGGGCCACAAAAGGCGCGGCTCAAAACTTGTTGGCCAAGGTCTACCTCACGCGTGCTTATCGCGAGTGGAACACCGCCAATCTGCAGTCGGACTTACAGCAGGCGCTCGACCTGTCCACGACGGTGATCAATTCCGGTCAGTACTCCCTGGTCGCAAACTACGCAAGCCTCTGGTGCGGGACGCATCGCGCCGCCGTCCCCGCTGACCCAGGCGGTCAGGGCTTCTGCGACGTCACGACCTATTCGAAGCAGAATTCCGAGTTCATTTTCGTCGCGCAGTACTCGTACGACCCCACCCAATACCAGACCGGCCAGACGAACTACGATCACCTCGAGTTCCTCAGTAACTACGACGGCAACGCGGCGTTCGCGGCCGGGCTCGTGCGCGACTTGGACAATGGCCGGCCCTTCCGCCGGCTCCGGCCGACGCCCGCGCTGCTTTCCTTCTTTGACCAGACCCGCTGGGCCGGCACGCCCGGCCCGGGCACCGACGTGCTCGACACCCGCTTCGATGCCAGCTTCCAGACGGTGTGGTTCGCGAACGGCAACAGCACCAATGTGGTCGGCACTTGCCCGAACTGCACGAGCGGCGGTGCGCTCACTGGGTTAACGCTGCGGGACGCCGGTGGCGCGGTCATCGGTGCGGCCGCGGGCTCCGACACGGCCCTGTTCTTCCCCGGATACCAGGTGAGCGACTCTTTCCGCATGGCGAAGGCCTATCGCATTGCCACGCCCTGCACCACGGCGCCGACCGCTGATTGCGGCAAGGATAATGACGCGCTCGGGAGGATCGGCTACCGGCATTTTCCCTCGCTCAAGAAATGGCAAGACAACCGTCGAGTCACCGGCCTCTCCTCGCAGGACGGGGGCAAGGACTTTCCCGTCATGCGCCTGGGCGAGACGTACCTGATCGCGGCGGAAGCCGCAGTCGGCTTGAACCAGCCGCAGGTGGCGGCGGACATGATCAACGTGCTGCGCGTGCGCGCCGCATGCGCCGGGCCGCCGCAATGCGCGGTAAGCCACAAGGCCGATCCGGCGATCATGGTGAACTCCGGCCAGATGACTCTCGATTTCATAATGGACGAGCGGGCTCGTGAGCTCGCGGGTGAGTACAACCGGTGGATGGACCTGCGTCGCCCCGGCAAGCAGTTCTTTCTGGACCGGATCAAGCAGTACAATCCGTACGCCCGGCCGAACATTCAGGACAAGCATTATTTCCGGCCGATCCCGCAGCGCCAGATCAACGGCGTGACGGGGACGCCGTACCCACAGAACCCGGGGTGGTAACAGGAGGCGGCCTGCTCCGCGCTGCAATGCTCCTCATGCTTGCTGCCGCGCTCGCCGGCTGCGGCGTCGGCTCGCACATGGCGCCGTTCGTGCCCGACACCACGAACTTCGCGCCGGCCGACACGACGCCGCTGCGAGCCTACGGCGCTGCGCGCGGACGCTACATCGGCGCCGCCACGGGAAGCGTCTTGATCATGCCGGGCGACTCGGGCGCGCGGCTCCGCGCGATCCTCGCCCGCGAGTTCAGCATGCTGTGGACGGGCGCGTTCATGAAGTTCGACTATCTGCGCCCGTCCCGTTCCGTTTACAACTACACACAGGCGGATTCCGTTGTCGCCTTCGCGGCACGCAACGGCATGGTGGTGCGCGGACACACGCTTGTCTGGCACCAGCAGATCCCCGCGTGGGTCACGAACGGCGGCTATTCTCCCGACACGCTTCGCGCCATCCTCAAAGAGCATATCGACAACGTGGTCGGTCATTTCCGCGGGAAGCTGACGGCGTGGGACGTAGTAAATGAAGCGATGGGGGATGACGGCAATCTCCGGGCGACGGTCTGGAGCGCGATAGGCCCCGCGTACATCGATTCGGCGTTCCGCTGGGCGCGGGCCGTCGATCCGGACGTGCCGCTGTTTTACAACGACTACAACATCGAGACGGAAAACGCCAAATCCGACGCCGTCTACCATCTCCTGAACGATCTGAAGGCCAAGGGCACGCCCATCGACGGCATCGGCTTTCAATTTCACTACCTCGCGCAATCGGCTCCCACGGCGGATGCGATCGCGGCCAACTTCGCGCGGTTCGCCGCGCTGGGCCTGAAGATCCAGATCACCGAAGCGGACATGCACGTGCCGGTGCAGAACGGCCTCGCGAGCGCGGCAGACCTCCAGGTGCAGGCCCGCGCCTTCCGCGACATGGTCAACGGCTGCCTGCGCACGCCGAGCTGCAATGCCGTCGAGATCGAAGGGATCTACGATGGCCAGGCGTGGGTGGAGGATCCGACGCGCTGGGGTGCGCCCGTGCTCTACGACGTCCACATGCAACCCAAGCCGGCCTACTACGCGGTGCAAGCCGCGCTGGCCGCACAATGAGACTGGCCGGCGCGTTGCTCGGGCTCATGCTCGTGGCCCCTGTGGCCGCGCAGGGCCAAGTCAAGCTCGTCATCAACGCGGACCTCGGCGAGACGACCATCAGCCGCCACATCTACGGCCACTTCGGTGAAGACCTTGGGCGCAACATCTACGATGGCTTCTGGACTAAAGTGGGCACGGGGCAATGGCACCTGCGCGACGACGTCATTGAGGCCCTGAAGCGGATCCAGATACCCAACCTGCGCTGGCCGGGCGGCTGCTTTGCGGACTACTACCACTGGCACGACGGCATCGGGCAACAGCGGCCCACGATGGTGAACACGATCTGGGGCGGCGTGACCGAAGACAACAGCTTCGGCACGCACGAATACATGGAGCTGATCCAGCGCCTCGGCGCCGAGCCGTTCATCGTCGGCAACGTGGGCAGCGGCACCGTGCAGGAGATGTCGCAGTGGTGGGAGTACTTGCGGGCCCCGCAGGGGAGCCCGCTCGGCGACGAGCGTGCGCGGAACGGACACGCGGAGCCGTACAGCGTCCGCTTCTGGGGCGTGGGCAACGAGAGCTGGGGGTGCGGCGGCGCCATGACGGCCGCGGAGTACGCCAACGTCTACAAGCGCTACGCCGAGTTCCTGCGCGGCGGCCGCCCGTTCCGCATCGCCACCGGGCCCAACGGCGACGACTACGCGTGGACGGACACGCTGATGCGGCAAGCCGGCCGCATGATCGACGGCATCGACCTCCACAATTACACGGTGGCCCGCACGTGGGCCTCCAAGGGACGCGCGACCGAGTTCACGGAGCAAGACTGGTTCTCGGCGGTGCAGAAGGCGCTCCGGATGGACACCCTGATCACGCGCCACTCCACCATCATGGACCGCTACGACCCGGCGCGCCGGGTATGGCTGATCGTCGGGGAATGGGGCATGTGGCACGACCCCGAGCCGGGGTCGCAGCCGGGTTTTCTCTACCAGCAAAATGCGCTGCGGGATGCCGTCGTGGCCGGGCTGCACCTCAACATCTTCAACCAGCACGCCGAGCGCGTGCGGATGGCCAACATCGCGCAGACGGTGAACGTGCTCCAGTCCATGATTCTGACCCAGGGCGAGCAGATGGCGCTGACCCCGACGTACTGGGTCTTCGACATGTACAAGGTCCACCAGGATGCCACGCTGCTCCCCCTCTACATCCGATCCGACCGCTACAGCTTCGGTGGGGACTCCGTCCAGGCAGTGAGCGCCTCCGCGTCGAAGGACAAGGCCGGGGCAATCCATATCACGCTCGTCAACGTCGATCCCAACAAGCCGCGTACCGTCCAGGCTGACATCCGCGGCGTCAAAGTCTCCACCGTTTCGGGACGCGTGCTTACGGCGCCGACGATGCAGGCGCACAACACGTTCGAGCAGCCCGCCGCCGTGCAACCCAAGCCGTTCACTGGCGCCCGGCTGTCCGGTGGTATGCTGAACGTGGAGTTACCGTCGAAGTCCGTTGTGGTGCTGGAGCTCCGCTGAACGCCTACTGGTGGGACAAGATCTGAATCGCCCCGGCGCTGTGGCCAACCCCCCAGCGCATGGTGGCGTCCACTCCGTTGTAATGCCGGAGCGACGCCACCGAATTCACGAGGACGGAACGCATCTCGTCCACGCCGCCGAGACGGTTCTCGTCGTAGTAGACCCAGATCTGCGAGGGCTGCCTGAAGCTGTCCGTACCCCTGACGGTGAGCCAGGCGGAGCGCAACGAAGCGACCGCATCGTAGACGTTGGTGAAGTGCTCCTCGAGTATCTCCTCCCGGCTGAGCCGCTCGGGATCAAGGGGGGCGATCTGATGCACATGACAGCCGAGCGAGGCGATCAGGAGCGAGGTGGGAAGAAGACGGAGAGGCGAACGCATGACGAGTAAATATGACATGATCCTACTCGGCCTGGCACTCTTCGCGGGGACGGCGTCCGCCCAAGTCTCGCAGGCCCGGCCTCCCTACTCGGATCCCACGCTCCCCATCGAGCGCCGCGTCGACGACTTGCTCGCCCGGATGACGCTCGAGGAAAAAGTCGGCCAGATGCTGTGTCTCTGGCAGGGGAAGCGGGCCATCACGGACTCCGCGGGCCGGTTCGATCCGTCGCGCGTGTCCGACTGGTTCCGCATCGGCATCGGACGCATCGAGCGACCCGGCGAGGGTCACGGAGCCCGGGCGGAAGCGGAGTACACCAACGCCATCCAGCGTTGGGTGAAGGAGCACACACGGCTCGGCATCCCCATTCTGTTTCACGAGGAAGCGCTGCACGGTCTGGAAGGGGAACAGGCCACGAGCTTTCCGCAGGCGATCGCGCTGGCGAGCACCTGGAATCCCGACCTCGTGGAGCGCGTCTTCACCGCGGCCGCCGCCGAGGCGCGGGCACGCGGGGTGGAGCAAGTGCTCGCGCCGGTGGTCGACGTGGCCCGCGATCCGCGGTGGGGACGCATCGAGGAGACCTACGGCGAGGATCCGTATCTCGCGGCCCGTATGGGCGTGGCGGCGGTGCGCGGCTTTCAGGGAGGGGGCACGACCGTCGGGCCATCCCACGTGATCGCCACGCTCAAGCACATGACGGGACATGGCCAGCCCGAGTCCGGCACCAACGTCGGCCCCGCGCCCTACGGCGAGCGCACGCTGCGGGACTTCTTCCTGCCGCCCTTCGAGGCGGCGATCACGGAGGCCCACGCCAAGAGCGTCATGCCGTCGTACAACGAGGTGGACGGCGTTCCGTCCCACGCCAACCGCTGGCTGCTGCACGACGTGCTGCGCGGTGAGTGGGGGTTCGACGGGGTGATCGTGTCCGACTGGTTCGCGATCGCGCAGCTTGCGGACCTGCACCACGTCGCCCAGGACCGCGCGGAAGCGGCGCGCCGCGCGCTTGCCGCCGGCGTGGACATCGAGCTGCCCGATGTGCAGGCGTACGGCATGCTCGTCGATCAAGTCCGCCAGGGGCGTGTCGCCGAGACGACCATTGATAGCACCGTGCGACGGCTGCTGCGGGCGAAGTTCGAGCTAGGCCTGTTCGAGAACGCGTTGGTCGACCCCGACGCGGCCGACCGCATCTCGGGGACGGACTCGAGCCGGAAGCTCGCGCTCGACGCCGCTCGCCAGGCGATCATCCTGCTCAAGAACGACAAGGGGCTGCTCCCGCTCGCCGCCGATCGGCTTGCGCGCGTCGCCGTGATCGGACCGCATGCAGCCGAAGTGCTCCTCGGCGGCTACTCCGGCGGTCCGCGTCACACCGTCAGCATCCTCGAGGGAATCCGGGCGCGCCTCGGGGGGGGGCCGCGGGCGAGCGTCGAGTACGCGGAGGGGACGCGCATCACCGAAGACTCCACGTTCACGCGCGAGCCGCAGCCGCACATGGGTGGAACGCGTTCGCACGCCCGCTGGGGAGCCGACCGCGTCGTCCTCGCCGACAGGGCGTCCAACGCCCGGCGCCGCGCCGCGGCAGTTGCGTTGGCCCGGCGCAGCCAAGTCGCAATCGTCGTGGTCGGCGACAACGAGATGACCACCCGCGAGGGCTACGCGCCCAACCACCTCGGCGACCGCGACGAGCTCGGGCTGCCGGGCGAGCAGGAGGAGCTGGTGCGCGCCGTG
>Ga0066683_10000839_pt1 | contig 11107 bp, 6 predicted proteins | sample GraSoiAngelo_132_FD_62296 | JGI IMG/M metagenome (GOLD analysis project Ga0066683, IMG submission 62296) | Grasslands soil microbial communities from the Angelo Coastal Reserve, California, USA - 14_0929_02_40cm | ecosystem: Environmental > Terrestrial > Soil > Grasslands | place: USA... | reverse complement strand
GAGCGTGAAGTTGATCGTCACGCGCGAGCCGCCCTGGTCCGAGTTGGCGCGCAGCTCGTCGATGCCGCTGATCGTGTTGACCGCCTCTTCGATGCGCTTGGTGATCGTCGTTTCGATTTCTTCCGCGCTGGCGCCGGGCAGATTCGCCTGCACCGAGACGACGGGCGCGTCGGTCTTCGGCATCAGATCGAGGCCGAGCGATTCGTACGACACGGCGCCCAGGACGATGAGCGCCGCCGTCATCATGATGGCGAACACGGGACGCGTGACGCTCACTTCCGCGATTTTCATTGACGTGCTCCTCTGCGGCCGCCCTGTCCCGATCCTCTCGCGCCTGGCCCCGATCCCGCTCCGCTCGCGCCTTCGCCACCCACGCGCACGCTGACGCCGGTGGCGAGCTGGCTGAGGTTCGCCGTCGCCAGGGTCTCTTCGCCTTTCAGCCCGCCCGTGACTTCCACGAGCTTGTTCTGCCGCGCGCCGAGCGTGACCTGCTGCTGGCGCGCCTTGCCGTCCTCGATGACATAGACCGTCGAGACGCCCGCGAGCGTGGAAATCGCGTCCTCCGGCACCGCGAGCACTCTTTCGTCGACGTGCGTCAACACGACGCCTTTCGCGAAAAACCCCGGTTTGAGCTGCCGGTCGGCGTTGTCCACGAGCGCTTCGACGGCGAACGTGCGCGTCGCCTGGTCCACCGCCGGGCTGACGTACGCAATCCTGCCCTTGAAGGTCCGGTTCAGGAATGCCTCGACGTCGAACTCGACACCCTGACCGGGCCTGATGAGGCTCGCGTGCTTTTCCTGAATCGCGCTCTTGAGCTTCAACGGATTCATCTGCACGATGGTGACGACGGGCGTGTTCTCGCGGATGAACTCGCCCGGCTGGACCAGCCGTTCGGAGATCGAGCCGGCCACCGGCGCCTTGATGACGGCATCGGCCAGTTTCTTCTGCGCCAGCTCGTAGGACGCGCGGCGGTCCTGCAGGCTGGCCTTCAGACTGTGGACCGTGTCGAGCGCGGCCTGATAGTTCGCCTCCGTGACCTTGAGCCGCGTCTCGGCGGTGTCCCGATCCGCCCGTGTCAGCAGTCCGCGTCCGTTCAGCTGCTGCGCCCGCTCGAAGGCGGCTCGGGCATCGTCGCGATTCGCCATGGCCTGGCGCACCGAAGCGATCTGGTCGTCGTCGAGCGGCTGCTTGTCCTGCGCCCGATCGATCCCGAGCTGGGCTTCGACCTGGCGAAGGGCGCTTTCCGCCCGATCGAGCGCGAACTGCAGCTCGCGCGGCTCGAGACGAACGAGCACGTCCCCGAGGCGCACCTCCGTTCCGAGCTGCACCGGGACCTCGCGAATGATGCCGGCCACCTCGCTGCTGATTCTCGCCTGATCGGGGGAGAGCAGCGTGCCCGACAGATCGACCTCGCGCTGGACCGACATCTGCTGCACGGTGGTCGTCTCGATGCCGACGGTCTGCCCGCGCCCTGCGCGGCCGCCGCGCCCGCCGCCGCCGGCGTTGGTCTGCCCGGACGTCTGCTGGCACCCGGCCGCGGCGACAACCAGCGCGACGAGAGCAACGGATCGCATATACACTTTTTGTCGGTCCTTTATGCCGTACAGCAGACGACTCCCCGAGGCGCAACCTTGATTGATCATGCGCGCCCGCGGCTGCTCTCGATGTTCGGTATTGTGAGCGCGGCTTCCGCCGGCGCGCCGTGGACATCCCGCCGCGTCGTGTCGCCCGGGATCCGGCGGCGGCCCGCCAGCCACAGCCGCGCGCCTTCGATGTACACGTAGTAGACCGGCGTGATGTACAGCGTCAGCAACTGAGAGACGAGCAGGCCGCCGACGACGGCCAGCCCCAGCGGACGGCGCGCTTCCGCGCCCGAGCCGAACCCCATCGCGATCGGCAGCGTGCCGACCAGCGCCGCCATCGTCGTCATCATGATCGGCCGGAAGCGGACGAGACACGCTTCGTGGATCGCCTCGCGCGGGCTCTTGCCGTGCTGGCGCTGCGCCTCGACGGCGAAGTCCACCATCATGATGCCGTTCTTCTTCACGAGCCCGACGAGCATGATCACGCCGACGAACGCGTACAGGCTCAGCTCGGTCTTGAAGATCAGCAGGGTCAGCAGGGCGCCGAAGCCGGCCGACGGCAACCCCGAGAGAATCGTCAGCGGATGCGTAAAGCTCTCGTACAGAATCCCGAGGACGATGTAGATGACGACGATCGCCATGATCAGAATCAGCCCGAGACCGTGCAGCGAGTCCTGGAACGCCTGCGCGGTCCCCTGGAAGCTCGTGGCGATCGTCGATGGGAGCGTCGCGGCGGCGGTCTGTTGAACCGCGTCGACGGCGTCGCCGAGCGCGACGCCGGGTCTCAGGTTGAAGGAAATCGTCACGGACGGCAGTTGTCCCGTGTGGCTGACGGAGAGCGGACCCGCGTCAGTCTTGACCTTCACCACGGTGTCGAGAGGAATCAGGCTGCCGGCCGACGAGCGCACGTACAGCATTGACAGCGCCGATGGATCCCGCTGGAATTCCGGCGCGACCTGCATGATCACCTGATACTGGTTGTTCGGCGCGAAGATCTGCGACACCTGGCGCGTGCCGTACGCGTTGTAGAGGGCCGTCTCGACCTGATTCACCGTGAGGCCAAGCGCGGCGATCTTTTCGCGATTCAGGTCGATCTGCACCTGCGGGTTCTTGACCTGAAGGTCGCTGCTGACGTCCTCGATGCCGGGCAGCTCCCGAACCTTCTGCTCGAAGACGGGTGCCCAGTGATAGAGCTCCGCCGTGTCGGTATCCTGCAGCGTGAATTGGTACAAGCTGCGCGCGCCCCCCTGGCCGCCCAGGTTGATTGGCGGCTGGTTCGTCATGTAGGCGCGGATCCCGGGTATCTGCGACAGCTTCGGTCGAAGGTTCGCGATGAGTTGATCCACGCTGAGCTGGCGCTCGGCTCGCGGCTTCAGCTCGACCATCAGGCGGCCCGTATTCAAACCGCCGCCGCCGCCGCCACCGCCGCTGCCGACCTGGATCTGATACTGCGCGATGTTGGGATCCTTCGCGATGATCTCGGCCACCTGCAACTGGTGCCGGGTCATCTCGTCGAGGCTGATCCCCTGCACCGCCTCGGTGCTGATGCTGAAGCGTCCCTGGTCCTCGCTCGGCAGGAATCCCTTGGGGACGGCCTGGAACAGGAACCACGTTCCGACGATCAGCGCGATCGAGATCGCCATCGGGACGACGTGGAAGCGCAGGCTGCCGCGCAGCGTCCAGTCATAGAGACGCAGCCAGCTCCGGAACATGGCTTCGATCGCGTTGTAGACGAAGCCGTGCCGCTGCGCGTGCGGTGGCCGCAGGAAGCGGCTCGCCAGCATCGGCGTCAGGCTGATCGACACGAAACCCGACACGAGAATCGCGACGCCGATCGTCACCGCGAACTCGTGCAGGAGACGGCCGACGATCCCGCCCATGAACAGCACCGGGATGAACACCGCCGTCAGCGAGATCGTCATCGACACGATCGTGAAGGCGATTTCCTTCGAGCCGTCGTACGCCGCGCGCATCGGCGCCTTGCCCATCTCCATGTGGCGGACGATGTTCTCCAGCATGACGATGGCGTCGTCGACGACGAAGCCGACGCAGAGGGTCAGCGCCATCAGCGACAGGTTGTCGAGGCTGTAGTCGAGGAGGTACATCACGGAGAACGTGCCGACAATCGATGCGGGCAGCGCGAGGCTGGGGATGATCGTCGCTGAAACGTTCCGGAGGAAGACGAAGATGACGAGCACGACGAGGCACACCGTGAGGATCAGCGTGAACTTCACGTCGTGGACGGAGTCGCGGATCGAGGCCGATCGATCGAAGCGCGTGTCGAGCGACACCGACGCCGGCAGCTGCTCGCGCAACGTGGGCAGCAGCGCCTTGACGGCGTCGACGACGGCGACCACGTTCGTGCCGGGCTGCTTGAGGATCGGCAGCATGATCGCGCGCTCGCCCTTGAACCACCCGGTCTGTTTGTCGTCTTCAATGCCGTCGAAGACATGGCTGACGTCGTCGAGCCGGACGGGGTTGCTGCCGCGGTACGCGATGATCATCGGCGCATACGCCTGCGCCTTCATCAGCTGGCCGTTGGTCTGCACGACAAACGTCTTGTCGCCGTACATCGTGCCCGTCGGCAGGTTGACGTTCGCGTTCGAAATGGCCGACGCCACTTCGTCGATCCCGATGCCGTGCGCGGCGAGCTTCTTCGGATCGACATCGACGCGCACCGCGTACTTGGAGGCGCCGTACACCTGCACCTGCGCCACGCCGCTGACCATCGAAATCCGCTGAGCCATCGTCGTCTCGGCGTATTCGTCGAGGGTCGCCATCGGCATCGTCGCCGACCGCAGGACCAGCATCATCACCGGCTGATCGCCGGGATTCACTTTCTGGAACGAGGGCGGCGCCGGCATCTGCGGGGGCAGCTGGCGCTGGGCCCGCGCGATCATCGACTGCACGTCCTGCGCGGCGGCGTCGATGTTCCGGCTCAGATCGAACTGCAGCACGATGTTCGAGCGGCCGAGCGAGCTGGTCGAGTTGATCGAGTTCAACCCGGCGATCGACGCGAACTGCTTCTCGAGCGGCAGCGCGACGGCCGACGCCATCGTCTCCGGACTCGCGCCGGGCATGCCGGCGTTGACGTTGATGGTGGGGAAGTCGATCGTCGGCAGGTCGCTGACCGGCAGCTGGCGGTACGCCATCGCGCCGAACACGATGACGCCGAGCATGATGAGCGTGGTCGTGACCGGCCGCTTGATGAACAGCGCTGACACGTTCATGGCGTCCCCTTCGTTGCGCTCGAGTTCTTGACGCTGATTCGGCTGCCCGGCACCAACCGCAGGTGACCGTCGGTCACGACCGTGTCGCCGGCGGCGACGCCGGCCTGCACGACCGTGTCGTCGCCCGCGATGCGCGCCACCGTCACCGGCCGCAGGTCCACGGTCTGATCCGGTTGCACGACGAAGACGAACGTGCCCTGCTGTCCCGTCTGGACAGCGGGCGTCGGCACCACGATCGCGTTCGGATCCGAGGTGAGCGTCACGGTGACGTTCACGAATTGTCCCGGCCACAACCGCCGATCGTCATTCGGGAACGTGCCCTTCACTTTGATCGTGCCGGTCGTCGGATCGACCGCGTTGTCGATGAAGTTGATGCGGCCGGTCGACGGACTGCCGCTGTCGGTTGGCGCGATCGCGCTCGCCGGCAGCGTGCCTTGCGCGGCGATGAAGCGCTTGAGCGCCGGCAGTTGCCCTTCCGGCACCGAGAAGGAGACGTACACCGGCGTGACCTTGTTGATCGTCACGATCGTCTGGGTGTCCTGCGCGCGAACGAGATTGCCCGGATGGACCTGCAGCAAGCCGGTGCGGCCGGACATCGGCGCGATGATCGTCGCGTACGTCAGCTGCACCTTTGCGGTTTCCACGTTCGCGCGATCGGCCGCCACCGTCGCGTCGAGCGCGGCGGCCTGGGTTCGCATGGTGTCCACCTGCTCGCGCGTGGCGATGCCGCGCTCCAGGAGATCCTGGTAGCGCGCCGCCTGCGCGCGCGCGTTCGCGGCCTGCGCCGTGTCCTTTTCGAGCGTCGCCTGCGCCTGCTGCAGCGCGGCCTCGAACGGACGCTTGTCGAGCGTCACGAGGACCTGGCCTTTCTCGACGTCCTCGCCTTCCTTGAAATTCACCGACGTCATCTCGCCGGTGATCTGGGCGTGGACCGAGACGGTCGACGCGGCGATTACCGTTCCGATCCCCTGGATCGTGATCGGCATCGACTTGTGGACGGCCTTCGCGACGGTGACCGGCACCTGCGCATTCTGACCGCCGCCGCCGCCGCGTCCAGACGGCGGTGTGGCCTGGATCGCTTCACCGCCAGAGCAGGCGGCGGCCGAAAGGAAGGCCGCCAGGGCGACCGGGGCGAGGAGTGAGGACAAAGGGTTTGGCATCATTCGAATCGCAAGGCGTCGATAGGATCCAGCGCCGCCGCCTTCTGCGCCGGATAGAAACCAAAAAACACGCCGGTCATGGCGGCGAATCCGAAGGCGAGCGCCACCGCGTTCGGCGAGACGGCCGTCGGCCATCCCTGCCAGAGCGTGACCCCCTGGGCGAGCCCGAAGCCGAGCGCGATGCCGATCCCTCCGCCGAACAGGCTGAGGACGACCGCTTCGACGAGGAACTGCAGCAGCACATCGCGCCCGCGCGCGCCGATGGCCATGCGCAGGCCGATCTCGCGCGTCCGCTCGGTGACCGACACCAGCATGATATTCATGATCCCGATGCCGCCCACCAGCAGCGACACGCCGGCGATGCTGGCGAGCAGCGCCGTCATGGTCTGCGTCGCTTCTTTCCTGACGCTCGCCATTTCCTCCATCGTGCGGACCATGAAGTCGTCCGGGTCGCCCGGCTGAATCTTGTGACGCCCGCGGAGCAGCGTGGCGATGGTGTCGGCCGTTCTGGTCGTTTCCGACGCCGAGGCGGCCGACACGGTGACCTGCTGGATGAACGTGACGCCGCGCAGCTTTTTCATCACGGTCGTATACGGCACGAAGATCGTGTCGTCCTGATCCTGGCCCACGCCCGACTGGCCCTTGCTCCCCATCACGCCGACGATGGTGAAGGGCTGGTGCGAGATGCGGATCACCTGGCCGATCGGATTGGCGTCCGGCTGAAAGAGCTGGTCGCGCGTGACGCTGCCGAGCACCGCGACCTTCGCAGCCGTGGCGACGTCCTGCGGCGAGAAGAAGGCGCCTTCCTTCGCCGGCCACGACCTGATGAGCGGCAGATCGATGTCGGTGCCCTGAATCTGCGTGTTCCAGTTCTGATTGCCGGCGACGACCTGGCCGCGCGTGTTCGAGCCGGCTGCCGTGAACTGCACGCCCGGAATCCGCGAGATCGCCGCGGCGTCGTCGGGCGTCAGCGTGCTGGCGTTGCCCTGACCCTGTCGCACGCCGCCCTGCGAGAAGTTCCCGGCCGACACCATGATCATGTTCGTCCCGGCCGACTGGATCTGCGCCTCGATCGAGGTCTGCGCGCCGGTGCCGAGCGCGACCATCGTGATGACCGCGGCGACGCCGATGATCATCCCGAGCATCGTGAGCGCGGTCCGCATTTTGTTGCGGCCGAGCGCCTTGAGCGCAATCCGCAGGATCATCAGGAACGACATCGGGCTCCTCTGTTGGTCAGGCCGCAGGCTCCGTGACGGGGCCGGCGGCGGGGGGCTCGGCGCGCAGCGACGCCCACGCGACCAGCTCGTCCCCGGCCTGCCGTTGATCGCGTACCGGCCGATCCGTCACGACCTGGCCATCACGGAATTGCACGATTCTCGTCCCGTACTCGGCGATGTCCATCTCGTGCGTGATGAGCACGACGGTGATGCCGCGCTCCTGATTCAATCGCTGAAAGATGCCCATCACTTCGATGCTGGTCTTCGTATCGAGGTTCCCGGTCGGCTCGTCGGCGAGCACGATCGAGGGGTTGTTGATCAGGGCGCGCGCGATCGCGACGCGCTGCTGCTGACCGCCCGACAACTGGTTCGGATGATGATCCGCACGGTTCCCGAGCCCGACCAGCGCGAGCACGTCCAGCGCGCGCTTGTGGCGCTCGGACGTTTTCATTCCGCCGCCGCCGTACAGCAAGGGCAGCTCGACGTTGTCGAGCGCCGAGGTGCGCGACAGCAGGTTGAACCCCTGGAACACGAACCCGATTTTCCTGTTGCGCACGGCGGCCAGCGCGTCCTTCGACATGCGCGACACGTCCTGTCCGTCGAGGAAGTACTGGCCCGACGTCGGACGATCCAGGCAGCCGACGATGTGCATGAACGTCGATTTGCCCGAGCCGGACGGTCCCGTGACGGCCAGAAACTCGCCGCGGCGCACCTCGAGGTTGACGCCGCGCAGCGCCTGCACCTCGACCTCGCCGACCACGTAGGTCTTGACGAGGTTCTTTGCCGAAATGACCGTCGACACTACCGGCCCCTGCCTCCCGGTCCGCCGAACCCGCCGCCAGGCGCTCGTCCGCCGCCCGGCATCAGCGGGTTCCCGGGCGCCCCCTGCCCGGGCAGCGCGCGCGTGGCGCCGAGACCGGTGACGCCGCTGACGACCTCCATGTTCAGCTGCAGCTCGGTGCTGAGCAGCTCCGTGTTCGTGCCGTCCGAGATGCCGAGCCGCAGATTCACCGGCTTCAACTCATGGTTCATGAACAGCCAGGCCCGGCCGCGCGATTCGACGGTCTGCAGCGGCGCGAACAGCGCGTCGATCGTCTGCGGCGGCGCCGGTGCGCCGTATTTCGTGCGGACCTCCGCCGCCGGGCCCGCCGAACGCTTCGCGCCGGCGCCGCTTGCGATCTTGTCGAACGCGCCCGTGTCCTGGCCGCGCTCTTTCATGCGCGCGATGAACCGCGCCTGGTCGTCCGGGGGCATACCCTTGAAACGCTCCATCATGCGCTGCGCGCGATCACCCTGGTCGCCGGAGCCGCCGCGGCCACCCTCGTCGCTCTCACCGCCGCCGTGGCGGCCGCGAAATGCCAGATCGGGCTGCGCCGGCGCTGCCCCCGGCGTCGCTGACGGCGTCGTCGCGGATGCCATCGGCGCCGATGCTCCCGGCGCGGACCGTCCGGACTGGCCTTGTCCGCCGCGACCGCGACTGCCCGCGGTCTGCGCTTCCGGTGGGACCGGCTGATTGAGCGCGGCAAAGAGTTCGGCTGTCGGACGGAAGCGGAGCGCCGCGTTCGCCACGCGCAGCGCGTCGCTGCGCTTCGCGATTTCGACCTTGACGTTCGCCGTCATCCCGGGTTTGAGCTTCAACTGCGTGTTCGGCACGTCGATGACCGTGCCGTACGTCGTGACGTTCGACACCACGAGCGGCTGCAGCCGGATCTGCGACACCGTGCCCTCGAACGTCTCGGTGGGGTAGGCGTCGACGCGGAAGGTGACGTGTTGTCCCGGACGGATCCGGCCGACGTCGGCCTCATCGATGTTCGCGTTGACCTGCATCTTGGTCAGGTCGGCGGCGATGACGAACAGCGTCGGGGCCTGCATGCTGGCCGCCACGGTCTGGCCCACGTCGACGCTGCGTTGAATCACGATGCCGTCAATCGGCGCCCCGATCACCGTGTGGTCGAGGTTCACCTGGTTCTGATTGACCGACGCCTGTGACTGGCTGACGGCCGCCTGCGTCTGCGCGACGGTGGCCTGTTGAGACGCCAGCATGGCCCGCGCGGAGTCGACGGCGATTTTGGCGGCGTCGAGATCGCTCTGCGGCAGAAGGCTCTTCGTCGCAAGCTCTTTCGCGCGCGAGTACTTCTGCTCGGCGTCGACGAGCTGCACCTTCGTGCGCTCGAGGTCGCTCTGGGCCTTGGTCAGGTTCGCGCGCGCCTGGCCCAGATTGGCGCGCGCCTGTTGCAGCTGCGCGTCGAACAGCGACGGATCCAGTCGCGCGATCACCTGACCCTTCTTGACGATGGAGTTGAAGTCGGCGCCGAGCCATTGAATATTGCCCGACACCTGACTGCCCACCTGCACCGTGGTGACGGCCTGCAGCGTGCCGGTGGCCCCCACCGAGTCGATGATGTCGCCGCGCGTGATCGGCGCCGTGTTGACCTGGATCTCGGGCCCGCCGCGCCGGATGTAATACGCGCCGGCGCCGGCGCCGATCGCCCCGACTATCAACAGGCCGATGAGTGCTCGCTTCATTGATCTGCCCTAGCCGCCGGTCGCGCCGCGCGTGGCGGTTCCCGCTGCGCCACCGCCGGCCGCGTTGATCACCGTAATGTTCAGATTCTGCAGCGTCGTCTGTTGCAGGCGCTCGAGCTCCACGAGCGACTTCCGGTAGTTCAGAATCTGGCGCAGCTCGCTGTTCTGCGCGTCGGCGAGATCGCGCTGCGCCTGGACGACGAAGTAGTTGGTCGACATGCCGACCTCGAACTTGCTCTGCTCGGCCTCGAGCTTCTTCTGCGACAGCTCGCGCGCGGCCTGCGACGCCTGCACGGCTTCCGCCGTGCTCTGCGCGGTGAGGGCCGCGTTGGTGACGTCGGTCGCCACCTGCAACTCGATCTGCTTCATCTGCGCCTGCACCTGGCTCAACTGCACACGCGCGCGGGCCACCGAGGCCTGCTGCGAGCTCAAACCCAGCGGATATGCGATGTTCATCTGGAGAGTCCAGCGCGGATACTGGTTGCGGAACAGCGAGCTGAACGCGTCAGCGATCCCGCCGGGAATGGTCGTGAACTGGTCTCCGAGGAGACCCGACCGCTGAAGATGGGTGCCGCCGATGCCCGACAGCCCGTATGTCGCCTGCAGATCCGCCTGCGGTTTCATCTGGTCCTGCAGGTATTTCAGCGTGACGTCATTCGAGGCAATGTTCTGTTTCGCGATCTCGAGGTCGGTGCGCTCGCTCAACGCGCGGCGGATGGCTGCCTCGATGTCGATCGGTTCGGCGCGGAAATCCGGACGATCCGTCGGATCGAGCTGAGCGCTCCAGTTGGGATCCTGTGTCCCCGAGACGATGAGTCGCTTCAGCGCGAGTTCGGTCGTGCGCTGGGTTGCCTGCGCCGTGACGAGCGCCTGCCGCCGCGTGGCCTGCTCCGACTGTGCCTGAACCACGTCGATCGGCGCCATCGTGCCCACCTCGACGCGCGTCTGGTTGTCCTGCACCAGCTTGCTCGCGAGCTCGAGCGACTTCTGGGCGACCTCGACTGCCTGGAGCGCGAAGACGTAGTCCCAGTACGCGTTCCGTACGTTCGACAGCGTGTTGGTGATAATGGATCGCAGCTGCACGTCCGAGATGTCCCGGTTGATCTTCGCGACGACGAGCTGTTGCCGATTGGAGTCAATCCTGAAGTTGCGCAGCAGCGGCTGCGTGAAAATGCCGCTCCACGTCGAGGCGAACTGCGGATTGAAGAGCACGTTGTTGCTGTTGCTGGTCCCGCGCCCGTTGTTCAACGTCACCTGGTACGAGCCGCCGCCCTTCGTGAGGTTCTGTGCGATGCCACCGTTGTAGGTCAACTGGCGCGTATTCGTGCCGACGCCCCCGGCACCCAGCTGGAGCTGACTCGTCGGTGTTCCGTTGGTCGCCGCCTGGCCCA
>Ga0066683_10000837_pt1 | contig 11121 bp, 10 predicted proteins | sample GraSoiAngelo_132_FD_62296 | JGI IMG/M metagenome (GOLD analysis project Ga0066683, IMG submission 62296) | Grasslands soil microbial communities from the Angelo Coastal Reserve, California, USA - 14_0929_02_40cm | ecosystem: Environmental > Terrestrial > Soil > Grasslands | place: USA... | reverse complement strand
CTCAGCTCGCCCGCGGAGATCGAGACCGTGCTCAAGCGGGCGCTCGACGTCCACGCGGACCTGATCCGCGTCGACCATCACCCGCCGAACCAGATGTTTGCGCTCCTTGCCGACCGCGTCGGCCTTGCGATATGGGAGGAGATCCCCCTCTATCACTACTCCCCACAGACCTTCTCGATCGCCCTCGACCGGGGTGTGCCGCAGCAGATGCTGACCGAGATGGACCTCCGCGACTTCAATCGGCCCAGTGTGCTGTTCCACGGATTCGCAAACGAGTCGGCGGGTTCGGGTGACCGCGCCGGGGCGCTGAACACGCTTCACGCGCTCGACCGCCGCATCGACGGCACCCGTCTCACGGGCCAGGCCATGTACGGCACCGACCCTACAGACAGGACCAGCGACGGCCTGGATGTCGCGGGCTACACCGTCTACTACGGCGTGCTGTACGGCGGACGCCTGTCGGGACTGGACGTCCAGACCTTCCTCCAGCAGGCGCACCGGACGTACCCGAAAAAGCCGATCATGGTCCTCGAGTACGGCCACTGGGCGGACAACGCCTACGACGAGAACCAACAGCTCCGCGTGTTCAACACCTACTACCAGCAGATCTCGGCCGAGTTCGACACCGCGCCGGACGGCTTCGTCGGCGCCGGGGTGTGGTGGACGATGGACGACTACTGGACGCAGAAGCCCGGCCTGACGGTCGAGGCGTTCGGGCTCTACCGGCCGGACGGGACCCTGCGCAAGGCGGGCGTCGCGGCGGCCAAGGCGTTTGCAAGGACCGGATCCTCGACCGCCCCGCCGGCGGGGCGCTCCAGGGGCGTTGCGGTCGCGATCGTCCCCAGTGAGAGCCACGCGCGCCTGCTGCCCTACCTCGCCTACGGATTCGCATTTCCCGCGGTGGTGCTGGGGCTTTTGATCTTCCTTCTATCTAGAGTGAGACCGAGACGACTCGCATGGTGAACGACTACCTGGTGAGGCTCTCCATCCGCAGCGCCATGTTCGCCGGCGCGATCACCGGGTTCGTCTTCGGGCTCTTCGCCGGCGCCACCCTCGGGGCGTTGCTAAGCTGGTTCGCCGGCGCGCTGGTTGACTGGCAATCGCAGCTCGGTTTCAGCCTGGGCATCGCGCAGCAGCTCCTGCCCCTGGGCGACCAGGTGCGAGAGCTGCAGACGGTCCAGGACCGGTGGTTTGTCGTCATCCCCGGGACCGGCCTGCTGATGGGTCTGCTGGGCGCGTTCATCGGCGTCCTGGCCGGCGGACTGTGGGCGACGCTCGTGAACATGGGCGTGCTGCCGATCGAGGTCTCCGTCATACGCCGAGGCGACGTTCCGATGCGCAGGGCGACCGACCGCCGCCAGGTGCGCACGCGGCGGCGGAGGGCGGTGGGGGAGTAGTAATTTAGCCGCGTGATCGAGACCCGGGTCCAAGGTTCGGTCGAGTCGGGTTTCGAGCCTGTGCAGCAGGCGTTCGCCGCCAATTTCGAGCTCCACGCCGACAAGGGCGCCGCGTGCTGCGTTTACGCCGGCGGCCGCAAGGTTGTCGACCTCTGGGGTGGCACCTACGCGCCTGGCACGCTGCAGATGGTGATGTCGTCGTCCAAGGGCGTGGTCGCGCTCGCCGCCCATCTCCTGGCCCAGGAAGGACGTCTCGACCTCGACGCTCCGGTCACAAGGTACTGGCCCGAGTTCGGCGCCGAGGGCAAGCAGGAGATGCCCGTGCGCTGGCTGTTCAGCCACCGCGCGGGCCTGCCGGCCGTCGACCGCCCGCTCAACGTGGAGGACGTCTACGCCTGGACCCCGGTCGTGGAGGCCCTCGCGGCGCAGCGGCCAGTCTGGGAGCCGAACTCCGGCCACGGCTACCACGTCGGCACCTACGGCTGGCTGGCAGGCGAGGTGATCCGTCGCGTCACGGGTGGCTCCGTCGGCGAGTTCGTGGCCGAGCGCATCTCGCGCCCTCTGGGCCTGGAGCTGTGGATCGGCCTTCCCGCGTCGGAGGAGCCGCGCGTGGCCCCGATGATCCCGACGCCACCCCCGCCGCCCGGCGCGCCGGTCGACGTCTTCACGGCCCGCATGCTCGACCCGACCACGCTTCTCCACCGGGCGTTCGTCAACCCCGCCATCGCCCCGCCCATGTACAACGAGCGCGCCTTTCACGCCGCCGAGATCCCCGCCGCCAACGGGGTCACCAACGCCCGCTCCCTGGCGCGCATGTATGCGGCCTGCATCGGCGAGGTCGACGGAGTCCGGCTGCTGTCGCCGGCCACGCTGGCGGAGGCGACGCGCGTCCAGTCCGCCGGCGAGGACCTGGTCCTGGGCTACGAGACCCGGTACGCGACCGGTTTCCAGCTGTCCTTCCCCTTCCGGCCCATGGCCGGGGAAGGATCGTTCGGCCACTACGGGATGGGCGGCTCGGTCGGCTTCGCCCACCCGGGGCGGGGCATAGCCTTCGCCTACGTCATGGACCAGATGCTGCCGTCAGGCGGCGTGGATCCCCGCACACGAAGCCTGGTCGAAGCCCTGCTCTCCTGCCTGTAGACTCGCTGCTGAGAGCGAATGAACACGGCTGACCTCGTATTCGGAGGCTGCCTGCTGATCGGGGGCGGACTTCTCCTCCTGACCCTGATCTTCGACGACCTCTTCGGCGGGATCCTGAACTTCTTTCATGTTGGATTCGACGTGGCCGGTGTCTCGCCGACGCCCGTGCTGCTCGGCTTCGTCGCCATGTTCGGGGTGGGCGGCCTCTTCGCCTACCACAGCCTCGGCATCCCCGCCGGCGGGGCGACAGGCGTGGGCATCGCCACCGGGTTGGTCGGGGCCCTTGTCGTGCTGGGCGCTTTCAGGGTGCTTGCCTCGGCCCAGTCGAGCGACACGTTCAGCCTCAACGACATGGTCGGCGCCACCGGCAGGGTCGCAGTCGCGATCCCGGCCAACAAGTTCGGCAGCGTTTTGATCAGCTTCGCGGGTGCGTCCCACAACATGACCGCGACGGCCGACGCTGCGATCCCGGCGGGACGCGTGGTCAAAGTGGTCGCGATCGCCGGCAACAACCTGGTCGTCGAGCCAACGTCCCCGGTTGCCACTGAAGGAGCACGATCCGATGCCTGAGTTCCTGACTTCCAGCCCGTTTGTCGGCGTCGCGGGAGTTGTCATCCTCCTCCTGTTGATCGCGTTCGTCGCCAGCAGGTACAAGGTCGCGGGCGCGAACGAGGCGATCATCGTCGCCGGATCTCGCGGCTCTAAGGTGCGCGACGAGCGGGGCCAGACTGTCTCGGCGCCGGGCGACAAGGGCGTCAAGGTCGTCGTCGGTGGCGGCACGCTGGTTTTCCCGCTCATCAACCGCGTGGGCAAGCTGAAGCTGACCGCGCGGCAGATCAGCGTCCAGCTGGCCGACGCGGTCACGAGCCAGGGCATCAAGGTCCAGGTGCAGGGCGTGGCGACCTTCAAGATCGGCCGCGACGTCGAGTCCCTTCGGAACGCCGCGGAGCGCTTCCTCGACGCCAAGCCCGAGCAGGTCGACTCGATCGTCAAGAACGTGCTCGAGGGATCCCTGCGATCGATCGTGGGCACGCTCACGATCGAGGAGCTGATCCGGGACCGCCAGAAGCTTCTGCAGCAGGTGCAGGACGCGGCCAAGGGCGACCTCGCGACAAGCGGCCTGCAGATCGACGCCTTCACCATCCAGAGCTTCTCCGACGAGTCGAACTACATCGAGCTGCTCGGCCAGCAGAGCGTCGCCACAGTCTCACGTGATGCACGCATGGCCAAAGCCTCGACCGACCAGGAGGCCGCGGTCCGCGAGGCTGAAGCTCAGCAGATCAAGATCAATGCCGCGCGTGACGTATCGCTGCGGGAGGCGGAGACGCGCACGCAGGTCGCGGCCGCACAGGCGCGGGCCGACCAGTCGGGACCCCTCGCCCAGGCCCAAGCAACACAGGAGGTCGTGCGCAAGCAGACCGAGCTCGCGCAGCTCGAGGCCGACCGCAAGGAGAAGGAGCTGCTCTCGACCACGGTCAAGCCCGCGGCGGCCGAAGCCCAGGCGGTGATCGCGCGCGCCGAGGGCGCGAAGCGGGCGCGCATCGCGTCCGCCGAGGCCGACGCCGAGACCACGCGTCTGGAAGGAGGCGCGGAGGCGCAGATCGTGCTCACGAAGGGCGAGGCGGAGGCCAAGGCGCTGGCCATGCGTGCCGACGCCTACAAGCAGTTCAACGAGGCAGCCATCATCCAGACGGTGCTGGCGGCGCTGCCCGACATCGTGCGCGCGGCGGCGGAGCCGATGGGGAAGATCGATTCGCTGACCGTCATGAGCGCCGACGGCGCGTCCGACATCGTGCGCAACGCGACGCGGGCGGTGATCGAGTCGACGACGGCGATCAAGGGCCTGACCGGCCTCGACGTCCCTAACCTCATCGGAGGCGCGCTGGGCCGTACCGTCGGCGAGCGCAAACCCGCGGAGGAGAATGGGGAGCCGCCCGCGGAGTCGTCGGTCGACCGCATCAGCAAGATCGCGGGCGAGGGGCTCACCGCGCTCAAAGCGCAGGCTGCGCAGGCCACGGCCGCGGCCGCCGCCGCCAAGGAGGCTGCCGAGGAGGCCGCGGCGAAGACCGCGGTCGAGGCGCAGCGCGTCAAGGAGGCGGCAGAGAAGGCGGGCGCCGTCGCGGCCCAACACGTCGCCGAGACGGCGGAGAAATCCTGGGCGGCCGTCGAGCAGACAAAGCCCGGGGCCGCAGCCGCCGCCAAGGCGGCGCCGGCGCAGGCCAACGTCAAGCAGTGGGCAAAGTGGATGGCCGACCAGCTGAGGCAGGTGCCTGACATCGGGGTCTACGGCAAGCTGAGGCTCAGCGACCTCGCGCAGCGCGGTCCGGCGACGGCGAGGGGCGTCTGGACGACGGCCAAGAACGCCCTGAGCCAGGACTACGGCAACATCACCATTGACGAGCTGATGGCCGAGTTCGAGGGCCTGCAGAAATAGGTCCCCGGAAAGGGCAAGGCCTTCCCGCGCCACTGGGTTCGCCCCTAAGTGCGGGAAGCCCGCTTGCGCCAGCCCCGCTTCGCGGGGCGAAGTCCTATTGAATGAGGAAGGCCGGCTTGCGCCGACCTTCCGAGGCTGGGGTGGGGGCGTGGTGTCGAAACTTAACTGGCCTTTACCGGCCACTCATATGGTAGCACCGTGCACGTTCGTCCACAAGATATAGACAGCTGGGGAAAGACGGTTTGAAGCTGCCCCTCCCGCTCGACATGGAGCCGATGCTGTCCGCGATCTCGGACTCGGGGGTCCCGAAGGGCGATGGCTGGGAGTACGAGCCCAAGTGGGACGGCTTTCGCACCCTCGTCTACCGCGATGGGGAGGAGGTCGAGCTGATGAGCCGGGGCGGAAGGCCGATGACTCGTTACTTCCCCGAGCTCGTGCCCGCGGTCCGCGGCCTGGCGCAGAAGAAGCTCGTGCTCGACGGCGAGGTCATCGTGGTCGGCGCCAAAGGCCTCGACTTCGGGGCTCTGCAGCAGCGCGTCCACCCCGCCGAGTCGCGCGTCCGCATGCTCAGCGAGGCGACCCCCGCGTGGTTCGTCGCCTTCGACCTCCTCGCCGAGGGCAACCAGGACCTCCGGGGCCTGCCGCTGGGCGAACGGCGCAAGCGGTTGGAGCTGCTGCTGAAAGGTGTCAAGAAGCCGATCTTCGTCACGCCCTACACGCGCGATCCGAAGAAAGCGGAGGACTGGTTCGAGAAGTTCGAGGGCGCTGGGCTGGACGGCGTCATCGCCAAGTCCTGGGACGGGCCCTACCTGCCGGGCAAGCGGCTGTGGGTCAAGATCAAGCACCAACGCACGGCAGACTGCGTGGTCGTCGGGTGGCGCAGGACCAGCGACGGCTCAACCCTTGGCGCTCTCCTGCTCGGCCTGTACGACAAGAAGGGCACGATCCACTACGTCGGGCACACGTCTTCCTTCAGCGCCGCCGAGCGAAAGGAGCTGATCAAGAAGCTGAAGCCACTCGAGACCAAGATCCCCGAAGAGGAGTGGAGGGCGAACCCGGGCCGCATGCCGGGTGGCCTGAGCCGCTGGTCGCGAGGCAAGGACACGGAGTGGGTGGCCGTCCGTCCCGAGCTGGTGTGTGAGGTCACATACGACAAGCTCGAGGCCGGTGAGCGCTTTCGCCATGCCACGGGCTTTGTGCGGTGGCGCACCGACAAGCCGCCGAAGAAGTGCGGGTTCGACCAGATCGCGTCAGCCGCGAGTTTCGACGTGCGAGGGATTTTCGGGGGCAAGTAGCAGCGGTCGCGCCCCGGGGCCGCCTGGACCGTAGTAGCGCATGGCGGCCCGGCCGAGTCCGGTCACCGCCAGCCAGTCGAACCCGGCGCCGAGGCCGATGCCGACGCCCAGCGGGACGACGCGAGCCGCGACCTTGGCCGCACCCGTGGTCGCGAAGCGGGAAAGGATGCGCGTGATGATGCGTCCCCCGCCGTGGGCGATGAGAAGACTGGGCATGCGTCGGAACGCGGCCAGGGCCAGGCGCTCACCGCCCGCGACGATGACGTCCTCGCGCAGCTTGAGCGCGCCGCTCGTCATTCCCACCACGACCAGCGCCTCGAGGACGCGATCGTCCGAACCCGTCAGCTCGTGGCCGAAGATGATCGCGATCCCCAGGACGAGCTCGATCTCCTGCTCCAGGGCGTAGAGGGTCTGGCTCGTCACAGTTCCGATCGCCAGCGCGGTGCCCAGGGCGGGCACGACCGACGCCGCGCCGCTGACCGCGCCCGTCGCCGCGACGCGGCGGCGGGTGGAACGAATCAACCCCTGGGCGAGCTGATGGTTGGTGTAGCTCGGGTGGGCAGCCCGCAGGTTTTCGACCCGGCCCCGGATCGCCGGCTCGCGGCCTTTCACCGCGTGATCGAGGGCGCGAAGGAGAGCGCGGATCTGCGGCGGGAGCTGCTCCAAGTCCATGGCGGTGAAGCCTACATGACGGGTTCCGGCGCGACCTGGTCGCAGAAAAGGCCAGTCCACCTGAATACGGAGTTGCGACTCAGTCGCAAGAGGGGCTAGGCTTCCCGCAGTGGCGTCCATGAGATTGCTCCTGTCCCAGTCCTTCGACCGGGGCGAGCGCCGCCGCCTGGCTGGGTTCTTCGGTTCCGTCGGCCTTCTCCACCTTGCGGGCTGGGGCCTGCTGCTCGTCTACGCGGCGTCGCACCCGGCCTTCCTCGCCCTGGGCGGCCTGGCCTACACGTTCGGCCTGCGCCACGCCTTCGACGCCGACCACATCTCCGCCATCGACAACACCACGCGCAAGCTGCTCCAGAGCGGCCAGAAACCCGTCGGCGTCGGGTTCTTCTTCTCCCTCGGCCACTCGACGGTGGTCCTGCTGATCGCCCTCGCCCTCGGGCTCGCGGTCAAATCGCTCGTCCAGGGCGTCGTCGGCGACAACGGCGAGCTGAGGAACATCGGAGGCGCGGTCGGGACGCTTGTCTCCGGCGGGTTCCTCGTCGTGATCGGGATCGTGAACCTCGTGATCCTGATCGACATCGTCCGCGTCTACCGGAAGATGCGGCGGGGCCAGTACGACCGGCAATCGCTCGACGAAGAGCTGATGACGGGCGGCGTGATGACGCGCGTCTTCGGTCGACTCTTCCGCGTGATCGAGCACAGCTGGCAGATGTACCCGGTCGGTTTTCTCTTCGGCCTCGGTTTCGACACCGCGTCCGAGGTCGCGCTGCTCGCGATCTCCGCGGGCGCCGCCGCCCAGGGCCTGCCCTTCACGGCGGTGATCTCGCTTCCATTGATCTTCGCGGCCGGCATGTCGCTCATGGACACGACCGACGGCGCGTTCATGTCCAAGGCGTACTCGTGGGCCTTCGCGAGCCCCATCCGCAAGGTCTTCTACAACCTGACCGTGACCTCCCTGTCCGTATTCGTGGCCCTGTTCGTCGGCGTGGTCGAGCTGGCGCAGATCGTGATCGAGCTGCTGGGACTCCACGGGGGCATGTTCGACGCCATCGCGCGGTTCGACTTCGTCAGCAGCGCCGGTTACGTGATCGTGGCGGCGTTCGTCGTCGCGTGGGCTGGCGCATTCGCCATCTACAAGGTTCGTCGCATCGACGAGCGCTGGAGCGCGGCCATCGACAAGGTGGCTTAGCTCTCCGGCAGTCCGTACACCCGCTGCGCCGTCCTGCCGAAGATCGACTCGTCCAGGCCCACGATCTGCTGCAGCGCGTCCATGACCCGCGCGTAGCTCGCGGCGAGCAGACAGACGGGCCAGTCCGTGCCGAAGATGCACCGCGAAGGCCCGAACCAGCCGACGCAGCGGCGCACATAGGGCTCGAGCTGCTCCGGCGTCCACGACTTCCAGTCCGCCTCCGTGACCAGGCCGGAGAGCTTGCACGCGACGTTGGCCTGGTCGCTGAAGGGGGCCATGCCCTGCTCCCACTCCGCGTCCCAAGAGCCCGCGGCGATGCGCGGCTTGGCTGCGTGGTCGATGACGAAGGACATGTCGCGGTGCATGCGGACGGTCTCCAGCGCCGCGGGCAGCTCGCGTGTGCGCACGAGCAGCTCGTAGACCAGACCGGCCTCGCCGACCGCGGCGATCCCGCGCTGGACGTCGTCGCGCAGCAGCCACCGCGGGTCGGCCTCGTCGTGCACCTGGTGGCGGATGCCGACGAGGAGGTCGCTGACAAGGGAGGCGAGTGTTTCAGCGACCGACGGGGAGGTCAGGTCGACCCAGCCGACGACCCCGGCGACAAAGTCGTTTGCTGCGGCCGTCTCGAGGAACTCGCGGGTCTCCTCCACGCTGGAGACGGTCTGGACGAGGATGGTGCGGTCGACGCCGTTGTCCTCCAGCAGCGGATGCAGGTCGGCCGGGCCGAACGGCCTGCGGATCGCGGCCAGCTCCTCGCCCATCCACGGGTACTCGCGCCGCGTGGGGTCCCAGAAGTGGTGGTGGGCGTCGACGATCACGCGTCGAGCTCCCGCCAGAGCTCGTCGGGAACCGGCGTCTGGAACATGCGTACGTTTTCCTCGACCTCGGCCACGGTGCGGCACCCGGTGAGCACGATCGGCACTGCCGGGTGGCGCAAAGGGAACTGGATCGCCGCGGCCTTGAGCTCGACGCCATGCGCGGCGCAGATCTCGCGGAGCCGCTGCGCCTTGTGCACGAGCTCGGTGGGCGCGGCCTGATAGTCGAAGGTGGCTCCCGGACGCGGGTCGGCGAGGATGCCGCTGTTGAAGACGCCTCCCGCGATGATGGCGATGTTCTTCTCCACGCACAGCGGAAGGAGATCGCGCTCGCCGGTCCGGTCGAGCAGCGTGTACCTGCCGGCGAGCAAGAAGCAGTCGAAGTCCGCGTCGCGCGCGAAGCGCGCGAGCATCTCGGCCTGGTTCATTCCCGCGCCGACCGCCTTGATCGAACCCTCGGCTCGCAGCCGGTCGAGGGCGCGGTAGGCGCCGCCGACGGCTTCGTCGTAGTGCTCGTCGGGATCGTGGATGTGCAGGACGTCGATGCGGTCGAGCCCAAAGCGCCGGAGGCTCTCCTCGACCGAGCGCATCACCCCGTCGTACGAGAAGTCGAAGACGGGGTTGACCGGCGGCACGCCCTTGTAGGCCTGACCCGGTTCGGGCGGCGCATCCGCCCTCAGCAGCCTGCCGACCTTGCTTGCGAGCACGAACTCGTCACGGGGCTTGGTGCGCAGCACGGTGCCGAGCCGCTGCTCGGCCAGCCCGTGGCCGTAGAGCGGCGCGGTGTCGAAGAATCGCATCCCCGCCTGCCATGCCGCCTCGACGACGCGGTGCGCCTCGTCGTCGCTGACCGCCTCAAACAATCCCCCGAGCGGCGCGGTGCCGAGGCCGAGACGCGTCACGCGCAGGGTCGTACGGCCGAGGGGAACCTTGTTCAGAGTGCCCAGATCTTTCGTGTGTGCAGACCTGCCTCCATCACGCCGACTTGGCAGCCGCGAGCCGGCCTCTCAGCCACCGCTCGCTGCTGGCGATGTGCGCCATGGCCGCGGCTCGGGCCAGCTCGGGGTCTCCGGCGATGATCGCCTCGTAGATTCGCCGGTGCTCGTCGCGTGTCTCGTCGAGCGCGTCGTCCGCCTCTCGGCCGTGCCAGAGGCGGGCGCGCATCGTGCGGGTGGCGAGGCTGGCCAGCAGCGACGTCAGGACCGCGTTGCCTGCCGCGCCGGCGATGACGGCATGAAACGCGACATCCGCCTCCACCAGGTCCTCGACGTTGTCCGCCCGACCCATGCGCTCCAGGCTCTGCTCCAGCTCGACCTTCTCCTCGGCATCGATGCGGCCCGCGGCGAGCGACGCGGCTGCGGCCTCCAGGATGCGACGCACCTCGTACAGCTCGAGCTCCGTCTCGCCCAGCAGCAGGTGGCTGATGAAGCCGGTGCTCTCGAGCAGCAGGTCCGGCTCGAGGCTGCTGACGTAGGTGCCGTCGCCCTGCCGGACCTCGAGGACGCGGAGCTGGGAGAGTGCGCGCACCGCCTCCCGAAGGGAGTTGCGGGACAGGCCGAGCTGGGCCGCGAGCTCACTCTCCTTGGGCAGCCGGTCGCCTGGTCCCCAGGCGCCGGAGACGATCCTCTCCCGGATCTTGTCGATCGCCCCCTCGGTGACCCGCGGCGGCCGGGCCGGGCGCCGCCCCCGCGGCGATCCATTGCCGCGGATAGATCGGACGTTCATCGCTTGCCGCACCCCGGAGCATCGATCAAACCCGGATTTCGGTTGACAAACATCGGAGCTTCAGCATATAGCTAAGCGTCGTGATGGGAACGCGACTTGCGAACAAGGTGTGCGTGGTCACCGGCGCCGGGTCTGGCATCGGCCAGGCGAGCGCGAGGCTGTTCGCCTCCGAGGGTGGACGCGTGGTCGTCGCCGACATCGACCTCGCCGCCGCGCGCGAGACGGCCGAGGAGATCGCGAAGGCGGGCGCGGACGCCGTCGCGGAGCAGGTCGACGTGACCGACGAGACGCAGACCGCGGGGCTGGCGGCTCTTGTTGTCGACCGATTCGGCCGGATCGACGTGCTGTTCAACAACGCGGGCGTCGCCGGCGTGGGCGACCTGGAGGAGACAACGCCGGAGCTCTTCGACCGCGTGATGCGCGTCAACGTCCGCGGCGTCTACCTGATGAGCCGCGC
>Ga0066683_10000835_pt1 | contig 11124 bp, 9 predicted proteins | sample GraSoiAngelo_132_FD_62296 | JGI IMG/M metagenome (GOLD analysis project Ga0066683, IMG submission 62296) | Grasslands soil microbial communities from the Angelo Coastal Reserve, California, USA - 14_0929_02_40cm | ecosystem: Environmental > Terrestrial > Soil > Grasslands | place: USA... | reverse complement strand
CCGGGCGGCGCGGCCTGGGCTGGAGCGCCACGCTGGCCGCTGCTCCGCTCGTCGCCGGCGGGCTGCTCACCCGACTGCGGCGTGTTGGCCTTCCAGCCGCTGCCGGCCTGAGCGTCCTGCGCGGTCGCGTACTGCCAGCTCTTGCTGTCGTACTGACCGAGGAACGCGTTGAGCGGCCACTCCTTGATCTTTTCCGTGTACTCCTTGAGGCCGGAGAAGACGCCGTCGAGATCTTCGGCGTCCTTGAACTCGTCCGAGACGATCGTGGCCGCATTCGTATAGTTCAGGACGAACGTCTTGAAGAAGGGCTCGGACGACCACCGCGGGCTGTTCATCACGTAGTTGACGAGACCGCCGAGGAACGCGAGGTCGGAGCCGGCGCGGATCGGCGCGTGGATGTCGGCCATCGCGCTCGTGCGGGTAAAGCGCGGATCCACGTGGATGATCTTGGCGCCGCGCGCCTTGGCCAGCATCGGCCACCGGAACGCCACCGGATGGCACTCCGCCATGTTCGAGCCCATCACGATGACGCAGTCCGAGTCGGCCATGCTCCTTGGATAGAGCGTGGCGGCGCCGCGTCCGAGCCGTGTCCCCAGCCCGGGGACGCTGGAGGAGTGTCAGATCCTGGCCTGGTTCTCGATGGCGACGATGCCGAGCCCGCGCATCAGCTTCTGATGGATGTGGTTCCACTCGTTGTCGAGGGTGGCGCCGCCGAGCGAGAAAATGGCGGGCGTCATGTTCACCCGCACGCCGCCCTCGAGCCGCTCGATGAAGGTCTCGTCGCGCGACTTCTTCACGAGCTCGGCCACGCGGCTCATCGCCCGCTCGAGGTCCCACACCTCCCAGTCCGCCGCGCCGGGGGCGCGATGCAGGACTTTCGTGGGTCGGTTCGGGTTGACGTGCAGCTGGTAGATGGCGGCGCCCTTGGGGCACAGCGTGCCCTCGTTGTGCGGGCTGCGCGGATCACCCTCGATGTTCGCGATCTTGCCGTCCACCGTGCGGACGAGCGTGGCGCAGCCCACCGAGCAATAGGGACAGATGCTCGGGTGCGTTTTCGCGTCCTTGATCCGGAGCTCCGCGGCCGCGGCCAGCGTGGGGGCGAGGTCGGCGCCGAGACCGACGAGGCCGCCCAATGCGGCGGCGCCGCCGGAGGCCGCAGAGACGCGCATGAAATCGCGCCGGGAGATGTCCATGTGTCACACCATTTTCTGGAGGTTCAGTGTCAAGGACGCAAATGCAATGCCGACGAGGCATTGAACATCTTGTGCAATCCTTTACAGGGCGCATATCGTGACGCGATACAATCGCACCGTGCGACAGACCCGCACGCGCCGGGTGGACTACGCGGCGCTGGCCGAGTGGCGCTATCAGCTGCGTCTCCTGATCAGCCGGCGTGAGACCGCGGCGCGGGCCGCGGGCATCGAACCCCAGCAATACGTTTTGCTCTTGCAGCTCAAGGGTCTGCAGGACGGCGGCGCGGTGACGATCGGCAAGCTCGCGGAGCGGCTGCAGATCCAACATCACAGCGCCGTCGAGCTGGTGGACCGACTGGTCGAGCGCAGGATGGTGGCCCGGCGTCGCGACGACCGTGATCGCCGGCAGGTGGTGGTGACATTGAGGCCGGCCGGCGAGGCAGTGCTTCGCCGCCTGGCCCTGTACTCGCTCGCCGAATTGCGCACGGAGGCGCCGTCGCTGTTGGCCACACTTCGGCGGCTGGTCCGTAGCGCGAACGGGTCGAGGGCGGTGAACGACACACCCAGGAGGAGAGGTGCGATGAAGGCAACAGCGCTCGTAGTGCAGGGACTCCTGCTTGTCGGCCTCGCGGCCGGATGCGCGATGACGCCGGCGACCACGACGACGGCGACGCCGTCGCCCGACGGCACGGCGATGACGGGCCCGTCCGGCTCGCGCATGGACGGCAGCACGCGGCAGGCCGCCGCGGGCGGCTCGACGACGCGCGTGCCGATCGCCAGCTTCCGCCCCGCCGTCGCGGGCACGCTGAACGACATCCATTTCGACTTCGACAGGTACGAGCTCTCGTCCGAGGCGACCCAAATGCTGGACGCCAACGCCGAGTGGCTCAAGGCGAATCCGAAGTCCCTGCTGCTCATCGAGGGACACGCCGACGAGCGCGGCACTGTCGCCTACAACCTGGCACTCGGCGAGCGTCGCGCGAAGTCCACGCAGAATTACCTCGCCGCCCACGGGATCCAGTCCGGCCGCGTCTCGATCGTCTCCTACGGTGAGGAGCGGCCCCAGTGCTCCGACCACACCGAGGACTGCTGGGCCAAGAATCGCCGCGCCCACTTCATGGTGAAAGCACAGTAAGTCCAACTACCGGCGCAGGCTGCCCGCGCCGGAACGGTGACAGCCCCCGCGTGAAACGGAGGGGGTTTGGGGGGACCCCTTCGGGGTCCCCCCATATAAATAGGCATAGCGCTCTCGAACAATCCCCGCGTGTGGATCGCGCGCCGGTTATCTCCCCGTCGAGCCGAAGCCGCCGGAGCCGCGGGGGCTTTCGGGGAGTGTGTCGACCTCGATGACGTCTACCTGCTCGACGCGCTGGATCACGAGTTGGGCGATGCGGTCGCCGCGCGAGAGGGTGACTGGTGTCGTGGGATCGTGGTTGATGAGGATGACGCGGATCTCGCCGCGATAGCCTGCGTCGATCAGGCCGGGCGTGTTGACGAGGCTCAGCCCGTGGCGCAGCGCGAGGCCGGAGCGCGGCAGGACGAAGCCGGCGTAGCCGTCGGGCAACGCCATCGCGACGCCGGTGCCGACGGCGGCGCGCGCGCCGGGTGCCAGCGTCACGCCTTCGCGCGCGTAGAGGTCGAGACCGGCGTCGTCCTCGCGTGCATAGGCGGGCAGCGGAAGATCGCGGTCGAGGCGCTGCACGAGCACGCGGACGGGAGCGCTCAGCGGTTGGAGAGCGCGCGCTCGCGGTCGGTTCTGACAACCCACTCGGAGAGCCGCCGCACCATCTCCCTGGCGACCTGGGGGCGGTTCTGCATGAGCCAGTCGAGGCGATCGTTGTTGATGACGATCAGCTCGACGTCGGTGGCGGCGATGGCGTCGGCCGAGCGCGGCGCTTCGCGGAACAGCGCGAGCTCGCCGACCAGCTCGCCCTCGCCGAGCGTGGAGAGCAGCTTCTCCACACCGTCGAACGTCCGCTTGACCTGCACGGTGCCCGTGTGGATGAGGAACGCCTCACCTTTCGCGTCGGCGCCTTCCTTGAAGATGATCTCGCCCGCCTTGAACGTGCGGCGCTCGAGGTCCCCGAGCGTGAGGTTCTTGTAGATCTCGAGGCCGATCGACGGCATGTGCGACTTGGACTCGACCGGCAGCCGCGCGTTGGTCCAGCCGCCGAGCCCGCCCTTGAGGATGCGCACTCTCTTGAAGCCGCGCGCGCGCAGCGCGTGGCTGACCTTCTCGGCGGTCGCCTCGTGCGGCGTCGTGTCGTACACGACGATCAGCTGGTCGCGCTCGGCGCGCGGCTCGGCGTCGGGCCGCCCCGCCAGCACCGCGTCGGGATCGAGGCGCACGGCGCCGGGCAGCCGCAGTGGGCTCGTCTCGAAGTCGGTCTTGGTGCGCGCGTCCACCAGCTTCGGATTGCGTCCGCTCTCGATGGCGCCGATCACCTGTGCGGGGACGATGCGATAGCGGTTCTTCCAGAGGCGCCGTCCGATCATGCCGCCGTAGATCCCCGCGCTCAGCAGCGTCACGCCCAGCGTCGCCCAGGCCCACGGAAACGGCCGCGGCGGCGGATTCTTCAGCTTGCGTTCCGCCTCGGCGAGCGCGTGCTTGACGTCGGTGAGGTCGGGCTGCATCTCGTTGGCTTCGCGCAGCCGCGCCACCGCCGTCGCGTAGCGATCCGCGAACAAGGCGTCGAGGCCAGCCATCCACGCCATGTTGAAGCGGCTCTCGCCGGGGCGAACCGGCGTGCCGTCGAGGAACTTTTTCACGTCGCGCGCGGGAATGACGAAGTTGAATCCCTGCAAGATCGTGCCGCTGGAGCCGCCGGACAGCGTCGTCGCCGTCAGCACGCCAATGAGCATCGCGTCGTCGCCGACAACGGGGCCGCCGGAGTTGCCGTGCGCCGCCGCGGCGTCGGTCTGGATGAAGTCTTGACCGATGGCGTCCTGCTTGTAGCCGGAGACCGCGCCGTTGGTCACCGACGCTTCGAGCGTCGCCGACTTGTTGAGCAGCTCGTGCGAGAGCACGACGCCCGGGAAGCCGATGATGTGCACGGGATCGCCGATCCTCGCGTCGCGGTCACCCAGGCGGATGGCGGGATAGATGCCCTCGCGCACGCGCAGCAGCGCCAGATCACGACCGAAGTCGGCCACCGGCTTGCCGTTGGCGTCGAAGCCCGGCGGCGGGCTGAACTTCACGACCTCCGCGGGCAGGCTGACGCCGCTCGACAGCAGCACCGAGAGCAGCGGGCGCGGCGTCACCTGCGCCGTGGACATCGCGCGCGCCGCGGCCTCGCGACGGATCGAGTCTTCGACGTCGGGACGCTGACCGCGCACGAGGCCCTGCGTTCGGAGGACGGGATCGACGCAGGCCTGATCGATCGCCATCTTCTTCAGCTCGTGGATGACCCACAGCGGCATCCGGTGTGCGGGATCGACGACGTGACCGTTGGTGATCAGGTACCCGCGGCCATCGACGAACCATCCCGTGCCCGTCTCGATAAAGGGTGACGGCCGTACGGTCTTCGTCCCGCTCCCGCAATTCAGCGTGACCTCGGCGCGCACTTCCGCCGTCACCAGCGCGACGGCCGGCTTGGCGAGCAGGAGGGCTTCCTGCAAGGTCACCGCGGACGCCGCCGCCGGCGCCAAGATGGCGAGGACCGCGAGTACGAGGATGAGGCGCCATTTCATCGTCTCGTGACCCTAACACGGGAGCCAGCCGGGGCACAAAGCGACGGCCCCGCGTACAATGCGCGCATGCCGCCGAGCCGCACCGACGCGAACCTCCAGGTCGCGCTCGCGGGCGAGGCCGACGCCAACCGGCGCTATCTCGCCTACGGCATCCGGGCCTTGGCCGAGAGCCGCGCCGACATCGCGCAGCTGTTCTTCGAGGCGGCGGGTGCCGAGACGATCCACGCGCTCGAGCACCTGCGCACGATGGGTGCCGTGGGCTCCACCCGTGACAACCTCGTCATCGCCGCCACCGGCGAGATGCAGGAGATCGACGTCACGCTGCCGCGCATGATCCGCGAGGCGGAAGACGACGGGCGTCCCGACGCCGCGGCCTCGTTCCGGCTGGCGCTCGAGCGCGAGCGCCACCACCGCGACATGTTCCGCCACGCGCTGGCGACGTTCGACGGCGCGCCCGCGCCGGCGATGTCCGGTGCCGCCTCGCTCGCGATGCCGGCGGCGTCGGTGTCCGGGACTGCGCCGCCGATGCCGCCGTCCACGTCCGCACGCCACGTGGCGGGCGCGGTGGCCGCGGGGGGTGGCGTGACGGCGGCCACGATGCGCCGCATGGACGGTCGCGCGCACATGTCGGAGCTCGATACGGAGCCGGGCCGCATCGAGCGCCTGGCATCGATCCGTGAGGTGGTCTTCGGCGCCCAGGACGGCCTCGTCTCGACGTTCGCGGTGGTCGCGGGTCTCGCCGCCGCCGGCGTCGGCCCGCTCGTCGTGCTGCTCGGCGGCGCGGTATCCGCGATGGCCGGCGTGCTGTCGATGTCGATCGGCACGTTCCTGTCGTCGCGGGCGCAGCGGCAGCTCTACGAGCGCGAGCTGGATCGCGAGCGCCGGGAGATCCGCGACCACGCGGGCGAGGAGATCGCCGAGCTCATCGCCGCGCTCTCCGCGCGCGGCATGGCGCGCGCCGACGCCGCGGAGGTCGCGCGGCGCGTCGGGCGCCATCCGGACATCCTGCTCTCCGCGCTGGCGATCTTCGAGCTCGGGCTGGCGCCGCAGCGTCTGGGCGCGCCGGTCCGCGACGCGCTCGTCATGGCGGTGGCGTTCGGCGTCGCGTCCGTCGTGCCGCTGCTGCCGTTCATGCTCACGCAGGGCTTGCCGGCGCTCGGCGTTTCGGCCTTGCTCACGCTCGGCGCGCTCTTCTGCGTCGGCCTGCTCAAGGCGCGCGTGGCGGGTGTGTCCGCGCTGCGCTCGGGTCTCGAGGTCGCCGTGCTCGCCGCGGCCTCGGGGCTCATCAGCTTCGGCCTCGGCCGCCTGGCCTCCGTCGTCCTCGGCGTCGACATCCGCGGGTGAGCTTCGCGCTGCGCCTGAGCGAGGACCGCCTGGGCGCGGGCGCGCGACTGACGCTACCCGCGTCGCCGCGCGTGCTCTATGTGCGCGAGGGCACCGTTGGCGTGGCGGCGGCAGCGGACCGCATCGCGCCGGGCAGCGCGTGGCATGGCGTCGGCGCCGTCGCGCTCGCCACCGAGGCGCCCGCCGTGATCCTGCGCTTCGAGCTGGTCGCCGGCGGCGCGATGCCGGAATCCTCCGTGGGCAAGGTGGACTCGCGACGGCTGCTCGAGCACGCGATCGAGCTCGATCGTGCTCGCGCGTGGCTGATGCGCTGCGATCGCGTCGACTTCGCGCCCGGCGACGTCGCGCTGCCGCACGGACACAAGGGCGGCGGCATCCGCTGCCTGCTCGCCGGAACGCTGGAGGTCACCGTGGGCGATCGGCCGCCGCGGCTGATGCGGCCGGGCGACGCGTGGTTCGAGAGCGGCCGCGAGCCCGTGCTCGCCAGATCCTCTGCGGACGCGCCGACGGCGTTCGTGCGTGTGTCGATCTTGCCGCGCGAGATCCGCGGCCAATCGTCGATCGTCTACGTCGATGCCGCTGACGCCGCGCGCGGCCGGCCGCGGCGCTACACGGTCTACGTCGACGAGCCGATCGACCTACCGTGAAACCGGCCAGCGCGCCTCGTGGTAATGGCGCCGCTGCACGTCGGTCAGCACGTCGCGTGTCTTGAGGTGCGCGAGCAGATGGACGAGGCGCAGCTCGGCGCGTGCGTGCTCGACCTCGGCGGTGGCCGCGCGTACGGTGCTCTCGTCAGCGCGGCCTGAGGCGAACAGCGCGCGCAGCCGCGCCTCGGCCTCCAGCAGCCGAGCGCCTTTCGGCCGCGACTCCGCGAACATCGCGTCCACGAGCGCGCGCACACGCGTCTCCTGCTCCGGGCTCAGCCCGAGCCGATCTTTCAGCTCGAGGACGTGCATCGGACCTGGATAGCCCTGTTGATCAGCGGCGAAGGCCATGCCGAAGCCTCGACCGTCACGCACGACCGCGTCGAACTCGTCGAGGCACGCCTGCGCCTTGAGATGGACCTCCGACGGCGCACCGGGCGTGTGCTGATGCCCGGCGTGCTGTGCGGCCGCGACGACCGGAACGAGCACCAGCAGCAACGCGGCCAGGACCAACGCGCGCCGACTCATGCGAACTTGGCGAGATAGCCGCTCAGCGCGGCGCCCTCGCGCCGGCGAAGCGTGACGGCCACGTGCAGCTGCTCGAGGTACTGCGCGAGCACCTTGCCGCCGAACTGCGGCTTCCTGGCGTCGAAGAAGCGCCGCACGTCGGCCTCGAGCTCGGGCGTGGCGAGGCCGGTAACGCCCTCGGCCAGCCGTCGCATGCCGTGCTTGGGATAGAGGCGATCCATCGTGTCCCAGTGCGCCTTGACGAATTCCCAGGCGATCTCGCGCGTGTCCACGCTCATGAGCATGCCGCGCGCGACGAACGGCGCGTCCTGCGTGCGGACCTCACCGTTGATCAGGCGCTCCAGCGTCTGGCGCGCCAGCGCGGGATCGTGGAAGCCGGCCAGCGCATACAGGTACCGCTGCTCTTCCTGGGGGGTCGTGGCGGCCCGGAAGCGTCGCAAGAACTCGTCGTAGCGCGCGGCGTCGCCCGCGTACGCCAGCACCGCGATGAGCGCCGGCAGCACATTGGGATCGACGGCGCCGGGATCGGCCACATGCGTACGGTAGAGCTCGGTCGCGCGCGCCTGGACGCCCGGGTCGTTGCCGAGTACGCCGATCGCGCGTACGAGATCGCCGCGCAGCTGCCGCGTGAGCTCGTCCTCGCCGGCGCGGGGTGTCCAGCCGAGCGCGGTGAAGGTGGGCATCGCGCGATCGCGCACGAGGGCCTCGAGCCGTCGCCGATCGCCCGGCTCCACCACGCGGTTGAGCGCGTAGAGCGACGCCGTGAGCACCGACCACACGTTGCGGTCGCGCTCGCCGCGGAAGCGCGCGGTCAGGTCGAGGTACGCCGTGAGCGGCATGAGGCCCGCGACCGCGAGCGCCCACGCGTCGTTGACCAGGTTGAAGCGCTCGATGGGCGCCAGCGTCTCCAGTCGCTTGAGCAGCGCGTCGAGCAGATCGGGGGCATACCGCACGCGGTAAAAGCCGTGGCCGCCGGCGTTGACGACGATCGCCTCCGCGCCGGCGCCCGCGCGCAGCCGCGCCTCGCGCTCGCTCAGCAGCACGCGCTCCTCGACGGGCTGGCCGCCGGCGTACACGCGCAGCTGCACGGGCACCTGCCACGGCTGCTCGGGCTCGGCGGTGGCGGGCGGTAGCGGCTCGCGCAGATAGTTGAAGCGTTGCTGGGCCAGCACGAGATGACCGCCCTGATCACGGCTCACCGTTACGACCGGATAGCCGGGACGGAAGATCCAGCCGTCCATCACCGCGGGAATCGGCTGCTGCGCCGAGCGCCCGAGGGCGGCCCAGAGATCGCCGGTGTCGGCGTTGGCGAAGCGGTGCGTGCGCAGGTAGTCGCGAACGCCTTCGCGGAACGTCACGGCGCCGAGATATTGCTCGAGCATCCGCAGCACCGAGGCGCCCTTCTCGTACGTCAGCACGTCGAACATCGCGTCCGCGTCGCGTGGCGAGGTGACCGGAAACTCGATCGGCCGCGTGCTGTGCAGGCCGTCGAGCGACAGCGCGGCCGCGCGCGACACGCCGAACGTCGTCCAGCGCTGCCACTCGGGTTTCCACGCGTCGACGGCCAGCATCTCCATGAACGTCGCGAACGCCTCGTTGAGCCAGATGCCGTTCCACCACGTCATCGTCACGAGGTCGCCGAACCACATGTGCGCGTTCTCGTGGGCCACCACGTCGGCCACGCGCTCGAGCTCGGCGTGCGACGCCGCCGTCTCGTCTACCAGCAGCGCCGTCTCGCGGAACGTGATCGCGCCGAGATTCTCCATGGCGCCCGCGGCGAAATCCGGGATCGCTATGAGATCCAGCTTGTCGCCGGGGTACGGCAGACCGTAGTAGTCCTCGAAGAACGCCAGCGAGGCGGCGCCGATCTCCTGACCGAACCGCGCCAGTCGCTTCTTGCCCGGCACGCACCAGATCTGAAGGCGCGTGCCTCCGACCGTGGCGGGCTCCGTCGCCTCGAGCTCGCCGACGACGAACGCGACCAGGTAGGTGGACATGACGATGCTGTCGGCGAAGCGAGCCACCTTGCGGCCGTTCTCGAGCGTCTCCGACACGATCGCGGTGTTCGACACGGCGGTCAGCGCCGGATCGATGGCCAGCGTCACCGCGAAAACCGCCTTGAACGAGGGCTCGTCCCAGCACGGAAACGCGCGCCGCGCGTCGGTGGCCTCGAACTGCGTGGCGGCCATGGTGCGCGACACGCCGCTCGGGTCCTTGTAGACGGAGCGATAGAACCCGCGCAGCTTGTCGTTGAGCGTGCCGCGAAACGCCAGGCGCAGCCGCCACCGCCCGCGCGCGGCGGGCGAGGCGAGGGCGAGCCGACACCGCTCGGTGACCTCGTCGAGCGCGGCTGTCGCGCGGATCGTCTCGCCGCGGTCGTTCTCGAGGCTCGCGGAGTCGATCACGAGCTCGATCGCATTGAGGACGACCTCGGAGATCGTCTCCGTCACCTCGAGGGCGACGGTCTGCTGACCGCGAAAGGTGAGCGTCGTGAGATCGGGCTCGAGTCGAATGTCGTAACGGGACGGCACAGCCGTCCGGGGCAGACGATAGGGATCCACGGGTCCTCCGCGCTGGGATGGCCGCTGCCCCGCTAATGTACCGCGCCGCGGTTACGCCGCCAACCTGCCTTCCTCGAGCGCGCGCTTGAACTCCGCCAGGTCGTGGGCGACCTGCGACCCTGCGTCGGCGGAGACGAGCGAGGCGACGGCGTGGCCGAAGCGGCCGCCGGGGGGATCGTACTGCAGCGACACGCGCACGTGCGTCCCGGAGCCCGCCGGCTCGAACGTGACGGAGCCCGCGTGGTTCACCAGCGTGCTGTCCGTCGTGCGCCACGCGATGAGCTCACCGGGTTTGTCGTTGATCAGCTCGGCGTCCCACGACACGCGCGCGCCCGCGGGGCCCTTCACCGTCCAGCGTGAGCGCGTGCGGTCCAGCACCTCCACGCGCTCGACGTGCGAGAGCAGGCGCGGCAGATTTTCGAGATTCCGCCAGACGTCGTAGACGCGCTGCGGCGCCGCATTGACGACGATCGCCTCGTCGATCTTCACGCCGAGGTTGCCGACGTTGCGACGCGCCCCGCCGGCGTCGATGCCGAGCCGCTCGTAGGCGTCGCAGTGACCGGTGAGGCCGCGGTAGCCGAGCGCGGCGCCGACGGCGGCGAGCAACAGGCCGCCCACCGACATTCGCGTGAGCCCGAAGACCAGCAGTGCTCCGCCGGCGATCGCCGATACGATCCGTTCCCTTTCGCCGACGTTGACCGTGCGCTCGGCTTGCAGCGTCATTCTCCGTCCTCCCGCCCTGGCTGCGGCTCGATGGGCATTGAAGAAACTTCTCCTCCGCGCTCTGCCCCTCCGGACTGAAACTGCACGTCCGGTGCCGTCAGCCGCGCGCGCCAATGATGAAGCCGGCGAGCAGATCCCAGCCGGAGGAATGGCCGAGGCTTGTCAATCGCGCCGCGGCGTGGAGCGCCGCGCCGTCGTCCTCCTGCGCGAGCGCGGTGGCCAGCTCGTGCAGCGGCGCCCAGCCTTCGCCCCCGAGCAGATCGCCGAGCAACGCGACGCCGATCGGGTGGGTCAGTCGCGTGGCGGCCGTTCTGACCGCGGCCGCCGCCTCGCCCCACGCCGCGGCGTCGATGATGCCGGCGCGGGCGAGCAGCGCCCGTGCGAAGAATGCGCCGCCGGTAAGATCGTCGCCCGCTGGCGTGAGCCCGGGTCCGAGTCCGA
>Ga0066683_10000826_pt1 | contig 11173 bp, 7 predicted proteins | sample GraSoiAngelo_132_FD_62296 | JGI IMG/M metagenome (GOLD analysis project Ga0066683, IMG submission 62296) | Grasslands soil microbial communities from the Angelo Coastal Reserve, California, USA - 14_0929_02_40cm | ecosystem: Environmental > Terrestrial > Soil > Grasslands | place: USA... | reverse complement strand
GTCCGTCCTTGGTCCTTGGTCCGTCCTTGGTCCTTGGTCCGTCCTTGGTCCTTGGTCCGTCCTTGGTCCTTGGTCCGTCCTTGGTCCTTCGTCCGTCCTTGGTCCTTGGTCCGGTCTTTGAGACAGTCCTTGGTCCGTTCCTAGTCCGTGGTCCCTGGTCCGCGCACCAAGGACCAGGGACCCTTGGACGGACCAAGCCCGAAGAACCAGGACCATGGCCCCCCTCGACGGTCACGCGCCCAGGCGGCACTTGATCAACGCGTAGATCGCGTCGACGCCATCGATCCAGCGAATCTTCTTTCCTTCATCCTCGCGACGCGGCTTGTACCCGATGGGGACTTCCAGAATCCGGCGCCCGGACCTGAGCACCTTGGCCGTGATCTCGGGCTCGAAATCGAAGCCCACGCAGCGGAGGCGGATGCCATTGAGCGCTTCCCGTTTGAACACTTTGTAGGCCGTCTCCATGTCGGTCAGCCGCGAGCCGAACAGAATATTGGTCAGCATCGTGAGGAAACGATTGGCGAGACGCCGCCTGAGAGCGACGTGGCCGGTCGAGGCCAGGAACCTCGAGCCGTAGACGACCTCCGCACGCCCTTCGAGGATCGGGGCCAGCAGCCGTCCGTACTCGTTCGGATCGAGCTCGAGGTCCGCGTCCTGCACGAGGAGGATGTCCCCGGTCGCGAAGCCCAGTCCCAATCGGACGGCGGCGCCCTTACCAAGATTGATCGGGCTGTCGTAGCTCTTCACGCGCGGGTCGTTGGCCCATGGGCTGGCGTCAATCGCGCGGCGCGTGCCGTCGCTCGATCCGTCGTTGGCAATGATCACCTCACGGTCCAGGCCGCCGAGGGCGACCATCCAGACGCGCTCGATCACTTCGCCGATCGTCTGCTCTTCGTTGTAGACCGGAATGATGATGGACAGCTTCATGCGTGGACGGAGGCGAGCGAACCAACGTTATATGATGATACGTGAACATTTCCATGCGATCGCTTGACCGCGCGCTCGATGGCGCCGCAGCCGTCTACGTCGCATCGGCCGCATCGGTCATCATCGCGTGCGTGTTCATCTTCGTCTGGGCGCCTCACCCGTGGGGATGGGAAGGATTCGATCACTATCACGATCTCGGGCGCCTGCTGGCGCGTGGCGAGCCCTTTCCAACCACGGATGTGCCCTGGGGCTACGCCTACTTTCTCGCCCCGTTCTACCGGGTGTTTGGCGACCGCCCGTGGATCCCGCTGCTCGCGCAGGCCGCGCTCAACGGGCTCGTCCCGATCCTGCTGTACCGGCTCGTCTCGCTCGAGCTCGATCGGCGAACCGGCGCGGCGGCGGCCATACTCACCGGGTTCTTCTCGTTCAACACGCTCTACGCCTCGACCCAATCGTCGGACGCCGTCTGCACCGTGGTCTTTGTCGCCGCTCTGCTCTTGTTCGCGGAAGGACGCACGCGAGGCGGCCTGCTGTGCTTTGCCGGGTCGGGCGCGCTCTTCGGGCTCGCGCCGCAGTTCCGCCCGAACCTCGTGATGCTGCCACCCGCGCTGGCCGGCCTGTATCTTCTCGCCAGACCTGCAAAGCGCGCGAAGATCGCTCAGGCGCTCGTGTATCTTGCGGCAGCAGCTGTTATGTTGGCGCCCTGGACCGTTCGCAACTATCGTTTGATCGGTCTGTTACTTCCGACGAGCACGCACGGAGGCATGCAACTGTGGTACGGCACGTTGCAGGCGGGACCTTACCTCGAGAGCCGCGTCTACAATCCGCGCTCGGCCTTCGAGTTCTCTGGGTTCGACTACTCGAGCGTCGCCGGGCGCCCGCTTCTCGTGTCGGCCGAAGTGTCTTCGTGCGCACCGTCGCCGGCGTCGATCGAGTTGGTGTACTGGACTGATCGTCACCGCGAACCGGTGCGCCTTCCCGCGAATCGGCCGCAGGGCAACGAGTTCAGCTGGAATGTACCTGGACAATCCATTCCAACGGTTCTCTACTATTTCGTCGAGGCACGCTGGCCGCCCAGCGAGGAGGCGCCGCAAGGCGCTGTCGAGCGCGTGCCGGCCGGCGGATTGCTTCAGCCCGCCATCCATTTCATCAACGACGCGCACCTGATGGACCTCGACCTGCATGGCGACCTGCTCGATATCTTCGACGTCATGCGAATGGCCCGGAGCGTCGCGTGGAGCGAACCGCTGCTCCACACCGATCGAATCGATCTCGACGGGGACGGCCAGGTGACCGAGCGCGATCTGCGCCGTGCCGTCGACATCCTCGTGCGATCTCAGCCCGGCGCGTTGGCACCGGGCGAAGTGGTCGCGGCGTTTCGCACTGAAACGGCGCGTGCCGTCATCGTGTTCGCGGACTCGTCGACGTTGACGGTGCCGCGATCGTCGTCCGAACGTCTCAGCGACATCGTTCCCGAAGGCGAGTACGCAGGAAGACTGGTGAATGCCGCCGTGCCGTTCTGGGCCGTGGCCGGGCACGCGCCGGTTCGCCCGGCGAAGCTGCACGAATGCCGTCCGCTCGGCCACGTCGGCGTGAACCGAGCGTTCTATCTCGCCGAGCCGGATTCCATGCGGCGCTACACGGCACTGGCGTGGGACAACATCGGCCACGACCCGGGCGCGTACCTCGCGTCGTGCGTCTACCGTGTCTGGCGCCTGTTCGTCGTTCAGGGGACCGACGATCGCCACACCGCCTATCAATTTCGGGGCAGCCGGCTCGTCTACAAGGCAGCAACGGTCGTGAGCGTGACGTTTCTCGTGCTGTTTCTCTGCGGCGTGATTATCGCGATCCGGCAGCGTCGCCGGCTGCTCGTCATCGGGGCACCCATTCTGTACGTGCCGGTGACCATCGCCTGGGTGCTGACGAACATGCGGTACACGGTCACCGTCCAGCCGCTCGTGTTTGCCTTCATCGCCCTGACGCTGCTGGCAGCACTCGATCGCGCAGGAAGTCGAACAGGACCTCGGCCTTCACGAGATTAGTGTTGCCGATGGCGTGGCAGCACGCGTTCGGCATCTGAGATGGACGGCGATGCCGCAGCTCATCGTAGGTGCTGACGGTCGGCACGCCGTCGGAGAAGGTGTTCAGAAAGAAGCGGTTGATGGCCGCCGTTCCGCCGTCATAAAACGTGTCGGTGTTCGGGCAGACGGGCGGCGTGATGTTCAGAAAGAACACCAGGCGGTACGCGCCCGACCGGTTCAAGGCCTGGAGGCGACGCACCGCACGCAGCCACGGTGCGAAGCCGCTGTCGCGCTGCAGGCTGTCAATCACCGTGGGGTTCGGCTTCTGCCCACCAACGCAGACCATGGTCTGCACCTGATCGTCCGTGAACCGGTCCACCGGCGTGAGCTGCTGCTCGTTGAGACCGTTCACCTGACGCATGTTCGCCAGCAGTTCGTCTTCGACGGCCAGGTGTTCGACGCGTTTGTGATACTCGTCGGTCCCGGCCAGCTTCCACGCCAGCGTGAGGTACACACGGCGGTACAGCTCAACCGAGTACAGGTACCGCCGCAGGAACGACTTGAGATAGGCGACGGCGCTTTGAATGCGACCTGAAGGTTCGACGTCATAGTTCTCGATCAGGTCGTTGTCGAAGAATCCGATGATCACGAGGTCCGGTTTGTAAACGGGGCCAACCTGCAGCAGGTGCGCGAGCTCCTGGCTGGTGTTGTAGCCGGGCACGGCCAGGTTCCAGACCTGCCAATCGACGTCCGGCCGCCAGGCCTTCAACTTTTGCTCGAAGAGAAACGGATATGTGTGCTCCGCCACAGAGCCGTGCCCGAAGGTGACGGAATCTCCGAGCACGAGAATCCGGAACGTGGACGGGCCCTTCTCGAGCGAGTATTCGCGGTCGTCCCGGAAGCCCAGGCTGTTGATGTGGACCGGGACGCCGGCGAACCAGCCGGTGTAGCCAGGGGCGAGGCGTTGTCGGCGCATCGGATCCGACTGGAAAAAGCCGGGCGAACCTTTGAGCGGATCCCACCGCCAGCGCACCCATGCCTCCACGCCCGCCCCAAGCGCGAGTGCGGTGACGATCAGGATGGGCACCGTGATGGTGAGCACTTTCCGACCGCGAATGGACATCACGTCAGGCGCGAACGCCGGGCGGCTTCGTGGCCACCAACTCGAGGATCAGTTGACTGCAGATTCCGCACTAGGGGTTGTCCTGGTTGGAGAGATCTATGCAAGCCGGCAACTGGTGATGGTCGAGAGGATCTTCTACAGCGCACGACATATTTTGAAGCGGCGAAGCTGTTGGTGCAAACGATGCCGGCGCGCAGCATTCTGTTGAGCAGGGTCGGTGAAGCCACGGTTGAGACCTTGACGAAGACAGGTCAATTGCGCAAAGTCGATGTCGTGAAGGAACCGGATAACACGGCGTCGTTCGCGATTTATGAAAGGTGAAAGGTTTGGAGCGGCCCGCCTCATAGCCAGCCGCGGCGCCAGTACGCGAATATCGCCAAGTACTCCCACACGATGCCGCGAATCTGCTCGAGGGTGGCGCCGCGCGTGTGATCGTAGAACTGGCTTTGCGGAGGCGGCGTCGGCACGACCGTGATGGCCGGCGCCTCCCGATGCCAGGTCATCACCGCCCGCCGCATGTGGTACGGCGAGCTCACGAGCAGAATCTTCGTCCAGCGGTGGTCATCGAGGATCTCCTTCACGAAACGCACGTTGTCATAGGTGCTCTTCGCTTTCAATTCGAGTGCGATCGCAGACGAAGGCACGCCGTTGTCGAGCGCAAGGGCGCGCATGACCTCGGCTTCACGAAACGAGTACACATACCCGGACGACAGGACGAGATACTTGGCGTAGCCGGCCTTGTACAAGTCGATCGCCTGCTTGACGCGCTCCTGATAGCCGCCACCGGCCTGCCCCGACTCGCCGACGCCGCCCGCAAAGACGACGATCGCGTCGGCCTGCACCGGCGGCGACGACAGCTTCAGCGGCCCCGCAGACCACCAGAGGATCGAGGTCTGAAACAGCAGCAGGTAGACCGCGGCCAGACCCACGACGATTTCGGCGGCGCGCCGCCGCGTGGCCCGGTACGTGCGGCGCAGCGTCTCTTCCCAGCCGGTGTCGGAGGATCCCTTCGTCGCGATTGCCGTCTCAATCAACTTGGACATCTCCGCGATGCGCGAGCTCCAGCTGTTGGTGCGAGCGACGCTGATCTTTCGCGCGCCCTCAGCGTCGGAAGACGGTCGCAGGGCACGACGAATCGCCGCAACATACCCCTCAGGAGTGCCCGCGATCGACACGATGTCCCCATGGTCGGCGTTGAAGCGACGGATTTCCGCGAGATTGGTCGCCACGACCGGAGTGCCCATCGCCAGATACTCGTTCAGCTTGGTCGGATAGACGTTGGCGGTGTACTCGCTGAGCCGGTAGGGCACGAGGCCGACATCGAACGCTTTGACGTAGCGCGGCACGTCCGCGTGTGGCTTCTGGCCCAGCAGATGGACGTTCGGAAACGTGCGCAGGGCCGACATGTCGGCCTGCTCGGGCCCGACGAGCACGATCGACGCCTCCGGCATGCGCTGGGCCACCTCGCACAGCAACTCGCAATCCACCCACTGATGCAGCCCGCCGACATAACCCACGATGGGCCTGGGAATCGCCGCGATGTCGGCCGGCAGCGGGTCGTCTGACGCGCGGACGCGCTCGAATCCCTCGAGGCTCACGCCAAACGGAAACAGGTGCACCCGGTTGCTGAAGCGGGCGGCGCGCTGGCGCAGCTGATCCGAGGTGACGAATATCAGGTCCGCGTCCCGGAACAGCTGCTCTTCGCTCGCCGAGATGCGTCTCGCCTCCGGCGAGGACGACGCGAAATCGTCGATGCAGTAGTAGATGGTCAACTCGCTGTCGAGACGCGTCACGAGATCCCGCGCGAGCGGCGTCGGCAGGAACATCCAGGTGATCGGCCGGTTGAACCCGGTGGCGGCCATCCAGCGGCGGAGGCTCCGGAGCAGCAGCGAGCGGTTGACCCATCGGGCTGGTCGCGAGTACGGCAGCGGCACGATGAGCGGCGAGTAGACGAACAGGTTGTCGCTCACCTGCCGGAAGCCTTTGGTACTCCGCCACCAGTTGGACAGCCGCTGGCGCACACGCGGCAGGTCGCGCATGCTCGGCGGGCGGACGCCCGTGTTCTCGATGAAGAGCACCCGGTGTCCCTGTGCCGCCAACGTCGACATGATCTCCTGGTGACCCTGCCAGATGAAATCCCAGTCGATCGACGAGACGCACAGAATGTCTGAACGGCGCTGCATCATCAGGACGTGACTGACAGGGTCGGCGTGTTCAACACGCGTCGGTACGCGTCCAGCGTCAGGTGCGCGGTCCGTTCGATGGCAAAGCGCGGGTCGACAGCCTGACGGCCCGCCCGACCGAGCCGACTCGCAAAAGCGCAATCGGTCAGCACACGCGCCAGAGCCGCCGCCAGCGCGTTCGCGTCGTGGGGTTCGACCAGCAACCCGGTCTCGCCGTCCTTCACGATGTCATCGGTGACACCAGGCAGCCGCGACGCGATGCACGGCAGCCCCGAGGCCATGGCCTCGACGAGCGCCATGCCGAACGCCTCGCGGCGCGACGGAAACACGAACACGTCTGCCGCCCGATAGTACTGATCGATAACGCGCGTCTCCTCGACAAAGACGATGCGGTTTGCCAGGCCTTCGCGGCCGGCGGCGTCGCGAATGCGGTCCGCCAGCGCCGGATCGATCTCATAGTACCGGGACCTGGTCGATCCGACATACACCAGTGACGATCCGGCGCCCACGCCGTTCGCTATCCGCCGCCAGGCTTCGAAGAGCACGTGTGCTCCTTTGTCGAGCGAGAAGAACCCGACGAACAGAATCAGCGCACCGCTTTCGGGCAGGGCCAATGTCCGCCGCAGCCTGATCCGCTCACCGGGTTCGGCGGGATGAAAGCGCGCCATGTCGAGGCCGTTCGTTCCGCGGCACACGCGCGAAGCACTGAAACCCGCGTCCTCCAGCCGGTCCGCGAGCGGCGGGCTGACGGCCATGAAGAGATCAACGTGCGAGTACGCCCAGTACGCCAAACGCCCACGCGCCCGCACCCCGGCAGGCTCGTCCTGCCCGGCGGTATGCAGCGTCAGCACGATCGACTTGCCGAGCATCTTCGCGAGCAGCACGAGCAGCGTGGATTTCTGAGAGAAGCCGTGCAGATGGACGATATCAAACGAGCCGCTCAGCTTGAGGAAGGACCAGAGGAACGCCCACGCCGCCTTCGCCTTCGACCAGCGGCTCGTGACGTCGACGTTCGCGCGGTAGACCAGCGTTCCGTCGACCTCGCTGACCACCGGCAGCGACGCATCCGTGCTGGTCGTCAGCACAGTGAACCGGAGCGCTCCGTGGAGTGCATCAATCGTCGCCTTGCACTGCAGGCCGCCGCCGCTCAACTCCGGAAAATATGCACCGGTCACCATCAAGATGCCGGACGGCTGCCGCGCATGTTCGCTCATGCCGACTGCCTCGCCTCGAGGGCCTCTCGCAACACCGCTTCAAAGGCGCAGGTGGTCGCACGAATGTCGTAGGCGCCCGACACTTCATCATGACGCTCGGACACCTCCAGCACGTCGGGCTGCGGCGACTGGAGCAACCGATCGACTTCGCGCGCGATGGCTTCGGCGTCCGACGGATCGACCGTGCGATAGCCGAGGCGGCCGAGCAGCTCGGCCGAGGCGCCTTCCGACGGCGTGAGGCCGAGAATCGGTTTGCGCAGCGGCAGGTAGTCAACGAGCTTGCTGGGAAGAAACAGGCTTGGACCGTCACTCGGCGCGTCGATGACCAGAAGCACGTCGGCCGTCGAGGCCACGGCGAGCGCTTCGTTCGGCGAGCGGCGGCCGCAGAATGTGACGATGGCGCTCAAGGCGAGCCGCGCCGACGCGCGTTGATACGCCTCCATCGCCCCGCCGACGAACGTGACCGCCAGCCGCCCATCGAGCGGGGCGCGCCGATGGAGGATCGCCAGCGCCGTCAGAAACGCGTCCGGGGTCCGCACGCCCGCATAGAAGCGCCCCGTGTAGACGATGTGCAAGGGGCCAGGCCGACGCGCGCCGGGCACGGCGGGAGTCAGACTCGCGTCGAAACCTTGAGGAACGACTCGGGCGCGCCGTTTGAATTCGGCCGGATACTTCGCCATGACGCGGTCTGCCGTCTGCTTGTTCATGAACACGATGCGCGTGGCCGCGGCCATGACGTCGTGTTCCATGCGGGACCAGATGCGGCGTTGCCAGGCCGTACCCTGGATGTAGGGGCTGTCGACCCACGGATCCGAGAAGTGCGCGACCCACGGGAGCCCGGCTTCCCGGTGCAGCCGCAAACCGATCAGATGATCGGACCAGGGCTGGGCGAACGACATGAGCAGATCAGCGGGCTCCGACGCGAGTGCCCGGCGCGCCGCGCGCAGCGCGACGGGCATCCACACACGCTTTTCATCCGGCAGCCGTTTCGCCGCCGGACAGATCCGCCAGAGCGCGCGGAACACGAGCCACTCTTCCGGAGACGGAACCCGTAGAAGCCGCACGGCGCCGTCGGCATCGGGCGGAACGTGGTAATCCTGGTTATATCGAGTGGAGCGGGGACCGAAGCAGACGACGCGCGACCGCCAGCCCAGGCGTGAGAGCTCCCGCAGCGTCCGCGTCACCTGCACGGCGCGGGGCCCTGACAACGGCGGCATTTCCCACGACACCGCGAGCAGCTGCTTCATCGGGCGCCGAGCCGTTCGGTCAGGCGCTCGATGATGCAGGCGGTGTGCGCTCGCCAGGTGTGGCGAAGGAGTACGAGCCGCCGGGCCTCGCGGGCGAGCGCCTGGCCTCTCGACGGATCGTCAATCAGCGCGGCAAGGCCGCCGACGAGCGAGTCAGGGTCGCCGGGCGTGACCATGACCGCTGCGCGCCCGTGTTCGAGCACGTCGCCGACCTGATCCAGATCGGAGGCGACGATCGGCTTTCCCATGGCCATGTACTCGAACAGCTTGGTGGGCGATCCGAAGAACGACGTGCCGTCGGAATTGGGCACGTGTGGCGACGCCAGGATGTCGCAGGCGGCCAGATAGCGCGGACCGTCAGCCTGAGCCACCAGACCGGTCAGCACCGTCACGTCTTCGATGCCGTGGCGCACCATCACCTGCCGCACTTCGGGCATACGTGCGCCGTCACCAATCATCAGCAGCCGAACATGGGCCCGCAGCTCCGGACGCCGCGCTATCAAACGTCCGAACGCGTGGACCAGAACTTCCGCGCCGTGCCAGTGCCCGAATGTTCCGATGAAGCCGACGACGGTCTTGCCCTCGAGGCCGAGCAGCCGGCGCACGGGAGCGCCGTCGATATCGGGGGAGTACCGATCGGGTTCGACTCCATTGGGATTCATCAGAATCTTTTCCCTCGGCACCCCCTGTGCGACCAACCCGTCTTCCATGGCGCGGCTCACGACCACCACGAGGTCGGCCGCCGCGAGATTCAGCATCTCGATGCGCTCGGATAGCGCCTGGTTCTGGAGCGGACTACCCCAGTGCAGGCTCATCCAGATTTCGGAGCCGTTGTATTCGAGGACGAACGGCACGTTGCGCTCGGCCGCGATGCGCGCACCGGTAAAGCTGTTCAGGCTGTAGCGCTCATAGACGAACGCAAGCTCACGGCCCTCCACCTTCGGCAGCTCGCGATCGAACGCGCGGTTGATCATGAAACTCGGCAGCTCGGCGTACTCCCAGAACGCCTCCAGCGGCGTGACACAATGGACCTCAATCCCGCGATCCACCGTCGGCACAACGTCTGTGGTCAGCATCACGGGTGGTCCTGTGAACTCGGCAAGATGATTGAGCACGCCCGCGATATGCCCAACCGAGCCGCCGGCTGTGATCCCAACGCCCATGTCTGCTCTGAGATACAGCGGACTCGCACGGAGATCGAGGCGGGGCCGGCGACCGCCGGCGAAGCGGCGTTCCAGCGCACCGACCTCGCGTCCGATCCTCCCGAGCAGAGGCCGTTTCTGAAGGGGCTCGCAGAGCGCCCGCCAGCCCCACCGCGCCAGCAGGGGCATCGACAGCAACCGGCGATGGCCACGCTCGTCCTCCACGTAGCAGGGGCCGCGACTCAGCACGCGCAGCATCAGCCCGAGCTTGAGCGGCCGGCCGATGCTTTCCAGGCGGTGCGTCAGCAGCCGTGCCTCGTCGTAGCGGAACAGGTGTGACTCGAGCGCGCCGTGACGCAGCCAGTCTTTCAGCCGGTCCACTGTGGTGATCGTCTCGTCGCCCGAGACCTGCCACTGGTTCGAGCCGTGGCGAAGAACGGTCAGGCGTCCCATCACGCCGCCGCCGGCACGTCGCGCGTGATGTACTCGCGCCACCACATGGCGAGGTTCAGCAGATACCAGATCTTCGAGCCCTGCCCGCTCTGGATCAGCCGATTCACCTCCCCGCGGTCGAGCAGATCGGTCTCGTCGCAGAATCGATCGAGTTGCACCTGGGCGAGCGTGGCCAGGCGCCCTTCAAAGAGCTCGTCAACGGGCACGCCGAAACCCTGCTTGCGGCGGTCGATCAGCGCGTCCGGCACCAGCCCGCGCACAGCGATCTTCAGCAGATGCTTCAGCCGTCCGCCGCTGGCCTTGCGCGACGACGGAATGCTCATCGCCAGGGCCACGAGCCGATGATCGAGAAACGGCACACGTCCTTCGAGCCCCACGCCCATCGTCATCTTGTCGACGCGCATGAGCAGCAGCTCGGGGAGGCGCAAATGCAGATCGACATAACTCATCCACGACAGCGGGGACTGATCCCAGGCGCGCGCGCGGAATCGCGCGTGGATCGGCGCGATGGCACTCCACGACGTGAGCCCGCGAAGCGAGCGTTTGAGGCGCGGCGAGAGCAGCTGCTGCTTCTCCCATTCCGAGAACGCCTCGGCGCCGCTCCAGAAGAGCGGCTGTCCGGCTCCGCCCCGGCGCAGGTATTCGGTCTGCCAGGCGTGGCCGTATCCCGCCAGGTCCAGGGCAGACGAGGCGGCGCGCTTCAGCAGTCGCGGCACCGGCCAGTCGTCCATTTGCTGCCGCTCGAGCGCCTGCAACCAGTTGGGGTAACCGATGAGCATCTCATCGGCGCCCTCGCCCAACTGGCATACCGTGACGCCGTTGTCGCGGGCGAGCTTCGCGACATAGAACAGGGGGACGCAGAC
>Ga0066683_10000823_pt1 | contig 11182 bp, 10 predicted proteins | sample GraSoiAngelo_132_FD_62296 | JGI IMG/M metagenome (GOLD analysis project Ga0066683, IMG submission 62296) | Grasslands soil microbial communities from the Angelo Coastal Reserve, California, USA - 14_0929_02_40cm | ecosystem: Environmental > Terrestrial > Soil > Grasslands | place: USA... | reverse complement strand
GGCGTCGAGGAAGAAGCGGTCGTGGGAGACGAGGATGACGGCGTGCGGGTATTCCGTCAGGTACGACTCGAGCCAGTTGCGGGCGTCGAGATCGAGATGGTTGGTCGGCTCGTCCAGCAGCAGCAGGTTCGGCCGCCCGAGGAGCAGCTTGGCGAGCGCGAGCCGCATCTGCCACCCGCCGGAAAAGGCTTCCGTCGACCGGTCGAAGTCGGCGGCCGTAAAGCCGAGGCCCTGCAGCACCGTCGCCGTTTTCAGCTCGATCGTGTAGCCGCCGCCGAGCCGGAAGCGATCCTGCAGATCGCTATAGCGCGCGAGCATCGCGTCGTGCTCGGCCTCTGGAATCGATTCGTCGCCAAGCCGCGCTTCGAGCGCGTGCATTTCATCCTTGACCGCGAGCAGGTCGCCAAACGCGCTGCTCGCTTCCTCGAAGACGGTCCGGCCCGCATGCGTCAGACCGTCCTGCGGAAGATAGCCGACCGTCAGCGCCGCGGGCTTGACGATGGCCCCGCGGTCGGGTTCGTCGAGCCCCGCCATCATGCGCAGCAGCGTGGTTTTGCCGGCGCCGTTCGGGCCGCACAGGCCGACGCGCTCGCCGTCGTCGATTTGCCAGGTGACGGCGTCGAGGAGCACGTGGTCCCCGAACGCCTTGGTCAGGTTGGATAGCTGGATCATGCTGACGTTAAACGACTTATTTTATCACGTCACGCGCGGGCAGGCCTCACTCCATCACAAAGGACACAAAATTGAAGTCCTTTGTGTCCTTGGTGTCCCTCGTGGTGATCTATTCGCCGAGCGCTTTCGCCGCGACGGCAAGAACTTGCGGGACGCGGAACGGTTTGGTGAGATAGCCGGCGACGCCGAGGTTCACCGCTTCGATCGCGCTCGATTCGGTGGAGAAGCCGGTAATGATGATGACCGGCAAATCGGATTTGTATCGCTTGGCCTCCCGAATCACGGCGAGGCCGTCCATGCCCGGCATCTTCAGATCTGCGATCAGCAGATCGTACGGGTAAATCCGCATTCGCTCGAGCGCCGAGCGGCCGTCGGGCGCGACGTCGACCTCGTATTCGGCAAGCGCGAGCGTCTTCGCCAGCAGATCGCGGATGCTGGCCTCGTCGTCGACGACGAGGATTCGCGGGCGCGTGTTGCCTGCCGCCGGGCGCACAGGCTGTGAGGGGGCCGGGCGGGATCCGCCGCGCGGCCGCTGGCTGTCGAGCCAGGCGTCGATGTCGCGCTTGCGGAAGCGCCACTGGCGGCCCACGCGCACCGCCGGAATCTTGCCGGCTTTGATCAGCCGGTAAACCGTCCGGAGATTGACCTGGAGATACTCCAGGACCTCTTCGGTCGTCAGGAATGTTTCATCCATCATGCGTCAGCGTCTCGCCGGCGGCTGGGCGGGCAGTTCGACGGTAAACAGCGCGCCGCCGTCGGGATGATTCGCCGCGACGATTTGCCCGCCGTGCTCCTGGACGATCGCATACGCGATCGCCAAACCGAGCCCCGTGCCCTTGCCGACTTCCTTGGTCGTGTAGAACGGCTCGAAGATGTGCGACAGCGCGTCCTCGGGAATCCCGATGCCGGTGTCGCGCACCGTCGCGATGATCCGGTCGCCCGAACCCGCGACCATCGTGTTGATCTCGATGCGTCCCTCGCGGCCGGTCGCGGCGATTGCGTGTTCGGCGTTCATCACCATGTTCAGGAAGACCTGGTGAAGCAGTAACGGATCGCTTTGCACGCGTGGCAGCTTCTCGTCATAGTGTCGCACGACTTCGATGCGCACGGCGCGGTGTGCGGGTGTGCGCAGCGCCAGAACTTTCTGGATGACCGCGTTCAAGCTGACCGATCGGCGGGCCAGGCGTCGTGATCCGGCGAAGACCAGCAGGTTGCGTACGATCTTCGCCGCGCGGTCGGCTTCACGATAAATTGTCTGCACCTCACGGCGGAGCTGTTTCGGGAAGGCTCCGGTCGTGCGAAGGAGCTCGAGATGCCCGAGCACGCCCTGCAGCGGGTTGTTCAGCTCGTGCGCGATTCCGGCGACGAACTGACCGAGCGCCGCGAGCTTCTCGCTTTGGGTCAGCCGCTTCCGCAGCTCTTCGCGCTCCGCCTCGAGCTGGGTCTGCGGGGTCAAATCGCGCGCGACAATGACGCTGCCGCACGGCTCGCGGTCGTGATTGAGCAGATCGGTCACCGTCACCATGAACGGTCCGTTGAGCACCGGATCCACGACTTCACAGGTGATCGCGGCGTCGGCGCCGGCCCGCCCGGGCGCGGATTTGTGACGCTGCAGCCATCCGCCGAGCTCGACGCCGACGTAGTCGGCGAGCGGCCGGTCGATCAACTCGTCACGACTGCGGCCGACCCGGGACGCGAACGCCTGATTCACATGCACGATGAGGCCGCCGGTGTCTGCCACCGCGACCAGGTGCGAGATCGAATCAAACGTGTTCTCGAGCTCCATCCGTGACCGCAAGACGTCGTCGAGAAGCTGCATGTTCTCGATGGCGCTGGAGAGCTGGCGGCCGAGCTCGTCGGCGCGATCGAGGAAATCGAGCTCGCCGCCTGCTTCGACGCGTACGCGTTCAAAGACAATCGTGCCGAGCGCCCGGCGGCAGCCCCGCAGCGGTACCGTGACCATCGCCGTGACCTCGCCTTCCGACGGGGACACGATTTCAGCGCGCATCTGGCGCATGGCGAGCGCCGCGGGCGCGGAGGCATCGTGGGTGCCGACGCTGACGCCGCGCGCCACGTCCGCGCCGTCGGAGGACGCCCTGAGGACCAGATGGCGCGCGCGCCGATCGTGAATCCAGACCGACGTGCGATCCGCGCCGAACAACCGGTTGGCGCCGTGGCAGAAGATATCGAGTCCGGCCGTGAGATTCAGCGTCGCCGACAGGCTCGCCGTGAATTCGTCCAGCAGCTCACGAATGTCGCCATGCAGCTCCGCGGCCTGACGGAGGTGAAACAGCTCGAGCGCGGTCATGAAGGCGTCGGCCGTTTCGACGATGTCGCCCTCGACGTTCGACTCGGACGGTGGCGTGTGGAAACCGACCGTGAGCAGGCCGACGCGCTCCGCGCCGCGGACCAGCGGGAGCAGCAGCGCGGCGCGGGAATTCAGACGCGAGGCGAGATCGGGCGCCTGACGGTTTGCGTCGGCGACGAGAGTCGGCACGCCCCGGGCGAACGCGTCGGCGACGAGCGCGGCCTCGTCGGGACCGGGCAGCCACGGGTCGGTCCGCAGGACATCGAGGGCGAACCCTGAGGTCGCCTGCAGCCCGCCGCTGCGCGGATTGTGCTGGAACAGCAGCGAGCAGGAGCCGCCGGTCACATCGAGCGCGTGCTGATGCAGCTCGGGCAACAGGTCGTTCGATCGGGCGGTGTGCGCGAGCCGGGACGCGAGCGGTCGTTGGACCGTGCTCGCGGTCGTGGACCGAGAGGCGGAGGCCGGACGCGTCGCTCGCCGGGTTCGGGTGTCTCGGGGCATTGAATTCGTTTCGGCGGGGTCGTCGCTTCGCGATTCTACTGCGATCAATTCACGGCCGCCAACCACGGCGGTCGGCGGCTGCCGCTTGAATCGTCGCCGTAACATCAATAAACTCAAGATGTTGGGTGTCCCGACTGTCCGCCGGCGTTCGCCGTCTTAACTCGTGAGAAAAGAGGGCCTTCCGCGCTCCGCATGACGTGGACGGATGAAGAGCTCGTCGCACGTTCGATCAGCGGCGACTCCGACAGTTTCAACGAGCTGGTCTTGAGATGGGAACGCCCCATCTACGCCCTCGCGTACCGGACAATCGGTCGCGAAGAGGATGCGCGGGACGTGTGCCAGGAGACGTTTCTCCGGGCGTTTCGCGCGCTGCCCGGCTTTCGCGGCCAGGCGAAGTTTTCGTCGTGGCTGTATCGGATCGCGCTGAACCTGTGCCGCGACTGGATGCGGCGCGAGCGCCGCGCGCAGGTCGTGCAGCCGCCCGAGGACGTCGATCTGTTGGAGCTGGCGGCCGCTGCCGAGCCCTCGGAGTCCATCGAGGACCTGGTCGCGCGCAAGGATCTGACGCGCCTGGTCGAGCGCGCCATGGCGCTTCTGCCCGCAGAACAGCGCACGGCGATCGTCCTGAAGGAGTACCACGGGCTGACGTTCCAGGAGATCGCGGAGCTGGTTGGCTGTCCGTTGAGCACGGTGAAGACGCGGCTGTATCAGGGGTTGATCGTTCTGCGGCGTGAGCTGGCCAAAAACACGAAAGCAACCTTATGACTGAATCATTCTGCGGATATTCCGGCGACCGCGACGAAGCGCTCATCGGGTTTCTCTACGACGACGTCACAGGCGAGCCGGCGGGGCGGGCGCTCTTCGAGACCCACCTCGAGACGTGCGCGCGCTGCCAGGACGAGATTGCGGCGCTTCGCGTCGTGCGGAAACAGCTGGCCCGCTGGTCTCCTCCGGAGCCCGGCTTCGCCGTCACCAGCCGCCAGGCGGCGGTCGCAGGTCCCCAGGTCGGTCAGCCGTCCTGGTGGCGCGAAATCCCCGCCTGGGCGCAGGTAGCCGCCGCGCTGCTGTTCCTCGGCGTGTCCGCGGGCCTCGCGAACCTCGACGTGCGGTACGACCGGAACGGTCTCAGTGTGCGCACCGGCTGGCTGAAAACGCCTTCCCAGCCAGGTCTCGCAACCGCGATATCGGCCGTGCCGATCGCACCAGCCGCCGTCGCACCGAGCGGCGGCCCGGCCGAGCCGTGGCGCGCCGACCTGGCAGTCCTCGAGCGACAGCTCAAGGCCGAGCTCCGCGCGATGCAGCTGTCGGCCGCCACGATTGCGGCGCGCCCGCAGCCGGTGCGGGCGACTGCTGACGCCGACGTCCTGCGCCGAGCCCGCGCGCTGCTCGACGAGAGCGAGAAGCGCCAGCAGCGCGAGCTGGCGTTACGCGTCGCGGAGGTGATGCGCGACGTCAACTTGCAGCGTCAGGCGGATCTGGTGAAAATCGACCGCTACGTCGGCGCCGTTGAGAGCAAGGTGGGCGTCGAAGTCCTGAAGAACCGGCAGAAGATGAACCAGATGGATATTCTCTATCGCACATCGCAGAGGCAGTAGGGGGAACTTGTGAAACGGCTTGCCTTGATCATTGCGGGAACAGTCACGGCGGCGGCGGTGCCGGCGTCGGCCCAGCCGACAGCCGCGCGCGCCGCGGCGGAACAGCGCTATCAGATCGGTCAGATGGAGCGGGTGCTCGAAGGCGCCGTCGAGCACGGCGTCACCGTCACCCGCGATCGGGTGCAGGCGCTGGCGCAGGTGCCGGCGGATCTGCTCGTGAGCGACAACGCCCACGCGCGCGGGTTCCGCCTCGAAGGCTACGGCGTCTTCTTCGACATTGTCGTGCCGTCGTTCGAAACGACGTTGACGTGGAGCCTCCGTACGCTTGACCAGAACGATCTGGGGCTCGACAGCGCCCTGCGGACGCTGCAGAGCCACATCAAGACCGCGGGCGATCCGAACCTCGAGCAGGCGCTCAAGCGCCTCGAGTTGCAGGTGAATCCGGGCGTGCTCGCCCGAACGGCTGTGCCGGACGTCGCCGACGCGCGCACCACGACCGGCTCCGCGGCGTCGACCACCGCCGATAAGCCGCCCGCGGATGATCCGATCCTGACTGATCCGAACGAAGCGTATCGCACCGAAGTCACTCAGGCCCTGAAGGACGCCATGCTGGCGCACAGCGGCTCGCTCGGCATCGGCCTGAACGAGTGGCTGACCATTGCGGCCAAGGGCAACGACGACAGGCCGCGGCTCGCGCCCGCTGACAGCGACGCGCGCACGCGCATCATTCGTCTCCGCGGATCCGACCTGGCCGAGTTCCTGGCGGGCAGAATCTCGAAGGAAGAGGCGCTCCAGCGGATTGAGGTGCGGATATTTTAGAATAGCGCGCATGTGCGCGTCCGTCCGGCTGCTCCTCCTGCTCACGTTCGTTTCATGTGCCGGCTGCGCACCGCCGGTCGACCTGACCAGGCGTCTGCAGGTGAGTATCGACAACACCGGCTGGTTCGACGCCGGCATCGTGAACGGTCAGAACAAGCTCGTCCCTACCGTCATCTTCACGTTGAAGAATCTGTCGGACCAGAAGCTCGTGACGCTGCAGATCAATGCGATCTTCCGCCGTGTCAACGAAAATGACGAGTGGGGCAGCGCCTTCATGCCCATCGTGGGCTCCGAGGGTCTCCCGCCCGGCGCGACCACGCAGCCGCTCACCGCCAAGTCGCAGCTCGGTTATACCGGTACCGGGCAATCACGGCAGGAAATGCTCGAGAACAGCCATTTCGTGGATGCGAAGGTCGAGCTGTTCGCGAAGTACGGGTCGCGGCAATGGGCGCGGATCGGCACCTACCCCATCACGCGTCGACTGCTCACGAAGTAGAAGGACGCCTTACAGCTGTCGCAGGGCAGGCCTGCTCCCGAGCAGCGCCCAGAGCGTCAGCAACGCCAGTGTTCCGTCGCTCAGCGCGAAAAGCAGGAAAGCCGACGGGGAGTAACGGACGTAGTGATCGATCACGAAAGTGAGGGCGCCCCCGCCCTTCAGCAACGGCCCCATGATCCAGAGATACGCGCGTCCGCCTGGCGATTGCGGATCGCGGTACGGAATCAGATACCCGGCGGCGACCGACAACAGGAAAATGCCGTTCAGATCGGCGTGAATCGGCGGGTCGGGAAGCGGGACGTTCAGGACCTGAGCGAGAAGCGGCCGTCCCGCCAGCATCGCTGAGCCCACGAGGGCGTCGTAGATGCCCGAAACGGCCGCAACAATCTGCAATCTGCGATCAATCTGCAATCTATAATCTGCAACCTATTGAATGCGCTTCAGCTCACCCTGATACGTCGTGGTGTGGTCCGGCGTGATGCGCACTTCGAACGCCAACGTCTCGTATCCCGGCGCGCGCACTTCGACGCGATGCGGACCCGAGTCGAGGTGCAGCCGCTGGAACATCCCGTCGAAGTCGTCGACGACGCCGACGAAGTATCCGTCGACGTAAACCTCGGCGTTGCGCGGCTTCAGCTTCAGACGAAGCGACCCTTCGTCGTTGTAAGTGGAGTTCGGTGGCTGAGAGGATGGGTAACCGCCGTACCACGGGTCGTAATAGCCGCCGTAGTACCCGCCGTACCCGCCGGCGCTGTACCCCCACGGATCGTAGTAGCCGTAGCCGCCGTAATAACCGCCGGGCACGAAGATACCCACGCCGCCCGTCGGGGCAGGCGGTGCGGACCCACGCGGCACCGCGGTCCCAATCGGCGGAGCGCCGTCGCGCGGACGTGCGTACGCCGGTACGCCGTCGGAGCCGCCGCTTGGAGTGCCGTCCGCACGGTTGGTACGTTCGCCGACCGGAACGCTACGCACGGTCCCCCGATCGCCACGGGTCGCCCCGGAGGTTCCGTTGGTCGACGTCGTGCCGGATCCGCTGCCGCCTCCTGTCGCGCGTGCGCCGGCCGATCCTCCACGGTCGCCCCGCGGCACGGCATACCCGCCGCCTCCGGTGGCACCGCTTCGACGGCCGCCGTCAGGATCGCTGCGTCCGCCTCCCGAGAATCCGCCGCCGCCGTTCGACGAGCCGCCGCCGCCGCTGCTGGCTCCGCCGCCGCCCGCGCTCGAGCCACCGGAACTGGCCCCACTGTGAGTCGCTCCGCCCCCGCCGGCGCCCGCGGCCGCCGCGCCGCGATCACCACCACCACCACCACCGCCACCCGGAGGGGTCCGCTCCTGCGCAGACGCCGGCACGGCGAGGAGCCAGGCCGGGACGGCCACCGCCAGTACCACGCCGGTCCACGCCGGTAAAGTTCGCTTCATGGCAGAGAACCTCTTCGTAAGGAAACAGCAACCCCCCTGCCATCGTATCGATCTCAGGGTCGCCCAAGTATCCGCCTAAAATTCTCGTTTTGCACGCGTTAAAACGTGAGGAGCTGTCCTCGGCCGGTTGCATGCGTCCCGTTTTCTTGACACCCCGATCCCCGGCCGATACAGTCAGAAAAATCGATGTTTCACAGCACGACCATCCTTGCCGTCCGCCACCGCGACCGTGCGGTGCTGGCGGGCGACGGCCAGGTGACCTTCGGCCAGACTGTCGTCAAGCAGCGCGCGAAGAAGCTCCGTCGCCTCTACAACGATCGCATCCTCGCGGGCTTCGCCGGCTCCGCGGCGGATTCCTTCGCGCTGTTTTCCCGCTTCGAATCGAAGCTGGAACAGTATCGCGGCAACCTCGCGCGCTCGGCCGTGGAGCTTGCCAAGGACTGGCGCAGCGACCGCATCCTGCGGCGCCTCGAGGCGATGCTCATCGTGCTCGACACGACGTCGACCTTCCTGCTGTCGGGCACCGGCGACCTCATCGAGCCCGACGATGGGATCGTCGCGATCGGATCGGGAGGGCCCTTCGCGCTGGCGGCCGCCAAGGCGCTGGCAAACAATACCGATCTCAGCGCCCGTGCAATTGCCGAAAAGTCGATGGCCATCGCGGGCGAAATCTGCATCTATACGAACGCGGTTATCGAGGTGGAAGAGCTGTAGTGGCCATTTATCTCCCGCAAACAACACGGACGTCGGCCGGCGCCCTCACACCCCGGCAGATCGTCGCCGAGCTGGACAAATACGTCGTCGGCCAGACAGCGGCCAAACGCGCGGTCGCCATCGCGCTGCGCAACAGGATGCGGCGGCAGAAGCTTGCGCCGGAGCTTGCCGAGGAAATCGCGCCGAAGAATATTCTGATGATCGGGCCGACCGGCGTGGGGAAGACCGAAATCGCCCGCCGGCTCGCGCGCCTCGCGCAGTCACCTTTTTTGAAGGTCGAAGCGTCGAAGTTCACCGAGGTCGGCTACGTCGGCCGCGACGTCGAGTCGATGGTCCGGGATCTGGTGGAGCTCGGCGTCGACATGGTGCGCGAAGAGCGCCTCGAGGAAGTGCGCGTGAAGGCGGGGCAGAACGCCGAGGATCGGCTGCTCGACATCCTGCTGCCGCCCCGTCCGGGCGCGCCGGACGAAGAGGCCGGGGTGGCGCGCGAGGCACAGCAGCAGACGCGCGAGCGATTTCGCGAGCAGCTCCGCGCCGGCCGTCTCGAGAGCCGCGTCGTCGAAATCGAAATGCGTGAAAAATCGTTTCCCTCGTTCGAGATCATCGCCGGCTCGTCGGTCGAGGAAGTGGACATCAATCTCAAGGACATGCTGCCGGGCCTGTTCCAGGGCAAGACCAAGAGGCGCAAGCTGAAGGTCCCCGAAGCGCTGCAGTACCTCACGCAGGAGGAAGAGCAGAAGCTGATCGACATGGACAGTGTGGCGCGCGCCGCGGTGGAGCGCGTCGAGCAGGCGGGCATCATCTTCATCGACGAGATCGACAAAATCGCGGGACGCGAGGGTGCGCACGGCCCGGACGTCAGCCGCGAAGGCGTCCAGCGCGACATCCTGCCGATTGTCGAAGGCACGACCGTCAACACGAAGTACGGGATGGTCCGCACGGATCACGTTCTCTTCATCGCCGCGGGCGCCTTTCACGTCTCGAAGCCCTCCGATCTCATCCCGGAGCTGCAAGGGCGCTTTCCGATCCGCGTCGAGCTCGAACCGCTTGGAAGGGACGAGTTCGTGCGGATTCTCACCGAGCCGCGCAGCGCCCTCATCAAGCAGTACATGGCGCTGATGGACACGGAAGGCATCGACCTGACGTTCACCGTCGACGCGATCCGCCGCATCGCCGATTTCGCGACGACCGTCAACGAGCGAACCGAGAACATCGGTGCGAGGCGGCTGCACACGGTCCTCGAGAAGCTGCTGGACGACATCTCCTTCGAGGGCCCCGACCTGGAGGACAAGACGGTCACGATCGACGAGGCGTACGTCACGAAGATGCTCGCTGACATCGTGAAGAACGAAGATCTGTCCCGGTACATTCTGTGAGGCGACGGCGCAGACGACGTACAACGCAGAACCCGCGGAACACGCAGCAAAGGCTTGGCTCTGCGGTTTCTGCGAGTTCTGCGTTGATCGTCGTGATCATGTGTATGGCATGCGGGAAGAAAGGACCGCCGCTGCCGCCGCTCGTCAAGCTCCCGGTGGCGCCAGCCGATCTCGTGGCCGAGCGCCGCGGTGACACGGTCGATCTGCAGTTCACCGTGCCGAGCACGAATACCGACGGCACGCGCCCCGCCAACATGTCGCGCGCCGAGGTCTACGCGATAACCGCTCCGAAGACGGTGCCCCCTCTGACCGATGAACAGCTGCTGAAGCGCGGCACCCGGGTCGGCGGCGTGACCGTGAAGGCGCCAAAGGATCCGAACGAGACGGCCGACGCGGACGATCCCGCCGACGAAGTCGACCCGCCGGAAGGTCCCGGTCTCGATCAGGGGGCGCTCGCGCGCCTCGCCGAGTCGCTGACCGAGGACATGCTGCAGCCGGTGGAGCTGCCGAAGGACTCGAAGCGCTCGAAGGGCCCGCTCCCCGGCGATGACGCGTCCGGGCCGCTGCTGTCGCCGCCGCCGACCGTCGTGTCGCGCACGTACGCCGCGTTCGGCACATCGCCTCGCGGCCGGAAGGGTCCCTTGTCGAGGCGTATCGAGGTGCCGCTGATTGCGCCCCCGTCCCCTCCGTCCGCGCCGAAGATCGCCTACGACGAGCGCGCGGTCTCATTGACGTGGACACCAGTGGCGCCCGGAGCGTCGGTCCAGGCGGCAGACACCGACGACGTGTTGCCATCGAGGCCGATCGGCGTGACGATGCCGGCGATCGGCTACAACGTGTACGACGTGACAGCCCCCGAGACCGCCGTCAAGCTGACGAAGTCGCCCGTCACCGCGACGCGTTTCTCGGATGCACGGATCGTCTGGGGCGAGCGTCGGTGCTACGTCGTGCGCGCGGCGGAGACGGTCGGCGGGTCGACGATTGAAAGCGACGCGAGCCCCCGGCTGTGTGAGACGCTGACCGACACGTTCCCTCCGGCGGCTCCCAAGGAGCTCAAGGCCATTCCCAGCGAAGGCGCGATCAACCTGATCTGGGAGCCGAACGACGAGAAGGATCTCGCCGGCTACATCGTGATCCGCGGGGTCGCGACGGGCGAGATGCTCGAGCCGATCACGCCGTCGCCGATCCCGGAGACGGGGCTCAAGGACGCGGTGCCGGCCGGCGTGCCGTACGTCTACATGGTGAAAGCCGTGGACAAGGCCGGCAACGCGAGTCCGCC
>Ga0066683_10000822_pt1 | contig 11182 bp, 9 predicted proteins | sample GraSoiAngelo_132_FD_62296 | JGI IMG/M metagenome (GOLD analysis project Ga0066683, IMG submission 62296) | Grasslands soil microbial communities from the Angelo Coastal Reserve, California, USA - 14_0929_02_40cm | ecosystem: Environmental > Terrestrial > Soil > Grasslands | place: USA... | reverse complement strand
CGGCAGGCGAAACGGGGCGCTGATGTCGACGCCTTCGGGGTTGTCGGGCTTCTTGGTGGCGCTGGCCACCATCTGCTCCAGGAGGCTGATGGGCAGCGACCAGGCGTTGACCTGGACGTCCTCCCAGACGATCGACCCGAAGCCGTCGCGGTTCACGAGGCGGCCGCGGAGCTGCACGGGCACGAACCCGCCCATGAGCAGGAGTGGATTCCACGACGAGGACGTCGCGGCCACCTTGGCCTTCACCTTGTCGAGGTCCACGAGCCCGTTGGCTTGCAGGCGCTCGTGCTCCAGCAGGTGCACTTCGAGGTCCTTGACCTCCTTGGGGAGCTTCTCGGCCATGGTCAGGTTGAGATAGGAGTTCAGCTCCGACTCGGTGACGGTGACCGTCTCGGGCCGGCTCTTCCGCGGCGCGACGACGCGCTGCTTCTCGATCGCCGTCAGCTTCCGGTCGAGCGCCTCCGCCTCCGCCCAGGACAGCCCCGGCCGCGGCACCGGACGCGGGGCCTCCTCGGCGGAGGCCACGGGAGCCAGCAACAACAGGGCGAAAAGAGCGGGCGCGAACATCGAACGATTATACCCGGGCCGTCCCGGCCCGCCGTGCCGCGGCTCACGGCGACTGGAGGACCTTGCGCGCGGTCTCGTTGTCCGGGTCCGCCTTCAGGACCTTTTCCGCCTCGACGCGTGCCTCCGCCGTCCGTCCCGCCTCCTTCAGCACCGCCGCCAGCTCCGCCCGCAACGCCGGATCCTCACGAGACCACAGGGCCATGCGCAGCTCGTTCAGCGCGAGCTCTCGGTCGCCTCGCGCGCGATGGACGCGGGCGAGCTGCGTGTGCACGCCGCTGGCGTACGGGTCGAGGTAGGCGGCGCGGGTCAGCTCGGCCAGGGCCCCCGGCAGGTCTCCCGTCCGAACGAGGCGCTGCGCCTTGCCCACGAGGCCGGCGGCCACCTCGGCCTCGCTACGCCCGCCGCGGTCGAGGTCGAGCAGGCGCTCCGCGGGCACGATCCGCTCGAAGTGCCGGGTAAGATCGGGTCTCGTCAGGGTCTGGTACACGGGCGCGAGGGCCACGACCGCCTTCCACGCCGAGTCGTACTCAGCCCCGCCCTGGCGGCGAAGCGCCCAGGCGAGCACGACGCGCGCCTGAGGGTCGAGCGGCGCATGCCGGACCGCTTCGCGCATCGAGAACTCCGCGCCTTCGGCATCGCCCTCCACCAGGAGCGCCCAGCCGAGGTTGAAGAGCAGGTCGGCGTGGGCGGGCGCCATGTCGACCGCGCGGCGCAGAAGATCGGAAGCGCGCCCGTCGTCCTCGGGGCTGCGGAGCACGGCCAGCGCTTCGTTGTTGAGGACGGCGGGCGTCACCTCCCCTTCGGCCAGTGACCCGTAGAGCCGCGAGGCGTCGTGGTAGCGGCCTACTTCGAGCAAGGCCACGCCCTGGAGGTACCGGGCCGCTCGCGCCTCGGGCACGTCGGCGGGAATGCGGTTCAGCGTCTCGTACGCCGCCGAGAACTCGCCCGCTTCGCGGAGAAGCTGGCCGAGCGTGAGACGTGCCTCGTGGAACTGCGGAGCCAGGTTGAGCGCATCGCGCACGAGGCGCAGCCGGGCCGCCGCGCGGTGGGCGGCGAGGCTCCGCCCGTAGGCCTTGACCGCCTCGAAGGAGAGGGACGGCCGCCGGGAGAAGAACGCCGCGCGCGACATCCCGGGCGGGGTGCTGCTGGCGAGGGCCACGTCCCACGCGACGCCATGCGCAAGATCGGAGAGCGTCTCCAGGGGGCCGGAGGCGACGATGGGGCTGCTCAAGCTCGCGCGCTCCGCGTCGAGCAGCCGCAGCGAGAGCGTGAGCTGGGCGCCCTGGACGGCGTACGTCCCGGTGACGAGCCGGTTGGCGCCGAGCGCCTCCGCGATGCGCAGAGAGGTCGCGCGCGTGAGGCTCACCTGCGGCAGCTCGAGCGCGGCCTGGGCCCGCAGCCGCTCCGCCCGGCCGGCCACGGGCACGCCGGCGATGGCCAGGCCGCGGGCCAGCAGCTCGGAGGCCGCGGGCCCGACCCACACGTGCTCCGGGTTCGCTTCCACGGGGTCGAACGGCAGCACCAGCGTCGCGGGCGCGGGCGGCGCCGCGAGCAGCGCCAGCAGCGCGACCGTCATGAAGGCAGGCGAGCGGTCCTCACGCGGGCAGGTCGATGCGTGCGGGAGGCCGGACCCAGGCGTGGGCGGCGAAACGCTTGCGCAGGCGGAAACCGAGGCGCTCGTACAGCCGATACGCCCGATGGTTGTCGAGCGTCACGGACAGGCTCGCCGTCTCCAGCCCCTGACGCCGGAAGGCCGTGAGGGCCGCGGTCATGAGCGCCGCCCCCACCCCCCGCCCCTGTCCCGGGGGGGAAACCGAGACCTGGCAGACGTGGCCGTTCGTGCGGGACAGATGGCTGGCCAGCAATACTCCCACCGGACCTTCCGGGCCCTCGGCGATGAACGACGCGTCCTGGTCGAAGCGGCCGCAGCCCGCGCGCAGCACCAGCGTCTCGACGAACCCCCGGCAGAACGCCGGCGTGGCATAGGTGAGGTTGAGGGCCGCGTCGAGGCTTCCTTGATGGCTGCGGTGGATGATGTGGGCCGCGGTGGCGAGATCCTCGCGCCGCACCGGCCGCAGCCGCCACGGCGGGGGCGCCGCCTCGACGCGCTCGGAGAGCGACCGGACGAGGTAATGGCGCGAGCGGCTCTGGAACCCCGCCCCGGCGAAGAGGTCGTCCGCGGCGGCGGCGGTGGAGAACAGCGTCTGGCATTCGACGCGCTCGTGGCCCTCGTGTCCCTGCGCTTCCGCCAGGACTTCGCGCAAGAGCGCTTCCTCGACGCGGCGCCCGCGGAAGCTCTCGCACGCGAACACCGAGCCGACGATGGCCCGACCGCCGTCGAGCATGTAGTAGCAATAGGCGACGCAGCGCGGTCCGTCCTGCAGCACGAGGCCGCTCAGGGCGCCGCGCTCGAGGCCGCTGGCGACGGCGGCGGAGACGTCGGCGTAGTCCCAGAGCAGCTCGCCGCCCCAGTACTCGGACTCCTCGACCAGGAGCGGCCGCAGGTCGCGGGCCGACAGCTCAGCGAGAGGGCGTGTCCGCACCGCGCCTGCGCCTCCTCTCTTCGTCCAGGAATCGGCGCAGCCGCGCCTCCTCCTGCGCCTGGAGACCGAGAAAGGCCAGCCCGGTCAGGTAGCGAGGGGAAGCGGCGGATCCGGCGGATCCGTCCAGGTAGGACTCCGTGACCCGCACCTTCGCGGTGAAGGGAGCGGAGTCCAGCTCCGTGCGGAGGTCCAGTACCTGGTCGGTGTCCAGCGCGGCGTCGCCGCGGACGAGACAGCCGGTGAGGCTCAGGTCCACCACCGTGACCGCCCGCGAGCGGCGGCTCACGAGAGAGCCCGGCAGCTCGACGGCCAGCCGCGGCGCCCGACGCCCCCTGCCTTCGCGCGCCTTTTCCATCGGCCTCGTGAACGCTCCCACCTGTCCCTGGTCCCGGGCTTCCATTCTAGGCCCCGGGGACGAGCCCCCTCAAGACCCCTATAATCCCGCCCACGGTCATGGAGGAGCGGCGAGCGGTGCCGGCCGGCGTCTGGATCACGGCGGGCTTCTTCGCGGCCGGCGGCGTGCTCCACCTGGGCGCCACGCTCCACGAGCTGCCCCGGCCCCTGGCGTTGTGGGCGGTGTGGGGGGCGGTCGGGCGCGCGCTCTTGAGCCTGCTCCTCGCCTGGGGCCTCTGGCGGCGCATCGCGCTGTGCCGGTCGGTCGCCATGGTGTATTGCCTGGCGGTGCTCACGACCGACGCCGTCGTTCTCGGCCTCGCCTTCGCCCATGCCCCCATCCACTTCCCCGACTCGATCGTCTGGGAGAGCCTCTACGAAGTGCCTTCTTGCGCGCTGCTGCTCCCCTACCTCCGCTCCTCCCGCGCCTCCGCCCTGTTTCCCCGGCCCTTGATCGGACACTAGCCCGCGAGCCGGATCACTTGTCCTGGCCCCGGTGGAAGCCTATAATCGCCGCGGTTTGAAAGCCTTGGGAGGAAGAACGAAGGACGCACCGAGCGCTTCCCCCCGCCGGCCGAAAGAGTACGTCCAAGCGGTGGAGGAGGTCAGCCGCGAGATCCAGGATCCCGTGGCCAAGCTGCGTTTCCTCCGTACGTCCTTGCGCGACTACCCGCGCGTGTCGGAGGTCGAGGACGTTCCATCCGGGCGCGCGCGCCGGATCCTCTACCGCTGGGCCAGCTTCGAGCACCTCCGCGCGCTGTCGGCCAAAGCGCCGGTCGCGGCCTTCGCACCGGCCGTGCCGCGCAAGACCCTCGTCACCCGCGCGGCCGCCGCCCTCACGCTGCTGCTCGCGGCCGGACGGCTCCTGATGGGCCTGGCCGCGCTCGTCGTGGTCTTCGCGGTGGGGTCGGCCGCCTACCGCCATGCCCGGCCGAGCGCGACCCCCGTGCTGGCCTCGGTCCCCGGTGCGGCGACGCATGCGCCGGCGGTGCCGCCGCGCGCCGGCGTCGCGCCCGCCTCGGTCTGGCTGGTGGAGATGGGCGCCGGTTACGAGCAGTACAGCAACGGCCTCCGCATCGAGAACACGTATGAGATCGCGGGCGAGCCGCGCCGGTTCCGCGCGGTCGACCGCACGACCGGCCTCCGCGGCGACACGCAGACGCGGCCCGTCGGGATCCTCTTCCACACGTCGGAGAGCGACGTGTGGCCGCTGGAGGCTTCGTACAACGAGACGCTGCGCGACAGCACCCAGCGTCTGCTCCGCTACGTGCAGCGGAACCGCCTCTACAACTACATGGTCGACCGCTTCGGCCGCGTCTACCGGGTCGTGGAGGAGGAGACGAAGGCCAACCACGCCGGCCACTCGGTGTGGACGCGGGGCGACGACGTCTACCTGAGCCTGAACGCCGCCTTCCTCGGCGTCTCGTTCGAGACCCGATGGGAGGGCGGGCACGCGCTGCCGATCACCCAGGCCCAGTTCCTGGCCGGACGCAACCTGTCGGATTACCTGCGCGCGCGGTGGACGATCGCGGCCGACATGTGCGTGGCCCACGGCCTCACCAGCGTGAACCCGAAGAAGCACCTCATCGGCCATCACATCGACTGGGCCCGCGGGTTCCCCTTCGAGGCGTTCGGCCTTCCCGACCAGTACTCGCGCCCCTCGCCCGCGGTGGCCCTGTTCGGCTTCGGTTACGATGAGGACTTCTTGAAGATCATGGGCGAGCCGTGGGCGGGCGTGCGCGAGGCGGAGCGCGCGCTGGCCGAGGAAGCGGCGAAGGCGGGCCGCACCGTCGAGGATCTCCGCCGCGAGCGCCAGCAGCTCTACGACCGCTGGCTGAACGAGCAGAGCCAGGCCGACGAGGCGACCGCCTCCGGCCGGCCGGAGCCGGCCCTGCCGGCAGGAGGATAGGAGCATGGAGGAGCGCAAGGATCACCTGTGGAAGGTCGCCCAGGAGGTCGAAGACCGGCTGGACGAGATGGAGAAGGCGGGGGCCGCCCCCGCGGGGATCGACGTCGGCACCAGCAAGGTCGTGGCCGCGCGCAAGCGGGCGAAAGGGATCGAGACGGCCTCGCAGCTCAACGCCTTCATCCCCATCCCCTACTCGCGCTTCACGGAGACGATCCTCGGCCAGAACGACATCTCCTACTTCCGCGAGGGCGACGAGCTCGTCGTCTTCGCCACCGCGACCGAGAAGTTCGCCAACATGTTCAACGCCGAGGTGAGCCGTCCCATGTCCGACGGCCTCATCAACCCGCGGGAGAAGATGGCCCTCCCGGTGCTGGAGGCGATCATCGGCAGCCTCCTCCCCAAGGCGAAGACCCAGGGCGAGATCCTGGCTTTCTCCGTGCCCGCCGCCCCGGCCGGCAAGGAAGCGGAGCTGACCTACCACGAGGCGACGCTGCGCCGCCATTTCGAAGCCATGGGCTACAAGGCGGTGGCCATCAACGAAGGCCTGGCCGTCGTGTTCTCCGAGCTCGAGGACAACAACTTCACGGGCATCGGCCTCTCCTGCGGCGGCGGGATGTGCAACGGCACCCTCGCCTTCCTGTCGATCCCGTCGATCATGTTCAGCATCGCCAAGGGCGGCGACTACATCGATCACGCCGTGGGATCGGTGGTCGGAGAGAGCGCCACCCGCGTGAAGGTCATCAAGGAAGAAGGCATCGACCTCAGCCGTTCCCCCAAGGACAAGGTCGAGAAGGCGCTCCACATCTACTACGAGGACCTCGTCGAGAGCCTCGTCGAGGCGCTGCGCCGCGCGATGTCGCGCGCGGAGAAGATGCCCAAGTCCGACCGGCCGCTGCCCATCGTGATCGCCGGCGGCAGCGCGAAGCCCCGCGGCTTCAAGGAGCTGTTCGAGCGCGCGCTGAAGGGCCGCGGCCTGCCCATCGAGATCTCGGGCGTCCGGCTCGCCGGCGACCCGCTCACCGCGACGGCTCGGGGTGCTCTCATCGCCGCGATGTACGAGAAGTAGACCCGCGCGCCGGGCGGTCCGCGTCCGGCTCACGGTGCTAGACTGGCCCATGCCCTTGCGAGGGGCACTCCTTGCCCTGGTCCTGGTCCTCGCCACCGCCCCCGCGTGGGCGGTCAAGGACTGGTACGACTTCTATCAGGACGGAAAGCAGCAGGTCGAACGGGGCCGGTGCAAGGAGGCCCTGGCCGACCTCGCCCAGGCGCGCCGGCTGAAGCCCAGCTCCGATCTGGAGGTGCGCCTCTACGGCCTGGTCTTCATCGATTACCTCCCCTACTACTACGAGGGTGTCTGCCACGTGAAGACGGGCGACTTCAAGGCGGCGCTCGCGGCGTTCGACGCCGAAGAGAAGCAGGGAGCCATCCAGAAGAAGCGTGAGCTCCACGCGAGCCTCGGCCGGCTGCGCGGGGAGGCGAAGAAGGCGCTGGACGACGCGGCGGCGGCGGAGCGGATGGCCGAGGCCGAGAAGAAGGCGCGCGCGATGCTGGAGGAGCTGCATCGCTTGCGGCGTGAGGGCGACGACCTCTACCGCCAGGGCAAGCTCGACGAGGCGCTGGCCCGCCTGCACGAGGCGCAGGCCGTCGCGGCGGCACTCGCCGAGCCCGCCGCGCAGCGCGACGTCTTGGAGTCCATCAAGAAGATCAGCACCGAGAGGAACGATCGCCTGGAAGCATTGGCCCGCGCGGAGCGAATCGAGAGGCAGCTCGCGGAGGGCCAGCAGCTGCTCCAGTCCGGCAAGGGCGCCGAAGCCAAGCTCAAGTTCGTGGAGGTGCTCGGCGTCGACCCCCACAACCCCCGCGCGGCCGAGGGCCAGACCAAGGCCGAGGAGCAGATCCTGGCCTCGACGACCCGGCAGACGCGCGAGGCCGCCTTCGCCCGCGGCAAGGCTCTGTTCGAGGCCGGGCGGTACGACGAAGCGCGCGGTCCCCTCTCCGAGGCCGGCGCCGATACCGACAACGCGGAGGCGCATCGGCTGCTGGGCGAGGCGACGCGCATCCTCGAAGGCTTGCGCAAGGCGAAGGAGACGCACCTCCGGACCGACGCCCTGCTCGCGCAAGCCGAGGCTCTCCTGGCCGGCCGCCGGTTCTCGGAGGCGTGGGACACGCTGAACAGCGTCCTCGCGCTCGATCCCGGCAACGAAAGGGCCAAGGAACGAACCGCCTTCGCCGAGCGCATGACGTACGAGAAGGTCCTCGGCAACGTCTTCCCCAACGAGAAGCCGATCCTGACGTTCTGGCAGATGCCGGGCCCGGTGGTGGAACGGCCCACCCTGGCCCTGCATGGGGTCGCCACGGACGACCGCGGGCTCGTCCGAATGGAGTACCGGGTGGATGGCCGGCTCGTGCGCCGTCAGGAGCTCCCGGCCATCCCACGGAACCAGCGGTTCGACGAGGAGTTTTCCCTCCAGGCGGGCCAGAACCAGGTCAGCGTCACCGCCGTCGACACCTCCGACGCGTTTTCGGTCGCGATATTCGACGTGACCCGGCAGCTGCGCTTCTACGAATCGAAGGCCTTCCTGCCCTCGGCCGGAGCCACCGCCCTGGGTCTGCTCGGAGCGGGTCTGGTCGTGCAACACGCGCGGCGGCGGCGGGCGCTGCACCGCAGATTCAACCCCTACATCGCCGGGGCCCCCGTCATGGCCGACAACATGTTCTTCGGCCGGCGCAAGCTCCTCAACCGGATCATGAACGTCCTCCACCACAACAGCCTCATGATCACGGGCGAGCGGCGGATCGGGAAGACGACGTTCCTCTATCACCTCAAGAAGGCGCTGGAGACCGACGAGGGAACGGAGTACAAGTTCTTCCCCGTCTTCACGGACCTGCAGGGAGTGCCGGAGCAGGGCTTCTTCCACGCGGTGATGTCGGACGTCGTCGACTCCCTCGGGCTGTCCACGGCCACCATGGCCACGCTGCGTTTCCGGATCGACGACGAGAACTACGACGGACGCGACTTCAGCCACGACCTGCAGCGCGTCGTCGAGGACCTGAAGACGCGCACGCCGCGCCGGGTGAAGCTCGCCCTCCTCATCGACGAGGTGGACGTGCTCAACGACTACTCGGAGCGGATCAACCAGCGCCTGCGCAGCATCTTCATGAAGACGTTCTCCGAGCACCTCGTCGCGATCATGAGCGGCGTCGGGATCAAGCGCGTGTGGACGAGCGAGGGAAGCCCCTGGTACAACTTCTTCGACGAGATCGAGCTGACCGCCTTCGTGCGCGAGGAGGCGGAGGCCCTCATCAAGGCGCCGGTGGAGGGCGTCTTCCGCTTCGAGCCGGAGGCCGTGGAGGCGATCCTGGCCGGCAGCCAGCTCAAGCCGTACGTCATCCAGAAGTTCTGCATCCACGCCGTGAGCCGCATGCTCGAGCAGGACCGCACCACGGTCACCGCCGCCGACGTGGACGCGGTGCGGGACGCGGTGCAGTTCGAAGGGCGGGCCCACGAGGACCCCGCCCTCGCCGCCCGGGCGTCGGCTTGATGTGGCAGACTAACGAGACCCGTGCGTAATCCCTTCATCGCCGGCAGCTGGGTGCGGGCCGACAACTTCTTCGGCCGGGGTGCGCTGCTCCGCGAGATCCTCGACGGCGAGCGCGACTCGCTGTGGGTGGTGGGCGCGCGGCGGCTGGGCAAGACGAGCCTGCTCAAGCAGCTGGAATACCAGGTCCAGCAGAGCGCCCAGACCCCGTTCGTGCCGCTCTACTGGGACCTCCAGGGCAGCGGCGACGTCCGCGGCCTGGCCGACGGCCTCCTCGGCAGCGTGGAGGACAGCGAGGCGTTCCGCCGCGCGACCGACATCGCGGTCGAGGACCTGGAGGGCCTGGCGGCCGCCGACATGCTGACGACACTGGTGCGGCGCACGGTGAAGAGCGGCTGGCGCCTGCTCCTGCTCGTGGACGAGGCCGAGGAGTTCCTGACCGTCGCCCGCGCCGACGCGGCCGTGCTCCCCCGGCTCCGGCGAATCCTCCACAAGGGACCCGAGGTCCGCACCGTTCTCACCTCCACCAAGCGCCTGGCGCGTATCGACGAGCGGACCGACTTCGCGACCTCACCGTTCCTGCAGGGTTTCATCCCCCCGGTCTACCTGACGCCCCTGGCCGCCGACGAGGCGCAGGCGCTGCTTGCCCGGGGCCGCTTCTCCCGCGAGGAGACCGGTGTCGTCATGGAGCGCACGGCCAACCATCCGTTCCTCCTCCAGCTCATCGCGAGCCGGCTCTTCGAGAGCCGCGACGTCACCAGCACCCTCGACCAGGTGGCGGCCGACGAGATGGTGTCGAACTTCTTCTCCGTGGACTTCCAGACGCTGGACAGCGACGAGCGCACGATCCTGGAAGACGTGGCGCGCGAGGGGCGCCGGAGCCGCAAGGACCTGGCCCAGGTGCTGGGCGGCGGAGAGGAGAGGTTGGAGCCGCTGCTCTTCGGCTTGCGCATGATGGGCTACCTCGCGGCGGAGGACGGCGGCTTCCGGGTGGGCAACTGGTTCTTCGAGCGCTGGCTGCGCCGGGTGTTCGCCGCCGGCCGCGACACCGCCCGGACCGTCTAATGCTTCCGGGCATCAACCGGGTCCACCAGCACGAAGGCAGGGACTATCACCTGCAGGCAGAGGACCTCGGGCCCGAGCAGGCCGCCTTCGAGGTGCGCGTCTACGACGGAGGCAGCGTGCGGTGGCACAAGCGGATGAGCTACGCCGACCTCGTCGCCCAGAATCTCCCCCCGCTGGAGCAGGACGAGGCGCTGCGCGGGCTCATGGAGAAGACCTTGCACACGGTCCAGGCCGCCATCGCCAAGGGCAAGCTGACCTGAGTCATACCGGTGCCGTCGCTAGCGGCGCGGATCGCCCCGTGTGCGCGAGCCCCTTTCGGACAGCCACTTCTCACGGTTGGCGGAGCGTGCGATCTTCCCGCTCGAAGTCTTGAGGAGCCACTTCGGCCCCACGAGGTGCACGTAGCTGGCGGCGATGCCGATCTGCGCGACCAGGGCCTGGCGAATCGCGCCGCCGATCGCCTTGCGGTCGACGGGGTCCTCGCTGTCGACCTCGGCGACCACCGCGACGAGCTCCGTTCCCTCGGCCTCGTCGGGAACACCGAAGACGACGGCGCGCCCGGGGTGGACGCCGGCCACCGAATTCACGACGGCCTCGAGGTCGTGGGGATGCAGGTTCTTGCCGGCCACGATGATCAGGTCCTTCTTGCGGCCGACGACGTAGAGCTCGCCGTCCAGCAGGTACCCGAGGTCGCCGGTGCGGTACCACCCATCCTGGAACAGGCCCGCGTCGAGATCCGGGCGTCCGTGGTATCCGCTGAGCATGCAGTCACTCCGTACCTGGATCTCGCCGACGTGGCGGTCCGGCAGGCCGGCCTCGATCCGCACGTCGACGCCGGGTATCGCGGGGCCACAGGACACGTAGGTCACGCGATCCACGACGTCTACCCGGGGCGGCCGGCCGACGGGAGTCTGGGTGACCGCAAACACGTTCTCGGCCATCGCGTAGCTCGCGCCGAGCTGGTCGGGCCGGGCCCCGATCGGCGCGAAGCGCTCGAGGAATTGACGCTGGCTCGCTTCGAGCACCGGCTCGGAGCAGTTGATGAAGGCGCGCACGCCGGACAGGGAAAGGCCGCGGACCTCGCGATCGAGGATACGGCGCGCGCAGTGGCTATACGCGAAGTTCGGAAGCCAGCAAAGAGTGCCGCCTTGACCGTCGAGCGCCTG
>Ga0066683_10000820_pt1 | contig 11189 bp, 9 predicted proteins | sample GraSoiAngelo_132_FD_62296 | JGI IMG/M metagenome (GOLD analysis project Ga0066683, IMG submission 62296) | Grasslands soil microbial communities from the Angelo Coastal Reserve, California, USA - 14_0929_02_40cm | ecosystem: Environmental > Terrestrial > Soil > Grasslands | place: USA... | reverse complement strand
TCGCGCGCCTCCTCTACTTCTCGGCCGGCGTGCTCCGCCGCAAGACCTACGCCGGCGGCGAGATCTACTTCCGCGCCGCCGCCTGCACCGGCGCCCTCTACCACATCGACCTCTACCTGACCTCGGGGCCGCTCGACGACCTCGAGGCGGGCGTCTACCACTTCGGCCCGCACGACTTCGCGCTGCGCCGCCTCCGCGCCGGCGACCACCGCGCGGCCGTGGTGGCGGCGACGGCGGGCGAGCCGGCGATCGCCACGGCGCCCGTGATCGTCGCCTGCACGAGCACGTTCTGGCGCAACGCCTGGAAGTACCAGGCCCGCACCTACCGCCACTGCTTCTGGGATGACGGCACGCTGCTTGCGAACCTGCTCGCCGTGGCGGCCGCCGTCGATCTGCCCGCGCGCGTCGTGCTCGGCTTCGTCGACGACGAGCTGAACCGTCTCCTCGACCTCGACACCGAGCGCGAGGTGACGCTCGCCCTGGTCGCCCTCGGGCGCGGCGGGTCGCCGCCCCCGCCGGCGCCGCCCGCGCCGCGGCTCGGCCTCGCGACGCTGCCGCTCTCCGCGCGCGAGGTCGACTACCCCGCCATCCGGCGCGCACACGCCGCCTCGTCGCTCACCACCGCGAAGAAGGTCGCCGCCTGGCGCGGGCCGCTGGTCCCCCCGCCGTTCACACCGCCCGGCGGCCCCACCGTCCCGCTCGCGCCGAGCGTCGCGACGGCCGAGCCCGTCGAGACGGTGATCCTCCGCCGCGGCTCGACCCGCGCCTTCGCGCGCGAGCCGATCTCGCTCGCCCAGCTCTCGACCATCCTGCGCGCGTCGACGCGCGGCATCCCGGGCGACTGGGCCGCGCGCCCCGACCTCTACCTCATCGTGCACGCGGTCGACGGCCTCGACCCGGGCACCTACGTCCTCGACCGCGACGGCGAGCGCCTGGCGCTGCTTCGCGCCGGAGAGTTCCGCCGCGAAGCCGGGCATCTAGGCCTCGGGCAGGCGCTCCCCGCCGAGGCGGCCGCCTGCGTCTTCTGGCTGGTCGGCCTGAACCCCGTGCTCGCGCGTTACGGAAACCGGGGCTACCGCGCCGCGCAGCTCGAGGCGGCGATCGAGGGCGGGAAGAGCTACCTCGCCGCGTACGCGCTCCGCCTGGGCGCCACCGGCCTCACCTTCTTCGACGACGACGTCATTCGCTTCTTCTCCCCGCACGCGGCCGGGAAGAGCGTCATGTTCCTGATGGCGCTCGGCCATCGGGAGCGACGGCGGTGACCATCGGGCGGCGCGCCGCCCAAGACTGCCGGCGCCGCTGGCCATAGGATGTTCGTGCTCATTTCAGCGGCATGGCTCGTAGCTGTCGTGGATTCGACGGTCGCAATTGAGAGAGTGCGTCCACCACGACGCGTGAGAGCCAAGTACCCACTATGGGTGCGGCTGGGGCTCGGGAACTGGCGCGCGAGGATCGACGCGGAGGACAAACCAACATTTGAGCGCTACCGCCGACGGGTGGCATGGGCGCGTGTGCTCTTCATCGCATACTTGCTCGGTTTCATAGTCATCTGGGGGCTCGATCAATGGCTGACCGAGCGTAGACTCAAGCACATCCTGTCTCTCGCTACCGGTGACCCACCCCGTAGCGCCGTTGACCACCCGCTCGCCCCAATCTAACAGGGGGGGACTGTGAGGGCCTACGCGCTTTTCTCGGACGGCACGAGCGCGCACCTCAGGGTCGAGCTCGACGCGGGTCCGGAGCCGAAGGTCTTCCTTCTGGGCCGCACGAGCCGGGAGCTCCTACTCTCCGCGGAGCGCGGTGCTCGCGCCGCCTACTTCACGCTTCGGCGGCGCGGGCTCCTCCGTCATCCGTATGCGACCTTCTTCGAGATCGCGTCGGCCGAAGAGCGCACGCTTGCGGTGCTTGGCGAAAGCGCCGGCCTCTGTTTCGCGCTCGCGTTCGCCGCGCACGCCCTTGGTCGCGAGCATCCGCAGGCGTGCCCCGTCGTCTTCGCTGCCACCGGCACGCTCCGCAGCGGCACGGTCGACGCTGAGGTCGGTGCCGTTGATGGGATGGAGGCAAAGTTCGCGGCTGCCCTCGCTAGCCTGCCCCTCGGCGCTTGGATTTTTTTCCCCGCTGCCGACGAAGCTGAGCTAACGGATGCCACGCGGGTCGCGGCCGCGGCGAAGGGCATTCATTGCGTCGCCGTCCGGACCGTGGACGAGGCGGTTGGGGCGCTGGCACAGCAGATCCTCGCGCGACGCGCAGGCGGGCGGAGCCGGTGGGGTCGATGGGTGGCCGCTGGCCTCACCGCGACGGTCATGCTGGTCATCGGCTGGACCCTTCTCTGGCTGGCGGAGGCGGGGCGCGCTGTCCGGCTCGCCGGCGCAGCACGCGCCGGCAACTTCGGCGACCTCGGAGGGCAGCGTCTGCCGCTCGCCCGGCTCCTCCCGATAGACGGGAGGCTGCGAGCGCTCGAGGAGCAGGCACGCCGCGAGCTCAACCTCGTGCTCTCGCTGCACAGCCGCTCTGCAGGCGGCGTCCCCTCGGCCGACGTCGAGGGCATGCCGCAGCTCGCTGCCGGCGACCGCTACCGGCTCGCCCTCGAACCGAACCGCGACTGTTACCTCTATGCGGTGCAGATCGACTCGTGGGGCAGCGGCACCGTGCTGTTCCCGAACGCAAGCCTCACCGCGGAGCGCAACCCGCTCCGCGGCGGCCATCGCTACTGGCTCCCCGACGGCGATCGCTGGCTCGTGCTCGACACCCGGCCCGGCAAAGAGACGATCGTCGTCATTGCAGCGCCGTGGCCCGCCGAGGATTTGGAGGCGTTGTTCGCCGAGCTCCCTTCCGGGATCGCGGCCGCGAACGCCGAGGACCTCTTCGGCGCTATCTCGCAGCGGGCGGCGGTCCGGAAGGAGGCGCGCCTGGGAGGTCTCCGCGGGATCGTCTACGAGGAAGTTCTCTTTGCGCACCGCTGACTTGGTCGCTGTGGCCTCCGGCTGGGGCATCCTCGCGCGAAAATCGGCCGGGCGGTCCGATTCTATGCGATGAGCGGAGCAGGCGAGGACCGCGACCGTGCACCCCATCGATCTCAGCAACTACCTCGGTCTCGTGCATTACGTGGCACGCCGAGCGCATCGGCGGGTCCAGGCGGCCGGGGTCGGTTTGGATGACCTTCTCCAGGCCGGCTACCTCGGTCTCCTCGAGGCGGCCCGGCGGTACGATCCCACCCACGGTGCGCCGTTCGTTGCCTATGCGCGGCCGCGGATCGCCGGGGCCATCCTCGACCTACTCGGCACGCTCGATCCGCTCTCGAAGCGGGAGCGCCGCGCGCAGCGGGAGCTCGAGGCGGCGGAAGCGGACCTGACCGGCCGGCTCGGCCGGCCGCCGACGGCGGCAGAGCTCGCGGAAGCGCTGGCGACGACGCCGTCGGAGGTGGTCCGCATCCGTGCCAGAGGGCTGAGTCTGATGTCCCTGGATGCGGAGCCCGACTGGGCGGGGCGCGAGCCCGCCGGGGACACGCCGCCTCCCGACTCGACGGCTGCCCGTGAGGAGCTGGCGCGAGCGGTGGGAGAATGCCTGGAGGTGCTGACGCCCGAGAGCCAGGTGGTGGCGATCGGCCGGCTGCTCGACGACGTGACGCTCGAGGCCCTGGCCACCCTGCTGCGGAGCTCGAAGGACCGCATCTGGCGGCTCGAACGCCGAGCCCGACGTGCGCTCAGGACGTGCCTCGAGGGCAAGGGGTGGAACGCCACCGACGCCATTGCGGCGGCCCAGGGATGAGCGGAGGGAGAACACCCATGCGGACCACGTTGCTGGCGGCCCTGCGGGCGTGGCGCGAGGTGGGCGAGCCGGGGACGCATGCGACTCCGGACGAACTCTATGCGCTGGCGTCCGCAGGCGCGGCCGATGCCAGCGCGTCCGTCGTGGTGCATCTCACGCGCTGCGGACCCTGTGCCGGGGAGTTCGCCGAGCTGAGTGCAGCGGTGCGGGAGGCGGTCGGCTGGGACCTGGCGCTTGCGAAGGCCGCGGCGGCTCCGCTCAGCGCGCCCGTCGCCGTGAGCACGGAGTGCGGCAAGTACTCGATCGCGCTCTATCCGCGGGCGGGGGCGACCGACGAGGCGCTCGTCACGGTCGAGGTGCTGCCGCCCTTCCAGGCGGTGCTCGAGGGTGCGCGGGTGACGGTTCGCGATCGCGGAGGACGCGAACTGTTGTCCGCGCCGATCGTGCTCGGCCGGGCCTCCGGCCGGGTCCGGAAGCTCGCCTCGATCGATTGCACGCGGCTCACCGTGCGCCTGGAAGAATCGGCGGCAGAGCAAGGACCGCCATGAAATCGATGCACCCGAAGCTCGGCTGCACCCTGGCCTTCGCGCTCGCTGCCCTGGCTGCGCCGGCAGCAGCCGCACCCGTCGTCGTCGACCGTCCCGGACCCGGCCTCACGCCGGCTGAGATCCAGCGCCTCTACCACGCGGCCCCGGCTCTGGCGGGCGGCACCACCGGCCGCGGGAGCCGCATCGCCGTCATCGTCCGTGGAGAGGTCTCCCTCGCCGATGTCGCGGCCTTCCGGAGCCGCTTCGGGCTTCCGCCGACGACGGTCGAGCAGCGAGTGGTGGAAGGGGCGCACGCCTCGACCGCCGCGGAGGCCACCATCGTGACGGAGTGGGTCGGCGCGCTCGCACCCGAGGCCGCGCTCACAGCGGTCATCGGCGATCCGTGGGTCGGGTTGACCTTGGCGATCACCGAAGACCTCGCGCCGATTCTTGTCGTGCCCGATCTTCCGGGAGAGGGTCCGTCTCTGCCCGCTCACGTGTCCGTCGGGACCGTGACGTACGGAGGTCTCGTGTTCACGATCACCGCCGATGGCGTCGTCACCGTCACGTACGAGGGGCGGCGGATCGCTACGTTCAGGGTACGCATCGACCTGCCGTCCGTCGTTCTGACCGCCGGCCTCTTGAACCTCGCGGAGCAGCAGGGGCAGGCCATCCTCGTCGCCGCAGGGAGTGAGCTCATCTCTTCACCCGCGCTGACGCGAGTGGGAGGCACGGAGCAGGAGGGCGCAGGGGAGCGCGTGTGGAATGACGCGGCTGGCGTCACCGAGGGTGGCGCCGACGTGGCCGCGGTCGCGAGCCCGCTCCACCCGGGCTACGCCTTCGTCCTCCACGGCGAGACCCGGTGCTGCGCGGGCGGGACGGGCCTTGCCACAGCGCTGTGGGGAGGTGTCGCGGCGCTGCTCACTCGCCGTCCCCCCGCCACGCTTTCCACCTTCCTCGCCGACGCGGGCGAACGTCAGGCGGCCGGCGGTATCATCGCCTTCAACGACGTCACGGTAGGGGACACGCGCCGCAGCGACGATCGGGGAGGTCTCCTCCTCTTCGATACGAGCGTCGCGGCGGGTCCCGGGTTCGATGCCGCGAGCGGGTGGGGATCGCCGAACGTTACGGGCCTCGTCGCCGCCGTCGACTGCTTCGGCGTCGACTGCAACGACGGCAATCCCTGCACGGCCGATGCCTGCGCCGCCGGCGGTCGCTGTCCGCACGGACCGGCACCCGACGGCACCGGGTGCAGCGACCTCGACGCCTGCACCGTGGGCGATGCGTGCCAGGCGGGCGTCTGCATTCCGGGCCGGCCGGCCACGTGTCGGGATGCGGGCTCGTGTACCGTAGACACCTGCGATTCGGACCTCGGCTGTCTGTACTCGCCGCGCGACGATGATCAGAGCTGCCAGATCCTACCCGCGCGGCTACGGGGCGGGAGGTGCGCACTCGATTGGGTGGTCGAGGCGGCCGCCGGCGCGGTCGGCCCACATCAGGTCGTGTGCCGGGATGGCGATCCTGACTGCGATCACGACGCGGTGCCGGGTCGATGCACGTTCCGGATGAACGTCTGTGCCACGCGTCCCGAGAGCTGCGTGCTCCGCCGGGTCCGCGTGGTCCGCCCGAGCCCGCGCGAGGCGCGGCGCTCGGTCGTCGCCCACGCGATACGGACGGCGCTCGAGCGGTCGCTGCCGGGCCGTCTCGCCGGCCGTTGTACGGCGGCCAGCGAGCTCGTGGTGCCGGCGGGCGGCCGCGGGGTAAGGCTCCGACTGGAGGGGTATCGAGGCTCGGCGAGCAGAATGCTGAGGCTGTCTTGCCGGGCGGGCTCGGAGGTGACCCGATGAGGAGCCCCTGTCGGGTGGCCTGCTACGTCTTCGCGGGTCTCGCTGCCGCGCCCGCCGTGGCCGCGTCACCTCCGAAGGTGCCGGCCGCTGCGCCTCTGGCGCGCTGCAGGGAAGCGGAGAACCTGGTGGCCCGTGGGCTGGCGCTGGAGTTCGAGGCCCCGTGCCACGCGGAGTGCCTGCGGCAGAAGGCCTACTTCTACGGCCGGGCGGTGGCGCTGTGTCCGACGAACGCTGCCGCCCAGAACAACCTCGGCAACCTCTTCGAGGCGGCAGGACAGCTCGACGACGCGAAGGAGCGCTACCGTCGCGCGCTCGCCGCCGGTCACGACTTCGCCCCGGCGCTCTTCGGCCTGGGCGACATCGCGCTCGTCGAGGGACAGTATCCGGAGGCGATCGGCTTCTACGAGCGGGGTCTCGCCCTCGAGCCCGCCGATCCCGCGTCCACCTGCCGGCTCGACATCGCCCGCGCCCTCGCTGCTGACCGGCCGCCCGACCGCGCGCTCATCGCTCGCTGCCTGGCCGAGGCGGGCACGCGTCCGCGTGGTCCCGACCCCGTCCTCGTGCCGGCGGCCCGGCTCGCCGTCAAGCTGCGCTTCGCCGAAGGATCGGCTGCGCTCGACCGGCGGGCCCGCGAGCAACTCGCGGAAGTCGAGGCGGCGCTCCGCACGGGTGAGCTGGCGACCGCCCGCTTCGTCATCGAGGGGCATGCTGACGCCACAGAGGCAGCTGACCCGACTCGCCTCTCGGCCGAACGCGCCGAGCAGGTACGCCGCTACCTCGTCGAGCGGCGCATCGAGGCCGCGCGGCTCACGGTGAAGGCCTGCGGGGCCGCGCGCCCCGCCGTCGCCGCGGGGGTGCCGGCAGCACGCGCGGCCAATCGTCGGGTCGAGGTGGTGCGCGTGGGCGAGGGCGGCTCGCCTGTCGACAGGCAGGCGCTGCATGTCGAGGCCACGGTCGTGGCCGAGGACGAGCAGGCACACCTCGAACCAGTGCGAGCGGGCGCCGCCCTGCCGAGCGGTGGGCGGTACGCGATCCGCTTCCTCAGCCGGACGTCCGCCCACGTCTACGTGGTCCAGGAGGATGCCGCCGGCGAGGTCACGGCGCTCTTCCCAAACGGCGCCTTCAGCCGGGGGCGCAATCCCGTCCAGCGCGACGTGGACTATGTGATTCCCGACGACGAGCGCCTCTTCCAACTCGACAACACCGTGGGCCGGGAGCGGGTTTACATCGTCGCCACGCGCGCACCGGCTCGGGACCTCGAGGATCTGATGCGGCGCCTCAAAGTGCCCGGGCAGGGCGAGCCCGCGCACGAGATGGTGCTCCAGATTCGCAGCCGCGGCATCGCGGGCATCGTCGACCCCTCGGCACCCTCGACCGCCGCCTCGGTCCGTGAACTGCTCGCCGCCGCGGCGCGACGCGAGGACGACACCACGCTCACGGTGATCGAGTTCGAGCACGTGCCGCGGCGCAGCGGCCGTGACGCGAACCCGAAGGAGGATACGCGATGATGCTCAGGCCGAGGGGTGGGGTTGGCGCCATGATCCCCGCTGCCCTCGCCGTGCTCGCCGTCGCCGGATGCGCGGTGAGGACGGAGCGCCGCGATCCCCTGACATCCGGGATGGCCAAGGAGAAGCTCGTCTCCGGCGTGACCACCCAGGGTGAAGTGCTGGAGACCTTCGGAGCACCCAACATCATCACGCGGGACCGAGAGGGCCGAGAGAGCTGGGCTTACGAGCGAAGCCGCTTCACTTCGAGCAGCCAGGGCGGCGCGCTCACGGTGCTCGGCGGCGGCCTGCCCGGGCCGGCGCTGGCTGGCGGTCTTGCGCACGTGTGGGGCTACGAGGGAGATTCCGGCTCCGCCATGACGACGCTCGTCGTGCACTTCGACGCCCAGGGGCGGGTGGCGGCGTTCGCCGTGCAGGAAAGCCACTTCTAGCGCCCTTCCATGGGCCGCCCCGCTGGCACCGCACTCGTCGCCGTGTGGATCGCCGTCGTGGCAACAGGCTGTCCCGCCCCGCGCTCGACCGGCCTCGCCCGGCAGGCGCTCGAGGAGACGGTGGTCGACACGGACTACGGGACCGCGTTCGAGGCCGCTCGCACCGTGCTCCTGAATGACGGCTCCGCGCTCGACCACGCCGACTACGCGAGTGGGACGCTCGTGTGCTCTCGCCGCGTGCGCATCAAGGATCCCCGGCTCGCGGCGGCGCTCGGGGTCCTCCCCGGCGGGGGGTCTTTCTACACCCGCGCATACGGCCTGGGCGTGCTCGACGCGTTCCTCTGGCTCCTCTTCCCGCCGCTCGGCATTGCCATCGATGCGCCCACGGCCGCCGCGCGCGCTTCGCACCTGACGGAGACCGAGCAAGTGAATGTCGTCCTCCGCACGGTGCGCGACGGGGTCGCTGTCCGCTACAGCCGCCGGCCCGAGCGGTCGCCCGCCGAGGACGCCCGTGAGGAACAACGCTTCCTCGCCGCCCTGCGGTCGCAGCTGACCCTCGCTGGCGCCGGGCCAGCCGCGCATCGAGGTGGCCTCGAGGTGCGCGTCCCCCCCGGTCCGGAAAACGTGGCGGCGCCCAGTCCCATCCTCGGCCCCGGAAGCCGCTACGCCGTGGTCATCGGCATCTCACGCTACGAGGCGTCGAAGCTGACGCTCAAGCATGCGCGCCATGACGCGGAGGCGGTCTACGCCTTCCTCACGAGCCCCGCCGGCGGGGTCTCGCCCGAGAACGCCCGGCTGCTGGTCGATCGGGAGGCCACCCTGCGGAACGTGAAGAGTGCGCTCGGCGAGTTCCTGGCGCGCAGCGCGAAACCGCAGGATACCGTCATCATCTACTTTGCAGGCCACGGCGCGCCCGAACCCGACCTCTCAGGGCTGGCGGACGATGGCGTCGAGAAGTACCTCGTGCCCGTCGACGCTGATCCCGTCTCGCTGTTCACGACGGCGCTCCCTGTGGCCGAGCTCGAGCGGATATTCCGCCGCATCGAGGCGGGTCGCGTGATCATGCTCCTGGACAGTTGCTTCAGCGGCTCGGCGTCGCCCGGCGGCCGGACGTTCAGCCGGGACCTTGCGGGGCGACGGGTCGCGGTGACGTCCGAGTTCCTGCGCCGGGTCGCGCGCGGCTCGGGGCGCATCTTGATCACGGCGAGCGCCGCCAACGAGGTCGCGCTCGAGTCAGACCGGGTGGGCCACGGGCTTTTCACGCAGTATCTCCTGGCGGGGTTGGAGGGTGCGGCCGCGCGGGCGGACGGTTCGATCACGGTCCTGAGTCTCTACCAATACCTCGACGCGCAGCTCCCAGGGGCGGCCAGGGCGAACGGCGCAAGCCAGCATCCGGCCCTGATCGGCCGCGTGGACGAAGACATCGTCCTCGTGGAAGCAGCGGGCACCCGCTGAAGCCACCCTACGCGAACATGCGGCGATAGAAGCGATACCACTCGCTCTGGAAGCGCTCCTCGGGGTCGTAGAGCCGCTTCCGACGCAGGAACTCCGGCATCTCCGGGTAGCACGCCTCAACCTGCGCCCGCGTCGCCCAGTGGTGGTAGTCAGGTAGTAGCTCCCGCCCCGCGTGATCGCCAGGTCAATCAGCCGACGGAAATCCGCCATCGCGCGTGCGAGCCCGTCGGGCGTGTGGGTGACGTGCAGGTTCAGCACGGTGCAGGCCCATGGCTGGCGCGCCCAGGGGAGGAACGTCTCGCCGTCGGGCTCGATCAGCCGGACGCTGCCGTAGATGAGTTCGACGCCGTTGCGCCGGAAATCCTCCCGCATCTCGCCGAGGAAGTCCGCCAGCCGGGCGCGCGGGACGTAGAGCTCCGAGATCATCTCGGTCGCGGGGGCTGCGCCGAGGCGCCGGTCGACGTCGCGGTGGTAGTCGTCGATGTAGGTGCTCAGCTGGTGCTCGTCCGACCAGTATATCTGCCCGTTGGTGGCGAGGTAGTGATCGCGATAGAGCTCGAAGGCGCGCCGCTTGTCGGCGTGAGCGAGGTAGAGGAGCTCGCGCCAATCGTCGACGTGGAGCTCGCGCTGCCCGGCGGGGATCGGCGTCGCGTCGGGCACCGGCCGGTAGCAGGAGAAGACCCCCGCACGCAGGAAGCGGTCCGAGTCGGTCTCGGTCGAGTACTGGAAGTCGCCGTACTCGAAGCCCTCGGCGATGCGGCGCGCGAACGCGTCCGCGACCGTCCCCACCTCCCGCACCTCGACGATGCGCCGGACCTTGTGCCGGGGCGCGAGCCGCAGGCGGACCGAGGTGACGACGCCGAAGAGCCCGTACCCCCCGATCACGAGCCGGAAGAGCTCGGCGTCCGTCTGCCGGCTGCATGTCCTCGCTGCGCCGGCCGCGTCCACCATGGTGAACGACTCGACGTCCTGGACGATCGGCCGGTAGCGCAGCCCGCGTCCGTGCACGTTCGCGGCGAGCGCCCCGCCGATCGTGAGCCGGTCGGCGCCGGTCTGCTTCTGCACGATGCCCCACTGCCGGTCCCTGCCCTGCTGCATGCGGACGAGCTCGTCGATCAGCTCCGGCCACTCGATGCCCGGCTCGAGGTCGACCACGCCGTGCTCAGCGTCGAGGGACAGCACCCGCCGCATGCCGCGCATGTCGAGCAGCACCGTGTCCTCGCCGAACTGCTGCCCGCCCATCGCGTGACGTCCGCCCGCGATGCTGACGGCGCGGCCGTCGCGCCGCGCGGCGCGGATCACCTGCTGCACCTCGGCGGCCGACGTCGGCTGCACGAGCGCGTACACCCGCGTCCGGTTGAGCTGCGAGTGGACGTCGTTCACCTCGGCCGGTGGACCTGCCGGGGCGGGCCGACGCGGGGCGCAAGCGCCGACCGCGAGCGCGCCCATGCCGGCGAGGACCTCCCGTCGTGTCAGCATCACGTCCTCCGATCGAGCGCGCGCGCACACCAGTAGAGCATCGCGAACGCGATGCCCTCGAGCAGGTGGTAGAGCGCGTTGTGGTTGAACCAGCGCGGATGAAGCCCGACTCCGGCCTGCTGAAGGCCGGAGGCGACGAATGTGAGGCCGAGCCCCGCCGCGCCGACGAGCACCGCC
>Ga0066683_10000819_pt1 | contig 11190 bp, 12 predicted proteins | sample GraSoiAngelo_132_FD_62296 | JGI IMG/M metagenome (GOLD analysis project Ga0066683, IMG submission 62296) | Grasslands soil microbial communities from the Angelo Coastal Reserve, California, USA - 14_0929_02_40cm | ecosystem: Environmental > Terrestrial > Soil > Grasslands | place: USA... | reverse complement strand
GACGCACAACCAGATCGTGGCGGCGCTGATCACGGCGGCGGTGCTCCTCGGTTTCTGGTTTGTCGGCCATCTGCAGAGCTTCCAGACCTCGGAGGCGTTGCGCGGGTTCGTCGGCTATCTCTCCTTCTCGCACCACTTCGTGGATTTCATCCAGGGGCTCGTCCGCACCGAAGCGGTGACGTTTTATCTCGCCGTCACCGGCATCGCGATGACGCTGAGCGTGAGCTGGTTGAAGTGGCGGCGCTGAGATGAACGACTCGTTCCGGTCCGGGCTGATGCTGCTGGCCGGGTTGACTGCGCTGGCGGCGGCGCTCGTCGTGCACGCGATCCTGCTGGAGACCGTCGTGTGGACGGTCGCCCTCGCGGTCGGGGGCGCGGGGCTGGCCGCTATCGGAGCAGTGGGGCTGCGCGCCGAGCTCGCCGCCCTCGCCCGGCGTCGTCGCGCGGAAATCGCACTCGCGATGCTCGGAATCGTGGGAATCATCGTTGCGCTGGCCTACCTCTCGCTGCGCTACTCGTTCCGGTTCGATCTCACGAGCCAGGGCCTCTACTCGCTGTCCGCGCCGACGGTCACGATGCTGAAGCGACTCGACAAGCCCGTCCACATCGTCTTCTTCCACGATCCGATGATGCGTGAGACGGTCGAGCTCTACGACCTCATCGCGCGTCAGAACAAGCTCGTGACCGTCGAGTTCTACGATCCGATGATCAATCCGGCACAGGCGCGGATGCTCGGCGTGAATTTCGCCGGCACCGCAGTCCTGGAGAGCCAGGGCCGGCGGCTGCAGGTGAATGGCGGCAGCGAGTCCGACATCGCCAACGGCATCCTGCGCGTGTCGCGGGGCGCAACGCAGCTGGTGTGCTTCCTCGACGGGCACGGCGAGCCCGATCCCTTCAGCCTCGAGTCCCACGACCACCAGGAGGGCGCGCCCGGCCACACGCACGGGCTCGGCGCCAAGTACGTGCTCCACGAGCGGCATGGCATGGCGAAGGCGCGCCATGCCCTCGAGACGGTGAACTACACAGTCGAGAAGGTCCTGCTGCTCCAGCGCGGCGACGCGTTGGCCCGCTGCGCCGTGCTCGTCGTGGGCGGCCCCAAAATCCCGCTGCTGCCGAGGGAGATCGAGGCCGTGCGTGCCTACCTCGCCAACGGCGGCCATGCGCTCTTCATGCTCGATCCCTTCGTGCGGACGGGCCTCGAGCCGGTGCTGCGCGAGTACGGCATCGCGGCCGACGACGACATCGTGATCGACGAGGCGAGCCACTTCTGGGCCGACGTCTCGGCCCCCGCGGTGACCGATTACAATCGCCACCAGATCACGCGCGATCTGCCGTTGACGTTCTTCCCGGGCGCGCGCTCGTTGTCGCCGACGCCTCAGCGCGTGCCGGGCACCTCGATCGTGCCGCTGGTCAACTCGTCGCGGAACAGCTGGGGCCAGAAGAGCCAGGACCGCGTCGGGTTCGTCAAGGGCCGGGACGTGCCGGGGCCGCACACGTTGATGGTGGTCGGCCTGCGACGCGGAGACGACGGCGCGCGACGGTCCCGCGTCGCGGTGGTCGGCGACTCCGACTTCGCGACGAACTCGTTCTTCCACATCATGGGCAACGGCACGCTGTTCCTCAACACGGTCAATTACCTGGCCTCGCAGGAGAACCTCATCGGTCTCCAGCCGCGCACCGCCGACCTGCCGCGCGTGCAATTGACCAACCGCCAGATGAAGGCCACGTTTTTCCTCTCCGTGCTGTTCGTTCCCGCCGTGCTCGCCGTCATCGGGACCGCCGTGTGGTGGAAGCAGCATTGAGCCCGGTGCACCGACGCCGCGGCCTCGTCGTGGTGTGGGTGGTGCTGGCGGGGTTGATCGGGCTCGTGGGAATCGTCGAGTACCGCGATCATCTGCACGCGGCGTCCCGGACGGGCGCAGAGACCGACCCGCGGCGCCTGCTGCCACTGCCGGTCAACGAGGTGACCGCGCTCGAGGTCGCCGACGCGGGACGACTGCACCGCTTCGAGCGCGACGCGAACGGGATGTGGTTCTATCACGGGGTCCACACGGGGGCCGAGAGCAGTCACACGCACACCGCCGATCCGGCGCTGTCGGCGCGGATCGAGCGGACGGTGGCCGCCTTCGGCCGCACGCGGGTGGAGCGCGAGTTCCCGCTCGGCCGCGACGGCTCCGACTACGGCGTGACGACGCCCGATGTCGTGGTGCTCGTCTATCGGCCGGGCCAGGCGCAGCCGGTCGCCCAGTACGCCGTCGGCCACGTCGCGCCCGATACGGTGAGCCGCTATGTGCTCGTCGTCGGCCGCCCGGTGGTGGTGACGATCCCGGGCTATCAGGTCGATAACCTGCTCGCGCTGGTGCGGAGCGCCGCCGCCACTCCCGATCGCGCGCGAATCTCGGCCCGGCCGTGACGTGCGCCCGCGCGCTCGCGCCGGTGCTGCTGCTCGTGGCGGTCGCTGCGGTCGGTCCCGCCGCCGGCCACACCGGCGGCAGCACCGGGTACGCGTCGGTCACCGTCGAGCGCACGAGCGTCCGTTACACCCTCACGCTGTGGCCTGCGGCGATGCCACCCGCCATCGCCGACGAGATCCGGCGCGCCCGTACGGGGGACGCGGCGAGCGCCGAGCGCTTGCTCCGCGTCGTCCGTGACAAGATCGCGCTGGTGACGCGCGGCCGCCGGTGCGAGGCCGGCCGCGGCTCATTGTCGCCGGCGCCGCCGAAGGCCGAGAGCCTCACGCTCGTGGTCGACTTCGCGTGCGGAGCCGAGATCGTCGATCTCGTGCTGCGCGACGACCTTTTCGACGTCTTCGGCGCCGACTATCACACGCTCGCGCGCATCGACGCCGCGGGACGCACGACGCAGTTCGCGTTCGCGCCCGACACGCGCGAGACGCGCGTCACACTTGGCGCGTCGGGCGGTTTCGGCAGCTTCGTGCTGCTCGGCATCGAACACATTCTCACCGGCTGGGATCACCTGCTGTTCCTGCTCGGCCTGCTGCTGCGCGGCGGCAGCTGGCTCGGTCTCGCGAAGATCGTCACCGCGTTCACGCTCGCCCACAGCATCACGCTCGCCCTGGCCGCGCTCAACATCGTCGTGTTGCCCGACCGCCTCGTGGAGGCGGTCATCGCGCTCTCCATCGCGCTCGTCGCCGCCGAGAACCTGTTCGGCAAGCCGGTCGTTGTCCGGCGCTGGCTCGTCAGCTTCTGCTTCGGGCTCGTCCACGGCTTCGGGTTCTCGTCGGCGCTCCGCGAGCTCGGGCTGTCGACGCACGGCCTGGTGCTCTCACTGTTCGGCTTCAACGCCGGCGTCGAGATCGGGCAGGGGCTGGTGGTCGCGGTGGCGCTGCCGGCCCTCGTGGTGCTGCGTCACACGCGCTGGGAGCGGCGCATGGTCTGGAGCTCGTCCCTGGCGATCTTCCTCATCGGCGCCGTCCTCTTCGTCGAGCGGGCGTTCTTTTGACCGCGCGGCCGGCCGCCGGCGCGGCGCGCCCGGGCGCCGACTCGGTGCGCGATGGCTTCGTCGGCTCGCTCGCGCTCGTGCCGTCGGTCTTCGTATATGGCACCGTCTTCGGCGGGCTCGCCGCGCAGACGGGCCTGACGGCCGCCCAGGTGCTCGGCATGTCGGTGCTGGTCTTCGCAGGCGCCTCGCAATTCGTGGCCGTGCCGATGCTCGCGGCCGGCGCGCCGGCCGTCGCGATCGTCGTGACTACGTACGTCGTCAACATGCGGCACTATCTCATGGCGGCCACGCTCGCCCCCGCGTTCCGCGGCTACCCGCGACGCTGGCTCGCGCTCATCGCCCACGTGATCAACGACGAGTCGTTCGCCGTCGCCGTCGCGCGCTCGCGGCCGCCCGACGCCAAGGTCTATCTCGGCAGCGCCGCGGCCATCTCGGGCGCATTCATCGCCGGCGTCGCCGTCGGCGTTGCGCTCGGTGGCCTCGTCGAGCGCCCCGAGCGGTATGGCCTGGACTTCGCGTTCCCGGCCGTGTTCCTGGCGCTCGTCGCCGTGCAGCTGCGCCGCCGCGCGGATTGGCTCGTCGCGATCGGCGCGGCCGTCCTCGCGGTGACGCTGGCCCTGATACTGCCGGGCAACTGGCATATCGTGGTGGCCGGGCTGGTCGTGAGTCTCCTCGCGGCGAGCGTGCTGCCGGTGGACGCGGCGGACGAAGGTGACGAGGAGCGCGCGTGAGAAGCGACGTGTGGCTCGTGATCGTCGGCATGGCCGCCGCTACGTACCTGACGCGCGCGCCGATGTTGCTGGCGCTCGCGCGTCGGCCGTTGCCGCCGCGCGTGCGGCTGTGGCTTCGGCTGGTGCCGCTGGCCGTCCTGCCCGCGCTCGCGGTGCCGCTGGTGCTCGTGCGCGACGGCCGGCTGGCGCTCGGCTGGACCAATCCCGCGCTGTGGGGCGCGGTGGTCGTCTTCGTCCTCGCCGCGCGACGGGTGAACCTGCTCTTGTCGGTCGCGATCGCGGTCGGCCTCGTGGCGCTGCTGCGAGCGCTGGCGTAGAATGCTGCGCGGATGACGGAACAGTTCAGCCCGGAGGAGCGGGCGGCCCTCTCGCCGTACGTCACCAATCTCGACGGTCCGGTCTTCGCGCTCGTCAATCTCCCCGAGGTCGTGAAGGGCGCGCTGTTTGCTCGCTATTCGCGCTCGCCGAAATCGCTGCGCCGCCTGTTTCTCGACGAGTTTCTCCCGAGCGGAACGCCGGGAGCGCCGGTGGGCTTCGACACGAAGCGGGCGGAAGAGCTCTACGGCCGCATGTTCTTCGAATACGGCGACGATTCGGTCGCACAGCTGGGCGGCGTGCACCTGGCCTGTGAGGGCGCGTCGAACATCCTGACCAAAGTCCTGGAGTGGGGCCGTCTCGCCGCGTATCTCGAGCAATCGACCCGCTACATCCCGTACGACGATCTCGTCGCCGGTCGCTATCGATATCACGTGCCGCGCGAGCTCGAGGGTGACCTGCACACGCGGTACGTCGAGACGCTCGACGCGATGTTCGACACCTATCGCGCCCTGCTGCCGGTGCTCCGACAGCACTTCACCGAGCGGTTTCCACGCGAGGCGCAGACGTCGGAGGCCGCATATCGGACGAGCATCCGCGCCAAGGCGCTCGACACGCTGCGGGGGCTGCTGCCGGCCGCAACGACGTCGAACGTCGGCATCTACGGCACGGGACAGGCCTACGAGAATCTGCTCATTCGCATGCGCGCGCATCCGCTGCAGGAGGTGCGGGCCTACGCCGACCTCATGCTCGTGGAGCTGCGTAAGGTCATCCCCGCGTTCCTCCGGCGTGTGGACCTGCCCGATCGCGGTGTCGCCTGGTCGTCCTACCTGAACGAGACGCGCCGGGCGATCGCCGGCGTCGCGGCCGAGATCCTCGCCGACGAGGCGCCGACGCCGCGCGACGAGGTGACGCTGACGGACTTCGATCCCGACGGCGAGGCGAAGGTGGTTGCGGCCGCGCTCTATGCCGTCTCGGACGTGGCGGACGACCGCCTGCTCGAGGTCGCGCAGAAGATGTCCGAGGCCGAGCGACGCACCGTGCTCGATGCGTACGTCGGGCGGCGGACGAATCGCCGGCAGCGGCCGGGCCGCGCATTCGAGCGTACGGCGTATCGCTTCGACGTGCTCGCCGATTACGGCGCGTTCCGGGATTTGCAGCGGCACCGCTTGCTCACGCTCGAGTGGCAGCGGCTTTCTCCGCGTCACGGATCCGCGATGCCGGAGGCGATCGCCGAGGCGCACGTCGAGGATCGCTGGCATCGCGCGCTGGACGCGTCGGCGTCACTGCACGACGCGATCGCGGCGGCCGGGCTCGTGGACGTGGCGCCCTACGCGGTCGCGATGGCGTACCGCATCCGCTTTTATATGGAGATGAACGCGCGCGAGGCGATGCACCTGATCGAGCTCCGCAGCGCCCCGCAGGGCCATCCCGCCTACCGGCGGATCGCACAGACGCTGCACCGGCTGATCGCCGAGCGCGCCGGCCACCGCGCCCTCGCGGCCGCGATGAGGTTCGCGGATCACTCGGAGGTCGCCCTCGAGCGCCTCGAGGCCGAGCGCGCCGCCGAGCGCCGCCGAGACGGAGGCTAACCCATGAGCGTCGTGGCGGCGGAAACGCAAACGGCGCTGCGCGCGCGCGTCCGCGACTATCTGCGCGACAACGGAACGCTGGCCCCGACGGCGGTCATCCGCCGCCGCGTGACGACCGCCTTCGAGAATCTCGAACACTTCCTGCGCGCGGCCGATCCGACCCGCGCGGCGCGCCGCGCATGGCCCGCCGAGTGGAGCCTGCACGAGATCGCCGACCACGTCCTCGAGACGCACCGGCCCTCGCATGACGAGCTACGCGAGCTGCTCGCCGGGCATCGGCCGGCCGGTCCGCCCATCCCGGCGTCGCTGCAGTCGAAGGACCCGCTCGCGCGGCCATGGCCGGCGGTGCTCGACGAGCTCGCGCGTGTCCACGCCGACATCGTCGCGGATCTCACCGCCGCGCCCGACGACGCTCCGACGAGCGTGCGAGCGCCGGTGACCGTCGTCATCAACGCCGAGGCGACCGACGGCACGACTGTGGCGCTGTCCTGGGAGGACGAGATCGACTGGAAGGCGTACGCGGTCTTCTTGCGCCTGCACGCGATCGATCACCTCAACCAGGCCCGCAAGGTGGTTTCGGCGCTCGCCTAATCCCTGATCCATGAGTCGGCGGGAGGAATCTGGGGCGGCCGGCCCCGCTCGAGTCGGCGTAGCGCCTCGACCTCCGCGCGGCGGTAGAGTCGCCGCCGCTTCGTGCCCTGGCGGTACGACTTGAGGATGCCGCGACTCACATAGGCGTAGAGCGTCGCGGGTTTCACGCCGAGCGCGTGCGCGGCGTCCTCGCCGGTCAGATACTCCTCGCCGTCCACCACGATCGTCGCCACCGCGGCCTCCACGCTACCAGTCGCCGCCGTCTGCGGCGAGACGGCTGACGTAGCCATCAAGTTGAATCAATATAAATCATGTATAATCAATTTACAGACCAACGGGCCGCGACGCGACAGGAGGCACCCATGGACGACCAATGGAAAGCGGGACTCGAGGACGTGATCGCCGCGCGCTCGGCCGTGTGCGCCATCGACGGCGCGGCGGGCCGCCTGTTCTATCGCGGCTACGAGATCGGCGAGCTCGCGGGGGCGGTGCCCTTCGAGGACGTGGCGGCGTTGCTGTGGACCGGCGAGCGGCCCGACGCCGCCCAGGCGGCCGACTTCCGCGCGCGTCTCGTGGCTGCACGCGGCCTGCCGGCGCCCATCGAGGCACTCCTGCGCAGCCTGCCGCGCGATTGCCATCCACTCGATGCGCTCCGCACCGCCATCTCGCTCGATGCCGCCCTCGATCCGGATGTCGCCGACAGCGGCGCGCTCGCGAATCTGCGCAAGTCGTTCCGACTGATGGTGCGCGTGCCGGAAGTCGTTGCCGCCTGGCATCGCATCCGCAGCGGCCGCGCTCCGGCGGCGGCCGTGTCGAGCGGCTCGCACGCGGCGTACGTGATGCATCTGCTGGAGGGCGTTGCGCCGAGCGAGGACGTCGCACGCGTGATGGACGTCGTCCTCACGCTGCACGCCGACCACGAGTTCAACGCCTCGACGTTCGTGGCCCGCGTGGCCGTCGCCACGCTGGCCGACCTGCACGCGGCCGTGGTCGCCGCGATCGCCACGCTGAAGGGGCCGCGACACGGCGGCGCCAACGAGGACGTGCTGCGCATGCTGCAGGAGATCGGCGATCCCGCGAAAGCCGAGGCGTTCATCGAGGCGCGGCTGGGTGCGCGCGGTGCGCTGTCCAAGGCCGAGCGCGCCAACCCCAAGGCGCGCGTACCCGGCTTCGGCCATCGCGTCTATCGCGTGGACGACGCCCGGGCGCGCGTGCTACGCGGGATGGCCAAGAGCATGGCGGAGGCCACGGGTCGGGCGCGCCTCTTCGAGGTGGCCGAGCGCGTGTACGATGCCATGAAAGCGCGCACAGACTTGCCGGTGAACGTCGACTTCTTCTCGGCGGTGGTCTACGACGCGCTCGGTATCCCGGCCGACCTCTGCACCTCGATCTTCGCGATCGGCCGTGTCGCGGGCTGGTGCGCGCACGCGATGGAACAGTACGCCGACAACCGGCTCATCCGGCCGCGCGCCGAGTACATCGGCGTCGCGCCGCGCCGCTTGGCGGCCGCCGTGGCCTAGCTCAGCGGCCGGGCGCCTTCACGAGCACCCCGCAGGCGACGCGGGCGCCCGAGTTGCCGGTGGGATCGGTCTTGAAGTCGTCGGCGTTGGCGTGCACGACGAGGGCGCTGCCGTCGGCGTCCCACACCGACGAGGGCCCCGAGCCGAGTGAGAGCTGCTCGGTGGTCGTCTCCATGCGGCCCGTGCCATCGGGACCGACGGTCAGATTCGGAAGGTCGCCCGCGTGCGAGCCCTGCGGGTTCAGCGCGCCGTGCTGCTTGTTCGTCGGATTGAAGTGCGGCCCTGCGCTGTTGAAGTCGGGCGGGTCACACTTGCCGACGGCGTGGATGTGCGCGCCGTGCGGCCCGGGCGGCAGTCCCTTCGCCTCGACCAGAATGCGCACGACATTGCCGGCCTGCGTGAAGCGCGCCGTGCCCACCGACTGTCCCGACGTGTTCGTCAACTCCGCGACGGCGGCATTGTCGCCGCCGGACATCATGCTGGAACACCCGGCCAGCAACAACGCGACGACGACGAGGCCGGCCGCTCTCATGCGTTGCCTCCTTCGCGGGTGAAATCGTGCTTGGCGCGCGCCAGTGCCTCCGGCGAGGCGAGAAGGTCCAACGCCGTGAGCGCCAGCGCCTTGGCGCCCGCCAGCATCCCGGCTCTCGCGAGGGGCGAGCGCGACCACTCCGCGAACTCGCGCGAGTGCCCGGGGACGCCATCGGGCGAGATCCGGATATAGGGATGGATCGTCGGCAGCCGCTGGCTCACATTGCCGCAGTCGGTGGAGCCGTAGCCCGCCTGGCCGTCGTCCGGATCCTCGGGAAAGTCGATGTACTGCAGATTGCGCCTGAACGCCTCGGCCATCGTCGGATTCGGCTTGAGTGGCTCGTGGACCGTCGGATCGGCGGTGACCTGCACGCGACAGCCGGCGGCGGTGGCCGCACCCTCCGCGGCGGCAGTGAAGCGCCGCAGGAGCTCGTGGCAGTAGGGGACCGTGATCGCGCGCAGGTAGAATTCGGCGCTCGTGTACTCGGGGATGATGTTCGCTTGCTCGCCGCCCTTCGTGATGACGCCGTGGATGCGCGCATCGGTGCGGATCTGCTGGCGCATGGCGTCGAGCGCGTTGAACAGCGCGATGACGGCGTTCAGCGCGTTGACGCCGCGCCACGGCCACGACGAAGCGTGCGCCGCCTGCCCGAAGAACTCCACCTTCACCTTGATGATGCCGAGGCTCGGACGCCAGACCTGCGTACCGCAGCGTCCGTGGATCATCATGGCCGCATCCACGCCGTCGAAGACGCCGGCGTCCATGAGCTTCACCTTGCCCGCGCCGCCTTCTTCGGCCGGCGTGCCGATGACCTGGATGCGGCCGGCGAACGGCAGCGTGCCGAGCGCCGCGAGCGCCGCGCCGGCGCCCACGCCGGCGGTGGCGATGACGTTGTGGCCGCACGCGTGCCCGATGCCCGGCAGCGCGTCGTACTCCGCCATGATCGCGATCGTCGGGCCCGCCCCCATGCCGGCGATCGTCGCGCGGAACGCCGTGGCGAGCCCACCGACACCACGCTCGACGCGCGCGCCGTGCTTTTCGAGGAACTCCGCGAGCCAGCCGTGCGCCTGCTCTTCTTTAAAGGCCAGCTCGGGCGTGTCGTGGATGCGATGCGAGAGTCGCTCGAGATCGTCGGCGAGCCGGTCGACGGCCTCGGTGACCGTTGGCTTGACCGCGTCGGCGCCGCTCACGCGCGCTCCCGGCGTGGCGCCGTCGCCGCGTCGAATTCGCGGCGCGCGTCGGCGACGACGGCCGGATTCGCGAGCAGGTCGCACGTGGTCATGGCCATGATCTTCGCCGAGGCCAGCATGCCGTCGCGCGCGAGCGGCCGGACGGCCGCCTCCTCGAACGCGCGCGAGTGGATGGGCGTGCCCTCGGGCGCGATCTGCACCATGGGCTGGATCGCGGGAATCACCTGGCTCACGTTGCCGATGTCCGACGATCCCATACGCTCACGACTCTCCGGCGACTCCACCACGCCGAGCACGCGCGCGTTGGCGCGGAAGAGCTCGACCAGGGTGCCGTTGCGCTTCATCGGCTCGTAGGCGTTGTCCGGCTGCTGGACGACCTTGAGCGTGCAGCCGGTGGCTTTGGCGGCCCCTTCGGCGCAGGCGATCACCCGCTTCTGCAGCGCCCACATCTCGTCGAGCTCCGGCGCGCGCACGTAGAAGAGGGCCGACGCGAACTCGGGAATGATGTTCGCCGCGGCACCTCCGCTGGTGACGATGCCGTGGATGCGCGATTCGGGCCGGATCTGCTGCCGCAGCATGCTGACGTTGTTGAACGTCTGGATCACGGCGTCGAGGGCGTTGACGCCTTCCCACGGATCGGCGGAGGCATGCGCGGCTTTACCGGTGAACTCGAAACCCGCGCGCACGATCCCCAGGAGGTCCTGATGCAGAATCCAGCGATCGAAGCCGTGGATCATCATCGCGGCGTCGACGCGATTGAAGACGCCACCCTTAATGAGCCGGATCTTGCCGCCTCCGCCCTCTTCGGCGGGCGTGCCGATCACCTGCACCCGGCCCTTCGGCAGCCGATCGCGCACCGCCGCCAGCGCGGCGCCCGCTCCGACGCCCGCGGCGGCGATGACGTTGTGACCGCACGCGTGCCCGATGCCGGGCAGCGCGTCGTACTCGCACAGGATCGCGATCGTCGGTCCCTCGCCGGTCTCGATGGTCGCGCGAAACGCCGTGTCGACGCCGGCCACGCCGCGCTCGAGCTTGAATCCGTGCTTGTCGAGAAACTCCGTGAGCCACGTCGCTGCCTTGACCTCCTGATACCCGAGCTCGGGATGATCGTGGATCTGGCGCGACAGCGTCTCGAGGTCGGAGGCAAGGCGGTCAACGGCGGGCCCGATCAGGTCTTTGACGGCGCTCATGGGGAGTCTCCCGAGGTCTCAGTTCGGCCGCGCTTGGCGCGACCGACGCCAACTATACACCGGCGGT
>Ga0066683_10000816_pt1 | contig 11204 bp, 13 predicted proteins | sample GraSoiAngelo_132_FD_62296 | JGI IMG/M metagenome (GOLD analysis project Ga0066683, IMG submission 62296) | Grasslands soil microbial communities from the Angelo Coastal Reserve, California, USA - 14_0929_02_40cm | ecosystem: Environmental > Terrestrial > Soil > Grasslands | place: USA... | reverse complement strand
TCACGCAAATCGACTCTACGTTGCGCCTGTCATGGTGCACCGATGTTCAGGCGGGGCCGACGCATTACCCGAAACACGGATCTCGCACGGCCCCCGCCGCCGCTCCCCGACACTCGCCAGGGCTGCGCTGGGCATCGCCACCGTCGAGGCGCCACCGCCACATCACATTGCGTCCGAGCGGCAGACGGAACCTCGGAGTCCGTGATGTTTGTGGAGTTGCATGCGCAGTCGGCGTTTACGTTTCTCGAGGGCGCGGATCATCCGGAAGCATTCGTGGCGGAGGCGGCGCGGCGGGGTATGACGGCGCTGGCGCTGGTCGATCGCGACGGTGTGTATGGCGCGCCGCGGTTTCACCGTGCGGCTGTGGACGCGGGCATCCGACCCCTGGTGGGCAGCGAGCTGACGCTCGCGGGCGGCGCGCGGTTGCCGGTGCTCGTCGAGGATCGCGAGGGCTGGCAACACCTTTGTCGGTTGATCACGCGGGCCAAGCTCGGTGCGCCGAAGGGCAAGGCGGCGATCACGCTCGAGGATCTCGAAGCCTCGGCGACGGGACTCGTGTGTCTCACCGGCGGTGCGCGTGGCCCGCTGGCGCCGAGCGTGCGCGCAGGGGATCGCGACGGTGCGCGGCGCATCCTCGATCGTCTCGTGGACATCTTCGGCCGCGCCAACGTCTTCGTGGAAATCCAGCGCCACTTCGACCGCGCGCAGGAACACGATCTCGAGCGGCTCGTCGCGCTGGCGCGCTCCGCACGCGTGCCGCTGCTGGCCACCAACCAGCCGCTCTATGCGCGTCCCGGCGGGCGCGCGCTGGCCGACGTCTTCACGTGCATCCGCGAAAAGACCGATCTCGATCGAGCGGGCCGCCGGCTACTGGTCAACGCCGAGCGTGGGCTGCGCGACACCGCGATGATGACGGCCGCCTTTCGCGATGTGCCGGAAGCCGTCACGGCCAGCGGCGAGCTGGCGCTGCGTCTGGGGTTCACGCTCAAGGATCTCGGCTATCGGTTTCCGGACTTTCCGCTCCCGCCGGGGACCAGCGCGCACGCCCATCTGCGAGACCTCGTCGCGCGCGGCGTCCGCGACCGGTACGGCGACACCGGCTCGGTGGCCGAGCGCGCGCGCCGCCAGGTGGCGCACGAGCTGGAGATCATCGGCAGGCTCGACCTCGCCGGCTATTTCCTCATCGTGTGGGACATCGTCGAGTTCTGTCGCGGCAACGAGGTGCTCGTGCAGGGCCGTGGCTCGGCCGCCAACAGCGCGGTCTGCTATGCGCTCGGCATCACCGCGGTGGATCCGGTGAAGATGGATCTGCTGTTTGAGCGGTTTCTCTCCGAGTCGCGCGGCGAGTGGCCGGACATCGACCTCGATCTGCCGAGCGGCGATCGCCGCGAGCGCGTGATCCAGTACGTGTATCGGCGCTACGGGCGGCTCGGGGCGGGGATGACCGCCAACGTCATCACGTACCGGGGCCGCAGCGCCGCGCGTGAGATCGGCAAGGCCCTCGGGCTTCCGGCCGACATGCAGGACCGACTCGCGCGTCTCGTGGAGAACTGGGGCTACCAGGATCCGCAGGCGGTCCTCACACGACACCTCGCGGAGGCCGGCTGCGACACGCGGCATCCGCGGATTCGAAAGTTCGCCGCGCTCTGGACACGCGTCCAGGATCTGCCGCGCCATCTCGGCCAGCACTCGGGCGGGATGGTCATTGCCGCCGGCCGCCTGGACGACGTCGTGCCGCTCGAGCCGGCCACGATGCCCGGCCGCGTGGTGGTGCAGTGGGACAAGGACGACTGCGCGGCGCTCGGCATCGTGAAGGTCGATCTCCTCGGATTGCGGATGATGTCGGTGTTGCAGGAATCGATCGCGCTCGTGAGCGAGACGGGCGGCACCGTCGATCTCGCGCACCTGCCCGCCGACGACCCCACCGTGTACCGCATGCTCCAGCGCGCCGACACGATCGGCGTGTTCCAGGTCGAGAGTCGCGCACAGATGGCGACGCTGCCACGCATTCACCCGGAGCGGTTCTACGACCTGGTCGTGCAGATCGCGATCATCCGCCCCGGCCCGATCGTCGGCGACATGGTGCATCCCTACGTCCGGCGACGGCGCGGCCGCGAGCAGGTGAGCTATGCCCACCCGACGCTCGAGCCCATTCTCGCGCGCACGCTCGGCGTGCCGCTGTTCCAGGAGCAGCTCCTGCGCATGGCGATGGTCGCCGCCGGCTTCACGGGCAGCGAGGCGGAGGAGCTGCGGCGTGCGTTCGGCTTCAAGCGCAGCGAGCGGCGAATGGCCGAGGTGGAGGTGAAGCTGCGCGAGGGCATGGCGCGCCGGGGCATCACCGGTGAAGCCGCCGATCAGATCGTGCACCAGATCACCTCGTTCGCGCTGTACGGCTTCCCGGAGTGCGTGGTCGGTGAAACGCGCGTGCTTGACGCCGATACCGGACGTTGGGTACGCATCGAAGATGTCGTCACCGCCAAGGACAAGATGGAGGCCACCCTGGCGTGCGACGCGACGGGCACGCTACGCCGCCGCCGTGTTCTGCGTGCCAGCTCGAGCGGCCGGCGCGTCGTGTATCGGCTGACGACGCGCGCGGGGCGCGCGCTCTTCGCCACCGCCGAGCATCCGCTGTTGACACCTCACGGATGGCGTCCGTTGGCGGCATTGCGCGAAGGCGAATGGGTTGCCGCCATTCCCCGCGCTGCCCAGGCGACGGAACTTTTCGATAAGCCGGTGGCCTGGGACAGCGTCATGGCGGTGGAGCACGCAGGCACGGCCGAGACCTTTGACCTCGAGATCGAAGGCGATCACAACTTCCTCGCCAATGATCTCGTGGTTCACAACTCGCACAGCAGCAGCTTCGCGCTGCTCGCGTACGCGAGCGCATATCTCAAGGCGCATCATGGCCCGGCGTTCTACACGGCGCTGCTCAACAACCAGCCGATGGGGTTCTATCATTCCGCGACCGTCGTCAACGACGCGCGCCGCCGCGGGGTGCGGGTGCTGCCCGTGGACGTCACGCGCTCGGACTGGGCGTGCATGCTCGAGCAGCATCAGGACGTGTGGGCGGTGCGCCTCGGGCTGCGCTTCGTAAAAGGCTTGCGTGAGCGCGCCGGCCACGCACTCGTGAGCGCGCGCGGGATGAGGCCGTTCACCTCACCACGTGATGTTGCCGCGCGTGCGGATCTCACCCGCGAGGAGATGGCCACGCTCGCCTCGATCGGCGCGCTGGCGTCGCTGGGCGGCACGCGACGCGCGAATTTGTGGGCGGTCGCGGAGGAATCACCTGGCCCCTTGTTTGCGCAGAGCGACGATAAGGGGCCATCGTGCGAGATGCCATCGCCGCTGAAGGAAATGACGGTGCTGGAACGGTTGGTGGCTGATTACGCAGGGACGGGGGTGACGGTGGGGCCGCATCCTATGGTGCTGCGGCGGCGGGAGTTGGCGGCGCGCGGCGTCACGCGCGCGATTGATTTGGTGCGTGGTGAGGATGGCGCGCGTGTGCGAGTGGCCGGCAGCGTGATCGTGCGCCAGCGGCCCGGGACGGCGAAGGGCTTCGTATTCCTGAGCCTGGAGGACGAGACCGGGATCGCCAACGTCATCGTGACGCCCGGGCTCTTTGCACGCCATCGGGTCCTCCTCGTGACCGAACCCTTTCTGCTCATAGAGGGAATCTTACAAACGCAGGATGGCGTGGTCTCCGTCCGCGCCGCGCGTGTCGAGCCGTTGCCAAGGCTTTCGCATGTCGTGCCCTCGCATGATTTCGGCTAAAACATCGCAGAGTTTTGATTAGTTACTCGAAGCCAGTGGCCCTGGTTTTGCTACCCCAGGGTGCCGATGGCTACCCCGTCACGCCTGGATGACGCGCCTACTCCAGCGCGGCCTGAAACTCCGACGCGGCACGAATCGCTCGTCACCCGCCTCGTCCGGCTCGGCGCCTTAGAGCTGGAGCTCGGCTGGGCGGAGACGCGGAACCTCGTCATCCGCGTCGCCATCGCGGTGGGCGTGGCGGTGCCGGCGCTGATCGCGCTGCTCGCGTCGATCATCGTCATCGTCGCCGGCGCGCTCGCGCCGCTGTTCGACACACCGTGGGAGCACCTCGTGATCGCGGGCGGAACTGTCGCGCTGCTCGCGCTCGCCGCGCTCGCCTGGAGCGCCTGGCGTCTCACGCACATCGCGTGGCCCCAGCAAACCCTCGCGTCCATGCAGGAGACCTGGCGATGGCTCGTAGCCCAGCTGAGATCCAAGCTGACATCGCGGTGACCCGCCGCGTGATCGAGCGCCAGCTCGACGCGCTCGGTCACGTCGTGGAAGGACGCTGGTGGGCGCCCTACGCGGTCGTCGCGGGCGGGCTCGCGGTCGGCTTCCTGTTGTCCCGCATGCCCCTGGGCCGCGTGGTCGGCATCAGCGCGCGCGCCGTTCAGACCGGCCTCGCCGTCGCCTCCACCCTCGCCGCCATCGACCGTTTCGTCGCCGAACGACGCCGCCTCGCCCGCGCGGCGTGATGTGAAGGCAGACATGCACATGCGCAACCGGTTGCGGGCGGTGAGGCGGTGAGGGCTCTGTGCGGCCGATCTGGAAGGGCGCGCTGACCTTCGGGCTGGTCACGATTCCGGTCGGCCTGTATCCGGCGACGGCCCGCGGTGATCTTTCGTTCCGCCTGCTTCACGCGAAGGACAAGAGTCCGATCGCCTACCGCCGCGTCTGCGCCGAAGAGGGCGTGGAGGTGCCGTGGCCGGAGATCGTGAAAGGCTACGAGTACGAAAAAGGTCAGTTCGTGGTGATGACGGACGCCGACTTCGAGGCGGCCGACGTGGAGGCGACGCAGACCATCGACATCCGCGATTTCGTCGTGGCCGCCGAGATTCCACCGGTCTACTTCGAGCAGCCGTACTACCTCGAGCCGCAGAAGACCGGCGCCAAGGCGTACGCGCTGCTGCGCGAGGCGCTGCGTCGCAGCGGGCGCGTTGGCGTCGCCACCGTCGTGCTGCGTCAGCGTGAGCACCTCGCGGCGGTGCAGGCGGCGGGCGAAGCGATGACGCTGACGACGATGCGCTTCGCGCACGAGATCGCGACGCCGAGCGGGCTCGACCTGCCCGCGGATGCCGGCCTCGACCGTCGCGAGATCGATCTGGCCCTGCAGCTCGTCGGCACGCTCGAAGGTCCGTGGCAGCCGGAGAAGTATCGCGACCGCTACCGCGACGCGCTGCTGGCGGCCATCGAGCGCAAGCTCGAGGGCCGCGCGGTGGCGCCGGCCGAGCGCGGTGGCCGCGCGCCGACGAAGGTCGTCGACCTCATGTCGGCCCTGGAGGCGAGTCTCAAGGCTCAGCCCAAGCGCGAGGGCGCGCGTGCCCCCGGACGCCGCGAGCCGGCCGCGCCGCGCAAGAGCACTGCACGGAGGCGGGCATCGTGACATCGGCCGCGCGTGTGCTCGAGCTGGACGATCGGCGGTTGCTGCTCAACCATCTCGACGAGGTGCTGTGGCCGGACGTCGGGGTGACCAAGGGCGATCTCATCGACTACTACCTCGATGTCGCCGAGCACGTGTTGCCGTTCGTAGCCAACCGGCCGGCCAGCCTGCTGCGCGCGCCCGACCCGATCACCGGTGAGTGCGTGTATCAGAAGACGGCCCCACCGGGGCTGCCGACGTGGATCACGACGCGCCGCATCCGCAGCGAGCACGCGGCCCTCGGCTACTCCGATTACGTGCTCATCACGGAGCGCGCCGCGCTGGCGTACTTCGTCAACCTCGGCTATATCTCCATCCATCCCTGGAGCTGCACGGTCGACACCCTCGATCGTCCCGACTTGTTGCTCTTCGACCTCGATCCCACCGAGATCGCCTTCCGCGAGGTGCGCAACGCCGCGTTGCTGGTGCGCGACCTGCTCAACAACTTCCGCATCCGCGCATGGGTGAAGACGTCGGGCGGCCGCGGCCTGCACGTGATGGTGCCGCTGACGCCGCAGTACAGCTTCGCGCAGGTGCGCGGCGCGGCCGAGGTGATCACGCGGCTGGCGCGCTCGCGCGAGCCGAGCCTCTTCACGCTCGACATGCGCCGCGCGCGCCGCCGCGGGAAAATCCTCATCGACGTCCATCGCAACCATCGCGGCGCGACGCTCGTCAGCCCCTGGGCCGTCCGCGAATATGCCGCCGCGACCGTGTCGACGCCGCTGGAGTGGGGTGAGCTCGAGCGTCCGGTCTATCCCGAGGACTTCACGCTGGCTACGATCCGCGAGCGGCTCGCCCGCGCCAACGACCCGCTGGCGTCCTTTTTGGGCGAGCCGCAGTCGCTCACACCACTGCTCGAGAGCGGTCGCTCGCGACGCGCGCGGCCGATGGCCTGAGTCGGAGAGCGCTATGGAGGAGGCAGGCATGGACACGACGCGCTGGAACCAGATCACCGCGCGCGCGCAGCAGCTCATGGGGCGCGCGCGGCGCTTCGTGCACGACCGGCCGCTCCAGGCGATCGCGCTCACCATCGGCGTGGGGTTCGTCGTCGGCAAAACCCTCGTCGGCCGAGAGAACTGATGCGCCGCCTGAGCGCGGGCGTCGCGCTGGCCCTCACGCTGAGCTGGCTGGCCGCGCCCGCGGCGGCGGTGGTGGTCGAGGTCACGACCTCCATCCCGATGGAGGACGTCCGCGACGAAGCGCAGCTGCGAGATGCGTTGCAGCGCATGGTGGATAGCGTGCTGAGCGACGCCATCGCATTCGAGCCGACGGTGGTGCTGCTCACGCACGTCGTCGTCAAAGGCGGCCGGCTCTACGTGCGATTGCTCGTCGCCGACCAGGAGGGCGAGCGCGCGTTCAAGGACCCCGAGCCGGAGCGCGAGCCAGAGCGGATCGAGATCACGCTCTAGCTCGCGCCCGGTATCGTTACGGCCCGGGCAGGGCCTTGACGGCGGCGATGCGATCCGACGTTCCGGGGTGCGTGGACAGGAAGCTGGTCTTGCTGTTGCTGCCGCCGCTCGAGGTCATCAACCAGTTCAGCGTGTCGGCCATGAGCTGCCGGCCCTGGTGGCCTGCGCGCTGCAGGATCTGGACACCGTGCTTGTCGGCCGCGTACTCCTCCGAGCGCGTGTATTTGCGCAACAGCAGCTCGCCGGCGATAGGGGCCAGGTTGCCGCTGCCCGGAATGATCTGATCGAGGATGATCATGCCGATGTTCAGCCCCGTGCCGAGGGTCTGCGTCTTCTGCACGTGGTTCAGGTCCTGGTGCGCCAGCTCGTGGGCGAGCACGGCACGCAGCTGGTCGTCGTTGGCCTTCTGAAGCAGCCCGGTCGTGACCAGGAACTCACCGTTGCCGGCGCTGGCGGCATTGATAGCCGGGTCGTCCATCACGCCGACCTTCACCTGATTGGGCTGGAGCGGATGGTCCATGACCTTCAGCAGCGGGATCATCACGTTCTGAAGCCGCTCGGCGGTGGCAGCGTCGACCTTTACCAGCTTGGTCTGCTTCTGCGTCGTCTGCTGCGGCGTCGAGCCTCCGCCACCGGAGGTCGACCGGTCGCCACCCGTCGAGGTCGACGAGGACGTCGGCCCCGCGCACGCGACGACGAGGGCCGCGATCGCCGTGAGGATGGTGATGCGCGCCAGCCGCCTCATGCCGGGCGCTCCAACGCGGCCGCGCCGAATCCGTCGTCGTCGCCGGCCGTGTCTCCGGCGCCTCCGAAATAATCGATGTAGTGGTCGATCGCCCGCGCGTGATCGGCCTTGAAGAGTACCTCTGGCACCTCGCGCCGCGCGCCGGCGGCGGAGGAGATGGAATGGGCGGACGAAGCGTGTGCCATGAGTTTGACCTCCCCGGTCAGAACAAGTCTGTGCCGGGCCCCAGGGTGCACCGGTCGTGCCACCACAGTGGAGGTCGCATCACACCGTCGCCGCGAGCGTTGAAAATTGCGAGCTCGCCGGCGGCTGACGCGCGATTGAAAATATTTCGCGCGATTGGGGTGTAACTGTTACACCTCTGGCGCATTTACACTTGGCGTCTCAGCACGCAAAGTACTAGTCAAGACGCGCGCTTGCGCAGACGGCGCCGCACTGGCACGCGTTCTGCGTTGAGACCGCCGCAAGCCGACGTTCTTCTGGAGGCAAGGCAATGCGATCGATCAGACGAGAACTCGAAAGCCAGCGTGATGCGCTGACGAACCGGATCTCGACGAGCACGCGCTCGACACAGGACGACGATCACCGTCGCGAGATCTTCAAGGACCCCTTCGGCATGGCCTCGATCACCCACGACGACGAAGTCGTCGCGGCGGTTGTGGACACGCGGGCGCGGCAGGTGGAGGAGATCGATCGCGCTCTCGCCGACATCGACGCCGGCCGGTACGGCATCTGCCGCGAGTGCGGCGAGGAAATCCCGAAGGCGCGTCTCAAGATTCTCCCCTTCGCCACGCGCTGCGTCGGCTGCCAGGGACGGCTCGAGACGGGCCTCGGGCGCGCTGCGTAGCCACTACACCAGACACCAGCAGGAGAATCTGTGATGGACCGCCGATTCCGACTCGTGGCCGTGCTGCTCGTGATGCTTTCGCTCGTGGCTTGCTCGTCGACGACGGGCAAAACGGCGGGGGAGAACATCGATGATGCGACCATCACGGCCTCGGTGAAGGCCAAGCTCGTGGCCGACAAGCCGGCCAACCTCACGCGTGTGGACGTTGACACCAACAACGCGACTGTTTACCTTAACGGCGTCGTCGAGTCCGCAGAACAGAAGGCCCGCGCGGAACAACTCGCGTGGCAGGCGAAGGGCGTCAAAAGCGTCGTCAATAACCTGCAGGTCAAGAAGTAGGCCCCCTGACCGTTCGCGCGCGCGGTATCGCCGTGCGCGCCGCGAGGCGCGATAATCAAGAGCATGAGCCCGACTAGACGCGATCAGACAAAGAGCGGCAAGATCCTCGTGGTCGATGACGAGCCGGCCGAGCGCGAGGGTCTCGCGCGCCTCGTCGGCCAGTGGGGGTACGAGGTCGAGACGGCGTCCTCTGCCGAGGAAGCGCTCAACCTCACCGAGTCGCAGCATCCCGCCGTCGTCCTGACGGACCTCGTGTTGCCCGAGATGGACGGGCTGACACTGCTGCAGAAGCTGAAGGAGACCGGTCGGCCTCCGATCGTGCTGGTCGTCACGGGTCACGGCAGCGTCGAGAGCGCCGTCGAGGCGATGCGTCACGGCGCCTTCGACTACCTGACCAAGCCCGTGGACGCCACGCGTCTGCAGGTGCTGCTCGAAAAGTCGATCGAGCAGGAGTCGCTCTCGCGTGAAGTGAACTTCCTGCGGCACCAGCTGCGGCAGAAGGGCTCCTTCGGACAGCTGGTCGGGCAGTCGCGCAGCATGCAGGAGGTCTATCGCTGGATCGAGCTCGCGGCGACCAGCACCGCCCCGGTGCTGGTCTATGGTGAGAGCGGCACCGGCAAGGAGCTCGTCGCGCGCACGATCCACGACCTGTCCAACCGGCGGAATCGTCCGTTCGTCGCCATCAACTGTGCGGCGATCCCCGAGACGCTGATCGAGAGCGAGCTGTTCGGTCACGAGCGCGGCGCGTTCACAGGCGCCACGGAGCGCCGGCTGGGCTGCTTCGAGCTCGCCGACGGGGGCACGTTGTTCCTGGACGAGATCGCGGAGATGGACTCCAACACGCAGGCCAAGCTCCTGCGCGTGCTCCAGGAGGGCAGCTTCCGCCGCGTCGGCGGCGGCAAGTCCGAGATCCAGGTCGACGTCCGTGTGGTCGCCGCCACGAACCGGGTGCCCACGGAGGCCATCCAAGCCAATCAGCTGCGTGAGGACCTCTTCTATCGGCTCAACGTCTTTTCGATCCATCTGCCGCCGCTGCGCGACCGGAAGGACGACATCCCGCTGCTGGCGCGCACGTTCATCGAAGAGTTCAACCGGCAGGACAACCGGCAGGTGCGTGGTCTCGTCCCGGACACCGAAAAGGACCTCGAGCGCTACATGTGGCCGGGCAATGTCCGGGAGCTGCGCAACGTGATCCAGCGCGCGGTGGTGCTGAGCGGCAGCGGCCTGATCGCGAGCGAGCATCTGCCCGACAACGTGCTGCGCGGCACGGTGCCCTCGAGTGGCGCCGCCGCAGGTTCGGTCACGCCTATCCGCGAGATGGAGCGCGATCTGATCCTGCGCGCGCTCGACGAGACCAATCAGGACAAACGTAAGGCCGCGCAGCTGTTGGGCATCAGCCTCAAGACGCTCTACAACAAGCTGGCGAAATACGGCATCCAGGCGGTGAAGTCGGCGCGCCTGACCTGATGACGGGCGCGCCCGGAGGGCCCACGGACCGTCCGTTGCCCGCCGAGCTCGCCCGGCTCCTGCACGACCTCCGCGGCCCGCTCAACTCTGCGGTCATGCACCTCGAGGTCCTCAAGCGCACCGTGGCCGGCGATCCCACGGCCGACGAAAGTCTGCGCACGGTGCTCCAGCAGCTCGCGCGGCTGTCCGACATGCTGCCGGTCGCGCTGGGCGTCGCCGCGCTCGAGGCACAGCTGCCGCGTGCGCACGATCTCAAGCGGCTCGCCGAGCAGGCCCGCGCCGTGCGCGGCCTGGCGACCGTGACGCTCGGCGCCGGCGACTGGCCACGGGTCAGCGGCGACGACGCGCTGCTGGTGCTGGCGATCGGCGAGCTGCTGGCCAATGCCGTCGAAGCGACGCCCGCCGCCGCGCCGCCGCCGGAAGTGACGGCAACGCTGGGACCCGATGGCCGCGCGGCACTGGTAGTGCGTGACCACGGGGCGGGGCTGCGGACGACGAATCCGAAACTGCTGATCCGCCTGCTGCAGTCGACGAAGCCTGGCCATCGCGGTCTCGGCCTCGTGACCGTCGAGCGCGTGGTGCGCCAGCACGGCGGCACGCTCGAGTTCGAATCACTGCCCGACGGCGCGCGCGTGACCCTGCGCCTACCTACCGCGCCCTGACCGCGTGACCGAGGAGCGTCACGGCTGTTCCGGGAGGCGACGAGCGCGGGCGGGTGTGGGGGGCCATTTCGGGGCCGTGTGTGTGACCGAGGAGCGTCACGGCCGTGCCGGGAGGCGACGAGCGCGGGGGGGTGTGGGGGAACGCGAGCGCGGCGGCGGTGGCGATGGCGGCGATGGTATAAGCCGCCGTCGAGCGCCCGGGCACCGCATCCGGCAGCAGTGCATCGCCCACGGTCCACGCCGTGAGCGCGATCCCCAAGGGCCATGACGGCGCGACGCTGACAGG
>Ga0066683_10000813_pt1 | contig 11211 bp, 8 predicted proteins | sample GraSoiAngelo_132_FD_62296 | JGI IMG/M metagenome (GOLD analysis project Ga0066683, IMG submission 62296) | Grasslands soil microbial communities from the Angelo Coastal Reserve, California, USA - 14_0929_02_40cm | ecosystem: Environmental > Terrestrial > Soil > Grasslands | place: USA... | reverse complement strand
GAGTAGGCCGCGGCACCGCAGCGCACGGCCAGGCGTTCCGCCCTCTCGCGCGTGCGTCCGCAGACGGCCGCGATATGCACGCCCTCGATGGCGCCGGCCGCCGCCGCGTGCGTCTCGCTGATGTTGCCCGCGCCGATCAGCCCGATGTGAACGTCAGCCATCAGTCCCAGTCCCCAGTCCCCAGTCCCCAGTCAGAAGATCAGCTTCAGCGCGAGCTGGATGTCACGCGGCAGGTTGTTCTGGGTCGTCACCTTCCCGAAGTCCACGTTCGTCGGGTCGGTGTTGGGGTTGCTGAACACCGCATTGTTGAACGCGTTCAAGAACTCGGCATGGAATTGCGCGCGGACGCGATCGGTCACGCGCACCCGCTTGACAACCGAAAGGTCCCACAGGTTGAGCGGCTGACCGCGGAGACCCGGAACGCGCGACGGGAAGTAGCGCAGGTTGTTCGCGAGGCGAATGCGGGGATCGAGCCGCTGCTTCGCGGGATCGTCGACCCCGTTGGTCTGCACGGCGGCGTCGTGGAAGTAGAAGCCGGAGATGTCGAACACCGCCTGGTTCGAATCGCCGGAGTAGTCGGTCTTCAGCCGGCTCAGGTCGCCGCCGAAGTAGATGTTGCGGTCGTGGAAGCTGACGGGCCGTCCGCTCTGGAACTGCCCGATGCCCTGCACGCTCCACCCGCCGATCAGCGCGTCGGCGAATCGGCCGGCGCCGCTGCCCCAGTGCTGCTCGCGTCCAAATGGCAGCTCCCAGATACCGCTGAGCACCAGCCGGTGCGGGACGTCGAACTCGGATAAGCGGTCTTCGTACTCGGTGTCGGTCGGGTTCAGCTTGAACACACGCTCGGTGAACTTCGACGCGGTGTACGCCGCGAGCAGCGAGTACCCGCGCGTGAACCGCCGCTCCACTTTCACCTGCGCCGAGTCGTACCGGCTCGTGCCGTTGTCGTCGTACGTGCGGAGGTTGCCGAACTGCGGAAACGGACGCAGGAGCTGCTGCCGCGCGATGGTGGCGCCGTTGAACGTGGTGCCCGGCATCAGACCGCGAAACGGATTTGGCACGAGCGCGGTCAGGAAGTCGATCGCCGCTTGATCGCGCTGGCGGCTGGTGGACAGGTACTGCGCCGGCACGCCGTTGAGATCGATTTCCCCCGCCTGATTGCCGCCGCCCGTGGTGAGGTTGAAGCCGCGGCTGCCGGCGTAGCCCGCTTCGACCAGCCACTGACCCACCAGCTCACGCTGCACGCTGAGCATGTAGCGCATGTTCTGCGCGTTGCGATAGTCGAGCGGCACGAACCGCGTGCCGTTGGCGTTGTTCAGATCCTGGCCGAGAAACGTATCGGCGCCGCGCGACGAGCCCGAGGGGTCCTGCGCGCCGTCGGGGAACGGACTAGAAAGCGTCCCTCGGAAGGTCAGGCCGTTGTCCAGCGTCGGCACCAGCGTGGTCGTCTGCGAAAAGCCGGGCTGGAAGTTGCCCGCGATGACGAACGGCACGGTGTACAGGCCCACGCCGCCGCGGACGACGGTCGAGTCGTTCAGTTGATATGCGAGGCCGGCGCGCGGCTCGACGTTGTTCTTGTCGGGATTCCAGAAGCCGGGGTTGCTGGCGGACGCGAACTGCAAACCGCCGAGCGCCGTGAACGCCGAAGGCGCCAGCTCCGGAATCGGATTGGCCGCATAGGCGGCGCGAGCCGCCGCCGCAATCGTCGAGACCGCCGTCGGATCGAACCCGCGCACGTTCCGGTTGTCCGCATCCGTCGTCGCGCCTTCGTATTCGTACCGCACGCCGAGGTTGAGCGTGAGGCGGTTCGACAGTTTCCAATCGTCCTGCACGAACAGGCTGGAATACCAGGTGCGGTTCAGCCGCGTGCCGTTCCGGTCGATCGTGCCGCTCGTCGGCAGCCCGAGCATGAACGTCGCCATGTCCTGACCGAACGAAGCCGCCGAGTTGTCCTGCGCGCGTGTGAAGGCGTTGGCGTTGCGCATCACGTACTCGCCGGCCTGAGCGGCCAGTTCCTGACCGAGCTCTCTATAGAGCCGCAGATCGTACCCCGCCCGCACCGAATGGGCGCCGGCGATTCTGGTGTAGGTCGGCTGGAAGGAATAGATGCTGTGGGTCGTCCTCGCGCCGAGCTGGTCGCCCAGATCCGTGAACTGGTCGAAGTCGACGTGGGGAAAATATCTCGCGCCGCCGAACAGCGACGTGACGCTGGCCGGGAACCCGAGCGTCGCCGGATCGAACTGCCCCTCGTGCTGTCGGACGTTCGGCTCCTGGAAGCGCTGCCATCCCGCGCGGACGTCGACGAGCGAGCTCGACGTCATCGTGTAGACGTGGTCGGCGGTGATCCCATCGTTGATGCGGAACAGAAAGTTGCCTGTCGGGACCACGCCGTTGACCGTACCGAAAAACGCGTTGCGCGATTCCACCCGGTGGTTGCGCGTGTAGCGCACGAACAGCTGCTGCTTGTCGGTGACGCGGTGATCGACCCTCGTCGACACGGAGTAGAAATCGTCGGTCCGCGGGTTGGTGGAGAAGTAATTGTTCCGTCCCTGCGCGTCACCGGCCTGGTTCGCCAGCGGATAGAACTTCAGCACGGCGGCCGCGATCGGGTTGATGCGGATGGACGGAATGATGTTGCCGGGGAACGGCGATCGGACGACGCGGCCGTTCGCGAGCTGAGCGGTCGCGGGATCGTAAATCGTGATGCCCTGCGCCAGCAGCGCCGAGAAGTCGCCGGTGCGCATCGCCTCGGTCGGCACCGTCCGCGGCCCGGGCTCCGGGAACTCATCGTAGAGCCATTCGACCGCGCCGAAGAAGAACGTACGGTCGCGACCGTTGTACAGACCAGGCAGCCGCACCGGACCGCCGCCGAGTCCGCCGTACCGGTCGTAGCCGAGCGGCGGCTTGGTCCCGCCACTCCTGTTGACGAAGAAATCGGTCGCCGACAGCTTGTCGGAGCGCTTGTAGTAGTAGCTCTCACCCTTCAGCGCATTGGTGCCGCTCTTCAGCGTGACGTTGACGACGGCGCCCGCCGTGTGGCCGTCGGAGGCGTCGAAGCTCGCCGTCCCGACCTTGAACTCCTGCACCGCGCCCGCAGGCGGCACGAACGCGACGCGTCGTCCGCTGGCCATGTTGGGCGATCCGTCCAGGGTGAATTCGTTGCCGCCGGTCGATCCGTCGGCATTGATCGCGGACGTGCCGCCGTTGTCGAACGGCCGCGAGAACTTCAGATCGCCCGTGTACGCGACGCCCGGCACGAGCCTCGACAGCACGAACGGGTTGCCGTCGGACAGCGGCATCAGCGCGATGCGCTTTTCGTCGATGACCTGGCCCGCCGATGCCGACGCCATCTCGAGCAGCGGCGACTGGGCGGTCACCAGCACCGTCTCTTCGATCTGGCCCAGCTCCAGGTTGAAATCGATCGCGAGGCGATCGCCGATCCGGACGTCCACATGTTCCCGCACGATCTTCTTGAAACCGGAGAGCTCCACCTTCATGGTGTAGCTCCCTGGCGTCAGATAGGGGATCGTGTAGGCGCCTTCGGTGTTCGTGACCGTCGTGAAGCCGACATTGGTCGCCACGTTGGTGGCCGTGACCGTGACGCCCGGCAGCCGTCCGCCGGACCGATCGTTGATCCGTCCCGTGATGGCGCCGCGAAACTCCTGCGCCGCCGGCGCCGAAGCCGTCAGCGCGCACAGCGCGAGCGCACACACGCAGTGTTCCGTACGAGTAACGAAGCTTCGCCTCAAACCGCCGAGTGACGACGAGTGGTCGGTCCGCGAATCTTCGTTACTAGTGAAGAGCCCCATCTGACCCAGCCTCTCCTTCCGCTCTTTCAAAGAACACCGGCTTCTTCAAGCGCTCGGGCCAGAGACGTACGACGCGGACGGTGGGCCTCGTTAGGTGTGACGTGACTCACGGGAGCAAACCGGCCTCAGTCGAGCTCGCAGCCGGGATCGCTCGGCTGAAGCCTTCGCGCTCCATCCGACACGCCGACCGCCATCACGCGACGACGATTGCAGCGCGCTTAATCATCAACCATCAGCCCTTAGCCCTTAGCCATCAGCCATGTCAGGGCGCGTAAGCGCCAGCCCTGAGCAGCAGCTCCTTCATCCCGGCAAAGCTCTGGCGGCTCGATTCCTCCGGCGTGCCCGCGCCTCTCCAGTGCGTCTCGAGCGTGACGGCGTGGCGGTAGCCGTCCTGCTTGAGCGCGCGGAACTGTCCGGCCCAGTCGATGACGCCGCGACCCATCGCGGCCCATTCCCACTTGCCGTCCGCCCCGCGCACGGCGTCCTTGCAGTGCACGTGTCCGATGCGGCCCTTCGGCAGCCGCGCGTAGCCGTCGGGGTAGGGGACCTCGTCGCGCTCGGCCGCGTTGCCCGGATCCCAGTTGAGCATCAGTGACGGCTCGGTGACGGCAGCCAGCAGCCGCGCCGCTTCCGCTCCCGTCGCGGTGTTGCAGGCCATTTCGTTCTCGACGACGAGGGTCAGGCCGCGTTTGCCCGCCTTGACGGCCGCCTCGCGCACTTTCGCGTCGATGGCGCGGCGGTGCGGCGCCGGATCCTCCAGCCGCCAGAAGTCGAAGATGCGAATGCGATCCGTGTTGAACGTCCGCGCCAGGTCGAACGCGCGCTCGATGAGCTCGTCCTGCTGTTGGTAGGTGAAAGCGGCGCCGAACTCGGCGTTTTTGGGGCTGAACTTCGAGCGCGGCGCGCCGGGCCAGTCCACCTTGAAGATCGGCGACGCGATGCACGCGACCCGCACCTGGAAGCGATCGAGAAGCCGGCGGGCTTCCGCCACGTCCTTCGCGTCCCAGTTCATGATGTTCTTCTTGTTCACCTCGCGCAGGTCCACGTAACCGAGGCCGAACTCTTTCGATGCGACCTCGAGCGCCCGCCCGAGATCCTGCGAAATCTCATCCGACAGCACGGACACGTTGAAGCTCATTGAGGGGCTCCGAAGCGGCAACGCCGCCAGAGCCGCCGTCGCGCCGACACCCGCTACGAACTCACGCCGCGAAATCGGTCGCATGCTCACCTCCACGTCACTGGGGTCCGGAGTCCAGGAGAACGTCGCGAGATTGCTCGTCGCATCGGGAGCTCGCGGGCAGGCAGCCGGACCCGACAGAGTCCGCCAAAGGCGGACACTACCGAAGTTTTTTCACGCGCCCTAAAGGCCGGCACGACGAGCGGCCGCCGTTGACGTCGCAACATGCTCTACGTTCGCGGCGTCGTGAATCCAGCGGTGTTGCGGGTCCTCGTACGGAACGAGATGCCGTTGTTCGCCAGCCAGCGCCCACAAGTAGTACACGCGGTACCCGGGCGGCGCCGACACAGGGTGATAGCCGTACGGCAGCAGCACCGCGTCGCCGTCCCTGACCTGGTGCGTCACGCACTCGCCCGCCGCGGTGTAGAGGGACTGGTGGGCGAACCCGTGCGCCGGCGCAATCCGGAAATGATAGACCTCTTCGAGCCGCGGCTCGCCGTCAGCGCCGTCGTGCTTGTGCGGCGGATAGCTGCTCCAGTTTCCGGGCGGATTGAACGTCTCACCCACCATGAGCCGGGCGGCGTAGGGATCGTCAACGAACAGGTCGTGCACTTCGCGCGTGTAGTGATCTCTGCCTCGCACGTTGACGCGAACGTCTTCAGGCCCCACGAGCACTGGCTCGGCGCCGCCGCGAGCCGGCGCCGGCGTCGAGATCAGAATGGCCTCCATCCGGCTGGTCGCCGTCACGCTGAGAGCGGCGCCCGCCGGCAGATAGAGGGCCGTGGCGCGCTCGGAGAAGACGCCCGTTCGCGAGACGTTCCAGCCCTTCCCGCCGGCCGCGAGCTCGCCGGCGCCTTCCTGCAGGACCAACACCGTCTCCTCGTTCGCCTCGTCGAAGCGGGCGGATTGTCCACCGTCGAGCACGAGACGCCGGCTGGTCAGCTCACGCGCATGCGCCGGTCCCCGGCTCTGAATCATCGAGAGTCCGCGCTGTCGAGGCACGCGATACAGGGTGTCGCTGAGCATGATGGCCCTACGTGAATTATTGGAAGTGTCCGCCGCCTTCAGGCGGACCTGCGGGCCGGTTGAAGCCGGCCGCTACCGGTTTTGCAAGATCCGCCTGCGCCAGCGCGGGCGCGAGAAGGTGAATGAACAGCAGCGCGAAGAGGTAGCTCGACGCCGCCATGAGGAAGACAGAGAAGTAGCTGCCGGTGAGCTGCAGCAGCAGACCGATCGCCGTGGCGATCAACATGCCGCCGATCGCGCCCGACATGCCGGCGATGCCGACGACGGACCCGATCGCGCCGCGCGGAAACATGTCGGACGCCAGCGTGAACATGTTCGCCGACCATCCCTGGTGCGCCGCGGCCGCAAGGCCGATGAGCGCGACCGCCTCCCGGAGCGAGCGCGCCCTGGAGACGAGCGCGATCGGCGTGACGAGCAGCGCGCAGGTGAGCATCGCCGTTTTTCGCGCCGCGTTGACGCTCCACCCGCTCGTGATGAGACGCGACGACAGCCAGCCGCCGAAGATGCTGCCGACATCCGACAGCACGTAGATCGTCACGAGCGGCAGGCCGACCGTCGCCAGCGTCAGGCCATAGTTGTCGTGGAGGAACTTCGGAAGCCAGAAGAGGTAGAACCACCAGATCGGATCGGTCATGAACTTGCCGACCATGACCGCCCACGTCTGCCGGTAGCCGAACAACGGCCGCCACGTCACCGGCGACTCCGGCGGCTCACGGTCGCTCAGGATGTGCTGCCGCTCGCGCTCCGAGAGCTTCGGATGGCGCGCGGCGGGTGCATACGTCTTCAGCCAGACCGCCACCCAGATGAATCCGATGGCGCCGGTCAGCACGAACGCCCAGCGCCATCCGAGCGTCAGCGCGATCCACGGCACGGTGAGCGGCGCGATGACCGCGCCGATGTTCGTGCCGGAGTTGAAGATGCCCGTGGCGAACGCGCGCTCCCGCTTCGGGAACCACTCCGCGGTCGTCTTGATCGCCGCGGGAAAATTGCCGGACTCGCCCAGCCCGAGCGCGAAGCGCGCCACGGCAAACGTCAGCGCACTGGTCGCCAGGCCCGCCGACATCGCGGCGAAGCTCCACAGGCCCACGGCGATCGCATAGCCGCGCCGCGTACCCAGGCGATCCATGAGCCGTCCCGCGAACATGAATCCGATCGCGTAGGCGGCCTGAAAGGCGCTGACGATGTAGCCGTACTGCAGCTCGTTCCAGCCGATGAGCCGCTGCAGATCCGGGGCGAGGATGCCGAGCACCTGACGATCGATGTAGTTGATGGTCGAGGCGGCAAACAGCAGCCCGCAAATCGTCCAGCGGACATTCCCGACGCGGCCGATCGCGCCGAGCCGGGCCCCGGGCGCCGCGACCGTACCCGCGGGATCGAGCGGCCGCACCGGGAGCGCCGTCACGAGTTCACCCCGCTCGCCAGGAAGCCGCCGTCGACGACGAGTACGTGGCCGGTGACGAAGCTGGCGGCGTCCGACGCGAGGAACACCGCCGCGCCCGCGAGCTCCTCGACGCAACCGAACCGTCGCATCGGCGTACGCATGAGCAGCTCCCTGCCTCGCGGCGTCGTGTCGAGCAGTGCCTGGTTGAGCGACGTGCGGAACACGCCGGGGGCGATCGCGTTGACGAGCACACCGAACCGCGACCACTCGATGGCGAGCGATTTGGTGAGCGAGGCGACCGCCGCCTTGCTGGCCGAGTAGGCGGCGACCTCCATCATGCCGACAAACGACGTCAGCGACGCGATATTGATGATGCGGCCGGAGCCCCGTTCGATCATATGCCGGCCGAAAACGCGACAGGCGCGCAGCGTCCCCGTCAGGTTCGTCTCCATGATGTCGCGCAACTCCTCGTCCGGCAGATCGAGCGTCGGCGTCCGTTTCGTGCGTCCGGCACAGTTGACGAGAATGTCCACCTTGCCGAGCTCGTCGATCGCCGCGGTCAGCAGCGACGCAATCGACGCCTCGTCTCCGACGTCGGTCACGATGCGCAGCGTCCGGCGGCCGGCGGCCTCGACCAGCGTGGCCGCCTCGTCGACCATCGCCCGCCTGCGCGATGTCGGCACCACGTCGGCGCCAGCCTGCGCCAGCCCCTGAGTGAGCGCGCGGCCGATCCCGGTCGTGCCGCCGATGACGACCGCCGTGCGGCCCGACAGATCAAGAGGGGCGAACGCCATCTTCGACTCTCAACGCTCAACTCTCAACGCTCAACTCTCAAACGCTCCGCTCAACTCTCCAAGGCTCAGGAGCCCGCTTTCAAGACTCACCTTTCGGCGGCGCTGACGCTCGCCGATCCCGCTGCGCAGTCTACCACCGGTTGCAAAGCGTGTAGGGCGACCCTTTTAGCGTCGCCGTTCGGCGAGGCTGACCAGCCTCCGCCAAGGCTTCGGCGGTCCGCCGTAGCTTCAGCGAAGGCGGAAAGCCTCGCCCTACGGTTTTGAAAACTGGTCGAGCCACGTGACGAGGCGGAACAGGCTCATGTGGCTTGACCAGTTGCCGCAACGGCCGCCTTCGCCGCCTGCACGGCGCCCACATACGCGCGCGCCGCAGCCGCCAGCTTCTCCGGCTGCCCGCGGCGAAGCGCCTGCAGGTCGCACAAATCGCCGCCGACGCCGACGGCGCTCGCACCCGCGGCGAAGAACGCGCCGATGGTCTCGAGCGTGACACCGCCGGTCGGCACAAGCGGAATCCCGGGCAGCGGCGCTTTGAGGGCTTTCACGTAGCCCGCGCCGCCCACGGCGCTGCAGGGAAAGACCTTCACGAAGTCGGCGCCGGCGCGCCAGGCCCGGACGACCTCGGTCGGCGTCAACGCTCCCGGCAGCACCGCGACCTCCGCGCGGCGGCACCATGCGATCGTCTCCTCGTCGACGATCGGCGAGACGATGAAGCGGGCGCCCGCCTCGATGCACGTCCGCGCCTGATCGGCGTCCAGGACGGTGCCCGCGCCGATCAGAAAGCGGTCGCCGTAACGCGCGACCGCTTCGGCAATCACGCGGGACGCGCCGGGCACCGTCGTCGTGATTTCGAGCGCACGGATGCCGCCGTCGCCGATGGCGTCGGCCACGGCCATCGCCTCGGCGCCTGACGCCGCGCGAACGACCGGCAGGATCCCGATCTCGACGATCCGCTGGACAACGGTTGCGCGCGTCATCGCAAGACCCGCGCCGTGCCGCCCTGCATCACCCGTTCGACGTCGGCGAGCGTCGCCATGCTGGTGTCTCCGGGCGTCGTCATCGCCAGCGCGCCATGCGCGGCGCCGCATTCGACAGCCCACTGCGGACCGCGGCCGGTCATCAGGCCGTAGATGAGCCCCGACGCGAACGAATCGCCGCCGCCGATCCGGTCGAGGATCTCGAGGTTCGGCCGAGGCGTCGCGTCGAAGAGGTCGCCGCCCGCCCAGCAGATCGCCGACCAGTCATTCACCGTCGCGCTCTTCGCATGACGCAGCGTCGTCGCCACGACTCGCAGGTGGGGAAATTCACGCACGACCTGGCGGATCATCCCCTTGAACCGATCGAGGTCGAGATCGGCGTACTGACTCGAGACCCCCGTCACCTGGAATCCCAGCGCAGCGGAAAAATCTTCCTCGTTGCCGATCAGCACGTCGACGAGCGGCACGAGACTCCGGTTGACCGCAATCGCGCGCGCGTGGCCACCGAACGCGCGCCACAGCGATTCACGATAGTTGAGATCGAACGACACGGATGCGCCGTGACGCCTCGCCGCCTCCATGGCTTCACGCGCCACCTCCGGCGTCGTGTCGGAGAGCGCGCAGAAGATGCCGCCGGTGTGCAGCCAGCGCGCGCCCTCGCGGTCGAAGATGCCGGCCCAATCGACGTCGCCAGGGCCGAGCTGCGAGACCGCGGTGTGGCCCCGGTCCGAGCAGCCGACGCCGGCGCGAATGCCGAAGCCGCGCTCGACGAAGTTCAGCCCGTTCCGGCACTCGCGGCCGACGCCGTCGTACTTTCTCCAGACCACGTGTGACTGATCGACGCCGCCCTGAAAGATGAGGTCCTGCACGAGCCGGCCGACCGGGTTGTCGGCCAGCGCCGACACGAGCGCCGTATCGAGGCCGAAGCAGCGCTTGAGCCCCCGCGCGACGTTGTACTCGCCGCCGCCTTCCCAAACCTGGAAAGTGCGCGCCGTGTGCATGCGCGTCTCGCCCGGATCGAAGCGCAGCATTACTTCGCCGAGCGCGACGAGGTCCCAGCGCCGACCGTCTTTGGCGGGCACGTCCAAGGGCATCGTCGTCACCGGCCCAGCCAGCCGCCGTCGACGGCCAGGACATGACCGTGCACGTAGCGCGCGGCCGGTGACGCAAGAAACACCACCGCGCCGGCGACGTCGTCCGGCTGACCCCAGCGGCCGGCGGGAATGCGGTCCAGGATCTGGCGATGGCGCACCGGATCCGCGCGGAGGGCGGTCGTGACGTCGGTCTCGATGTAGCCAGGAGCGACGGCGTTGACGTTGATCCCCTTCACGGCCCATTCGTTCGCGAGCGCTTTCGTCAACTGCGCCAGCCCACCCTTGGCGGCAGCGTAGGCCGGCACCGTGACACCGCCCTGAAACGATAGCACCGACGCGATGTTGACAATGCGCCCCCCTCGCCCGGATGCGAGCATATGTGCGCCGGCGGCGCGCGCCAGCCGGAAGGCGCTCGTCAGATCGACCTCGATGACGCGATCCCAATCCTCGTCGCTGAATGTTTCGGCCGGCGCCCGCCGGATCGTGCCGGCGTTGTTGACGAGGATATCGAGCGTCCCCAGGCCGGAGATGACGTCGTTCACGAGACGCCCCGACACGGCGCGGTCGCCCAGGTCGCCCGCAACGGCCACGGCCCGGCGGCCGATCCGTTCGACGCGCGCACACGTTGCCGATGGCGATCGCGTATTGCCGTGCACGGCGACGTCGGCTCCGGCTTCGGCCAGCGCCACGGCCATGGCCGCGCCGAGGCCGGCCGAGGCGCCGGTCACGAGCGCGACGGCGCCGTCGAGACGAAAAAGGTCAGCCGGCATAGGTTCGAACGCAGAGTCCGCCGACACCGCACAGAATTCTGCCGGGAATCATACCCTGCGAGCTCTGCGTTCTGCCTCGAACACCGCCTGCACCGTCACCTGACCCACCCGACCAACGCGACCTACCCGACCCACGCGACCCACTCGACCCACCCGACCTACCCGACCTACTCGACCTACCTGACC